>Ga0209067_10000533_pt1 | contig 24160 bp, 20 predicted proteins | sample ColStrG_CSR_2013_FD_187199 | JGI IMG/M metagenome (GOLD analysis project Ga0209067, IMG submission 187199) | Freshwater sediment microbial communities in response to fracking from Pennsylvania, USA - Cold Stream Run_MetaG_CSR_2013 (SPAdes)... | ecosystem: Environmental > Aquatic > Freshwater >... | reverse complement strand
GGTTGCGTCAACGTACACGCGACGCGAGTTCCCCTGCCACGCGGTCCCGCGTCGATCGACAGGTTGGCCTCGAGCATGTGCGCGCGATACTGCATGATTTTCAGGCCCATGCCGGCCGACGGCCGGGAGGCGAACCCGACCCCGTCGTCCGTCACGGACAGCGTCAGCTGCTGTCCGCGGGCGACAAGCCGGACCGTGACCTTCTTCGCCTGCGCGTGGCGCGCCGCGTTTGTCAGCGATTCCTGGGCAATGCGGTACAGCTGGGCCGCGGCTTCGACCGACAATTCGACCGGCGCGATCAGACGGCTGCGAAACCTGACGTTCAGCGAGAACAGCTCCCGAGTGCGCGCCGCGAGCGCCTTCAGCGCGTCGACGAGACCGCCGCCGTCGATCGCGACCGGCGACAGACCTCTCGCGAGCGTTCTGGTCGTATCAATTGCCGCGTTCACCAGCTCGATGATCTCCTGGATTTCATGGGGGCTTGTAACTTCTCCGCGCGAGGCACGGCGGTTGAGCACACCCAGCATCAGCGCGATGCCGGTCAGCTCCTGGCCGAGACCGTCGTGCAAGTCGCCGCCGATCCGCCGCTGTTCTTCGCTCGCAACTTCGATGATCTCTCGCTCGAGCGAGCGTCGTTCGGTGATGTCCGTCGAATAGATGATCACGCCGGAGACGCGCCCATTTTGTCGCAGCGGCCCCGCCCGATGTTCGAACAAAGCCTCCTTGCCATCGAGTCGCAACACTCGGGCCTCGATGCGAAATGGCCGGCCGGTCGCTATCAGATCGCGGAGGCGCATCTCGACGTCTGCGAGATCACTGGTGATGAAGTCCAGGACCGACTGGCCTACATGACGCTCTGGTGATTCGCCGCGAATCGGGCGGTTCACGAACGTGATCCTCAGATCCGCGTCAAGAATCGTGACGATGTCCGGGGAATTCTCGGCGACCGAACGGAGAAGCGATTCCGACTCGCGCAACGCGTCATGCGCCTCCCGCGTCGCGGTGATGTCGGCCGTGGATCCGATGACGAAGTTCCCAAGGTGGGACTCGGCTCGAACGAAACTGACACGCACCCAATGGGGACGGCCTACCTTATTGATCGCACGGCACTCGACCGACCCGGGCGTCCCGGTTTCATAGGCGGCATGAATGGCTGAGCGAAGTTTTGCGCGGTCCTCCGCCAGCACGGTCGCAAGATCGTCCTCCAGCGTCGGACGTATCTCGATTTCGGGATCGAAGGTCGGGCTTCGATATTCAACGATGAGGCGGTCGCTTTCGGGTATCCAGCGCCATGCGACCAGCTGAGCCGCTTCGATTGAAATGCGCAGCCAGTCGCCCTTCTCCTTGAGCCGCAGTTCGGTGCGCTTCAGGGCGTCAATGTCCTGGATCGCGCCATGCAGGCGAATCGTCTTTCCCTCGGAGACGTCAGCGCGGCCGCGCAATCGGACCCAGCGAGACCTGCCTCCCTCGCCGATCACGCGCACATCCAGCGCGTAGCCGCTGCCATTGTGAAGCGCCGAACGGATGGCGTCCTGCACAAGCGGCCGACTGTCCGGCGTAAAGAACTGCAGGACCGACTTGAGCTCGGGCCGATAGTGAGCCCGGTTTGCGCCCAGAATTCGATAAGTCTCGTCGGTGAACACCAGTGCGCGGGTCGCGACGTCATATTCCGCCGCCCCGACCTCGGCGAGCACCTCAGCCTCGTTCAGCAGCCGCTCGGCACGGCGCTCAACCGAGATGTCGATTACGGAGCCGACGACCCGAACGATTGCGCCTGCTTCATCGCGGATTCGCATCGCACGGTCCAGCACATCGATATAACGACCGTCGCAGTGGCGCAGGCGATAGCCACTCGATTCATCATCGGCGCAGTCGTCACCCAAACGGTCACGGACGTAGACGACCGCATCATCGGGATGGAGACGATCAAGCCACGCGGTGATTGGCATGACGCTCATCTCGGGTCCGAGCCCGATCAGCGCTGCGAGGTCTCCGCTGCAAGTCAGCGTCCGGGACCCCGCGTCACGCTCATAGATGATGCCGCGAACGGCATCGGCCGCCAGGCGGAAGCGCTCCTCGGTCCGCGACAACGCATCTTCAGCATGCTTGCGGGCCGTGACCTCATAGAAGGTGCCCATCATCGCGCGGGACGCGCCCTCCGTGAGCGGCCCTAACGGGAAGGACGTGGCATCGAACCATAGCGTCGTGCCGAATTTTGATACGAGCGGCACTTCCGCCCGTACCGGGATGCCGGCGAGTACCTGAGCGCGGCGTGCGCCTGCCTTCGTGCGGAAGTCCGTGGCAATTAGGCCGTCCCAACCACCGCGCTCGTTGATCTCCTCGATCGACCACCCGAGCAACCGCGTGAAACCTTCGCTGGCCCAGCGGATCTGCAGCGAGCCGTCGTCGGCCAGGTAACTTTCGTGGATGAACCCGGGCGTCATCGCGATCACGGTCCGGTAGCGAGCCTCGCTTTCGGCCAGTTGCTGCTCGGCACGCTTGCGCCGATCGACATCGAGGACGATTCCGACGATCCGCAGTGCGCGCCCGTTGGCGTCTCGCCCCTGCGTGTGGGCGCGGTGATAGACCCAGAGCCAGCCGCCTCCTGCCTTCGACAGGCGCAATTCGAACTCCCACCCGTCCGCGAGGCCGTCGATTGCGCGCTGGATCTGCGGCGCGATCACGGGGATGTCATCAGGATGGACCCCCTCCATCCGCCGCCTCAGAAGATCGGGTTTGTTCGGCACCGGCGGCAAGCCGCGCATCAGGTAGCATTCGGCGCTCGCCTCGACCGTGTCGCGGACGACGTCATACTCGAAGAAGCCCATTCGGACACCGTCCGCGGCGTCCGCCAACCGGTCCAGCGTCCGCGCGGCGGCGACCGGCATGCGAGAGCGCTGACCCTCGTCGCTCGTTTCGATGAGCAGGCCCGCGACGAGCGGATCTCGCAGCAGGTTCTTACCGTGCTGTCGCAGTACGCGCCAGGTGCCGACCGCACGCTGGTACCGCGCCTCGATCGGTTCGATCTGTGTTCCTGCAGGGGCAGCCGCGAGCCGCGTGACCCACGCCTCGATTGCCGGCTTGTCTTCCGGGTGGATGAGTTCATACATGCTGCGGCCAATGCGGCTCTCGCATGGATGCCCGGTGATCGTGTCGGCGCCGTACTGGGCCAGGATCGTGCCGCCCGGGGAGACGACCGAGATCAGCTGCCCCAAATGTGCGGTGATGGTGTGCAGCCGATCCACCTCAATTGCGGACCGCCCCGTCTCCTCGGGGACCCTCCCCACCTCCGCGTAAGGGTGCGTACTCATGTCCGGTGATTGTTATCCCCCGACCCCCAAGGGAATACCGGGGATTCCCTTAATCCTGACTGAGCAAGTGCTGATTTTGGCGGCGCGTCAATAGACCTCTCGCTGATGCACGCGCGAGACGGGACCGGGATAGATGCCGAAGGTGGCCATGCCGGTGGGGCTTGAGTAGCCCGCGCCCGAGATCCAGGTGTACTGCAGCCAGGCGGGGGCGGTGGCGGTGACGGTGACGGCGCCGGAGAAGCCGGTACCGGGCGCGGCGAGGTTCAGGTTGAACGCGCCGCTCACGGCGGTCGGGGCATAGCGCTGCGAGGCGCCGGCGGCGACGGCGCAGCCGAGGCCTGAGACGCCCGGGCTTCCGGTGTCGCGCACGCAGGTCTTGCCGGCCACGAGGTGCTGCTGGTAGTTCGAGAACCCGAGCGCCGGTGCGGTGGTGCAGCTGTCGCCGGTGTTGGCGACGAAGCCTGTGGTCGAGCTCAGGTAGTACTGGGTCGAGAGCGTCATCGGCAGGTCGAGGAGCTCCGAGCCCAGGGCATCGGCGAGGTTGAGGCGCCCGTAGCGCTGGGTGGCGCCGCTCGAGAAGCTGATTCCGGAGCCGGATCCGACGGTCACGGGGTTGGCGGCGGCGACGCCGTCGGCGTCGATGACGTTGATCGACAGGGCGATGTTGGCGCTGAACGGCGCGACGACCGAGCTTCTGGAGAACTTGAGCCCGGAGCCGAGGCCGAAGGTCAGGGAGACGGTGCCGGAGCCGAGATCCGCGATCACCGGATCGGCGGAGGTGGCCGGCAGTCCCGAGGTGTCCAGGGAAGGCGCCGCAGGCGTCGGCGTGTAGCTTCTGCCGGTCAGCGTGCTGTTCGTCATCCGCATCAGCGAGCCGGTGTAATTGCGGGTCGTCGCCCCGCCATTGGCGAGGGCCGTGACGGTGGCGACCGGCGCGATCGTATAGACCAGCGGCTGGCCGAGGTAGCTGTACCCGCCGGCCGTGCAGGCGGTCCCGATGACCGGGGTGTTGAAGGCGACCGAGAAGCTGTTCGGGATGAAGCGTCCGACGTTGCCGGAGGGCGTTCCGGTGACATTGCCCGAGCCGAGGTAATTGCCGTCGCTGACGCTCGGGGTGAGGGTGATGATGCCGACGTCCGGCCAGTTGAAGGTGGTGCCGGTGGCGACGCCGGCCGAGAAGGCGCCGAAGGCGGTCGGATTATTGAGCGCGGTGACGGTGCCGCTCACCGGCAGCACCAGGGTGGGGGTGAGCTTGACGCCCTCGGGCGGGGTCTCCTGGCCGAAGTTCGGGGTGGCGGCGCCCGACTGGTTCACGGCGGTGACGGTGGCGCTGAAGTTCTGGCCGGCGGGCAGGAACACGGTCCCGGCCGCGGTCGAGGCGGCGGGGTTGTTGCCGGGTGCACCGAGCGCCGTATTGCAGGTGCCGGCGCCGTAGGTCGTGCACTTGATGGCGGACAGTGCGAACGAATAGGGCTGGACGACGAACTGGCTGCTGCCGCTCATGACGTTCGCGGAGCCTGCGCCGCTGCCGAGCGGGATCGCGTACCGCTCGGCGAGCGTGATCTGGCCGACGTCGGAGTACTTGAGCGTGAACGGGGCTTCGGCGTTCGCGGTCGAGAACTTGAGCGGCACGTTCGTGTAGGTGGTGATCGCGCTATTGGGGTTCGGGGCGATCGACGTCGTCGTGCCGTTGTTGGTGATCCCGAGGGTCTGGCCGGCGACGCAGGTGGTCGGGTTGTTGCACTGGTAGGCCATCGGCACGTTGACGGTCGCGCCGCTTGCGAAGGCGGCCGTGCAGGCGCCCGTACTGGTGTCGGTGCGGATCGCCTGCAGCGCGAGGCTCTGGGACGACGTGACGCCCGCTTGCTGCGTCGCGATCGTCGTCGCCGCGTTCGCGCCGTTCGTGATCCGAAAGCCCGACGGGGCGAAGGGTAAGGAAGCCTGCTCCGCGGCGATCGCACTGCCGGTTGCCTGGGTGACGCTGCCGCTTGCGACACCTATGGTCACGGTCTCTGCGTAGGTGTCACGAAGCGACAGAACGACGGCGCCGTTGTCGGCGGCCGCATAGGTATAGGTCGCCGCGCCGCTGTTGGCTGCCCCCGCAACGAACGTGCCGGAACCGGTCGTCAGAGTCCAGTCACCGTGGCCGGTGCTGGTCGAGACGGAAATAGTGGCCGTCGTCGCCACCGATGCGTGAGTACCCGTATGAGCCGTGATCGTCACCGGCTCGGCCTGGCAGTTGACGCCACTCGCCGCGTGGCTGATCGCGAAATGATCCGGGGTAACCACAGCGCAGCTGTGTACGGTGCGAGCGAGCGTCTGAAGTTGGGACGCCGACAGCGCTGTGGAATACGTCGCGACCTCGTCGATATATCCAGGAAAGCGGAATGACGTCGGGCTGCCCTCAACGCTCGTGTCGGTCGACCCGCCGACCGACATTACGCTACCCGTGCTCGGCGTAAATGATGTGATTGCCGCAGATTGCGCGTCCAACTGGTTCCCGCTGGCATCAAAGACGTACAGCGTCATCGCCTTCGCAGTCGTTGCGTCCATTACCCCCGCGATGAAGTACCAGGTGTTTGCGCTGAGCGTGACTGCGGAATCCGGATAGACCGTCGCAGGGACGCGAGCGTAAAACCGCACCCGGCCGTTTCCAGGGTCACCGAAGCTAAGTGCCGTACCATTGAATTTGTCGTCGTCGTACCAGATCCGGTGACCCGCGCCGGTGACGGACGTCGGTCGAATCCACGCCGTCACCGTGAAGGGGTTCGTCACGTGCGGCCCGGTGAACTGTGCGTACTGCGTACTGCCATTGAAGCTTGCGTAGTTGCAGGTGCCGGACGCACCCGAAATCGCGGGGGTCGCGCTCGCGGTCGTCGCACCATGCATCGAAACACCGGCATTTCCATTCCCGCTCGAGTCGAGAATCTCACCCGCTGTGCCGCTCCAGGACGCCTCGTCAAGGTGCCAGAGTGCGAGCGCGGCCGCACCATTGCCGGTCAGCGCTATCGACAGACTACTGGACGCGTTACTGGCGATCGATACAGACGCGGAGGCGCTGCCACTCGCCGTCGGCGTATAGCTCACGGTCACCGTGCAAGTCCCGCCGGCGGTCACAGTCGCGCCGCACGTGTTGGTAGATGTGAAGGACGCAGCGCCCGTACCGGTAACGGTCACGGCCGAAATCACCAGCGGGGATGCACCGGTATTCTTCACCGTCACGGTCTGCGCAGAGCTGGTTGTACCCACCGGCTGGTTGGCAAAGGACAGCGTCGCGGCGCTAAGGCTCGCGGTCGTTGCCGACAGATACTTGAAAGCCACCAGCGTGCCACCGGTCCCCGTTATCGATGTATCCAACGTCGCGGAAAAAGCGCCGGTCGCGCCCGCCGCGCTCAGCACCTTGTAGCCGGCGGCGCTTTCGACGTTGGAAGCGCCCTGGTTGTTGTAGGCCGTCGTCAACCCCACTGGAAGCGTCAGGTTGACACCGCTCGCCGGAACGACATAGAACCCAACCAGCAACGTCGATGCGGTGGTCGTCGTGATGGACGGCGCAGTGACCGTGTTGGTCGTACCGGGCGTCGCCTGCCCGCCCACGGCATTTACAAGGCCGGTGGTTGTATCTACGTTCCGAAACGCAATGACGGCAGCGGCGGTATTGGCATTGGAGCTTCCCGTATACGAAAACGAATACCTGGAGGGTTCGGCGCTGCCGGCGACCCTGTACATGATCGTATGCGTAGTTTTGCTCGACTGCTCGGTATCAACCACCGTCCAACCGATGGCAGACCACGCAATAGGCGTATCGGCGGATAGCTCCGCAACGAGCAGGTCGCCCGAGGCGATGCCGCTCGGGGCGGTCACCGTGGCCGGTGACGTTCCCTGAGGCTGTTCAGCGTAGTTCGCACCGACCAGAGGTAACGCGCTGAACGCCGGCCCGGGCGCCACGGTGAGCGCAGCGACCAAGAGAGCCACGCGGCAAGCGGGGCCTGCGTTAGGCCCACCGAGGACTCGACGGAAGAACGCGATGATCGGCGACGTCCACGTTGGATCGCATCGACTCGTCAATTTGATCCCGCTTGGGTCATCATTTCTGCCAAAAGCAGGTTCGGCGCACTTGAACGACCGTCGTGCCGAATCGCTAAGGATCGCGCGCGGTCGTTCTTCTGCGAGACCTTTGTCCCGCGTCCAATCAGCGACGCCCTCAGGCAAAGTGGCGACAACTTCCAACCTATTCGGCTGGGTCATGCCGCGCGATCGGCCAGCCCCGCACGGACTCTCGTCGCGCATCAGGTCGCGCTCGTGAAGGTGCCGCTGACTGTTCGGTGGACGTATCCCGGCTGACCATACGTTCCGAGCGTCGCCGAGGAATTGATCACATAGGAGTAGGCCGTCGAACTGCCGTTCGTGAAGCTCTTCGAGGTGCAAGTAACGACGACGGCGTACCCGTTGAGGGCGCCTTCATTGAGATTCAGTGTCGTCGATGCCGCGCAGCTGCCATTCAGCGCGCGGTAGGCACCCCATTCGATGCCCGCGCCCGCCGCCGAGAGGGCACGCGCCGCCTGGAGGCCCATCACGACCGTCTGTTGCTGCCCGGTGCCAATGCGCACCGCGAATACCGCTAGCGCTCCGAGCACAACGACCAAAAACAAAGCGGGCACGAGCGCAAAGCCGCGGCGGCGACGCGAGTCCGGATGATGCAAGGACGGCGTCATGGAGCGTTCGTCAACTGTACTTGCTGAAAGAGCTGGATGGTTTCGCCACTGCGGGTCAGTGACAGGGTCAGTGTTGCCGAAGAGTTGCGCTGCGCGGTTCCGGCCGAATATGCAAACCCGCAGTTGGACACGTCGGTTGCAACGACGCCCACCGAGGCGCCGGCGCCAGTCAGACTGGCGGCCGAGGTCGGTTGGACGGTCGTGATGGGATAGCCGGAGTAGCGACTCAATGCGCCGGTTGAGGTGTCACACAGGTACGTCACCGGGCCGCTGACGATATAGAAGCGGTTGCCGGAGGACGGCCACGCAAAGTCCATCGCCGGACTCAACGTCACGAGATTCTGATTGCTGGTCGCGCCCGCGGTCACGGTAATCGTCGTTCCGACGGGCGTGATGACATTGGCCATCTCGTAGGCATTTGCGCCCGAGACGCCGACGTTGTAGATGACGATGTAGTGCCTCGTGGAGGTCCACGGGAGGGTCAGCTGCGTGAACGGCACCGTCGTCGCGAACGCGCCGTCCGGCTGTGTGAAGTCCAGATCGGTTGGAGAGTTGGGGACGCCGTTGGACTGGTAGCGCGCGCCGTCGACGGTTGCGAGGAATTCAATCACGGAAACCGTACCACTCGTCGTCACGCGGACGCTGTTCGGCAACGCCGCGCGCAGATCACGCGACATGAGCCGCAGCGCGCCGTCGGCTTCATCCACGAGATCCGCTCGGCGTGATTGGGCCAGATAGGCGTCGACCGGCGATTTGATGAATACGACCATGAATGCAACCACGATCGACGCTACCGTCATCGTGACGACGAGTTCGATCAGCGTGACTCCGCGCTGGTGTCGGAACTGCAACCGCTTCGTCTTTTTTCGACGACCGGTCATATCAGTAGTTCGTCCGGTATCCGGTCAGCATCACATTCACACCGGACGGATGCGTGACCGTGATATCGATGCGTCTTGCATTGGCAGATGCGATACCAGTCAGCGCGCTGGAGGAGGTCACCGCCACCGTTACCGTGTAGTCGCCAAGACCAGAGATGGCATTTCCGAACTGATCGGTGGCACCCGTATTCACGAGGCCGTTATATTGGTCGACGGTATCCCAGCTGCTTCTGCCGGTGTTCGGCGGGGCACCGTTCGGATCGACGACCCAACGCTGGGAAATTTCGTCGAGGTAAGCCTGAGCGATCGAAACAGCCTGCTGCTCGATCATGGCGTCAGCGCTGCGGCTCGCGACGGCAGCCAGCGCGCCCAGCACGGCGGACGCCGCGACTGCGACGATCGTGATCGCGACGACCAATTCGACGAGAGTGACACCACGTTGCCAGGTACGCATGCCTACTGCACCTGAATGTAGCCGGTGAGAGCATCGATCGATACCGTGCGCGTAACCGACGTCTGGGTGTTCGAAATCGCGATCGAAGACCCCGGCATGCTGGTCGGCTTACCTGTGCCATCGAAGGTATACGCGCCCAAGGCAGCGAGCGCGGGGGAGGTGTTCGCCGAAGCGGTTCCGCTAAGCGCCGAACCGTCGGGTCGGAGGATTGGAGTCGTCCAGGAGCTGGATGCCGTATTGCACGTGTTGCCGGACGCCGCCTGCTGCTGACCGGTGTAGCCGGTCGCAGTCAGACTGATGCGCGCGGGACAACCGGTGTTGACGGCCACCTTTTGCGCGTATCGAAGGGCCGCAGCCAGTTCGTCCGCGTACCCCCTCTGGGTGAAAACGTTCTGGTTGAAGAAGTTCGGCGCCGCCACCACGGCCAAGATGGTCGCGATCGTCATAACGACCACGAGTTCGATCAGTGTGAAGCCACTCGAACTCGCGGGCGCCCGTCGGTTCCGGTCCGGTCGGCGCATAATTGCTCGTCCTCGCGGGATCCCACCCGCGCTGCTGATACCGTCGTCGGCGTCAGCAACCCGACGTGGTCGTCGTGATCACCGGCGCAGTCGTCGTCGACGCCGCTGCCGTGTAAGACACGGAGCAATTCGCTGGCGTCGTCGCGGAGTTCAGGTTCCACGTGGCAGCCGTCGTCGAGCCGCTGCCGGCCGTAAACGTGAAGTCGTTGACGCCCGTCACCGTGCCATTGTTCGAATTCACGGCGGCGGCGATGGTCGTCGCATCCGGATAGTAGTTCAGCAACGTGACGTTGTTCGTACCTTCCATGGAAACCGTGCCGGTTGCCGCCGTCTGGGTCGCCATGGCGAGCCCGCGGGCGAGCGCCGCGGCACTCTTCACGCTGCCGGCGAGACCGTTCACGGTCGCCTTGCGCGCAGCCGATTCGAGGCTGATGAAGCGGGGCACCGCGAAGGCAGCGAGGATGCCGAGAATCGTGATGACGACCACAAGCTCGATCAGCGTAAATCCATTCTGGCGTGACACTTTCATCTTCGACTCCTGTAGGGCGGATGGAGCGCCCGCGATCTGGGGCGCGATAAGTGCGCCGGTATTTGTAAAGTCGGCCGGAGGGCGAAGGTCTTTAGGGGAATGTACTAGGCTGTGAACGGTGTCACAGATTCGAGGTGGTAGCCAAGACCGGTGCGTGGATCAGCAGCCGCTGGTCATCGCGACAATCGCCGGACTCGACCCCGCGGCTTGCGGCGGTGTGTACGACACGGCGCAGGCTGCGGGCGTCGACGCGGAGCTGAACTGCCAGGTCGAGGCAACGGCATTGCTGGCGCCAGCTGCGAAACTGAAATTCGCCGTATCGGTCGAATTGGCATTGACCATCGCGTTGATCGCGCTCGAATCTGGGTAGTAGTAGCAGAACGAAAGCGTCTGTCCGAGGAGCGTGACGGCACCCGGACACCCCGCGATCCCCTGCTCGACGGCCGCGTTTCTGCCCGTGGACGCTGCGCTCCCAACGATCGCCGCGAGCGCGTTGACCGCCGCGCTTCGGGAGCTTGCCTCGAAACTCGCGTACTTAGGGATCGCGACGGCGGCCAGAATCGCGAGAATCGTAATGACCACCACGAGTTCGATGACGCTGAATCCGCGCACGTCGCGAACAGTCACGGAGTTAATCCCTCAACGGCCAGAGGTGCGAGATATCGACGCAGACGCACGCGACCGTAGGCCGACCAGCGCGTCTGGGACCCTTAGCAGCCCGACGTCGTGGTCGTGATCACGGGCGCCGTCGTGGTCGAGGTAGCCGCCAGGTAGGACACGGCACAGCTAGCCGGGGTCGTCGCCGAGTTCAACGTCCAGGTGGCGGCGGTGGTCGAGCCCGTGCCGGCCGTGAAGGTGAAATCATTGACGCCCGTCACCGTGCCGTTGTTGGAATTCACCGCCGCCGCAATAGTGGTCGCGTCGGGGTAGTAGTTCAGCAGCGTCACGTTATTGGTTCCTTCCATCGAGATCGTGCCGGTCGCCGCCGTCTGGTTCGCCATGGCGAGCCCGCGGGCGAGCGCTGCGGCGCTCTTCACGCTGCCAGCGAGACCGTTGACAGTCGCCTTGCGCGCGGCGACCTCGAGACTGATGAACCGGGGTACCGCGAACGCCGCGAGAATGCCGAGAATCGTGATCACGACCACGAGCTCGATCAGGGTAAACCCGCTTTGACGAGACGCCTTCATTTGCTGCTCCCGGGGTGACGGCCCCACGTGTTGCGTTGAATTCGGTGCGCTCACTGCACCCTCAACCGCTTAAATCGGCCAGTGGCCCGGAAACTTAAGGCGCGCCGATATCCGACGCTCAGTTCGCGGTCGTCAACAACCCGACACTTCGACCCACACTCGGGGAACGGCATTCAACTGCTGTGCCGCCTGATATGAAACGGCACAGCCCGAGGGTGTCGGAGCGGCCGACAGTGTCCAGGACGCTGTCCCACTGGTGGGCGGCACGCCGGGCGTGAATTCGATGGCGGTGGTCCCAGACGCCGGGCCATAGCTCACGGCCTGACGGATCGTGTCGGCGTCGGGGTAATAGTTCGCAAGCGTGAAGCTGTGGATCCCGTCGAGCGAAATGCTGCCGGAGGGGCCAGCCGACACCGACACCGCGAGACCGCTCGCCATCACTGCCGCGCCGCGCACGCTACTCGCAAGGCCATAGAGGGTCGTGCGGCGCGCGGCAGTCTCAAGTTTTAGGAAATACGGCACCGCGACGGCCACGAGGACCCCGACGATCAGGATCACGACCGTGAATTCGACGAGCGTAAAGCCTCGTGGCTTGGTTTCGAGCATTTCGAGGTCCCGAACGGTTCTATCAGCATCGACCATGTGACCGCATCAGCCGCGACCAGCACCGTGCCGGGGTGTCGCGGTAGAACCTGTTGCCGACCTTAGCCGACGTGACCGACCTTGCCGATCATGTTCCACATCGGCAGGAACACGCCAAGCGCCAGAACCAGCACCATTCCGCCGACGCCGACAATGAGCATCGGTTCAATCATGGCCGTGAGATTGCGCAGCCGATAATCGACCTCGCGCTGGTAGAACGCCGACACCTCCTCCAGGAGGCGGCCGAGTTCGCCGGTCTCCTCGCCGACGCCGATCATCTGCAGCACGAGCGGCGGAAAGATGTTGGCAACGTGCGCGGCGCGACTCAGGCTTTCACCGCGTTCGACGGTATCGCGCAACTGAAGCAGGCGCTCCGCGAGATAGGCGTTCCCGGAGGTTCGGGACAGGAGCGTCAGCGCCTGAATCATCGGCAAGCCGGCATCCAGTGAAATTGCGAGGGAGCGGGTCACGCGGGAAAGTGCCGACTGGCTCAGCAACTCACCGATGACGGGAATGCGCAGCTTCCACTGATCCCACTGGAAGCGTCCCGCCTTTGTCGCGATGCGACGTCGAATCAGAACGACAGCTGCCACGATCGCGCCGAGCATGGCAAGACCATGCGCGCGCACGAAACTGGATGCACCCATGATGATTCGGGTCGGCATTGGAATGTCGTTCCCGAGCGTCTTGAACATCGGCGCGAAATTCGGAATCACGAAGACCGTGATGATCACGAGGGCAAGCGCAATCACGACCATGACGATCATCGGGTATCGAACCGCGGCCTTGACCCGATCCTGGACGTCCTGATCCTGACTCAGGTACTCACACAGACGCAGGAAGGCGTTGTCCAGCGTACCGGTCGCCTCGCCAATTCGGACCATGGCGAGAAAGAGCGGCGGAAAGATGTCCGGGTGCCGCGACAGAGAATCGGCGAGATCGCGTCCGGATTCGAGACTCTGGAGGACGTCGTACAGGGCCTCCCGGAGAACCTTATTGTGGGTCGAGTGCGCAAGACCGCGTAGACCGCGCAGCAGTGGTAGCCCGGCTTTCGTAATCGAATACATCTGCCGGCCGAAGAGCACGAGGTCGGTCGGCGACGGCTTGTCGGCGCCGAAACGCTGCAGGATCCCCTGCAGGCTACCCCCGGAGCTGGCCACCGAGGTGATTTCGAGCGGCGTGATCCCAAGTCCCAGCAGCCGATTGGCCACCGCCTCGGAGGAATCCGCGTCGAGCCGACCCGTCGTCAGCTCTCCGCGTCCGGAGCGCCCGCGGTAGCGGAACTGCGCCACGACTTAGGCCCCTCGCCCCAGCAGATTCGCGACCTTGTTGTCCGGAAGGACGGCGTCGTCCTCAACTTCGACAAATTCCTCGAGACCACTGCCGACCGCCATTGCCTCGGCGAGTGAGGTCACGCCTGAGAGGGCGAGGTCAATGGCGCTCTGCGCGATCGGCACATAGCCATCCTTCGCTCTCGCGGCACGGGCGAACCCCTCGAGATCGCCGCGGCGGATCGCATCAGCCAATTGCCGGTCGATTTCGAGCAGCTCATAGACGGCGACACGGCCACGATAGCCGCTCAGATTGCAGTAGGTGCAGCCCTCGCCGACCTGAAGGCGCTGGCGCTCTGCGGGGAGGCCCGGGCGACAGGCCGCTAGCCAGGCAAGTTCATTCGGCGTCGGTGTCGCCGGGTGTGCACAGTCCTGGCATATCCGACGGACCAGACGCTGAGCGATCACGCCATGCACGGCGGCGGCGATCATGTAGCCCGCCGCACCCATGTCGAGCAGCCGATTCACGGTCGCGACCGCATTGATGGTGTGCAGGGTCGAAAAGACCAGATGCCCCGTCATGGCACCGCGCAAGCCGATGTCCACGGTCTCTCGATCGCGCATTTCACCGACCAAAATGATGTCGGGATCCTGGCGCAGCGCGGTGCGCAGCACGCGCGCGAAATCCAGCCCGATCTTCTGCTGGACCTGCACCTGAGTGATCCGATCCAGACGGTATTCGACCGGATCCTCGACCGTGATGACCTTGACGCCGGGGCGATTGAGATGGTTGAGCGCGGCATAAAGTGTCGTGGTCTTGCCGCTGCCGGTCGGGCCGGTGACGAGCACCATGCCAGAGCTGCGTTCCACCAGCCGGCGGAAGCGCTCGCCCGTCTCCTGCCCCATGCCGAGCTGCTCGAGCGAGAGCATCGGCGTGGACTGGTCGAGGAGTCGCATGACCACCGATTCGCCATGGGTGGTCGGCATCGTCGCGAGGCGGACATCAATGCCGCCATCCCGCAAGCGGACCGAAAACCGACCGTCCTGCGGAAGGCGCTTCTCCGCGATGTCAAGGCCGCACATGAGTTTTAGGCGGGTCACGAGGGCGCCGGAAACTCGCTTACCCTCGATCACCTGCTCCTGCAGAACGCCGTCGACTCGCAGGCGTATGCGCAGCTTGTCCTCACCCGGTTCGATATGGATGTCGGACGCGCGCACCTGGCGGGCGTCATGGAACATCGTCTGCAGCAGACGCAGCACCGGCGCATCCGGTGAGCCTTCGTCCACCGATAGCTGTTCGATATCGACGTCGCCCTGATTGAGCTCTTCGCGAACGGCTTCGGCGAGCGAAGCGATCTCGTCGGTTTGCCGGTAAACGGCATCCAGCGTCTTGAGAAAATCGGCCTCGCCCACGAGCGCGAGGCGCACTGGCTGCTTCAGCTTGGATTGCAGTTCATCGAATGCATGCAGATCTGAGGGGTCAGCCATGCCCACGAGGAGACCGCGCTGATCCTGCTGAAGAACGAGGGCACGATAGCGGCGCGCGAGAGGCTCCGGCAGCAGTTTGATCGCCTCCCGGTCGATGCGCACCTGCTTGAGGTCGACAAAAGGTACCTGGAGATGCTTAGCAAGCACCTCATAGAGCGCGGATTCAGACAGAAAGCCTAGATCGCCGAGCACACGACCGAGCTTGCGACCAGACCGGCGCTGCTCGGCGAGTGCGGTCGCGAGCTGCTCCTCGGTGATCGCACTGTTCTCGACGAGTAGTTCGCCGAGTCGGATTCTGCGCCGGATCGTCATCGGTGGAGTTCCTCGATTCAGCGCACGCCGGCGCCGGCCTTGGGATCGAGGAGCGTCGCTCGCTCGAGCGGCTCATCCGTCAGCTGCTTCATCTGCTCGTCGGTCTCGATGACGATCGGCCGCAGCAGGATTACGAGCTCTGATCGCACTTCGCTCTTTTGCTGGCTCTTGAACAGGTTGCCGAGCACCGGGATATCGCCCAGCAGTGGCGTCCTATAATCCTCTTTGGTCTTGGTAGTGCGCATCAATCCGCCAATGACGATCAACTGACCGCTCTTTGCCTTGACGACGCTGTCGGACTCGCGCGTCTGGCTGAATGCCAGCGGCAGCGAATCCGTGACGCCTGCGACCGTCAGCGTCTTGATCTTTTCGGTGACGTCGCTGACGCTCGGATGGATATGCAGGATCACCTCACCCTCGGCGCTGATCTGCGGTGTTACGTCGAGCGCGATGCCTGAGAAGAAAGGCGTGAGCTCAACATCCCGGTTCGTTGCCGAGGCGGTTCCGACGACCGTGTTGCTCGACACGCCCGTCACGAAGAATTCGTCAGACCCGGCCTTGATAACGGCCTTCTGGTTGTTCAGCGTCGACACGCGCGGGCTTGAGAGGACGCGGGTTTTCCCCTGCGTGCTCAGGGCCTCGATGTAGGCGCTGAAATCAGCGGTATTGATCGCGAGTGCAAAGGCACCGCCCAGCGTGTTCGTCGCGGCGCTCGTGATCGGATTGCCCGGACCGATCGGGACGACCTGGGATGGCTGGCTGAAGAGGTTGGCGCTGCCGAAGCCGTTCTGCGGCCCGGTCTGGAACCCGGAGATCGTCTGGCCACCCTTCCGACCGACCAGACCCCAGTTGATTCCAGCCTGAAAGCCGTCGGAGAGCTCGACCTCCAGAATCTTTGCCTCCAGCACCACTTCTCGCGTCGAGACGTTCTGGACCTGATGCAGGAACTCGGTTACCTCACGCAACTCGCGCGGGGTCGCACGTACGGCAATGATGCCGGACTGCGAATTCACGACCACGCTGTGTCCACCGTCACTCCCGACCAACGAATGCAGGCTCTCTGACAGGTCATGCCAGAAGTCAGAGGAGGAACGGGTCGAGATGCTGCTGCCGGTGATCTCGCCGATGTTCTGGGCGCCGTGCTGATCGTTGCCGCCACGATTGAACACGGAACCGGGCGGTTCACTGAGTCCGCCGGTCTGGGGGGCGCCGCCCCCATTCATATTGCCCTGGCCGTTCTGACCCTGCTGCTTGCTCTCGCTGACCGCGCCAGATGCAATGCGGGTGCGCGAGGTACCGCGGCGCTCGAGGTCGAGATAATTGATCTGAAATATCCGGGTTTGGAGCGTCGGCGGCACGAGGACATAGCCGCTTGCCATGCGCCGGTAGTCGTAGCCATAAGCCTCGCGGACGGCGTCCAGCACTTCCGGCACGGTGACGTTGTGCAACTTCAGGCTGATTTTCCCGGTAATGCCGGGCTCGAGCACGATGTTGTACGGTGTCCCGTCGACCAGACCTTCAAAGAAGGTGCGCGCCGGCGCGTCGGTGACGGCTACGTCGAAGCGTGCCTCTTCGGCCGCGAGCACTTGTGCACTCCCGCACAGGATGAGCGCGGCGACGAAGGCGAGGAGATGTCTGGCGTGCATGGTCATTCAGCTCCGCTGGCCGCCCGCGGCGAAGGGTGGGCAGCTTTCTTGAAAGAGGCATTGACGCGCGGCAGGTGCGCTTCGTGCACGGTTCCTCCGTGGCGATATCGCACACCGTCGTCCAGGACTGCTTCGATGACGTAGGCTCCGGTGGTATCGCCGGCCTTCACGAGGTGATCATTGAAGATCGCATTGCGGCTGGTCGGCGAGGAGAAGACGGCCGTCACCGTTGGGACAGCCTCCGTGGCCACCGCACCGCGGCCGACCGCAATCACCGGGCGCGGCGGCTGCATGGGGTCGCGCAATCCGTCGGCCTGGGCCGTCGCGACACACAGCGACGCGAGAAACATGATTTCGAGGCGCATCATAGGGACATCCAGTCGCGCGACAGGCTCAGTGCGCCGATCACGAGTCGAACTCTGTTGCTGGGGTAGTCACCGGACAGCAGCTCGAGCCGCTGCCAGTGGATCCGCCATGGCATCTTTTCCAGCGCATGCAGATAGGCAACGACGCTCAGATAATCGCCATCGACAACCACCTCCACCGGATGGAGGAAGGGCCCATGATCGTTCGCGCTCGGCGCTGGCGTCGTGACGTCGCCCGGCGCCGCGACCGCACCCGGCTTGCCGCCATCGGGGTTTGCGTCCTGGGACAGGCTGATCACCGGCAGGTTCTTCAGGCTCACGAGCTTCAGCCCCTGCTGAGCCGCGAGGACCTCGCGCAGCAGGACGCTCATCTTGTCCGGCGCGACGTAGCCACCGGTGAGCTTGCCGAGGTCCGAGTCGAGTTCGCCAATGCGCTGCGTGAGAGCCCGGTTGCGGGCGGCCGCGGCGACTGCCGGATCGTTCATCGTGGCCGCCTGGGACTGCTCCGCCGTCCGGATCGACTGACGAATCTGCGCGGCGTGGGCTTCCGCGGCCTTGACGCGCGCATTGAGCGGGTCCATCACAAGCGACTGCCAGACGAGATACACGACGACCAGCAGGCCCGCGAAGACGATGGCGCGCTCGCGCGCAGACAGCTGTTCGAGCCGAGCCATGAGCGGCTTCAGTTGCGAATTGAGGTCGACGATGGCGCTCATTTCTTCGGCTCCCTCGGAGGCAGGACGAGGCCGGCGCCGCCGGCTTCAAATATGGTTCGAGCCGGCCCCTCTTCGGGCTTCGCCTCGCGCATGTTCAAGTGATCGAAGCGGACACCGTCGAGCGCCCGCTCCTCGCTGAGCGCAGCGAGGTAGGCCGGAACGAGGCGCGGATCGGTGGTTGCACCCTCGAGCGCAAGTCGACTGTCGCCCGAGGCAAGGACGATCGCCCGCAACCACAGTCCGTCGAGCTGACGGCGCGCCAGCGCCTCCAATCGGGCCGCATAGCCGCCTTCCGGCGTCGCCGCGCCCCTGCGGACGGTGTCGAGCGCGCGCTGGCGCGACGCGATATCCGCCGAGAGCAGCTTCGCGTCGGCGTCGAGGTCCGCGATGCTCCGCTTCGGCCGCAACTCGGCGTTCACGCGCTCGGCCTTCGCGAGCGCCGCCACCTGCTCCTGCTCTAGCAGGGCGACCGCGAGTTCCGACTTGTGCGTACGCCAGATTCCAAAGCCCGTGATCACAGCAAGGCAGAGCGCGAGCGCGCCGAACCCGAGCGCTACGGAGCGCGGCGAGAACAGATGGTGCGGCACCCCCCGAATCGGCTGATAAAGGTTGACTTGCTGTTCCATGACGGCGCTCAGCCGGCGACCGGGTCTTGGCGCAAGGCAGCTCCGACCGCGAGCAGGCAAGTCGCCTGCGTCACCGCATCGATAGCGGATTCGCAGCGCAGGAACGCGTTGACATCAAAGGTCGTGACGTCGAACCCCGTTTCGCGGGCGAGTTCCGTCGCGAGTGCTTCCGCGCGGTCCTCGAAGGGGGCGATGACGACCCGGGTGATCGGCGGCTGATCGAAATGACGCTCGTAGTAATCAAGCGAGCGCTGCAGCTCCAGCACGATCGTGCTCGCGTCGATCCGCGAGCTGATGCCGGGGCTGTCGAGACGGCCACGCATCGTCGCCTGCAGGTCCATCTGACGCGCAAAGTAGAAGGTCGACCCGCGCACGAGCACGACCGTCACCGAAGTCTCTCCGAGATACAGCAACGCGACGCCGTTGGCGGCCGCCGGAGTCAGCGCCGCGAGATTGCGCAGGCACAACTCCGGCATGTCGACGACATCGAATGAGGACAGGCCGGCGAGAGAGGCGGCGTGCTGGTCGACGACGCTGCGGCGTGCCGCGACGGCATAAAGCATGCGCACCGCGCCACCCCGGCTCTGATTCGGGACCTCGAAGACATCGATCACCGCGTCCTCGACGCGAAAATCGATTGTGTCCTTGAGCTTCCAGCGCATCGCAGCACGCATTTCGGCGGGCGGGACGTCCGGCGCCTCGACGAGTGCGAGCTGATAGTCCTCGGAGTGCAGCACACTGCTCGCGGCCATGCGCGGCAGACCGGCGGCACGCAAGGTCTGGGCAACGACGTCGGCGCCCGCGGCCGCGGCGACCGGCAGGGCTTCGCAGCGCTCGAGGATCGGCGCACCGTCGATATCCCGTCGCACCACGGCAATCGCGACCTGCTCGCGCCCGAGTACGACGCCGATGCGACCTTTGGCGTTGGCTTTCTTAGTCAGCAGTCCAAACACGCGACACTCCATGCCGAATGGACGGACTGATTACGCCCGTCATGGAGTGGTTAGCGGACTTCGGGGTGCGATCTTTAACAAAAGCCGGGTGGCACTAGGGAGATCGCTCAGGCCAGACCCTGATTCGTGATGCGGGTCACGAAAAGCTGCCGCCCCGCACGACATAACGCCGGCAGGGCACGGTCGCCCTATTTCGGGCTACCCGTCTCCGGCGCGGCCGGAGCGGCTCCGGATTCCCACTGCACCGCGTAGCGCACGAGATCGGCGGCGGACGCCAGGCCGAGTTTCTCCCGGATGTTGCGCCGATGTGAATCGACCGTCTTGCCATTCATGCCGAGGGCCGCGGCGATTGCCTGCGTGCCGTGCCCGCGGGCCATTTCCTGCAGGACCGCGCGTTCCCGAGGGGTCAGCGATTCCGCGGGATGCACCGCATCGCGCGTCCGCGTAATCCTCGTGTAGAGACGAGTCGCGAGCGCGGGACTCAGATAGTGCTCACCGGCGATGACCTTGCGCAGAGCCTGCAGGAACACTGCGGAGGCCTCCTGCTTCATGACGTAGGCGCGGGCGCCGAGCGACAGCAGGCGCTCCGCATAGAGCGCTTCGTCGTGCATCGACAGCACGAGAATCGGCAGGGTGGGCCAGCGCTGGTGTATATCGCCGACCAGCGAGACACCGTCGTCCTGGCCGAGGGTCAAATCGAGCACCACAACCGTCGGCGTCAACGCCTCGATGGCGGCGATCGCCGAGCGGGCGGAGTCCGCCTCACCGCAAACCTCGAGGTCCCGTTCAGGCGCAATAAGCTCACAAAGACCCTCCCGCATGAGCGGGTGGTCATCGACGATCAGGACGCGGGCGACCATGGGTCTCCTCCACGTTGCGGGATAGGCAGATGCCCTAAGGTAAACGAGCCGCCCGTCGCATGCGAGCGTCAGACGCTTCGTAGCGCCCGGGCGACCGCGGCCGTATCGCCTGCCACGGCCCGTTCGCCCTGTCTGACCCCTGTGCTACCTGAGGACCCCGATGCCTCCTGGGTGCGGTCATTGATGAACGACAGAAAGCCAAGAATCGACCCGTCGGCGGCGCGCTGGGGCACGTAAGTGACCTCCATCACGTGGCGGCGGCCGTCGCGACGGACCTCTGCCTCAAACCGAACGGTCTCGCCGGTCAAGGCCAGAGCCGCGGGCGCCGCCGCCGCGCCATAGCGTTCCGGGCCGATCAGCTCCAGCAGGGTGCGGCCTATCGGCGGCTCGCCGAGCCCCAGCCACTGACGGTATGCATGGTTGCAGTACGTGAACCGCTGGTCGAGATCATGACTCGCGATCAGCGTCGGCACCTCATCCAGCAACAGCTCGTAGAATCCGCGCATTTCAGAAACCGCGCGCGCAGCAGCGACTTCGGCGGTGCGATCGATGACAACGCAAATGAATTCGCCGCTCATGGGTTCGATCAGGGCGGCGGAGATCAGCACCGGGACGCGGCGCCCGTCTGCCCGGGAATACTCCACCGGCACCGGCCCGATGGACCCGTGGCGCAGCAGCGCCTCCCGGAGGGTTCCATTGAGCGCCAATTGGTCCTCGGGGACGAGCGCCTCCAGGGATACCGGCAACTCCGACGGCCGCAGTCCGGCCAGATCCAGCATCCGCTGATTGCCCTCTTCGAGCATGCCGCTTTTCGCATTGCAGAACATGATTCCGACGGCATTGGAGTCAAAGAGACGTCGGAAGCGGCGCTCCATGGACCGGCGCTGGCTTTCGGCGAGCTTCAGGCCACTGACATCCAATAGCGTTGCCTCGAACGCATTCACCTCACCGGCGTCATCCCACAATGCCCGCACGCTCGCGAGCATGGTCACGGTGAGACCATCGGCGCGCCGCAGGCGGGCCTCCAACTGCTGCACCTCGCCGTGCGCGCGGACGCGATCGAGCACGGCCGCGTAGGTGCCCGGTCCCGCGTAGACCTGCTCGCCGAAATCGACCGCCAGCAGCTCGGCCTCGGATCCATAGCCGAGCAGGCCGACGAGCGCCGGATTGGCGGCCCGCAGGCGGCCGGTGGCGTCGGCGGACAGGACGCCGGCGGCGATGCCATCATAGAGACGGATGTACCGGCGTTCCGATTCGCCAGCGAGGCGGCGGGTGTCGTTGAATGCCCGGTTCAGGCAGTAGGCGTAGGCTGCGGTCACGAAGACGCCAGCAAGCGCGGCGGCGCCGAAAAGAATCAGCGACCAGGAACTGGATGCAAAGGCCGCCCCCACGAATACTGCGACCAGCAGCAGCGCAGCGTGGACCACGGTCTCAAGCGGGGGCAAGCGCGGCCCTGCGCGCCCCGGCTTCACCGTGCCCGGCATCCGATCGATAACCATGGCTCTCCGCCTCATGCCGCCACGGGTCACCGTGGAGCGCCTGTCCATTGAACAGAAGATCGGCTGCGCCGGCCGACTCTTGAGCGGTCCGCCCAGTCACTCGTTCAGGAATCAGTGCTTGGCCGCTTTTGCGGCGGCAGCCGGCACCGCCGCAGCCGGAGCCGGGGCTGCGACGAGCGTCAAATGGACGACAACCTCGACCTTGCGCCCAACCATCGCGTCATCCGCCCAGTCGCCGGTACCGAGGCCGAAGTCGATGCGATCGAGGGTCGCTCTGGCATCCAGGGTTGCGCCCCCAGGCGTCGCCTTCCAGACGAAGGGAAACGGGATCGCCTTGGTGTGGCCCTTGATCATCAGTTGAGCCTCGCCGACAGGACCGGTGGCGCCCGCGCGAATCGCCGTCGTGCGGAACGTGGCGACGGGAAACTTCGCGAAGTCGAACCAGTCCGCCGTCGCGAGGGCCTGATCACGGTCGGGACTGCGTGTGTCGATCGATTTGACGCGAATGACGACGTCCAGCTTGGACCCGGGGAGATCCTCTGGTGCGAAGGCGATTTTCGCGTCGTAGTCGCGAACCGTGCCGGTGAACTTCTCGCCTTGCTGGCTGCCGATGAAGGTCAGCGAACTCTGTGCTGCGAGCACGGTGTACTCGGGGGCCGCAATGGCAGGCGCAACGCCAGGTCCGATAGACCCGGCCATGACCACGGTCGCCATCAAAATGCTCTGTGCAACCCAAGGTTTCATCGCCGTCCTCCGAAGGGAAGCATTGCCCGCAAGGTATCGTCCCGATCAACGAAATGGTGCTTGAGCGCGCCGCCGATATGCAGGGCAACCAGCACCATCAGCAGCCAGACGCCCGCCTCATGGACCTCCTTGGCCGCGGCCTTGAGCGCCGGGTCGGCGTGCACCAGCGCCGGCAGCCGCACGAGCCCAAACCACGGCAGCGGAAAGCCTGCGGCCGAGTTGTAGACCCAGCCGGAGAGCGGAATCGCGAACAACAGCGCATACATCAGCAGCTGGGTCAGTCCCGCGACCCAGGTCTGCCACGGCGGCATCGGCGCCGCCGCCGGCCGGTGCTCGGTCGCGCGCCAGGCGAGCCGCAGGGCGGCGAGGCCCAGAATCGTGATGCCGACGGACTTGTGAAGCGCGTACAGCTTCATCTTCTGCGCCCCGAGCGGCAGGTCCGACATGAAGAATCCGACCGGAATGATGCCGAGCAGCAGCGCGAACATCAGCCAGTGCAGGACGCGCGTCAGGCTGCCCCAGCGATCGGGAGTGGAACGAAAGGCCATGGCGCCGTTTCCTCGGGATTGAAGCTGCAGTGTCCTCCTCGCGGGGTGTCGGGACGAGCCCCGGCGACAGGACAGCACGTTTCCGGAACACGAACGATGGTCTATCGGGCAGGGCACTCCCAAGGAGGCGTCGGCCGGAGTCCTGCGGCCAGATGATCGACGATCGCCCGGATCCGCGGTGAGCGCTGGCGGTCGCGCGGATATAGTGCACTGAGCGCCGTCGGCAGCGGGCGGCACCCCGGCAGAACCCGCACGAGGGTGCCCTCCCGCAGCGCCGCTGCCGCGATGAACTCCGGTAGCAGCACCAGGCCGAGACCGGCGATCGCGGCATCTCGCATCAATTCGCCGTTGTTCGCGACGAATCGACTCTTTACACGCACAGTCCGCACTTCGCTGCTGCCCCGCGCGGGAACGAACTGCCAGACCTGCCCCGCGGCGAGGTGCGCATAGCCGACGCAGTCCAGTCGCGTCAGGTCCTCGAGCACCGCCGGCGGCCCGACGCGATCGAGGTAGGCTGGACTCGCACACAGTACGCGCGGCATGTCACTGAGCTTGCGCGCGATCAGCGAAGAATCCGGCAGCGGCCCGATCCGAATGCCGAGGTCGTAACCACTGCCGAGCAGATCCACGACCCGGTCATCCAGGTCCACCGCGATCTCGAGTGCCGGGTGCTCCCGGAGGAACGGCCACAGCAGCGCACCGAGGTACAGCGTACCGAAGGTCATCGGCGCCGCGACCCGGATCAACCCCCGCAGCTCCTTCTCGTCGTCGCGCACGGCATGCGCCGCCTCGTCGAGATCCGCCATGATTGCGCGCGTACGCTCGTAGAAGGCGCGTCCGCGCTCGGTGAGCATGACGCTGCGCGGGGTGCGTTTCAGCAGCGTCATGCTCACCG
>Ga0209067_10000532_pt1 | contig 24165 bp, 18 predicted proteins | sample ColStrG_CSR_2013_FD_187199 | JGI IMG/M metagenome (GOLD analysis project Ga0209067, IMG submission 187199) | Freshwater sediment microbial communities in response to fracking from Pennsylvania, USA - Cold Stream Run_MetaG_CSR_2013 (SPAdes)... | ecosystem: Environmental > Aquatic > Freshwater >... | reverse complement strand
CGGCGAGAGCCGAAGCTGTACACCGGCAGCATGGGTCTGGCGCAGGCCATCCAGCGACACCGCCACCGGCGAGTCAGCCAGTCCGTCACCCTCACGGTTGTGCAGTTCGACGATCAGATTGCCGCCGCCACGGTTGATGATGTCTTCCATCTTGCGCGGATGATAGTGCATCGGCGTTAGCTGCCCTTCGCGCACGTGCATGATCTTCTCGGCGTAGGGTTTATGCCACGGCTGCCCGCCTGGCGAGCCGTTGCGCAGGGTAAACAGCGTCAGCCCGGTCTGTAAAAAATCAGCCGCGCCAAAACTGGTGAGATCCCAGCCCAGCCGCAACGCCAGAATCTCCTGCGCCACGTCACGATTCTGCGCCCGCCACTGGCTCACATCGAAATCGGCCCACGGCGGCAGATGCACACCCTGCTGCCGGAAGAACTCGCGCGTATCTTGCAGGTAGCCGTTAACCCTGGAACGTTGCATTGTGGCCTCCTGAGGGCGGCACCGGGAAGGTGCCGCACTCAAATTTATTTCACCGTCCAGCCCTGGTAGCTGCCGATATTATTGCGATCAATCAGCTTCACCGGGATCAGCACCGGCTTACCGGGCGCAGGCTTGCCCTGCAGGATGTCATAGCCAATCTCAACCGCGTTGGCCGCCATTACCTGCGGGTCCTGGGCGGGTGTGGCGACGAACAGCGAATTCTTGCGCTTCAGCGCCTCTTCCCCGTCCGGCGATCCATCGACGCCCACGATAAAGAACTCACTGCGCTGTGCTTGCTTCGCCGCTAAATCGGCACCAATGGCGGTCGGGTCGTTGATAGCAAACACCGCATCAATTTTCGGGTTAGCCGAGAGCAGGCCGGTCATCACCTCCAGTCCGCCTTCACGACTGCCTTTGGCATTCTGATTGGACGAGAGCAGCTTGATGTCAGGATGGGTTTTCAGCTCGTTCATGCAGCCTTCAACGCGGTTCTGCACTGCAGAAACCGGCGGGCCGTTGATGATCACCACATTGCCTTTGTCCTTCAGCCGGTCAGAGATATATTTACAGGCCATTGCGCCCGCCTGCGTGTTATCAGAGGTGATGGTCGCATTCGCGCCATCGGCTGCCACGTCGACCGCCACCACCACGATACCCGCGTCACGCGCCCGCTTCACCGCCGGGGCGATCCCTTTAGAGTCCGCGGCATTGAGGATAATCATGTCGACTTTGGCCGCAATAAAGTTGTCAATCTGGCCCACCTGCTGACCGAGATCATAGCCGCTGGAGACCAGCGTCACATTCACCTTATCGCCCGCCAGCTGACGCGCCTTCATCTCCGCGCCTTTGGTGATCTGCACGAAGAAGGGATTGGCCAGATCGCCGACCGTGACGCCGATAGATTTGAGTTCTTTTGCCTGAGCCAGGCCGGTACTGAACAGCGTCGCCGCCAGCAGCCCGGTTACAATCGGATTAAAACGCATAGACCTTCTCCTGCTGTTTTCAGAATGCCAACCACTTAATGGCGTTTTTACAGAAGCGGAGGCGACATGGCGCACCCGCGCTGTTAAGCCTCAACTCACATGATGACGGGTACGATATTTGTCGATCAGGACCGCGATAATGATCACCGCCCCCTTAATCACCAGCTGCCAGAAATAGGAGACGCCCATCAGCGTCATGCCGTTATTCAGCGTGGCAATAATCAGTGCGCCAATCAGGGTGCCGGTGATGGTGCCGATGCCGCCGACAAAGCTGGTGCCGCCCAGGATCACCGCCGCAATCGCATCCAGCTCATAGCCGACGCCGAGGTTGCCGTTGGCGCTGTAAAGCCGCGAGGCGCTCATCAGCCCCCCCAGCCCCGACAGCAGGCCGCTTATGCCGTAGACAAACAGCAACACGACGCCAACCTTGATACCGGTGAGACGCGCCGCCTGGATGTTGCCACCGACCGCGTAAATATGGACGCCCAGCGTGGTACGGCGCAGGATGAACCAGCAAAGGGCGATGACCGCAAAGGCAATCACAATCAGCCACGGCACCGGCCCGAGATAGCCGTTACCGATCCACTCGAAGTTAATATCGGAGTTGATCACTGTGGTGCCATTCGCCAGCAGATAAGCGGCTCCGCGCAGCGCGGTGTAAGTGCCGAGTGTGACAATAAAGGGCGGCAATCCGGCCCAGGCGACCAGAATGCCGTTGAACAGCCCCATCACCAGACCCGCGCCCAGCGCCATCGGAATGGTCAGGGAAGCGAGCATCGGGTCCAGCGACGCCACCAGCGCCACCACCGCGGTAGTGCCCAGCATCGATCCCACCGAGAGGTCGATGCCGCCGGTCAGAATCACAAAGGTCATGCCCGCCGCCAGCACGATATTGATCGATGCCTGGCGCGTGATGTTGAGCAGGTTGGCTTCGGTAAAGAAGTTCGGCGTGACGAAACCAAATACTGCCACGATCAGGATCAGAATCGGCAGAATACCCACCGTTTGCAGCAGATCGCCCATCAGGGCGCGTTTCAGCGTCGGCGCTTGGGTACGGGCCAGTTGTGTCATGGTGGTCTCCTTAAATTTCGCCTGCTGACGTGCTGTGCGCACCGGTTGCCAGCGTCATGATATTTTCCTGACTGATGTGGCTGCCCTCCAGCTCACCGACAAGAGTGCCTTCGTGCATCACGTAAACGCGGTCGCTCATCCCCACCACTTCCGGCAGTTCGCTGGAGATCATTAGAATTGCCACGCCCTGCCGCGCCATCTGCTGCATCATGCGGTAGATCTCGCTTTTGGCCCCGACATCGACGCCGCGCGTCGGTTCATCAAGGATCAGGACGCGCGGGCCAATCGCTACCCAGCGTGAGATCAGCAGCTTCTGCTGGTTGCCGCCTGACAGACCACCCGCCCGAACCTGGGCGTGCGGAACGCGAATATTGAGTGAGGCGATCGCCTCATTGGCGATGGTTTGCCCTTTGCGGCGGTTCAGCATGCCGTAACTGGCGTCACGTTCCAGCGTCGCCATCACGATGTTCTCCTGCGCGGCCATCTCCAGAAACAGCCCCTGCTCTTTGCGGTTTTCGGTGAGGAAACCGATGCCACGCGCAATGGCATCGCGCGGTGAATGAAGGGTGACCTTCTCGCCGTCAATCCAGATTTCGCCCTCTTTCGGCTTGTGTACGCCGAAGATCAGCTGCGCCAGCTCGCTGCGGCCTGCGCCCACCAGCCCGGCCAGGGCGACAATCTCCCCGGCCCGCACCGTCAGACTGCTGGGATGCACTTTGCCGCCGTCGGTCAGGTGATTGACCGCCAGCCGGATATCACCCAATGGGATAGCGCGGTCTTTGTTAAACAGGTCGCTGAGCGGCCGTCCGACCATCATCCGCACCAGCTCGCTGGCGTTGAGTTGCTCACGGGTCAGGCTGCCGACATACTCCCCGTCACGCAGCACGCTGACGCGATCCGATAGCTCATAGACCTCCGCCATGCGGTGGCTGATATAGATGATCGCCATGCCTTCGCTGCGCAGCCGTTTGATCAGCGCGAACAGCTGTTCAGTTTCGCGGTTGGAGAGCGCGGCGGTCGGCTCATCCATCACCAGAATGCGGCTGTTGCGTTGCAGCGCGCGGGCAATTTCCACCTGCTGCTGCTCGGCGATGCTCAGGCGGCTGACGAGGTCCCAGGCGCTGAACTGCGCGCCGAGCCGGTCAATCACCCGCTGCGCCTGTTCCGCCATCTGCCGCCGCTTCACCAGCCCGCCGGGCGCGATTTCGCTGCCCAGAAAAATGTTCTCCGCCACCGTCAGGTTGGGCGCCAGATTGATTTCCTGGTAAATCAGGGTGATCCCGGCGGCCAGTGCCTCTTTCGGCCCCCTGATTGCGTAGGGCTTGCCTTCAATGAGAATGTCCCCGCTGCTGGCGGTATAAGCACCGGCCAGAATCTTCATCAGTGTGCTTTTACCCGCGCCGTTCTCCCCCATCAGCGCATGAACCTCACCGGGCCAGACCGTGAGATCGACCCCCTTAAGGGCATAAAAGCTGCCGAAGCGGCGGGTAATGCCCCGCATTTCCAGTATCGGTGTGGCTGTCATCGCCTCGCTCCTGCGGACTGTGGATAGCCGCCAGTAGAGCAACGCCAGATAAACGGAGAATGTCAGCGGCCATTCATATTTGTCATAAACGCCCGCCTGCACGCGCCTATACTCGGCCCATCGTGGCAGTGATGACGAGGTCGTGGGATGCAGCGCACTTATCCGTGGCAGGCCGGGGCGCGTGGACGCTTGTTGATGTTCAATCTGCTGGTGGTGTCGGTCACGCTGATGGTGAGCGTGGTGGCGATTATGGGCTTTCGTCATGCCGGGGCGATTCAGGAGCAGGCGCAGGCGCAGACCCTGGCGGATATGAACGGCAGCCTGGCGCTGGCGCGTGATACCGCCAACGTGGCGACGGCGGCCGTGCGGCTGTCACAGGTGGTCGGGGCGCTGGAGTACCAGAGCGAATCACAGCGGCTACAACAGAATCAGCAGGCGTTGCAGCAGTCGCTGAGCCTGCTGGCCAGTGCCCCGCTCGCGGCTCGTCAGCCGGAGCGCATCGCCCGCATCCGCGCCCGCAGCCTGATGCTGGAACAGACGATCAACAGCCTGCTGCTGACCGGCCATCAGCGCCATCTGCAGCGCAATAACATGCTGAGCGACCTGTGGCAGACGCAGATTCTGCTCAGCCATATCAACCCGCGGGTGCAGCGGGAACGGCGGACGCGGCCGGATGCCGCACTGCGCGAGCAAACCGAACGGCTGATCACCATCGCCATCCGTACGCCCTCGCCCATCGCCGTGATTGAGCAGCTCCAGCAGGTGATGACGCAGTGGCGCAACGTGCCGCTGACGGGCGTGACCGGCGAAAACGCGCAGCGACTGCTGGCCACTCAGCAGCGCCTGCTGCCGCTGGCAGAGGCGCTGGAACAGAGCGACCTGGCGATCGCCTACGCCACCTACCGGATTAAAGCGCTGGTGGCAATGCTGAATGAAGATATCAGCGCCTCGGTGCAGCAGGTTGCGTTTCAGAGTGAGGCGCGCACGCTGGCCACCCATCGCGAACTGGATTCCATCATCGGCTTCATCGCGCTGTTCGTGCTGCTGGCGCTGGCGATCACCGGCTATGCCGGGATCTACATCTACCGCAATCTCGGCTCCAGCCTGACGGCGATTGCCGGGGCGATGACGCGGCTGGCGCAGGGCGAGCAGAACGTCAGCGTACCGGGACTGCAGCGCCGCGACGAGCTGGGCGAACTGGCGCGGGCCTTTAACGTCTTTGCCCGCAATACCGCCTCGCTGGCCCATACCTCGCGGCTGCTAAAAGAGAAGAGCAATCAACTGGAGTCAACCTTCCTGGCGATGCGCGACGGCTTTGCCCTGTTCGACAACGACGGTCAACTGGTCGTGTGGAATGCCCAGTATGCGGAGTTGCTCGGCATCGCCCCGCGTGAGTTGCATCGTGGCGTACACGTTCAAAAGCTGCTGGCCCCGCTGGCGGTCGATCTGCACGACCCCGGTGAACCGCAGGAGATCCGGCTGGCTGATGGCCGTACCCTGGAGTTGCGCTTCAGCCCAATCCCGCGGCGCGGCATGGTCAATACGGTGCTGGATAGGACCTCACGTAAAACACTGGAAGAGGCGCTGCAGCACAGCCAGAAGATGAAAGCAGTCGGCCAGCTAACCGGCGGACTGGCGCATGACTTTAACAATCTGCTGGCGGTGATTATCGGCAGTCTGGCGCTGACCGAGGGCCAGCTAATGCCCGGCCCGCTGGCTACCCGGATTGAGCGGGCGCGTCAGGCGGCCGACCGCGCCGCGCAGCTCACTCAGCGGCTGCTGGCGTTCTCACGCAAGCAGGCGCTCTATCCGCACGCGGTGTCGGTGGTGACGCTGGTGGACAATTTGCAGGGCCTGCTGCAGCACTCGCTGCTGCCGGGACAGCAGCTGATAATAGACGCGCAGCGTCCCGGCTGGCCCGCCTGGATTGATGCCAGTCAGCTGGAGAATGCGCTGATGAATCTGGTGGTGAATGCGCGTGATGCGATGCACCAGCAAAGCGGCGAAATCCGGCTGCACATCCGAAACCAGCGCCGCCTGGAAGGGGATGACCAACGTGACCACGTCACAATTGAGGTAATTGACCACGGCTGCGGCATGTCAGCCGAGGTACGCGAACAGGTGTTTGAGCCGTTTTTTACCACCAAAGCTACTGGCAGCGGCAGCGGGCTGGGCCTGTCGATGGTCTATGGCTTTGTGAGGCAGTCAGGTGGGCAGATAGAACTGGAAACCGCGCCGGGCCAGGGCACCACAGTACGGCTGCTGTTGCCGCGTGCAGCCGAAGCCGCCGCCTGCGCCGTGATCGCCCCGCCACCGCCTGCACCAGCGGAGCCGGCGAATAACCGACTGGTGCTGGTGCTGGATGATGAACCGGCGGTGCGCCAGACGTTGTGCGAACATCTGCATCAGTTGGGGTATCTGACGCTGGAGTGTGGCGACGGTGAAGCGGCGCTGGCGCTGCTGCGCCAGACACCCGATATCGACCTGCTGATCAGCGACCTGATGCTGCCCGGTGAGATCAACGGCGCGGAAGTGATCCGCCAGGCGCAACAGAACTGGCCGCAGCTGGCAACGCTGCTCATCAGCGGTCAGGATCTGCGTCACCAGCCGGTGACACTGCCGCTGTGTGAACGGCTGGGGAAACCCTGGCAGCAGGCGCAGCTGGTGCAGGCGTTACAGCGCGCCTGGCAGCGCAGCGTACGGCTTCATCGCGCGCAGCAGGCTGCCACAACGGCACCGGCTTGCCACTGATGTAGCGCTTACGCAGGCGGCTGGAGATCATATCCATCATCATCATCACCACCACCACCAGAATCAGTGTCAGGAACATCACCACATCCCAGTTCCACAGCCGCATGTTCTCGGCATAGACCAGGCCGACGCCGCCCGCCCCGACAAAGCCCAGCACCGCTGCAGTTTGCTGGCCCCGCAGGCGGCCAGACCGCGTACCGGCTTACCCGACGCCGATTCCATCGCCTCATAACAGAGCGTTGTCAGGCTGCCCTCGGTGTGCAGCGCCAGCGCCAGAAAACCAGCAATGGCGCCGATGCCAAAGACCATCACAAACATCACCGCCCACGCCAGTTCCGGCAGGGTGCGCAGAAAAGCGACAAAGGCACGAATCGCCATCCGCACGCTGACCGGTGTCTGGGTATTGTCGGCGGCGAAAAAGACCAGTACCACCGCCAGTCCCAACTGCTGCGCCACCTGATTGCAGCCGAGTTCCGCGACCGCCCGATCGCCGCGTCGCAGATCGGCCTGTAACTGATGGGCGTTTGCAATGGCCTTTTTCGCCCCCTTTCACCGCGACATACATCAGCACACCTCCACAATGGTGGTACGCGGCACGGCCATGATCGCTTCGCCGCAGGTGAAGATCAGATCCACCCCCTGCGGAAACGGATGCGGACGGGTGCGCAGATAGTCCAGCACGCTTTCCGGCAGTTGTGGCGCAATGGCGCGGGTTTCCCGCAGGCCTGGGCCGGAGAGACGCAGCGTTAATCCGCCATTCAGCGACGGCACTTCGATGATCAGCGTGGTGCTTTTATCGGGCGACAGATTGTCACCTGCCGCGAACTGCGTCGGATCGGGCTGCGACGTCGCATGGCTCAGGGCGAACGGTGCATCCTGCTGGCTGGTGATCGGCGCGCCGGTATGGAAGCGCAGATTGTTGCGCAGTTGCTCATTGTCGATTTGCGCATCCAGCCAGACCGGGCTTTCCTGATCGACCAGGGTGAGCAACAGCGCCGTGGCCGCCGGTGACAGTGCGCCCCAGCCCTGTTGCAGCGGTAGCGAGACCAGCACGCCCGGTTCGCTCATCGCTTTCAGAATGCGGCGAAATGCGCACTGTGCATCCGCCACCGGATGGTTAAAACTTGCCAGTAAAGTCATCCGTTATCTCCGCGAACCAGCGTAAAGAAATCCACGTTGCTGCTGGCGATTTCACGGGCGCGCCGTTGTCGTTGCTCATCGCGCCACGCCGCCAGCGGGGTAATAATCTTCTCTTCCAGCAGTGGCCGGGTTTCCGGCTGCTGCAACAGCGCATCCAGCAGGGCGCAGCGCTCGGCATGGGCTTTGTCGCGCCCCAACAGATAGCTGTAACCCAGGGTGCCGTTGCTGAGCTGCACCCCCGCCCGCGTCACCGTGACATCGCCCATCACAAAGCATTTGTCGGTGGCACCCATCCGCGCCTGCAATCGTGTCAGGCCGATTTCTGCCGGACGGACGAGGGTGAACCCGGGCTGGAGGTTAAGCGCCTGCCAGTGCCTCTCAAGCAAGGCGCTGCTGCTGTGCGCCAGCACCGACAGCCAGCGCTGGCGATCTGTTTGCTGTTCCATTAGTGCTCCAGAGTCAGTTCGATCATGTCGCCGCGCGTCAGGCTGACGGAGTATTCCGCCACCGCACCATCACTGGTTTTGTTCAGGGTCCGCACGCAGAGCAGCGGCGCATGCAGCACGATATCGAGCTGGCGACACTCTTTAGCCTGCGCCCGTCGGGTGCTGATGCGGGTCTGGGTGCGCACCAACTGCTTGCCGGTGTGTTTAACTAAAAAGTCATGTAGCGAGCCGCTGTTAAATTGCTGAAGCTGTGGCCACCAGCTGAGGTCGGCGAGGAAATGGTTGATCAGGCAGAGCGGCACGCCGTTGGCGCGACGCAGGGTGCGCAGATGAATGACATTGTCGCCCTCTTTCACCCCCAGCGCACTGGCGACGTCGTTGCTGGCCGGACGCAGCACCGACAGCAGCCGTTCGCTGGTGGGGTGACTGCCCTGCTCCAGCAGGTTCTGGCTGAACCGCGCCTGAGCATGCAGCGGATAGTCATAAGGGCGCATCAGTACCAGGATGCCAACACCATGACGGCGCTGCAGCAGCCCTTTGTGCACCAGCTCATCCACCGCCCGGCGCAGCGTGTGACGATTCACCGCATAGTGATCGGCCAGTTGTTGTTCAGAAGGAAGATAGTCGCCGCAGCGGTAGCGCTCTTTCAGCGCCTGCTCCAGCTGCGCGGCAACAGCCTGATAGACAGTGGTCGGATGTCTGGATAACGCCATCACGATGAAATCCTCACGGGTTACAGGGTGGGAACGCAGTGAAAAGACGCTGCGGGATGAGGTTAGCCTGAGGGAAACAGATGACAGAACCGTGACGGGGGGGTGAAGGAGAGGTGAATGTGAGGGTGGCGCTTGTTAGTGCGTGTTTTACTGCAAGCAGGTGGGCATCGGGTTTGCTCGTAAGGGATGACGGGCTTCCCACAGGTTTGTTTTATCAAAATCTCTGCAGGGTTTCGGAAAAGATCGATGATACAACCTGGGTTGGACCCGTAGCGGGTCCGCTCTGCGCGAAAAGCGGACAGGCAGTGAAAACACCTGGCCTCTTCAAGAGCAGATCGGAGCGACAGCTATCAAGAGGCTTTCACAGCCACTCAAACCACCGCCCCTTACACGTTGCTACTCCATCCCCCCTCTCCCCACCTTCTCACCCCCGCTATCCGTCAGTGATGCTCTCACCTGTGGCAGGCTTTCCGGGTAATTCTGCTGAATAAACTCAATCATCTTCTCACGCACGTAACAGCGTAAATCAAAGGCGATTGGGGAGTTCTGTGCGGTCATCAGCATCCTGATGGTCATGGTTTTCTCGGTGGTGTCGGTCACCTGAAGCACAGAGGTTTCCTGATCCCAGAGCTTGGTTTCACTCAGCACCTTTTCAAAATGCTTTCGCAGTGGCTCCAGCGGCATCGAGTAATCCACGTAGAGAAACACCGAGCCTAAAATCTGAGCGTTATTGCGCGTCCAGTTCTGAAACGGATTTTCGGTAAAGTAGGTAATCGGCAGCACCAGCCGACGCAAATCCCAGATGCGCACCACCACATAGGTCAGGTTGATCTCTTCAATCCAGCCCCACTCTTTTTCGACCACTACCGCATCATCAATTTTAATCGGCTGGGTAAAGGCGATCTGAATACCGGCGAACAGATTGACCAGCGACTTCTGCAGGGCAAAGCCAATAATGATACCGGCGACACCCGCACCGGCCAGGATAGTGGTCCCAAATTTCCGCACGCCAGGGAAGCTGAGCAGAATCAGAGAAACACAGAATAAGACCAGGATAACAATAACCACTTTTTTGACATAGATAATCTGCGTGCGGATTTTACGCGCACGCAGATTATTGGAAATATTAATGTCATAGCGGATGTACAGCATATCCTGCGCCACGTTGGTCAGCCTGATTAAGACCGAGCAGAATGACATAATAATAAAGACATTGATGATATTGGTGATTAAATCAAATGAGTCAGGATGGAAATTAATGTAGTTAATGCCGATATTGATCATCAACAACGGAATAAAAAAGAACATGGAGCCGCTAAGGTGCTTCTCCAGGGATTTGAACAGCTTTCTGTCACGAATCTGCCAGTAGCGGATGAACCTGAGCAGAATGAGGCGGGCCAGGAAACCCAACACAAATGAAAGCGAGACGAGTAATACAACAGGCACCCATGACGGGAAACCAGATAACTCACCGAATAACAATGGCATTATTTTCCCTTATAGTCAGCTGACACCCTCAGGCTGTCAGCGAAGTGACAAACTCAGTAACCGTTGTCTTCACGGTTATCCGTTCGTAACACAATCAGCGCATAGGAGTATGAACCATAGCGGCGAAGTTGACAGGAAATGCGCGGTGATGCGGATGAAGACGCTTGCGCGTGCCAGCCACCCTGCTCCCGCTAACGATGCGGCAACGGACATGGCCGCCTTTGCGCACTAGCTACACGCCCAGGCTATCCAGAAGCGCGGCAGACGTGGCGACAGCGCCAAAGATGCCGCCCTGCATACGGATCATGCTCAGCGCTGCCTCATGATGGCGGTGTTCGGTCGCAGCGCAGCAATCGGACAGCACCAGACACTCAAAGCCGCGATCGTTGGCTTCGCGCAATGTGGTATGAACGCAGACGTCGGTGGTAATGCCGGTGAGGATCAGATTTCGGATACCGCGGCTGCGCAGGATTAACTCCAGATGGGTCGCGTAAAACGATCCCTTGCCCGGCTTATCGATCACCACTTCACCCGGCAACGGTGCCAGCTCCGGGATAATCTGCCACCCCGGTTCACCGCGCACCAGAATACGGCCGCACGGCCCTGCATCCCCGATGCCGGCGTTCATCCGTCGTGACCGCCAGCGTTTGTTAGCGGGTAAATCGCTAAGATCGGGCCGGTGCCCTTCGCGGGTATGAATAATCGGAAACTGCCGGGCGCGCATCGCTGCCAGCACCTGCTGCAACGGGGCAATGGGTGCGCGAGTCAGGCTCACGTCATAGCCCATGCTGTCGACATAGCCGCCCACGCCACAGAAATCGGTCTGCATATCAATCACGAGAAGCGCGCTGTCTGTCGGGGTAAAACTGCCGTCAAACGGCCAGGCATAAGGGGTGGAATTAACGCTGTAGTCGGGCATTGCTGTTCTCCATGACCGGGCGCGGCAGGCGCATTTTGCTGATAACGCTATAGCTGATGGCGGCGGTCACCAGACCGATCACCGCTTCACCGAACTGCGGAAAAGCCACGTGAGCGATCACCGCACACAGGCTGCCCATCGCCCAGGCGGCAAATGCGGTGCCACGGAAACGCTGCGCCGGACGCTGCTCGCTGATGCGCGCCATAACGATCAAATCCACAATCATCACGGCACCAAATGGCGGCACCACAATGCCCAGCAGGCTGAGCCACTCCAGGAAGTAAGACCAGACACCTGCCAGTGCCAGCACGCCGCCAATGGCCCCGAGGATCAGCGTCCAGATCCGCATTTTGCTGCTGAACAGATGACTGAAGCCCACTGCGCCGTTGTAGAGGCAGTGGGTGCAGACCGATCCCAGATTGATAAAGACAAACAGACAGGCCACCACTGACAGGAAAGCGCTGTGCCCCATCAGCATCGGCAGGAAGTTACCGCCGTTGGTCAGCGGATCAACTGCCGCGCCCACCGCCACAATCACCACACCGAACAGATAGGAGATCACGTTGGCAACCGGGAAGGCCGAAAACGCGGCGATGACTGCCGAGCGGCCATTCTTTGACCAGCGGGTAAAGTCAGCAGTCATGGTGCCGGAGTCGGCAAAACCGGCTACCACCAGGGTGACAGCAGTCCCCATACTCATTGCACCGGCTGCGCTGGCACTCCCCTTCCACTGCGTCACTACCGAGAAGTCATGCTGTTTGCTAATCAGCCACAGCGCCACCATCCCCAGCACCACAAACAGCGGCGCGGCGATCATCCCCAGCACCGACAGCGCCCGCACGCCCAGGAACGTTATGCCGGTATAGAGCAGCATCGCAAACGCCGTCACCGCCAGCGCATTCCAGCCAAAGGTCTGATTAATCACCGTGCCGGTGAGACCCGTCTGGAAGGCATACCAGCCGATCACCACCGTCGAGAGAAAACCCGAAACCAGGATGTAGCCTTTGCTGCCAAAGGTACGTCTGGCCTGCAGAGCGAAGTTCATCCCGCTGTGACCGGCATACCAGCTTAGCGCGCCGACATAGGCGAACAGCACCAGGTTTCCCAGCAAAATGGCGATTAGCGCGGGCCAGAAGCCCAGATGCCAGGTAATGATGCCGCCAAACAGCGCATTGGTCAGGATCATCGGAAATCCAAACCAGACCGCCGAGACGGAACGGGTTGCGTGACGGTGCGACAGCGGTACCGGCTGATGTTCAAACTCCAGCTCCAGCGCAGGTGTAGAAGAGGTTTTCATTAGACGATTCCGGGTTGAAGGTGATTCCACGGCTGAATGCGCTCGAAAGCGGCACTGGCAGCCAACACTAAGGCATCATCGAGATGACGTCCGACAATCTGCAGACCTACAGGTAAGCCGCTGGCGGTAAAACCGGCGGGCACCGACGCAGCAGGCTGACCGGTGAAATTGAACGGGTAGCAGAACGAGAGCCAGTGATCGCTGCTGACCCTGCGCCCATCAATGATCTCCGGGCCTTGCATCCCCAGTGGAAACGGCGGCACCGCCAGTGTCGGGGTGATCAGCAGATCAAAACGCTGCATAAAGCGCCACAGGCTGTTGCTGACCGCTTTGCGGGTGGCGATGGCATCGGTGAAGTTTTCCGCCCGCCAGTCGCGCTGGAGCATGGCGACCAGATGCGGTGACATCGCGCTGCCCTGCTCCGCCATCATCTGACGCATGCCGGTAAGATCGCTCTCCATCGCCACCAGCGCAACAAAGGCGGCAGCCGGATCGCTGAAGCCGGGATCAGCCTGTTCCAGTTCAGCTCCGATTTCAGCCGCAAAGCGCTGCACCGCCGTGCCGACCACTGTCCGGACTGCCGGGTCAACGGCTACATAGCCAAAATCCGCGCTGAAGGCGATACGTAGTTTGCCGGGCAGGTGGTGTGGCGCGTTCAGCCAGTCAACGTCACTGCAGGGAATTGAGTGGCGGTCACGCATGTCCGGGCCCGCCATCAGCGACATCATCAGGGCGGCATCGCGCACGCTGCGCGTCATCGGACCAATATGCTCCAGCGACTCCCAGCTCGACACGCCAGGGTAACGTTCATCACGGCAGCCGGGCCACAGCGGCACCCGGCCCATCGACGCCTTGAAGCCGAAAATACCGCAGTGCGCCGCCGGAATCCGTACTGACCCGCCGCCGTCACTGCCGAGTGCTATCGGGCAGAGGCGCGCCGCCACTGCCGCACCGGAACCGGCGCTGGAACCACCGGGTGTCATGGTCAGATCCCAGGGATTCCGTGGCGACGGAAACAGCGGATTATGCCCGACACCGCTGTAGCCAAACTCCGGTGCGGTAGTTTTGCCAAGCAGAATGGCGTCGGCGGCCAGCAGTCGTTCCACGGTGATGTCATCATCTTCCGGCACGAAATCTTTGTAAGCCACCGAACCGGAGGTGGTTCTGACGTTGGCGGTGCAGATTAAATCTTTTACTGCCAGCGGTACGCCTGCCAGCGCGCCCAGTGTTTCTCCGCGCGCACGTCGGGCGTCCACGGCTCTGGCCTGAGCCAGCGCGATGCCGGGCGTCGGGGTACAAAAGGCCCGTATTGCCGGTTCACGCTTCTCCATTCGCGCCAGCGCCGCCCCGGTGAGTTCGCAGGCTGAGACGTCCCCGAGGCGGATGTGTGCGGCCATCGTGGTGGCATCTTCGTCTAATAAGGAGTCAAACATGGTTTACCTCGCCAAAAGTGTCGCTGTCAGCGAGTGCATGAAGCGTGCCAGATAACCGCGAACTGCCGGGTCTGAGGCGGGGATGCGCGGTGGAATACGGGCTGGGATACAAGATCGAATTCTTATGATGTCAGGGGGCAGGTCGCTGTCTGTTTTTTCAGCACGGCGATGGCGCAGGGCTGCGCGATAAGGGTGCGCGCATAAAGGCGTAAATTTGCAGGAGAGTTGATAAAACGCTTTCGCGAACGGCAACAGCGTCGGTCATGCAGGAATGGATAACTACTGCTTTCATGTGGCTTTTAACGAGACTGAACAGTAATGGAAATTCGCGGCTTATAGATTCACATGCTGCCTGCAGGAACCGTCTGCAGTTGCGTAAAACAGAGACACCCTATCCCTATGCTTCTGTTAAAGGCCCTGAAAGCGGGCCTTTCTGTGTTTACCGGTTTAGCACGCCGGGCCGTTTCCGACCATTTGCAATGCTCTCACCTCTACTCCGGAAAATCAGTTTCCACCGACGTCTGTTTCCAGGATTCTATCTCAGCCAGCCGCGCTTTAAGCTTACTGGTGACGGCGTCATGGCCCCAGGCGCCCATCACCAGATGGCGTGGCGGGTTGTCATGTTCAGTGATGGCAATCATCGCCCTGGCGGCCCGCGCCGGGTCACCTTTCTGGGTACCACTGTATTCGGCGGTGGCTTTCATCCGCGCGGCTGCAGTGTCCGCATACTCCGGCAGCACGCTCGGCGTCTGATGCAGTGAACGTCCGGCCCAATCGGTGCGGAACGGGCCTGGCTCGACGCAGGTGACGTGAATACCCAGCGGCCCCGCTTCCTGCGCCAGCGCATCCGACCAGCCTTCCACCGCATGTTTGCTGGCAGAGTAGTAGCCAGAACTGGCAAAACCAATAAAGCCCGCCACGGAGGTGATGTTGATCACGTGGCCCCTGCGCGCCTGGCGCATCACGGGCAGCACGGCGCGGGTCAGGGCAAACAGGCCAAAGACATTGGCATCAAACTGCGCGCGGATTTCGCTCTCGACACCCTCTTCCACCGAGCTCTGATAGCCGTAACCGGCATTATTCACCAGCACATCAAGGGTGCCGAATGCGTCAAGTGCCGCCTGAACCGCCTGGTCGATGCTCGCCTGCTGCGTCACATCCAGCGCCACCGCGAGCGCGTTGTCATGTCCTTCAACCAGATCGGCAACGGACGAAGTCTCACGCGCCGTTACGACCACCTTGAAACCACGCGCGATGGTCTGCTGCGCCAGTTCACGACCAAAACCCGTTGAACATCCCGATATAAACCAGACAGGGCTGGAATGCGTAGTCATGGTAAAACTCCCGTTGATGATGAAGTGATGTCAGACCCGGACGCGAGTGCATCCGGGGAGAAAGAGTAGTGAGGCGCGACTGCACCGCTTAGCCCTTAATGCTTTTTATGGAACAGTTGACTGGCGGTGTCGCTGATGATCTGCGCTGCGCCGCGATCGCCCTTCACCATTGACGACATAAAGGCTTTCGCCTGCTTAAAGGTGATGTGGGGCGGTAACGGGGCGACTTCCGGATCGGTTTTCACCTCCAGCAATACCGGGCGATCAGCGCTAAGCGCACGCTGCCAGGCACCGGCCAGGTCGTCAGGATTATCGACAAAAATACCGACCATCCCCAGCGACTGCGCAAACTCGGCATACTTCACGTCCGGCAGTTGCTGCGAAGCGTCAAAGCGTGGATTGCCCTCCATGACCCGCTGCTCCCAGGTGACCTGATTGAGATCCTGGTTATTGAACACGCAGACAATCAGGCGCGGATCGGCCCACTGCTGCCAGTATTTCTGAATGGTGATCAGTTCGGCCATATTGTTCATCTGCATTGCACCGTCACCCACCAACGCCACCACCGGTTTTTCCGGGTGGGCAAATTTCGCGGCAATCGCGTAGGGCACTGCCGCACCCATGCAGGCCAGGCCACCGGAGAGCGAAGCGCGCTGCCCCTGTTTAACCCGATAGTCGCGGGCGAACCAGTTGGCGCAGGAGCCAGAGTCCGAGGTGACAATAGCGTTGTCCGGTAGCTGGGGTGACATCTCCCACACCACCCGCTGCGGATTGACCGGATTGGCAGGTGCCATGGCGCGCTCTTCCATCAGCGTCCACCAGTCACGCACCTGAACCGCAATATCTTCCTGCCAGCTGCGATCCTCTTTGTGCTCAAGCAGCGGCAGCAGGGCGCGCAGGGTTTCAGCCGCATCGCCATGCAGGTTAACTTCACTCGGATAGCGCAGGCCAAGCATGGCGGGATCGATATCGATCTGTACCGCACGCGCCTTGCCCTCTTCCGGCAGAAATTCCGTCCACGGAAAGCCACTGCCGATCATCAGGAGGGTGTCGCAGTTCTGCATTAAATCTGATGAGGGTTTGGTGCCGAGCAGGCCAATCGAGCCGGTAACAAAAGGGGCGTCATCGGGCAGCACATCTTTGCCCAGCAGCGCTTTAGCCACGCCCGCGCCCAGCACATTGGCGACCTGTACCACTTCCACCGCGGCGTTGCGTGCGCCTGCACCAATCAGAATCGCCACTTTTTTACCGGCGTTGAGCACCTCAGCGGCGCGTTGCAAATCTGCCTCATAGGGGATCACTTTGGGACGCTGATAGCCGCTGCCAGAATGAGTAAAACCGTGAAGGTGCTGCGGCGGCTGCCACTCTTCATCCTGAATATCTTTAGGGATGATGATCACCGCCACGCCATTTTGCGCTTTGGCGATGCGCACGCCACGGTCCAGCAGATGGCGCACCTGGGTCGGTGTTGAGGCTTCCTGAACGAAGTTGGCAACGTCCGAGAAGACGCGGTCCAGGTTCATTTCCTGCTGATAACTGGCCCCCCGCGCGGTCGCTTCTGCCTGTCCGGCAATCGCCAGCACCGGGGCATGATCCATTTTGGCGTCATAGAGTCCGGTCAGCAGATGGGTCGCGCCCGGCCCGCCGGTAGAGAGGCAGACGCCCAGCTCCCCGGTGAATTTTGCGTGCCCGGCCGCCATAAAGGCCGCCATCTCTTCGTGGCGCACCTGAATAAATTCGATGCCGTCGCCTTTGGCGTTCGCGCGCTGGATTGCCCCCAGCACGCCATTTATCCCGTCACCGGGATAGCCGTAGATGCGAGTAACGCCCCACTCTTTCAGGCGCTGGACAAAAAAATCACTGGTTTTCATGCTCATCGTCGCGTTGCCCTCGTTGTCCATGCAGACTTAAAGCGTAGTAGACGATGCACCAGTCTCGTTAATTGTTTGCCATAGCCGGGTATCGCTGACGCAAATGACTGAATATTTCAGCCATGTCCGCCGTTTCGCCTTGCTCTGCTACTGCCCGGAATACCTGCGTTTTCAGGAAGTGCCGCCAGCTGACCGGCGCATCCGCCAGAAAAAGGGTAAGTAAGTGATACCGCTGCGGCGTCCAGCGTGTTTCGAAACTGTCGCGGGCTTCCCCGTGCTCAAAATGGCGCGCTGCCCGCTGCGGCATCGCGGCGCGCAGGCGCTCTGTCGCTGACTGATCCACGCGGTTATCTGTCACCACCACGCCATACTGCGCCCTGGCTGCCGCGACGCTGAGATAACCGCAGCGCACATCCTGCATTACCGCATCGGCATCGCGCTGTGATGGCAGGCCGTAACCGCCCGCGCCGGGTCCGCGCACTTCGACCACGTCACCCGGCAGGCAGTGGATCACGTCAGTGTTACCGTGATTAATGACCTCACCGTTGCGCCGGGTACGAAAGGTCGACAGCGCCCCGCTCTGCCCGCCCACCACGCCCGCTGAGGCAAACACTGACCGGTTGCGGTTGCGTGCGGTGATGGTGGTATTGGGCGAAAAAATCTCAAAGGCCATTTCGGTCGCCAGGCCGCCGCGATAGCGACCGGCGCCGGCGCTGTCCTGCGCCAGCCCGTAACGATGAAAACGAATCGGCACTTCCGCTTCGTTGATTTCAATCGGGGTGTTTTTCAGGAAAGCAGACAGCCCGCCGGAGCCATCGGGTCCGTCGTGACGCGGCGTGCCGCCCGCGCCGCCACCCACCGGACCCAGCGAGGCGACCACGCTGCGGTTGTGCGTCTGAGTGCGGATGTTCATGATCGCGTTGCCACCCGGTGAATTCGCGGGCAAACGATCCGGCATCGCCAGCGAGAAAACGCCGACGGTAGCAATCTGCGACAGCGCACAGGTCAGCGAGCGCATCCCCACCGCTGCGGGTGCTTCACAATTCATCACCGTGCCTGGGGGTAAGATCGCCCGGGTCGGTCGCAGCGTACCCGCGTTAAGCAGCAGTGAACGATTGAGGGTGGAGAGCACATAGGTGACGCCCACCAGCGCCAGCGGATGTCGTTCACGCCCGCCGGTCGGCATGTTCAGCGACGAAGACAACTGCGGGTCGCTGCCGGTGTAGTCCAGCTCCAGCCGATCGCCCTGCACTCGAAGGGTGACGGCGATGCGACAGGGGTAACCACCCTCGCCATCTTCATCGGCGTAGTCGGCATAAAAGTATTCACCGTCGGGAATGGTCTTGATAATGCTGCGCGCCTGCGCTTCGGCGTAATTGAGAATGCCCTCAATGCCCTGCAAAAAATCGTCAATACCAAAGCGGGCAATGATGTCATGGATTTTGCGCTCACCGACGTTCACTGACGCCAGTTGCGCTTTGAAATCACCCCAGTTCTGATCCGGCACCCGCACATTGAGCCGCATAATGCGGGCAACCGCTTCATTAAGGTGACCCTGTTGCATGATTTTCAGCGGCGGGATGCGGATCCCCTCCTGCACGATATCGGTCAGCGAGCGCGACAGCGAGGCAGGCACCGCGCCGCCGACGTCAGTGTTATGGATGTGCCCCACCACGAAGCAGACAATCTCACCCTGATGGAAAACCGGTTTCCAGATGTGGATATCGGGTGAATGGGTCGCCACGTTGCCGGCGTAGGCGTCGTTGGTAATGCAGATATCGCCCTCGCGGTACTCCTCGATCAGCGCCAGCACCGGCGCATAGTCGATGCCGCTGTACCAGGGCGCGCCGAAGCTGCGCGGCGAGGCAAATGCCAGTCCGCTACGGCTGACAATCTGGCAGGAGAAATCTTCCGTCTCTTTCACGAAGGTGGAGTGCGCCGTGCGCATCAGGGTAAAGGCCATCGCATCGGCCGCGGCGGCGCAGTAGTTCGCCAGAATCTGTAAGTTACGTCCATCAATCGCCATGTTATGCCTCGTTCGCCGTGATCAGCAGATTACCGAATGTATCGACCGTGACGCCCATGCCGGGCGGCACGCAGGTGGTGCAGTCATCCTGGGCGATAATGACCGGGCCACTGAGTTGATGCCCGGCGCGCAGCACCGAACGCAGCACTAAATCCACCTGATGCCAGCCGCCGTCGATCCAGGCTCGGGTCTGCTTCAGCACCGGCACCGGTTCCGTGGCGGGTGGCAATGCGTTAATGGCCGGTTTTGGTGTTGGTGAAGCGATCACCAGTCGCAGATTAATTAGCTGGACCGGTGCCTGCGGGTCACTGTGACCAAACACCTGCTGATGCTGGCGATCAAAAGCATTATGCAGCGCAGTGAAATCCGCCTGTGCCAGCCATTTCGCCTCCAGCGGCACATCAATCTCAAACGACTGACCGCGATAGCGCATATCTGCGCTGAACTGCAGGCTGTAGGGCATTTCACTGCCGTGCTCCTGAGCCAGCCAGCCACAGGCGCGCTGCTGCAACGTCTCTGCTTCACTGGCTAAGGTCTCGGCCAGCGCGGGCGTCAGATCGCCATACAGCGTGCAGATAAAGTCGTTACGGATGTCCGCCACCAGCCCGCCCAGCGCGGACAGCACGCCCGGCGTCGGCGGCACAATCACCCCTTTCATGTTCAGTTCGCGGGCGAGAAAACAGCCCATCATTGGCCCGGCCCCGCCAAAGGCGAGGAACCAGAACTCACGCGGATCGAGCCCAAAACGTGACAGCAGGCCACTGGTGTCGCTATACATGCTGGAGATCGCCAGCTGAATAGCGGTCTCCGCCGTTTCCTGTACCGTAATGTTGAGCACATCGGCAAGCGGCTGCCACGCCGTCCAGGCGGCGGTGACATCAACCGTCACCGCGTTATAACCCAACGCACCATGGCCCATCATGCCGCAGGCGGCAAAGGCATCGGTGGCGGTGGGCTGTGTGCCGCCGCGCTGAAAGCAGACCGGGCCAGGCAGCGATCCGGCGCTGTCCGGCCCCATTTGCAACACACCCTGACCATCTATCCACGCCAGCGAGCCGCCGCCCTGACCCACCGAAGTGACGGCAACAGAGGGAATAAAGATGGGGAAATCACCGATGATTTCACCGTTGCCCTGCGCCACCTTGCCATCGATGATGACCGCCACGTCGGCGCTGGTGCCGCCGATATCCAGGCTGAGGATTTTGTCAAAACCGCAGGCGCTGGCGAGATAGCTGGCGCCAATCACCCCGGATGCGGTACCGGAGAGCACCATCTGCACGCATTCGCGTTTCGCTTGGTCGACACCCATCACCCCGCCGTTGGATTTGGTGATACGCGGTGGTGGCTTTACGCCGAGCCGCTGCAGAGCCTGCTCAAAGGATTCGAGGTAGTGGATCACCATCGGCTGCACGTAAGCATTGATGGTGGCGGTAATGGTGCGTTCATATTCGCGGATAATGGGCCAGATGTCGGCGGAACAGGAGGTCAGCAACTCGGGTGCCACCTCATCGATAATCGCTTTTACCGCCGCTTCATTGTGTCGGTTGCGATAGCTGTGCAGCAGCGACACCACAATGCCCTGACAGCCTGAGGCGCGGGCCTGATCGATGGCGTCCAGCACACTCTGGCGGTCCACCGGTTGCAGCACCTTGCCGTGCGCGTCGCTGCGTTCGCGAATGGCAAACACCCGATCGCGGGTAATCAGCGGTGCCGCACGCCGCGAGAAAAGGTCATGGATATGGGGGATTTTCAGTCGGGCCAGTTCCAGCACATCGCAGAAGCCCTCGGTGGCAAACAGCGCCAGCCGCACGCCGCGCCGCTGGATCACCGCGTTGATGCCGACCGTGGTGCCGTGGGTGAAGTAGCTAATCTCAGCGGGGTCAATACCCTGACGCTGCTGAAACTGCGCCAGCCCGGTAGCCATTTCGCTGCCTGGCTGATCCGGTCGCGACAGGACTTTCAGGGTGTGGATCTGGTTTGTTTGCTGATCGAGCACGGCGAAATCGGTAAATGAACCACCGATGTCCACGCCAACGCGGTATCGCATATCGGGTTAACTCCAATGTCAGGAGAAGGGAAATTCCATCAGCATCTCGGGATGCTGCACCACACGCCAGCCGAGCCGCTGGTAGACCTGATGGGCATCCTGGGTTGACAGCATCCAGCGATGTACCGTGTGCAACGCCGGGTGTTCACGAACGCAGGTCGCCAGCCAGCTGCCCAGCCCATGACCGCGCCAGTTTTCATCAATGATCACGTCACACAGCCAGCCAAAGCGGGTGTAGTCGGTGATCAGGCGGGCAAAGCCAATTTGTGCCTGCTGATGATAGAGGCCAAACGGCAGCGAACCGGCAATCGCGCGCACGGTTTTGGCCTGCGACTGACCTTTGGCCCAGTAGGACTTTTCCGCCAGCTGGATGTGAATCCATGCCAGATCAAGCCGCTGGCGGCGGGTAGAAACGGTAAACGCATCGCGTTGCCACTGCTGGTCAGCAATTTGTAATGAGTCCATGACAACTCCTTGTATCGGTTGAAATCAGTGTAAAAGGGTTTGCCCAACGGCTGAGGCTGTAGCGCGCCGCAAAACCGGGCGCAGCGGCTGAATTTTGCAGCGGAAGAAAATTTTATGCTGAGGGGGGACAGGCAGATGACAGGGGGAAATGAAGTGGAGGGATAAAGGATAAGGCAGGCAGCAACAGACCAGGATGATGGCGGTGACGGCCCTCTCTCCAGCGGATGACGAAGAGGGGCGTCGCCAGACGGCCCGTTACACGCCGAACTCCACCGAATTTTGCTTGCCGATTAGCGATCGCAACGGCACGCTGCTTTTCATGATCGGCGATTTAATCACGATATAACTGAAGTACTTATCGATGCCGATCTGCGCGTCGAGCATCTTCTCAATCACTTCCTGGTAATGTTCAATGCTGCGGGTAATAAAGCGCAGCAAATAGTCATAGCCGCCGGTGATCAGATGACACTCCATCAGCTCATCGACATCGCGCATCGCACTTTCGAATTTCATAAAATCTTCCCGGCGATGGCCAGACAGGGTGACTTCGGTAAAGACCGTCACCGAATCAGTAATGCGGGTGAGATTAATATGCGCTTCATAACCGGTGATAAAACCGGCCTGTTCCAGACGTTTGACCCGTTGCAGACAGGGACTGGGCGAAAGGCCTACTGCGTCGGCGAGGTTAACGTTGCTGATACGGCCATCTTTCTGGAGTTGCACCAGGATGTTGATGTCGATGCGGTCGAGTTTCATTAAGCCGTTCATAGCACCCCCTCATTGTCAGAGCCTGATTGGATAGGCTCTCAATAAATGTGCAGAACCTCCCGAAGATATAACACGCTTTACGGTAAACGCGCCAGCGCTTCACAGTGATTATACCCGCGGGAGATTTTCAAATTATTTCAACAAAATCAATGAGGAATGCAGTTTTACCCCAACCGCCCGGTGGCACGGGCCAGCGCAATATCGACAATATGCAGCGCCTCTTCCAGCTGTGAGTCGGTGGTGACCAGCGGGGCGAGGAAACGGATGGTATTGCGATGCAGGCCGCATTTGATCAACAGCAGTCCTTCCTGGCAGGCGCTGTCGAGGATCGTCTGGGTCAGCGCTGCATCCGGACGACCGGTTTCGAAATCAAGAATTTCCACCGCCTGCATAAAGCCCACGCCGCGCACGTCACCGATGCAGGCATATTTATCCGCCAGCTGTCGCAGACGGGCATTCAGCTGTTCGCCGAGCTGACAGGCGCGCTGCAACAGCTTTTCCTGCTCAAACAGATCCAGCACCGCCAGTGCTGCCGCACAGCCTAGCGCGTTGCCACCGTAGGTGCCGCCTAACCCGCCTGGTGCGGGTGCATCCATGATCTCCGCCCGCCCGACCACGCCGGAAATCGGCAGACCGCCGCCAAGGCTTTTCGCCAGGGTGACTAAATCGGGTTTGATACCCAGTTGCTGGAAGGCGAACATGGTGCCGGTACGCCCGAAGCCGGACTGGATTTCATCACAAATCAGCAGAATACCGTGCTGGCTGGTGACGCGACGCAGCGCCTGCATAAATGCCGGACCAGCAGGCAGGAAACCGCCATCACCCTGTACCGGCTCAATGATTATTGCCGCGACCCGCTCCGGCAGGATCTGCACCGCAAATAACTGATCCAGCGCCTTCAGGCAGTCCGCTTCGGTGATGCCGTGCAGCGGGTTCGGGAACGGCAGACGGTAGATATCCCCAGGAAACGGGCCAAAATTCTGTTTATAAGGCGCGGACATGCCGGTCAGGGTGACACCCAGCAAGGTGCGGCCATGAAACGCACCATCAAACGCGATGATGCCAGGGCGTTGGGTGTGTGAGCGGGCAATCTTCACCGCATTTTCCACCGCTTCGGCGCCACTGGTGAAAAAGACGCTTTTGAACGCCTCTTCGCCGCCGACCAGTTTGTTCAGCCGTTGCGCCAGTTCAATGTAGCCCGGATAGGCCACCACCTGAAAACAGGCGTGAGACACCAGACCAAGCTGGCGGGTCACCGCATTGACCACCGCCGGATGATTGTGGCCGACATTCAGCACGCCGATGCCGCCGACAAAGTCGAGATAGCGATTGCCCTCCACGTCCCACACTTCACTGCCTCTGGCGCGTTCGATCACCAGCGGATGGGCGGTGACGACGCCGCGCGGCACATTCT
>Ga0209067_10000531_pt1 | contig 24174 bp, 27 predicted proteins | sample ColStrG_CSR_2013_FD_187199 | JGI IMG/M metagenome (GOLD analysis project Ga0209067, IMG submission 187199) | Freshwater sediment microbial communities in response to fracking from Pennsylvania, USA - Cold Stream Run_MetaG_CSR_2013 (SPAdes)... | ecosystem: Environmental > Aquatic > Freshwater >... | reverse complement strand
GAGGCATGCCGCCTCCCGGCCCCCGGCCTGCTCCGCCCCCGCCCGGTCAACAGCTGCCCGAGCACACGGGTATCGGCGCGCTCCCCGCACCCAACATGGCCAAGATGGCCGGCGGGGGAATTGTTGCGTTTGATGATGGCGGCGATGTGTCTGCGGGCGCAGGACGCGGGAGCGTGAACCCGCCTGCCCCGCAAATGGACCCGTTCAGCGCCGCGCTGGCGCAAGAAGGCGTTACCGATCCTACGCAGCGCGCGTATCTGGCGTCTCTGTACGCACAAGAGTCTGCCAGCGGCGCCAACACCAAGACGTCCAACAAGGGTGCTGTGGGCGGGTTCCAGATTACGCCCAACACGTTCAAGTCGGTCGCCGACAAGGACATGGACATCAACGACCCCGTGGACAACGCCCGGGGCGGGATTCGTTACGGCCTGCAGGGTCTGAAAGCGGCCAAAGGCGACCCGGTGTTGGCCGGCGCGTATTACTATGGTGGCCCCGGCGGCATGAAGAAAGCCCAGCGCGGCGAGGCGGTGGCGGACAGCTCCAACCCCAGTGCACCCACGACCATTGGATACGGCCAGCAGGTAGCTAAGCGCATGGCGCAGATGCTGACGGCAGCAATGCCCGGAACGAACGCGCAAGCGGCGGAAGCCACGCCTGCGCAGCCGGCACCCACTTCTGGCGGTATTTTCGATCTGTCGAAATACAAAGCCCCGCCCGGGTATAAGCCGCCGCTTGATCCTCGCCTGCCGGTGCCTTCGTATGGGCCGGATAAACCGGACCCGCGTACGCAGACCGGGCAGCTGGCGGCAGGCTATGCCCCGGGAAGTGATGTAGGCCCGGCAACACAGGCCCAGTACCCCGGTCACGGGATCACCGAAGCCGAAGCCCAAGGCGTGGCCGACGATAACGGCCAGCTACAGCGGTTGATGAATAACCACCCCGTGACGAACACGGGCGGACGCTCTTTTGAAGAACCGCCTGCTCCGCCCGGAGCAACAGGTGGAGCAGGCGCGGGAGCCGGGGCCGGAGCGGGTGCAGGCAAAGACTCTGGCGGCTTCAGCCTGTCCAACCAAGACCTCGTGATGATGGGCTTGGGCATGCTCGGCGGCAAGAGCCAGTACGCCATGGAGAACATCGGGCAAGGCGGTCTGCAGGGTCTGCAGGCATCGCGCGCGCAAAGTGCGGCCGAAGCCAAGGCGAAGCTAGAAGCGGCACAGTCGGAGAAATACCTTAACCAGTCCGACCTGTATGCGCGACAGGCTGCAAATCCCGAGCTGTACCATCCGACAGGCGCTAACAACCCGGCGTTGGCAAACCGGCTTCCTCTGGAGGCGCTGAAAGCGCAACTGGCAGCGGTGCAAGGAAACCTCAAAAACGGGATGGTGCAGTACTCTGATCCGAGCGAATACGCGCGTCTGAAAGCACAAGAGCAGCAAATCATGCAGTCAATGCAGTCGTACGCCGCGGGCGCGCCTGCCAGTGGTAAAGTAGCGCCTGCAGCCGGATCGCCCGAAGCTGCGGCGCTCGTAAATAAATACCTGCCAACACAATAGGCCCCACTATGGAACTGAATGACGTTCTCACCGCCCTGCACAACGCCGATGCTGCAGGAAACGTAGAGGACGCCACACAGCTCGCACAGCTGGCCCGGCAAATGGGCGTTGGGGCACCGCCCCCCGCACCTGCGCCTGCAGCCCCGCCGCCTTCAAAAGCAGGCTTTTTTGAGTCTGCCGGCGCCGGTTTGGCGGGCGGGCTGGCCAACACCGGACTAGGCGCAGCGGCGGCCGCGTCTTCTCTTGTCGGGGCGAACGAAACCGCTGACAGTCTGGACGCCCGCCGCAAAGCGGTTGAGGAGTGGCAGCAGCGGCACGGTGGCGATACCACCACCGGCAAGATCGCCAACATGGTGGGCGGGCTGGCCCCTGCCGCGCTTGAAGTCGCGGCTGCCCCGCTTACCGGTGGCAGCTCGCTGCTGCCCCTTGTTGCCAACGCTGGTCTGTTTGCCCTGCCCGCTTTCCGCGACACGTACAAAGAGCAGCTGGCCGCGGGCGCCTCCAAGGATGTAGCGATTGAGCACGCGCTTGCCAATTCCGGCATGGCGCTGGTTGGCGGGCAGATCGTCGGACGTGCGGGCAAAGTCCTTGGCGCCGGCGAAGGCATGATCGGCCAGATGGGCAAGGCGGCAGTTGAGGGTGCAGCGTTTGACGCCGCCAGCACCGCCGGCAACAAGCTCATCGACGCAGCGAACGGGCGCCAGACGGATCAGCCGTGGGTGGACCCCAAGTCGATGGCCGAGAACGCAGCAGCGTTCGGCTTGCTGCGCGGGGTTACGCACCCCATGGAAGCGAGCCAGCAGGCCAAGATCAAGGCCCAGCAAGATGCGCTGAAGGCACAGCAGGACGCGGCCAACAAACCGCCGCCCCCGGACACCGAGTCCCCCGAATACGCCAAAAGCGTGCAAGAGAAATATCTGGCGGCTGAGCAGGCGTATCAGCAGATGCGCGCGCAGATTATCAAAATAGACAAGAACTCCCCGACCTACGCTGCAGACATTGAGCACAACAAACTGATCTCTCCCCAGCTCAAGGACTTGGCTGCGCAGCGCGCGGCGCTGGCCCCGGAGTTTGCACGCCTGCGCGCGGCAGGAAAGTTCGGTCAGCCCGAAACGGCGACTGTTGGCCAGCCCGGCGAAGAAGCGCCCAACGTATCCACGCCTGCCCCGTTCAAAATGCCGGCGGCCGATGCGCAGCACGAGATGTTCTCCGAAACAGGCGGACAAGTTGCAGGCAGCCAACGCGCGCAACAGGAGCAGGAACGCGCAGCACAGAACAAAGGACCGCAGGTTGTTGGGCACGCTCCAGACGGCTCGCCAATCTTTGAGCACGCCAACCCCAATACCCCGAAAGACGGCGCTGCTGCGGAGGATGACCGGCTCGGGCAGCTCATGCGTAACTTGCGCGCGCTCGGCGGCATGGATAACCCTGAAGGCACCGGCAAGATTCCCGGCCTGCTGCAGGACTACCAGCAACGGGCGATGGAAGCGACCGATCCGAAAGACATCGCTAAATGGTCGCGGCTGCACAACGAGACGTTGGAGCACGTGCGCAACGCGTACGATGAGATCAACAAGTTGCACGCGGATCAAAACACCGCGCCCACACCGCCAAAACAATCGCCTTTGGCGGAAGATCACGTAGGCCTGCTGGGGCAGTTGGACGACGCCAAAAAAGCCGGTGACATGGGCGCCGTACAGAAAGCCGCCGAGGCCCTGCAGAAGAACGTCGAGGCCGGTGGTAAAAGTGAGCAGGACGCGTACCTGCAGCAGCTGTTGTCGTTTCAGCAGGCGCAGGCTTATGAAGCAGCCAACGCGGGCAAGCAAACCGAAGGCATGCCGACCAAAGACCTGTTCGGGTCTGAGTCGCAGAATGCGTACAGCATGCGCAAGTCCGGCGAGGAAGCTACGGCCAACGGCCCCGCGCAGGAATCTGGCGAAGCCTACGAGGGCGAGCACGGACGCAACGAGCGCGAGAACGCAGAGCACGTCGCGCGTGCGCAGGCTGATGCCCGGGGCACCGACCGCACGGTGCAGGGCCGGCTGTTCGACAACGAGCAGGCCAGCGGCAGTACGGTAGTCTCCGGGGCTGGCGGTCCGTCGGAGAAGACCATCCCCGAGCTGCAGGCAGAGTTGCAGGTGGCACGCGCTACCGGCAACAAGTCGGCAGCAAGGGATGCGGTTGCGCGTTTGCGCGACGCACAGGAGCGGGCAAAGAACAAGCCCGCGCAGGAAGCGGCGAGCCCCATCGACACCGGCGCCAAGAATTTGGCTGAAGTACTGGGTACGGGCAAGACGCCGGCTAAGCTCAAGGCCGTGCAGGCTGCGCGCGAGCAGCGCAATGTGGCGTATGGAAAACTTGTGTCGCTGTTGGACCGGTTCAACAAAGGCAAAGCCAAGCAGGGCGAAGTGGACGAGGCTGTCAAGAACGTGCTGGATGGGCTGGTGAGCGAGATCAACGCCGGCCGCGACACGCCGCTTACTGAGCAGCAAGAAAAAGATGTGCGGCGCGAAGCGTACGTCGAACACTTGCGCGATTTGATAAACCGTTTCGGGGATACACGTAATTTGATAGATCGGGGTACACCCGAGAAACCGTTTGTGCTCCCCGCGCAAGCCGGTAATGGTGAATGGAATCGCGGCCAACGCCCGGAATACGCCCCCGGATTCCCGACAATAGAGAGTGCCGAGCCCGGACGCCAAACTTTCGGCAACCGGCATGCAGCGGTGCTGTCTATTCGGGAGGGGCTGGATAACTTGCGCAACAAGGCCGTCGGGCAAGGCACGATGGAGGCGCGGGACGAGACGCTTACGCCTGCGCACACGACACCTGAAGCACTTGCCGGCGAGGTAGCGGCCGCGCGTCCCGAGACCCCAGAGCAGCGTGCGTTGCTGGAGCGCATCAAGGACGAACTGCCGGCGCTGTCGAACCACACGAGCGCGGACGAGGCGCGCACTGCGCAAGTGCAGATGAACGGTCCCGGACGCGACGGGACACCGCTTACGCGTACTGCAACAGAACAATCTCGGGGGACTCGCGCGGCGGACGACGTGGCAGCGTGGCTGCACTCGCTTCGTATCGGTACCGAAGATGAGCAGGCCAAACAAGCGGTCATCGACCATCTTGCGCGCCTTGAAGCGGGCAAGCGCTCGGATACTGAAAACCCCACTCGCACGCGCGAGACCGCATGGGGAACTGCCCGAGGCGAAGAAAAACCGGTGAATCGCGCTGAGCAAGGCGATCTTTTCGACGCGGTGGGAATGAAGCATCCCAAACCCGCCAACCCCGCCACCGCGGACAAGTACGCGGGCGACCATCCCGCGGCCAACAAACCCCCGCCCTTCAAAGACCAGACAGTTAACGGAAAGCCCGTGGCGTCCGACCGCGCACCGGTTACGCGCGGTACGGTGTTTGATAGTGTCGTTGACTTCTTCAAATATCTTGGAAGCGAAGGGCTGCGTGTTGCGCGACAAATGGCGGGGGTTACCACCCCCTCTATCCACCAAGCCATGCGCCTGATCGAACCGCTGCAGGGGCGCATAGACGAGTTGACCAAGAGCATGGACAGCATGCAGGCGGAATACGACCGCCGCAGCGCAGAGATAAAGACGCGCAACGAAGCTGCGCTAGCTGCCGCCAAAGGCAATGCCCGACAGGCCGCCTCTCTTATGATGGAACAACGCGCAGCACAGCAGCGCGCCGAGGCCGAGCATGATGCCGCGAAGAAGCGTTTGGAGGACGTGCGCGCGCAGTTAAGCAAGGAGTTATTGCCGGCCCGTATTCGTTTACAAAACGCGCACGATGCGTTTGCCGAGTCGGTTGATTGGCGCGACAACTTGCAGGAAACCATACAGGCCAATGCAGACAAGTACAAAGCACTGAACGCGCAGGGGCTGGACCTTGTGCACAACCTCATGCGGCGTCAGCAAGAGATGCGCATTGTGCTGCATCGGGACGCAACGCACGAGAACTACACGATTGCGCGCAAGCTGCAGCGCGACATGGCCGACCTGACTGAGCGACTGGTGGCGCACAAAGAAGCCCTGCCAGAAGCCGCGCAGCGCTTTCTGGAGCGCGACGCGCAGCTGCAAAAACAGCTGGTGGAAGAGATTGACAACCTGCACCAAGCGCATACGGAGCTGGAGACGGCTGAGCAGGCGCTCAAGAAACTGCAACGCAATCAAGCGCGTCGTGTAGGCGAGCCGCGTGCTGAAGCAGAAGTCGAAGGCGCGCGACAAAAAGTGTTGGAGCAGGAAAAAGAAACCGGCGCTGCCGCAAAAATCAAAGCCGAAGCGGACCGGGAAGTGGAAGCGCACGCTGCGAAATTGCGAGGTAACCCGGAAGAAGGGCTGGCTGCCGAGCACGAACGGCATTCACCGGACCTTGCCGATAAACTCGGCGCGCAGTCGAACGAGAAGCAAGAGCTAGAAAAGAAAAAACAGGCGTTGTTGGCTCCTGCGCTGGAGCAGCAAGCCGCGCGCGGCAAAGAATCTGGCGAGACTCATGGGGCCGCTAAAGCCGCCAGCAACGCGCGTACTGCAGAGCGCAACGCTTTCCTTGAACGGCTTGGCAAGATGCCCACCATGCGCGTCATGTTCGACGCGCTGCAGAAGGCGCGGGAGAGTATCAGCGGCGACCGCAAGGCGCGGGTCATTGCGGCGATGGAGCAGCTGGAGCCATCTGACGCTTCGTACAAAAAGTACCAGACAGAGCTGAACAAGATCGAACGCGCCGAGCGTTACTTAGCGGATCGTGACGGTGCCGAAGACAACGCCGACCGGCTGGCAATGGAGGAAGAGCGCGAACGATTGATTCAAAAGACCATCCCCGCCGGTGAAGAGGCCGCGCGTAAAGCTACGGGTAAGGCGCGCACCGAAAAGGTAAAACTGCTCAACGAGAACCGTCGGCGGTTGGAGCAGCTTGACAAGATACTGTCCAAGCAACAGGCGGGTGTAAAAGAGCACCTGCAAACCCCCGAGGAACGACGCAAAGCTGCGGAAGAGTACTTGACGGCTGATCACCTGCTCAGTCTGGAAGATCGTGGCACGACCAAAGGCGTTGCCGGTACGGAAACCGCTCCTCTCAAGCCGGGGCGCGTCAGCCAAGCCAGCAAAAAAGAAGTCATGGCCGGCGATCAGCGTACGAGTTCGCAAGAAAGCAAACAGGGCGAGAACAAGGTCGGCGGGCGCAACCCTACGCAGGAAGAGCGCAAGCCGAACGAGCGCAACACCAAGGTGTCGGGCCGGGAGCAGCGTGAAGCCAATGAAGAAGCGGAGGCACTAAAACCCGCGCGCGAAGACACGTCGCGCACACCTGCCGAGAAGTTGCAAGACATTGCCGAGCAGAAGGTAGCGGACCTAAACCGCAAGCTGGCAGATGCGCGAGAACGGCAAACGGCGTATGCGAATTTAGACGTGTCGAAGCAAGTAACCGAAGTGGTGAAAAAGCTGGGCAAGGAAGTTGCTTCGCTAGAAGCCGAGCTTGGCCGCGCGCGCGACGACGCAGCTGCAGCAAAAAAGAATGCGGAAGCGGCCGCAGAAAAATCCACAGCCGGAGCGGCTCGCCCAACCGATGCGCAAGCAGAGGAGCTGCGAAAATCCGAAGAGGAGCGCAAGGCTGCGGAAGCTGCGAAAGCTGCGAAAGCGGCCAACAAACCCTCCGCATCACGCGGGGCTACCCCGGTGTCTGCCGCGGCGCGCGAAGCTGCGCACGATGGGCGCCTTATGGATGTCGCGGCTGATCTGGCCAAGAACGGTTCCACGCCGGAAGTGCGCGCGGCTGCTGCAAAACTGCAGCCCTTGCTCTTGCGCACCAAGCTCAGCGTGGACGCAAACGTGACGCACAACGGCGAGTCTGTGGCAGGGCTCTACGATCCCGGCGCTAACCACATCACGATGCACCCCGAGGGTTTGACGGAAGAGGATTTGCTGCACGAGATGTCGCACGCCGCGACTGACCGCGTGCTGCTGGAGACTGATCCCGCCAAGCTCACGCCCGATCAGCGCAAGGCGCGCGCCTCGCTCGAAGGGCTGCGCAAGATGGTCATGGGCAACGCCGCGTTCAAAGGCGAACACGGACTGACCTCGACGCGCGAGTTCGCCGCAGAGGTGTACTCGAACCCTGAGTTTCGCGCAAAACTGGATGCGTTTGGCAAGCCGTTGTCGATACTGGATCACGTCAAAAACTTGTTCCGGCGCCTGCTCGGCATGGACCCGATTACTCCGGGCGGCAACGCTAAAGATTTGGTAGACCGCATTCTGAAGCCTTCGGCAAAAATCAACGGCAGCGCAACGCCCAGCATTTTTCGCGGTCCGGCTAAGTACGACGACCGACTGAAGGCCGCAGGCGCGCTGGCAGAACGCACCATCGCCACCCAACGCCCGATGTCCGAGAAGCTCAAGGGCAACGCGTGGGGGCGCGCAGCGCTGGAGTTTGAGACCAAAATGGTAGACGGGCTGGCAGGGGTCAAGCGGCACGCGGACAAAATGGACCCGCTCGCTGGCACGCAGGTCCGGTATTTTTTGGCCATGGCCAATCAGCGGATGAACCTGTTGGGGCAGGCGGTGGGACGCGGGTTCCCGTCGCTCAACAAACTTACGCGCGCTGACGGCCGCAACGAATGGCTGTACGAATCCAAAGACGGCAGCCCCAACCTGATGGACGTGGCCAAAACGCTGCGCGACGCGAACAAGTTGACCGGCGGCGACGAAGCCACTAACAACCTTTTCTCTTTGTACGAGGTCGGCAAGCGCGCCGGCACCGTAGGACTGGAACGGCTGAATTACGGCGGCGAAGTTACGCAGGCGGACCTGAACAGCGCCATGGCGGAAATAAAGGCAGTGCCCGGGCTGAAAGACATTTTCGACAAGGCCTCGGATCAGTACCGCGCGTTCAACCAAGACGCCGTGAAGTTCGGCATCAGCACGGGCGCGTTCTCCCAAGAACTGGGCACCAAGATGTTGGCGAACAAGGACTACGTGCCGTATTACCGCGAGAACAGCGATGGCAGTGTCAGTATGCTGATGGGGTCTGAGGAGATCACCAAGGTTGGCAACGTCAAGGATCAGCCTTACTTGCATGAACTGGTGGGGGGCGATCAGCGCATTCTGGATTTCGGCACCAGTGCGGTGCGCAACGCCAACATGATCTTGGACATGGGGCTGCGCAATCAGGCAACCAAAAACACTGCTATGGAGCTGCAGAAGATCGGGCTGGCGGATGTCAAAAGCGGAGATCGCCGTGCCGGCCCCAACACGCTGCACTTCAAGGTGGACGGTGTTCCGCACTTCGCGGTCGTGCACGACACGCCCGAGGTGCCTGCAGAGCTGCTGGTCAAGGGCATGGCAGGACTTCCGGTGCAGCAGAGCGCGCTGCTGAAGATGGCTGGCGCCCCCAGCCGCTTGCTGCGCCACATGTTCGTTGCCAATCCGTTGTCCGCTCCGCGCATCCTGTTCAAGGACACTTTGTCGTCTGCCATGGTGGCGGGCGTTAACTTGAACAGCCTCGGCAAAGCGCTCAAGGAAGTTGGCGGCAATTTGATGGAGCGGCGCGGGATAAGCGGCGGTGAGGTGTTCACCGGCTTGCCCCAAGACCTCACCAACATCTATCGCCAGATGCAGAGTGGCAAGCCCGGCTGGGAAAACTTGCTGGCAAAAGCCAACACGCTGCACGCCAAGGCCGATGCGATGACGCGCCAGATTCGGTACGGGGACTACAAGAAGCAGGGCCTGTCCGATATGGAAGCCAGCTACATGGCGCTGGAGTCGATGAACTTTACCAAGCGCGGTATCTCGCCCAGCATCCACATCCTGAACACGCTGAACCCCTTTATCAACTCGCAGATTCAGGGCATCAACACGCTGGTCAAGGCGGCGCGCGGCAATATGCCCATGAATGATCGCCTGCAGATTCGTCAGAAATTGTTTCAGCGCGGCATGATGGTGGCCGGCGGCACGATCCTGTATTCCATGCTCCAGCAGGACGACCCGGCGTACCAAAACGCCACGCCTGAGCAGAAGTACAACAACTTCTTCATGCGCGTGCCCGGCATGGATGAGCCCTTGCGCATCCCCATCCCGTTCGAGGCAGGCATGCTGTTCAAGTCGGTTCCCGAAGCCATGGTCAACTACGCCATGGGCAACGACAAAGACGCGGCGGCAGGCATGCGCCAGCTCGCGCAGCGCATAGTCCCCGGTGGTGATACGGACGGCATCCCGCAGGTGCTGCGCCCGGCCATTGAGGTGGCGACGAACCATTCGTTCTTTACCGGGCGTTCGCTGGAGACGCGGCACGAGTCCACGCTGTCGCCCGAGGCACGGGTGCGGGACAACACGTCCGGCTTTGCTGAAGCGCTGGGCAAGGCCTACGGCGTCTCGCCAGTGATGGTGGACCACCTAATCGGCGGCTACACCGGTCAGATCGGGCTGGCCGTTTCCCAGATCGCCAGCAGTCTTGTCTTCGGTGAGCACGCCGGCGCGCCGGCGCCGCTGGCCAGTCAAGAGCCCATCACCGGTTCGCTGTGGCAGCCGCAGGACGCTGGCGCGGTGGTGGAGCAGGCCTATCAGATGGCAACCGAAGCGCAGCAGGTCAGCAACACCGTGCAGGACTTGGCCAAGAAGGGTCGGCCCGAGGCAGCGCAGGCGTTCCTTGAGCAGCACGCCGATGCGTATGCACGGTCGCAGATTGCGTCCAAGTTCACCAGCACCATGTCGGAGCTGCAGAAGGCGGAGAATGCGGTGCGCGCATCGGGCATGACGCCCGAAGAGAAGCGCGACAAAATCCAGCAACTGCGCGCCAAGCGCACGGATATTGCGAAGCAGGTGCTCAACGCCGCCGGAACAGCACGCCCAAGTGCCCCTTGAAGATACCGGGCGTCGCAGTGATGCGCGCCTGTGCCCCAAGCTGGCGGCGACCGGCCTGCAAGCCGCGGAACGCGGCATCCTTGGGGTCTAGGGTCAGCAAGAAGAAAAAACCCCGTGGCGGGGTCTTGTGCCACGGGAACTCTTCGCGGTCCGACACTATTTGCCTTTCACCTTCAGCCGCTGGGACAGGCAGATACACGGCACGCGCAGCTGCGAGCCGGAGGTGCCCGCCGTCAGGTTCTTGCGCCCCGAGGTAACGGTGCCGGTAGCCTCCAGATCGCGCAGGAACTGTGAGAACCCGACGTTGCGCTGGGCGCAGTGGTGGCGCAGCAGCTGAATCTCCACGTACGTGTTCTCCGTGCCCGCCGCGATGTCCTGCTCGACCCGCCCGCGCACCTGTCGCCGGTTGTTCTCCACGTGCTCGTTGTTGCCGGCAAGGTTCGAGATGACCACGTTGGACGACACGCGGATGAAGTTGTGGCTGTGCTCACGGATGTACTCCAGCAGGACGTCCAGCGACGAGCGCTGGTTGCTGAAGATGATGCGCCGCGCCGGCGTAATGACTTCGTTGATCCAGAAGTTCATGATCTCGGAAGCGGGGATGTCGATTATCCCTGCGCGCTTGAGCAGGATGCACGCCGCGATGCTGGCGGCACAGCCGTTGCTCCAGAACCGCTCCGTCCCCGGCGCCCCCGTCTCGCGCCTCCACAGCGCCAGCGTGTCCATGCACACCTGCTGCACCTCTGGCTGGTGCGTCACGCACCATTCGATAAACAGCTGGCCTGCCAGCCCGTAGTTCTCGTTCACCGCCTGCGCGTCGGCCTCGTCTTCCGCAGACCAGCGCATGTCCATGTTCTCCGGCACCGCCCACTCCAGCAGCCGGCGGGCTTCCCCCTCAGAAGTCGTCCCTCGCGCGCCCATCATGGCTTCCAGCGCTGGCGTGTTACCCGTCAGGGACATGAAGCCCTCCCAGAACAAGTCGTTGCGAATCTCGGCGTTGCCCGTGGCGCTGCCCTTGAGCTTGTGTGCGCCGGCGGCGTAGGCAAAAACGATCTGGGGAATGAACTCGCGCTCGCTGTTGCGCTGCTTGTCGGTGATCTCGTCCACGCCCAAGTGCAGGGAGCCCAGCAGGCCGGCGCGCTGCATCAGCGTATTGTCTGACGTCTTGGGGGGCACGTTGTAGTGTTTGGGGTCTCCCCAGATGGAGTTGCACATCGCGGCCGAGTAGGACTTCCCGTTGCCGGAGCCTTTGCCGGCCATCAACGCCACCACCGCCCGCGCGCCGGCCGGCATGAAGTGCATCAGGGGCGAGGCAAACCCCAGCGTGGCAAAAGCTAAATGCCCCCACAAGTTCTTGCGGCGCATCATGTCGAAAGGTTTGCGCCAGCCCTCGATGGTTCCCCGTGGGCGCGTCATCTCGATCAGGTTGCTCAGCCGTGAGGACTTGAACACGTAGTCGTGCTGCGGGCCGTGCTGGCTGATAACGCGATCGCACAGCGCAAAATCTCCGCCTTCGAGCCAACCAAACCGGGGCGGTATCTGGACCTCGTCACCAACGGCGCTGCGCGAGATGATGCTTTGGCGCACGAACGAGGCAAGATACGCGTCGTTCCTCACGCTGGTAACGATACTCTCGGCGGCCAGCGCCTTGATGCAGTCGGCTTGGTTCGTGGCCTTGGCAAGCGGAATGCCCAAGGTGTACACGCCGCTGGGCTTGACCGCCTTGAACTCTGCCACGCGCTCATTGGCGTCGGCGTAGATGTCGGTCATGAAAAAGTCGTACGGCAGCAGCATGATGTCATGGTCCACCTCGTCCTTCTTCTGCGCGACGTAGCGGTAGAACAGCCCGCCTTTCTCCCCGTAGCTAAAGCCCCAAGGTGGCGTGGGGCGATCGACGCGCACGCTGTCGCCCTCTACCACGTGGTCGTACGCCGCCGGCTCGACCGTGCTCTTTATCTCGCGCCCAAGGGCCAGCGGGTTCGTGATCTTGCCCCAGTGCGGGCAGCTTGCGCACACGCCGGGGTTTATCGAGTCGAACGTCGTGCAGGCGTAGGGGCCTTTGATAGCGTCCAGCTTCTGCGCCATGCGCTCGGGGTCGTACGGGTGCATCCGGGAGAGCTTGATCGACGCCTTGTCGCCATCAACGCAGTGCTTGGCGATCGACAGCCACGCGCGCCATACGGGCTCCATGCCGTCTTCGGCGGCGTGCTCAACGTAGTGCTGCAGCTGCGCGCAGCCGGTGCCCTCGTTTGTACGCTCCATGATGTTTTTGAAGTACGTCACGCTGTTGCCGACCAGCGCCTGCGCTACAGGCGACAGGACGTTCGTGGGGCGGGTTCCGGGCAGCGTGAGTGCTGTGCTGGGCGCGGGAGGCGCGACGGTGTAGGAGGCTAGGGTCTCTGCAATATCTTCCAGCTCGAAGACATCGCCGCGCTGGCGCAGCAGCACGGGCTTGGGGGGCTGGGTTTTCCAATTCAGCGTGCCGGGGCAGCGCAGTACCCGGGCGGCGTCCGACGTGACCGTGGCGTCGATGGGGAAGCTCAGCGTGACAGCCGCCTTCTTCAGCGCCTCTGCCACGGGCTTCCACTGGGCAATAGTTGCATCGTGGCGCAGGGGCCAGTACACGTGGATGCCCGAGCCGGAGTTGACTAGCCACGGCAGGCCTAGCGCGTGCAGGCCCGAGGTCTTCAAGAAGGCCAGCAGGGCTTGGTACGCCGCCTTCTGGCTGGGAAAGGCCTTCTGCACCAGCGCACCGTTTTTCTCCTCGAAACCGCAATCGAGATCCATGAACAGCGCGCGGATGGCTACCGCGTTCTCGGCCTTGCGATACCCCGCGTCATCGAACGCGGAGAGTGCGTAATAGGTCTGGACACCCGCATCACTTTGCTTGATGTTCGTGTCGTACAGGGCGTCCAGTGAATCGACAAATATGTTCTTGCGTAAGTCCCCTCGGCTAATGAATGTGCAGTACTTTCCCTGTGCCGGCAGCACTGCCGACAGGAAGTCGTTTGTATCCATCGCGCACCTCTATTTTGTCCGCAGCTCGGCAATAAGTTCTTGCACCGCTGCGCGGTATGCTTTTGTGACGCCTCTTCCGGCGAACCAGTTGTAAATGGTGGTGCGAGACGCACCCGTGCGCAGAGCGACCTCATGGACAGAGACCTTCTTGCGAACGGCAAGCCTACCAAGACGAACCCCCAGCGTGCTGGGGGCGTTCTTTAAAAGGCTACGGGTTGTGGTGTGGTAAGCCATAGTTTAGGGCGGGTGGCCCCGGTCTTTTTCGGCCTGTCCATTGCTGGCGGGTTCCCGTGGTGTACCAGCCCTGATCCTTTTACGGATTCGGGCCACCCTAACTTTCTTACTCGTCGTCCCAGTCAGCCAGTGCCTTGGCCAGACCGGTAGCAGCAGGCACCGCGCTGGGCGCGGGAGCCGCGGCCTTGCGCACCGTGGGCTCTTCGTCCTCGTCCTGCGCCACAGGCGCGGGCTTCGCAGCCTTGGCCTTGGTCTTGGGCGGGGGTGCCGGGGGCTCCTCGTCCTCATCCTGCGCCACGGGCGCCGGAGCCGGCTTCGCGGCCTTGGCCGCCTTGGGCGGCGCGCCAGCCGCAACGAACGGAGCGGGCTGCGCAGCCTGTACGCCGTCGGTCTGGGACACGGTCAGCGTGACCGCCTTGACGGCGTCAGGCGACTGACCTTTCTCTTGCGTCAGCGCGAACTCTTCGTCGGTCAGCCAGCGCATGGCCTTGAAGAACAGCTTGGGCGTAGGCGCGTTCGTGTCGAACTTCAGGCGCGTCACCAGCATGGTGGGGTCGATGCCCTGCGCCGTCAGCCAGCGCGCGTACTCCTGCATGGGGCGGTTCTCGCCCTCGGCCTTGCCGAACAGGGAGGTCGCGGCCAGCGACAGCTGCATCACGTCGCCTTCCATGTCGTTGGCCAGCACCACGGCCAGACGCTGGCTGTAGCGGCAGGCGCGCGAGTCGCCCTTGCCAGAGCCTGCCACGTTCTGCGGGCACGTAGCGCACGACGCCGCCTGCGGCTGCTTGATGCTAGGATCAGGCACGTCACCGGACTGGCTGAAGCACGTGGGCGGCGTGGGGTTGGCTTCGTTGTACTCGCCCATGAAGAACGTACGCGACACCTTGGGCGCGGCGTTCACCACAACAACGTCCAGATAGCGCTCGTCGATAGCGGCCACTTCCTTGCCGTCGGCGATCAGGCGGAACACACCGCCCTTGATGGAGATGCGCTTGCCTTGCTGGCCAGCGCCGCCAGCCAGCGCCTTGGCGATGGCAGAGACTTCTCCCTTTTTGGCAAAGGCAGGGAGTTGGCCCGGGTTGAATACAGTTACTGCGTTCATGATTTTCTTCCTTCAGTTAAACAATGGTCCAGTCGTCGGCCAGCATGTCGGTCTGACTCGCCAGCCACCCCATGAGAATCTCGCCGGTCGCCGTCTTCATGGTGAAGCACGGCAGCACAGCGACGTGGTGCCCCGGTTGGGAGTGTGCGTAAGCCGCATTGGCCTGCGACCAGAACTGCCCTGCCGGAGTGACGGGGTTGCCCGGGGAGTAGGCCACCCACATGTCTTTGCCGTTCCAGCCTGCGCGGGCGATACGCTCGCCCTGTTTGGCGGCCTCGATTGCGTCGCCGAAGCGCATGTTGGTCGTCGGGTGGTATGCGTGCTCGAACACGTCCTTGGGACTCCAGCTGATGTAGCCTTTGTGGTCCTTGTGGTTCGCGCTGCCGCCAGCGACGTACTCAACGAGATAGCCCTCGTCCGCGCCGTTCTCGTCTTCGGGCACCGCCCAGCCGCGATGCGTGTTGTACTCCAGCCGCGTCATCGGCTTGGCGTGCACGACTTTCGTTCCGATATAGGATTTCATCTTTACTTTCGTGGTTTAGTGACGCTGACCGTGATCTCGGACATGATGTTCAGTCCGGGCGGTATGACGCCGGGGTTGGCTTCGAGGAACTCTTCCATGTTCTTCTGTGCAATGCGTTTCTCCAACAGCATCGGGGCTTGGTGCTCGATGATGAAGGCGCCCATCGCTTCCCAGTCCTGCGCGTAGTAGCGCTTGCTCGTCTTCAGGGAAACCGTACCGTGCGCGGTGCCCATGCTGGTGCCGCCGGCCGCACGTATGATCTCCTTCATGGCGCTGGCAACTTCGTCCTGCTGCGCCTTGATCTCCGCATCCTGCTGCTCGTACAGACGGGTCAGCTCGGCCCGCTTGTCGCGCATCTTGATGTATATTTTCGCCAGCTTCTCCATAGGGATGGCCGGCGCTGCTGCTTCTGTTTCGTCGTTCATGTCGTTTCTCCGTGTGCTAGAACTATACACCCTTTTCGGGTTTTGTTAAGAACTTGACAAAATTATTTATTCGCCGTTGCGTGCGGCGTAGTGTTCCTCCTCTGGGGATTTGATTTCTGCGAGCATGTCGTACACGTGCTTGGGGATAATCAACTTGGTCGGAGACAGCCAAATTACTTGGCTTCTATCGAGCACCGCTTGATGCACCTCTTGGAGCATTTGCTCCAGCGCAGCCATTGTGAGGTCTGTCATTCTCCGTTCCTCGCAGCGTAGTGTTCCTCCTCGGGCGTTGGGTGCTCGGCAAAGTACGTCTTAAACACATCCGCAGCCACTCGGTCCCACGTCATGTGGATGGACTTAGCCAGCGCATCCGCAAGGTTTTGCTGCTTCGGGTTCGTTGCGGTGATGCTGAAACCGGTGCGGTACGTCTTGTGTTCGTACTCGCTCATTTGGCCCCCATTTCTTCATCGAACATGTCAGTAAGCAGCATGTGATCCGTCACTCGCGCACCCATAGCCGCAAACATTTTCTTTTCAATCGGGCTGCTTTGAATGTGCACCACGGTCACTTTGTCAGACGTCTGCCCTTTGCGGTCAGCGCGGGCGATGCACTGCAAGTACAGCTCTATACTCATCAGGGGGCCAAAGAATACCACCGTGTCTGCCGCTGTCAAGGTGATCCCGTGGGCCGTCGCTTGCGGCTGCATCAGCAGCACGTCCAGCGTATCAGAATGCTGAAAGGCATTGATGATGTCACCGCGCTTGCTGGCCGCCACGCCGCCGTGGATCACACCCACCTTCACGCCGTGCTTGGTGAGGAAGGTGTAAATGGCGTCGATGCTGGAGCGGTACATGGCGAAGATCAGCACCTTGCGATCCGTCTCGGCCAGTATCTCCAGCAGCAGGTTCATGCGCGGCGCGGCATCGAACTCCACCACCGCGCCGTCCTCGCTGTACACGCCCCCGCAGCTGATCTGCAGCAGCTTGTTGACGACCGCGGCTTTGTTCACCGCGCTGATCGTCTGCCCTGCGGCCACCACCAGCATGTCGCTCTTGATCTTCTCGTAGTACTTCTTCTGCTGCAGCGTGAGCGGTACCTCGCGCGTCGTCTTGAGTACCGGGGGAAGGTCAAGGCAGTCGGCCTTGCTGAAGCGTATCGCAGGCTGCAGCGCTTGGAACACCAGCTCTTTGGCGTTGGGCTTGGGCGCCCACTTGAAGGTGCTGATCTTGTTCATCACCTTGTCGCGCCACGCCGTCATGAACTGCGGCACGCCCGAGGGGTTCACCAGCTTGGCCAGCCCGTACGCGTTCACCGGTGACTGCGCGGCCGGCGTGCCCGTCATCATCCACAGGAACGTGTCTGGGCGAATGATGCTGGCCAGCGACTTCCAGCGCTTGGTAGTCGGCACGGCGTAGGCGTTGGCCTCGTCCACGATGACCATATCGAAGCGCCCATCCGCAATGATCTCCTTGGCAACGAGGTTCAGCCCGTCGTAGTTGATGATCACGAACTCGTAGTCGTCCTGCAGCATCTCGATACGGCGCGAGGCTTTGTCATGGTGGCACACCACGGCGCTGCGGTGCATCACGCTGTTCATGATGTCCCCCATCCACGCCGTCTGCATGATCGACAGGGGGCACACAATAAGGCAGCGCCGCACGTCCCCGCGCTTCATCAGGTAGTCCGCCGCCCACAGCGCGCTCATGGTCTTGGCTGTGCCCGGGTCGTTGAATACGAACCCGCGCCGGTGCATGGTGACAAACGCCGCAGTGGCCTTCTGGTGCGCCATCGGTATGTACCGCCCCGGCCACTGATACTTGCGCGCAATCGGCGACGGCACGTTCCTGACACCTAGGTTGTGCAACACCCGGGCCTCGTCCAAGCCCCAGTACACCGTTACCTCGTAGCCGCCCTCGATAGCCTTGATGTGGTGTTTCGGGATGACCCGAAACTTCTCGGGGTCACGCGTACGTATCCGCAGCGCCTTGTTGTCTACTATTTCCACGGTCGTCCTTTATTGTTAAGCGAAACGCGAAATCGTCGTGCGCTACGTTGTGGTGCATGTGCAGCACGTATGGCTGGCACACCAGCAGGCGGTAGCCACGGTACGGGTCGTCCACACCCATAAGCCCCCGCGCCATGGCGGCGTACAGCCGCGCCTTGTTCCTTTTCAGAAAGTCCCCGTCGTACAGGTATATGCCGTCTTCGATCTGGACCTTGGTCAATGTCTCAACCACCAAGGGGTCCTGCTGCGTGGTGGACATCAGATCGAAAAGCGTCAGCAGCGGCACCTCTATCTTCGGAATCCTATACATCTTTAGGAACTCTGTAGCTATTCTCGCCACGGCGCCACCCCCGGTTCTTTTTCTCGGACTCCGCTTTCAAGTTGCCCGGCGCGTTGTCGCCGCCGTTAGCCAGCGCGGTTATGTGCGCGACGTCCTTGCCGTCGCCTTTCTTGACCTTGCCCTCGCGCATGAGCTTCGCGCGTGCAGCGTTGTTCTCTTCGCGGCGCTTGACTTGCAACGGTTCAGCGTTGCGTTTCTTCTGGTACGCCAGTTTCTCGGGTGATGATTTAGTCGCCATTTGGGACCTCGATAAGTTGTGTCTCAATCCATTGGTCCAGTTTTTCGTGCAACCACTTACGGTTATGCTGGCCAACGGTACCGCCGCCCTGCACTTCTAGGGGGGTTGTGAGCCATTGGCGAAGCCCCACGCCCCGCGTAAAAGTCAGCGTGTCTGCGACCGTTTTTACACTGATCGCGGGGCCACGCATGTTCAAAGCCATCTCGTTCATTTAACTCCTCCTTCCGTTGTGGTGGCAGTCAACCACCTCGCAATACTTCTTGCACAATCCCGAGCTTTTCTCGGGCCAGATGTTGTGGGTGAGGGCATTGTCCAGCCGCGCCACGCGCTCTTTCCAGCGCCACCACAACTCGTTCTCCTGCTCGCGGTCCACCTTGTATTTGGACAGCGTGTTCTTCAGCACGAACAGCAAGCCGCCGGTGACCCGGCGTATGTGCGGAAAGTGCTTGAAGATCAGCAACGACATCAGCATGAGCTGGTCCGTGTCGGGGTACTTGTTGCTGCCAGACTTGTAGTCGAACACCCGCGCGGTCAGGTTGTCGTCGTCCACAATGATCAGGTCGGCAATCCCCCGGCACCAGTACGCCGCAGAGTCGAAGTCGCATGGCAGCAACGAGGACGTCACCGCCATCTTGTGCTCGCACAGCCGGCGCCCGGGCATCGCAGCCAAGCTGTCCATGATGGGCTGCAGGAACTTGAACGAGGGGTCCAGCGGGCGCCCCTGCAACAGGTGCAGCTCAGCCTGCTCGTGCAGCTGCGTACCGTAGAGCGTCTGCTCCGTCTCCTCGCGGGGATAGAGCTTGAGCACCTTGGTGTCCCTGTACTTTCTGGGACATTGCTCAAAAGATTTAACCCCCGAATAGCTGTGCTGTGCCATTAAAACTCCGCTGTCTCGCAAATCTCGGCCAGCAACTTGCCGAAGCGATTGACAAACATCTCGTCGTCGCAGAGCTTGTTGCCCATTGCCGACAGGATGAGGTGCGTCGCTTCGTGCCAGAACGTCTGGCTAACGCCTACCGGACCCTCCAGCGGGCGCGGCTTGCCCTTGCTGTGCGTGGCGATCTCTACGCAGTTCATGTCCAGCCACGCACGCCCCCACACGTTGCCGCGAAGTGTGCGTCGCGTATGCACTTCAATAGCAGTGCCCGCGAGCTTAAAGCGTTTCGGTATCTTCATATCGTCCTTTCTAGTTTTTCGCCAGTCCATACCGTTTATGAATGCCGCCGTCCGCAGCAAGCGGAATACCCGGCATCCACTTCGGCACCTTTGTCATCTGCGCGATACACCACGGCAGAGCGGTGCCGGCATCGCTTTCCGGCACCAAATTCAAACCCTCGTCATGCACGGTTCCCAGCACAGGGTACCGAGGCTGCATGCGCAGCAGCCCGTCAGACATGATGATGCGCGCCGTACCCTGCGTGACGTTGTTGCAGACCTTGCCCGGATAGAGCTTGACCCGTTTCTTGCCGTCACTGTAGTGGTACTGCACGCGCCCCTTGCCGTCCCGCGCTTGCTGCAAATCATCATAGCGGATGTGCATGCCGTTGGCCATCTCGATGCGCCCCTTGCTGAAGTGCAGCACGCCCTTGTGCGTGTACTCCTGCCCGCCGTACAGGCTGTGGGTGATCAGGTTCTCCAGCAGCTGCCAGAAGGCCCCCACCGGCTCCGCTGCCGCGCGGTACTTGTCGATGATAGCCTTGGCGGCGACGCAGTGGATAACCAGCTCCTCCTCGGTGCAGGAGTGCGGAATAGCCTGCATCTTCTCGACGTTCTCCTGCCACGACAGGAACTTGGCAACGTCATCCTTGGTCACGCCCAGCTGCTTGGCGGCCGCTTTGTTGTACCGCAGCGGCGGCGCCCCGAGGAAGCCCACCAGAAGCTGCCCAGCAAAGCTCGCCCAGCCCAGCTGGTACCCAGCCCCCAGCAAGGCCGACTTCGCGCTCTGGCGCAGGATTGGGTGGCTTTCCTTGGTCATCCCCGGCACGCCGAACATGGGCGCGCCAAACGCCGCGTACGGATCAGCCCCTGAGCGGAAGATGTTCAGCATGTCCTCGTAGTCCGACAGCCACGCGAGCACGCGTGGCTCAATCTGGGACAGGTCGGTCACGCACACCAGATACCCCTCCGGGGCCATGATGGCCTTGCGCAGGAACGAGCCGCGCTTCATGTTCTGCAGGTTTATGTTGGACCCTTTCGCAGCAGCCCAGCGACCCGTAACGCTCGCGCCATAGTAGGCCAGCGGTACTGGAAGAGCGCCGCGGGATTCGATGTCGAGAAATCGCTGTGCTCTAGTGCGCTCCAAGGTCGATTTAACGCGAAGACGTGCCTCACATAGTAGTGCCACATCCTCATCGTCTCCATTGAGTAGGGACTGAAACAAGGCGTCGTTCTTTGCAAATGCGAACGCCTCCTTTCCCGTTGTCTTGCTGATCTTGGTGGGCGGCTCCACGCCGAGCTTGCGCAGGACTTCGGCGAACTGGTCGTTGCTTGCCAGCGCAGCTTCCTCAACGTCGGCGCGCAACAGGGCCAAGGCGAGCTTTTCCTTCTCTTCCTGCAAGGCCAGCTCCAGCATGGGCGCGTCGAGTACCAGCGTGGGGTTCACGTACATGCGCAGGGTCATGTCGATCAGCCGCAGTTCTTTGGTCGGATACGCGCCATGAGTGGTGCCGTCCGGGTCTAGGCGCAGCATGAAGCGCGCGAATATCTCCTCGCACAGGAACACGTCGTGCTTGCAGTAGTCGGCCAGCTCCTTGGCGACATCGAGGGGCAGCTCCTCCAGCCCATCCGTGCTGTGCACCGCGCGGCCTTTGGGCGGCAGTCCGTAGTCCTCGGCCAGCTTCATCAGCGAGTTGCCTACCTCCACCCCGCGCAACGCGCGGCCCATGGAGAGCGTGTCGAAGATGAAGCACGGCAGGTGCCCGTACACCATGGACAGGATCGACACGTCGAACTGGGCGTTGTGCGCCAGCACCGCCGTCGTGCTCCAGTCGATGTTGTCGAAGTACTGCTGCAGGTGCGAGTGCGGTATCCACACCGTGGGCTGCTTGGTGCCTACCTCGTGTACGCAACAGCCGAACGCCTTGAAGCGCGGGTCGCGTATGTACGCCTCGGTGGTCATCTTCGAGAGCGTGTAGTTGGTCTTGTCCCAACGCGTCTCGAAGTCAATGCACAGGATACGTTCGTACGGCTGGCTCATTGCAGCGGCCCGTCGTGTGCGGGGTACAGGTTCTCGATGATCTGCCCTGCAGCAAGCATCATGCTGCGCACGCCGTCCTGACAGCCCATCGCCAAGAACTGCGCGTGGCCCGAGCCGTCCGGGTCCAGCACGACCACCATGGTGCCGACTCCCCCGGACAGGGTGAGCACCATCATCTCCATCGCGCTGCGCAGGGCTGCACGCGTTTTCTCGTCAAACGCAGCGATGCGGGCTTCCACTTCGTGCGGGGCCATGCGGGGCACGGCGTCTGCGGCTTCGTATTCTTCAGTCATATCTGCTCCATGTTTTTAAGGATGTAGCCCAGTGCCTCGAAAGTCACGGGGTCGTCGGTCAGCACCAGCGTTCTACCGCCAGCGCGCTCTATCGCAGCAAGCTCGCGCTTCTGCAGCGCAGTGGTCGTGTTCTTCCCGGCCTTGCACTCGATCGCCAAGAACTCCCCGTTCACGCAGACGATGATGTCGGGTATGCCGGCGCGCCCGTACCCGTTCGCTGCAGGGAAAAAGAAGTAGGCGCCGGCCTTCTCCAGCACCTTGCGGGCTTGCGCCTTGACGATGCTCTCAGGAGTTGCCATAGGACCCCCTCGCCGCCGCCATGGCGTAACGCAGGTCCGCGCGCAGCTGCTCAACCGCAGCCTCAAGCTCCTTGATGCGCGCGTACGCCTCTGCGGCGTACTTGGCCAAGTTGTCGTGCTGCCACGCAGCAAAGTCGTGTACGGGGGTTACAGTGTCTTCAGCCATCGCTCGCTCGTGTTGAGAACTTTGGTAGAGTGTCCGAAGTCCAGCTCCAGCTGCACCGGGGCCTTCTCGGGTTTCGCCTCGGGCGCGGGGAGCATGTCGGTCATGGCAGCAGCCAAGGCGCGCTCCACGTCAGTGGCGTTGGGGTTGTTGGCGACGAGCTGCAGCAGCTCCTCGGTAGTTCGGGGCATGCGGTAATGCGTCATGGTTTTCCTTTGTCATTTTTAAGAGTTGCGCGATTGGTCTTCGCGTTATAGTTGAAGTCCTCGGCGGAATGACCAGACGCTTTCGCGGCTCTGTCTTTCGCCCGCCCAGCAGCGCCGAGGTCTTGCCGTTTCTCGCCTTTAGCCGTTAGGCTACCGGCGGCGTCTTCGTCGCCGCGCTTGACCAGTAGCGCGCGGGCCATCTGTTTGGCACCCGACACCCCTCGCGCAGACAGCTGTCGGGTAAGCCGCGATTCTAGTTTAGACATTGTTTTCCTTTGTCAAGTTCTGAACATTATACACCTTCTGGCTTGGGGCGGCGTTTGGCGTTGCGCACCACGTTTGGGATAAACGCGCCCTCCTGAATTTGCTCCACGGAGATGAACCGCCTGCCGCACGCGTCGCACTTCTTGGTGCGGGCCGTGCCGTCATCCCACTGGAACGTCTCCACCGTGCGCAGCTTGGGCGCGTTGCAGGATGGGCAGTTCATTGCTTCTTCAGCTCCTCCCGCAGCCTATCGCGCTCGGCTGTCAGTGCTTCGATAGCTTTCTCTTGGTCAGCTATTTGCTGCCGCAAGTACCCCACGTCTTTCGTCGTGGTCATTTCGAACAGCGTGTAACCGTCAACTTTTATCTCGATCATTTCTGCTCCAGTAGTTCACGTATGGCTTTCATGCAAATCACGCCGCTGGCCTCTCCGTAGTGCGTAAACTGCTCGCACACCCTCGCGCATTCTTCAATCGCCTCGCGGCGCACGGCTTGAAGTTGGGCGAGGGTGTAGCCCCAGACATTGGGCTTTGGTGGTGTCCATGTCATGGTGTTTGCTCCATTAAAACTTTTAATACGCCAGCTATTGTTTTATTCATTGATCTTTGCAACCCCAACAATGCAAAAAACGCAATTTGCAAAAAGATGTTGTAAATCAACAATACGATTTCGGTGTATGTCATTCCTTTACTCCAATGCCGTGAGCTTGCTCAACGGCTCTACAAAGAGAAAAATGCTCTGAACCATAAGTCGTCAGTTCAACTTCTAATATGTCTACAAGTTGTATGTCAGTCAGCGGCTCCCGCTTTTCTGCGGGTGGTGCTGGCTCGGCATTTGTCTGGGGTGCTGGATGGGTTGTGGTGTAGAGCGGCACATCGTCAGCAGCTTGTTGCAAGGTATTTACTTGCCATCCGTTTCCGTAACGATGCCTCCAAGCCACAGGCTCACCCACTGCGCTCTTTGCGCCAGCGTCAAAGGCGAGTTGGGCAAGGGCTTGGAAATTTTCTGCGAACAGAATTTCTGACTGCCATTGGTCGAACCCCGCTTTACGCGCCCATTCAATAGCTTGCTCTTTAGTAATCATGTCAGTCCTCCAAAATCAATTGACGTATTGCTTGCACAAACAACACAATAAGGCCACCGAGAAGCACTAAACAAATGTCGCGGTCGGTCATGTCTTGCTCTCTTCGGCTGCGATGGCGGCGTCAATAGCGGCGTCAAGGTCTTGAATGTCGCTGTTAAGCGTGAATTCGTGTCGTCCCTTTCCGCGCCCATTCCAGTAATCTGGGAGCCAGCCCTCGTAAGCGTCACCATCACGCAACCACCGATACCGCGCAGCATCACGCTCCACGCGCTCAATCTCTGCGACTAAGGCGGCTCGTCGAGATGGAATTTCAAATGCGTCTGCATACGCATCAGCCAGTTCGAGTAGTTTGCTCATTTTGTTTCCTTGCA
>Ga0209067_10000530_pt1 | contig 24177 bp, 23 predicted proteins | sample ColStrG_CSR_2013_FD_187199 | JGI IMG/M metagenome (GOLD analysis project Ga0209067, IMG submission 187199) | Freshwater sediment microbial communities in response to fracking from Pennsylvania, USA - Cold Stream Run_MetaG_CSR_2013 (SPAdes)... | ecosystem: Environmental > Aquatic > Freshwater >... | reverse complement strand
GAGCAGGGCGAGTACGGCGGTGCATTGCTCATCGCGCAGAGTTTGTACATGATCGCGCCAAATCACCATATCGCTAGCGGTAACACCGGCATCGGCGGAGAGCAAAAACAAAATCGCTTGCGCTTCAGGCAAGGTTTTAAGCGTGAGTTCGGGTTCATTGCCCAATGCATTCAAGCCGGGGGTATCTACAATTCGTAAACCTTGGCGTAACAGTGGATGGTCAAAACTTATCAATGCATGCCGCCAAGCAGGTACTGCAACTCTGCCCTCTGCATCGCGTTCGCCCAGTTCATCCATGGCAAAACCGAGTTTCAGTGCATCGGCAGGCATTACCCATTTACTGGCAGATACCTGATTAATGGCAGCACGAGTATGTTCGTGGTTATTGGGATCAAAATGAATGGTCACCCAGTTTTGGGGGATGCGTTTAAAATTGTGCAAACTGGTATTGGTGCGGCGCGTTTCTATGGGTAATAGCCGCACGCAATTAATAGGGCTGTGTGCGTCCCAGAAAATTTCGGTTGGGCACATGGTGGTGCGCCCTGGCTGTGATGGCAGTAAACGGCGGCCGCCTTCAGTATACAAAAGCGCGTTAATGAGTTCGGTTTTACCGCGCGAGAACTCGCCGACACAAGCGATGGTAAAGCTTTCGCCACGCAGTAATTGTCGCGCTTTTTGCAGGGTGCGGTGGGCATCTGGGCTCAGCATTTGGTAGCTGTCGCCCCAGGCTTCAAAGCGCTGTAAACGCTCATCCAGCTGGCGTTTCCAGCGGTTGTATTGCGACATCTGGCGATGAAGGGCTCTAACGTCCATAGTGTGTTGCTCGCGGTTTGGTTAGCGCTTTATAACAAATGCAGCTAAGTCATTATTCTTCTGATTCTTATTAAAACTCAAAAGTGTGAAACTGGCTAGATGTTGAGCAACTAATGGTCAAATCATCTGACTAGTGGTGAAGAAAAGTGACAAGTGTCTAGTCGGTCACATAAAAAGTGTGGTTTGGTTTGAGACTCCTTTGCTATCGCCAGAACTTCTTTAGCTTGGCACTTCCCATTACTGTTATTGGTTGGGTATTCGTGCAATAGTGCGCAACTTCGGCAGATGTGCCTTCATCAATTAAAGGAAATAGTTATGAAAATAGAATTAGCCTATCTTGTGTATGTGACAGCCTTAACCGGCGTAATGTGGGTGCCCTATATTTTGGATCGCCTACTGGTACGTGGCATTGGGGAAACTGCCGGTTACAGCGATCATCCCAAGCCGCAATCGCCCTGGGCGCAACGTTTGATGAAAGCCCATACCAATGCGATAGAAAACCTGGTGCTATTTGCCATATTAATTTTAGTGGCTAATGCATTGAATATTTCCAATGAAGCGATTGCTACTGCATCGGTGGTGTTTTTTTGGGCACGTCTAGTCCATGCGGTTGCCTATACGTTTGGTATTCCTTGGGTGAGAACGTTGGGGTTTTTGGTCGGTTTTGGTGCTCAAGCGGTAGTGGCTTGGCAGATTGTGAATCACTGACATAAAGGGTTTGAATAAATAGTTTGTAAAATAAGTTACAATTGTCACAACAGTGCCATTATGATGAGTACTATGAACTCCCAAGGCGACCGCCTTGGGAGTTTTTTCATTTTATGCCTTCGATAAGCTTAAATGACATTTCTGTTGTCATAGCAAGTGCAGTCGCTGAATGCTTGAATGTTCGTCTTATTGGGCGACCGCGTTTTTTGAATGGGCGTCCATCTTGAATCCCATAAAAGTGTGTGTTTAATTGCCGTGAAGGCTTGTTGAGTTAATTCATGAGAAATACGCTCGTTCCTGCAATTATTAAGATTTTTTCGGTATTGCCTTTAGGTGTGTCACGCGCGCTTGGTGCATGTATTGGTACTTGCCTGTGGTTAATTAAAGGGCGCGATTATCGAATTACCTTGGGAAATATCAGGTTATGCTTTCCTGAGCTTGCATTAGCTGAGGCGCAACAACTGTCGCGTTTGAGTTTGATTGAAACCGCTAAGACCGCCATTGAGGTGGGTGCAATTTGGCGCAACTCTTGGGAGTGGCTGCAAACCAAAATTGTTTCTGTTGAAGGTGAAGCCCTATTGCACGAAGAAATTGCTAAGGGACAGGGGCTATTGGTGCTTTCACCGCATTTAGGTAATTGGGAAGTTATTGCGCACTATATTGCCTCCAAGGCGCCGCTGACCGCCATGTATCAGCCTTTTGCTATTCCAGCGGTCGATGAACTTATTTTAAAGGGGCGTAGCAAAACCAATATTCACATGGCGCCGACCAATCGCAAGGGTCTTTGCATGTTACTTAAAGCATTACAAGATGGTAAAGCAGTCGGTATTTTGCCTGACCAACTCCCCAAAAAAGATGCGGGCTCAGATTTTGCACCTTTTTTTGGGCAGAATACTTTAACGATGAGCTTGGCTCATTCGTTAATAACCCGCACGCATTGCCGCGTTATTTCGGCATTTGCCATGCGCGTAGAGGGAGGTTTCAAAATTGTTGTTGTACCGGTTGCGCCAGAAATTTATAGCGATGATTTAGCTGAATCTCTGCGGGGTTTAAATTTAAGTGTTGAAGCTTGTGTGCGTTTTGCACCAGCGCAATATCAATGGGAATATAACCGGTTTAGGTTTCCAAAATCACACCGGGAGTTTAGGCAGCAAAAAGGGCTTGCGCACGCGGAGCCAGCGGATTGCATTAAGTTTGTCACAAAAGATCGTTAGATTGCAGGCGCGGTATTTCTCTCGCTGCATTTTTTAGTCGGTATCCTTTTTATGAAGGGATAGATTGGAACAATAATTAGCAATATGAAAGTCAATGAAGTTGGTAATGACGTGCACCCGCTGGTTGTTCGTATGGGTGCATTGGGCGATATGATTATGCTCCTCCCATTTTTGCAGCGTATTTATGAACGCACTGGAATGACGGTGGATTTAGTCGTCTGCGGCAATTGGAATCGTGTTCTGTTTACCCATTGTGCGTGGGTTAATAAAATCTATATTGTCGATAGCCGCAATGCACCTTATTGGTTTAATCGCAGTAAACAACGGCTCGTCGCTGAACTTAAAAGCTCTGCGGCGAATCGTCCGTGGTATTTATTAGAGCATTTGCCGGCTTTGTATCGATTGATGGACAGAGCTAAATTGCAACGCAGTTATGCATTGTTTACTGATAACTTCAAGCGTATTAATGGCGAGCATACTTGCGAACAATTTTTACGTATCGCCGATGCAGCTGTGAGTTACCTTCCGGCAAAACCGGATTCTGCACCGAACTTAATTCCGCATTTGAAAGTGACGCCTGATCAAATCAATGAATGCAATGAATGGTTGGCGCGTAAACAAATTGATTCGCGTATTCATAAAATTATTTTAATTCAGGCCGGCAATAAAAAAACGACGCGAATGGGTAAGGTAAACCGTAAATCCAACATTAAGTTTTGGCCTGAAGCAAAATGGGCTGAATTGATTCAGCGCATTGCACTGCAAAATCCTGATGCAAAAATTTTACTCTGTGGTGTGCCACAGGAAATTAAACTATGCAATGCTATTTTGGACAAGTGCGGTGAACATGCCAGATCGCAGTGTGAATTAGTGGCAGATGATTTACCCTTATCGCGGTTGATGGCGTTGGCCACACTCGCGCACTCATGTATTAGTGTGGATACTGGGCCCGCTCATATTGCTGCTGCCGTTGGATGCCCTCTTGTTGTTTTATTTGGCAAGTCGGATCCTCGCCAATTTAGACCTCTAAGTGTCAATGAAGTTAATGTGGTGGCTAATCTAAATTGGCAAGATTTTCACGGCTCCCCGCAAGAATGGGCTGCACAAAATGATATGGAACATATTACGGTGGATATGGTATTTGAGGGGTGGAGGAAGCTTTCTGGCCATCGTGCAGGATTTTCATCGTGATTAATATTTTGCATATCAATACCACTAAAGGCTGGCGCGGCGGCGATATACAAATGCTCACAACTTATAACTTGCTGAGTAAGAAATCGGATTTACAGCAATTTATATTTTGTCCGCAAGATTCAAAAATGGCTGGGGTGTTGCGAAAATTACACATTCCACATGTGTCGGCTAGACAGAGATACAAATTGTCGCCGCGTTATTTGATCCATCTAGATAACCTGATCCGTGCCCAATCTATTCATATAGTACATGCGCATGATTCATATGCGCTTGCCTTGGCGTTAATACTTTCTCGCTTCCATTGGGGATTAAAAATAATTTATTCGCGTAAGCGCAATAACATTATCCCTAACAAATATTATAAAACAATAAAATACAATTCACCTAGGCTCACTAAAATTGTTTGTGTGTCTGAGGCTGTTAATAAAGTTTTTGATGGTATCTTAACGGAACCACAAAAATTAACAGTTATCTATGATGCTATTGATGTAGAAAGTTTTTCTAATGCGCAACCCAATGGATTTTTGCACGCACAACATAATTTACCTGCTGATACTTTTTTGATTGGGAATGTGGCTGCGCTGACGGCACAAAAAGATTTATACACATTTCTTGATGCTGCAAAAATGATTATTGAAAGCTCAGATAAAAAAATAGCATTTTTTATTGTAGGTGAGGGCGAGTTGAAGGCAGAGCTGCAAACCTATGCGATTAAAAATAATATTGATCAGCAGGTTATTTTTACCGGCTATAGAGACGATGTTCAAAAAATTCTGCCTGAATTTGATCTATTGATGATTTCATCAGAAACGGAAGGTTTACCATTAACGCTCATGGAAGCATTCGCATCCAAGGTGGCAGTGGTGGCAACAGACGCGGGTGGAGTTAGTGAAGCTATCCAGCATCAAGTGACAGGTATGTTATCGCCAATTAAGGATTCCGCCGCATTAGCCAAAAATGCACTCCAATTAATGGTGGATGAGCCGTTGCGGCAAAAAGTCATTGATGCGGCGTTTGAACTGGTGCGCAATAAATTTTCTCTGCCCATCATGGCCGAAAATTATTATCAGCTCTATACCGGAGTGGCTCAACAGGGAGACTGAATTTTCCTTTGTCACCGTTTTTTAGGAAATCATTGTGACTCCGAGATTTTTTATTTTTGCGCTGCTGTATTGGTTTTCGGCATCATCGTGGGCTGCGCAGCTAAGTCCAGAAGAGGCCGTTAGGCGGGCGGAAATTTTTATTGTTCAGAACGGCTATACCAGTGCGCCAGAAGCGAGCGTTAAGCATAAATTGGATGATGAGTCATTAGAGCTTAATCAGCATTATCGTGACAAAGTAAACGGACGTTTTAATACCTTAAAACCTAAAGCAATTGGTGTTCGTCATGGTCGCACCGATGGCAGCGAGGGTTGGAGTGTCGCCTTTGATTACGTCAATCCAACACTGAGCAGCTATCAATGTCGATTGGTTACCCTGAAATTGAATGGCTCTGATATGCGCGTTGAGCATACGTCTGGGCGCCGTAATAATTTTGCAGGTTTTGCGCTCGGCAAGCCTTGATCACATCGCCTTGTTAGGCATATTAACCCCCATCATGTTCAAGGTCGTTTAGCATAGCACTGCGTCGCTCTGCCTCTAAGCGCGCGGCTTCAATTTCACGTAAGACTGCCGCAATATCCGCCTCTACCGTTGAATGGGCATAATGGCCAGTGAGTTTAACCAGCGGATGTAGCTCACCACCTTCGTACAAATCCCACATTTCATGGGCGTAATCGGTATTGAGCAACTCTGGGGCGAACTGGCCGAAGTAGCTGGCCATGTTATTCACATCGCGTTCTAGCATGCTAAAGGCGTTGTTGTTACCGGCCGCATCCACGGCTTGGGGTAAATCGATAATCACTGGGCCTTCTGTGCCGAGTAGTACGTTAAATTCGGAAAGATCGCCGTGAATAATGCCCGCGCAGAGCATGCGTACCACTTCCATCATCATAAAACTGTGGTACTCCCGCGCCTGTTCTGGGGTGAGTACAACATCGTTTAGACGCGGTGCGGCGAAACCCTCTGCATCTGTGATAAGTTCCATTAATAACACGCCATCGTAACAGCCATAAGCCTGCGGCACGCGCACACCGGCAGTAGCCAAGCGATAGAGCGCATTCACTTCGGCGCTTTGCCAGGCGCTTTCTTGTTCTTTGCGGCCATAGGTCGAACCTTTGCCCATGGCGCGTGCGCGCCGCGAATTGCGTTCGCGGCGGCCTTCCTGGTATTGGCTTTGATTGCGGAAGTTGCGCTTCTCTACTTCTTTATAGACTTTGGCGCAGCGAATTTCGCCACCAGAGGAAACCAAATACACAGTTGCTTCTTTGCCACTTTTAAGTGAACGCAATACGTTATCGACCAAGCCATCTTCAATGAGTGGTTCAAGGCTTTTGGGAATTTTCATAGCGGGTGGAACTGTCCGTTTGTATGCCAGAGGCCGAGGCGGTGAAAGTTAGCGGGCTATCATATGGGAGATTGCCCGCTAAAGCTTGCGGATTTTCGCTTAGAGTAACGATGACACGGTTTGGGACACTTTCAATGCGCCATCTTGAATTTCGGCAATCACCGATGATACCTACGTAATTTGGCGATTGCTGAGCTCGGCACTGGTTTTAACGATGCTCATCCGCTCGGTGACTGTCGCGGTTAAACCCTCATTGGCTTTTACCACTTCGGCAATTTCCACCGTAGATTGGCTGGTGCGGCCAGCGAGTTGGCGCACCTCATCGGCCACTACCGCAAAACCACGCCCCTGCTCGCCGGCGCGCGCTGCCTCAATTGGCGCATTAAGCGCCAGCAGATTGGTTTGCCCGGCGGTGGTAAAAGACATTTCGGCGGCGCGTTGAACCGCATTATTTCGCTCGACACGCGCACTGATGTGGATGGCAAATTTAATCACTTTAATGATTTCACCAGAATCATTGCGAATAGGATTGTAGGAAGCTTCTAACCACACGCTTTTAGATTCGTCTAATTGCTTGGTAGCGTTTCTGAAAAACATTGCTCTTACCACGAGGGGGAAATCTGAGGTGTGTAGTGTGCTATCCGATGTGTACCTATTTTGGGCTAGTAGAGTCTTGTGATTTAGCAAGGCTTTGACAGAATGAAGGGCAGGCTGGTGTTGTCGTAAAAACCACCATCAGCCTGAGAAATATATCGCGGATGGCGGCAATACACAGGGCATTGCCGCACCAGAGCCCTACTTTTGGCCATTCGTATTTTGCGTTTGCATTTGTTTCTGCTGGTCTTGCTGTTGTTGGTCCAGAATCTGGTTTTGGGCGGCCTGTAAGCCTGCCGCTAAGGACACGGCTTTCATGACATCGGCAGTGGCTATGGTCCATTCTTTGAAACTTGAGTCCGCAAGCGGAGCGCTGCGCATCTCGCTCAATAACTCTGCTTGCGTAGCGGTTGTTAAGCGTTGTTGCCAACTTTTTGCCCACTCTGTCATGTGGGGGTCGCGTGAGTTGTGTAGCAATATGGCGAGTGCATCTAGCGCTTCTGTCTTGCGCCCTAAATATGCGTAGGTTAGGGCTGCAGACTTGCTGTAGGTATTCACCTCGCGAGCTAGTTTCCACGCGAGAATGGCAGCGCCTAGCGTTTGTTCGCTGGGGGTGGATTGCGCGCGAACACCTGCTGTGAAATAGGCGTGGAAAGCTTCCGGCGCTTGCTGATTCAGCGTTATTGCTTTTAATAAATTGCGCTGTGCATCGGCAAGATAGGTTTTTTGCATGTCGCCTTGCGCTTGTTCTGCCAACCGGAGTTGCGCTCGGCCTAAAAGGTACAGTGCATCAAAGTCAGGGGCTTTTTCTTGTGCTTTGGGGGCTAGATACGTCAGAGCATTTTCGGCGTTGCCCCAATCAATTTCGGCGCGGCTTAAAATAATCTGTGCCATGTCACTGTTGGGGTATTTTTTGGCCTCTTTGCGAATATTGTCTAACAGTGTATTGCCCAATTCCGGCGATGGACATGACTTTAACGCGGCCTCGGCGAGGATCAAATTATCGACGGTAATCGGTAAACTGGTGAAGCTAATATCAGGCGCGCTACCGGTTTTTAAATTGGTTTTTAAGGCTTGCGCCGATTGCCATTTGTAGCGCCAGAGAACTTTACTCAGTTCAGAAATAGTAAAACCAAAAGACTGTTGAAATGCCTTGGTAGGTTCTACATCTTGCGTGATAAGACCAACATATTTACGAAATTTTTGGATGTTGTCGCTGGACGACAAAATATAGTGAGTGAGAATCCAAGAGCGCGCTTCAAATTCCAATTTGACGCCCGCTGTGCCTGCTAAGCTGCGGCTATTTGAATCATTTTGCAACAGAATATCTTTGTAGTCCAAGCTGTTGTAGCGGCCCGTGGAATGCAAAGAACCCAAGTATTCGCCAATACTGGCGGGCGCCATGCCTAACACAGTTTCGGCATCTGAAAAACGAGTACTGGCAAAATATTGCGCGAAACCATCAATGTACCAGGTGGGCGTGCGCAGGTTGCTGTTGTGATAAATAAAGTGCCGTGCATAGGCCTCAAAAATATACGAAAGGCCTTCGTTTTCCGGTTGCTTTTCTAGTAGTGCATTATTTTTTTCGCCATAAAACATATAGGTAGCAAAGCCTTGCACGCCGAGTGCACAGCTATTGTAGAGGCCAATCGCGTAATCCGGGCGAGGGCTTTCAAAGGGGCGAATAGCGCTAAAGTTTTTTAAATAATAAAGTGTAAGTTTTGGGCCTGCATCATTTTTATTGTCATTGGGTGTGTAGAGTCGCAGCAGATAATCAAGACGTTCTAGTTTGTTTAAGAGTTTGCTAACACTATCGGTAGATGTATCGGAGTAAACAATAAAATGCGGGCTTTCAGAAATAAACCAATGAGAGGCGTTTTGTTGGCCGCTCACCGTTACCTCGGTAATATTTTTCGAATCAGTGGTTTGGTTGGCTGTTGCGGAAAATGCAATACTACTTGCAAACATGCTGAGTGCTGCGACTAGTGTCCTTTGGTAAAAACTCTTAATCATTTTCTCAATTCCTAGACTTTGTTATTAGTAAGTTGCGTGTGCGCTTTAGCTGCGGACAATCGGCTCGGGTAAGGTGTTGGGGTTACGAATACGCAAGGTTTTATGCCGCCCCAATTCGCCTTGTAAAATTTCTACATCACCTTTTGGCACTTTAAATAATTTGCTAAACCATTTGACGATATGTTCGTTAGCTTTGCCGTCTATTGGTGGTGCGGTAATGCGAATTTTCAGGCGGTCACCATGAACACCAACAATGCCATCACTTGAGGCTTTGGGTTGGACGTGGCAATGGAGAATTAAATCCTCTCCTTGCCACACATAGGGATTATTCACGCTGAATTAAATTCCAAAACTCAGCCCACTGGGCATGCCAAAAGTTTGTGCTAACAGTGGCATTAAATAACTGCGTACAATTTGCAGCACCATGAAAAAAATCATCGGCGATAAATCAATCATACCCAGTGGCGGTAAAATTTTACGGAAAGGCGCCATCACTGGGTCAACGATCTGACGCAACAGCAACATGGCGGGATTGTAACTGTGAGGTGCAACCCAGCTGGCGATTATCATAATAATCACACCCCAGTAATAGAAGGTTAAGAGTAGCCCCAGTAAAGCAATAATTGCCCATGGCAACAATAGCAATGGGTTGACTAGGCCTGCACCCAAGATAAAAAACAATATTTGCATAAGTACCGCTTGCAACACAATCGCAAGTACCAGTGCCGCCCAATCAATACCAAAGAAACCGGGAATAATTTTGCGTAGAGGAATAAGCAATGGATTGGTGTATTTCACCAGCGCCTTGCTGATAGGGTTGTAGTAATCGGCGCGCACCAATTGACATAGAAAACGCATAAGCACCAAGCTGATGTAAAGGGTGCCCAAGGTACTGAGAATGTAAATGGCAATTTGAGCCAAAGTCTGCATAGTGGGATCTCTTGTTAAAATAAGCGCTAATGTAAGTGTTACTTGCCCAGCAGCTCAGACAATTCTTGTGCGCGATTGGAACAAGCTGTCATGGCGCGGTTAAACATAGCGTGAATGTCGTCCTGTTCAAACGACAATATAGCTTGTTCGGTGGTTCCTTTGGGCGATGTTACTTTGCGGCGCAGCTCACTCACGTCTTCTGCGCTCTGCTTGGCTAAGATGGCGGCACCTAAGGCCGTTTGCAAGGTCAATTCGGTGGCGGCATCGCGGCTGAGACCCAATTCCACACCCGCGTTGATCATTGCCTCCATCACCAAAAAGAAATACGCAGGGCCCGAACCAGAAACAGCCGTAACAGGGTTGATGAGGTTTTCATCCTCCACCCACTGAACAATGCCCACAGCGCCCAGAATGGTGTTGGCGGTAGATTTTTGTGAGCCACTGACATGGGCGTTGGCAAACAAGCCACTGGCACCCGCGCGTACTTGTGACGGTGTATTTGGCATGCAGCGCACAATGGCTTGATCGCCGCCCAACCAATTTTCAATACTGCGGGTAGTAATCCCCGCTGCCAATGAAATCACTAAGGGTTTATGCGCTAGCGAACCCGCTAACCCTTGTGCAACCTCCTTCAGCATTTGCGGCTTGACTGCCAGCACCACCACATCGGCAGCAGCGGCAGCAGCGGCGTTATCGGTTGTGACGTTGATGCCAAATTCACCGGCGACCTTATCCAAGCTTTCTTGACGAGGGCCAGTGGCGGTCAAGTTTATACGCTTAAAACCTTCCGCCAGTAAGCCGCCAATAATGGCTTTGGCCATATTGCCAGCGCCGATAAAAGCAATTTTGGGTGAGGCTGAAGATGGCATGATGGTTCCTATAATTGATTCGAATTGGATTCAAAGTGGATTTTAGCCACTCGTTACAGCTTACGCGTGTTTATTTACGTTAAGTTGCAAGCTTATGTCGTTGACCAAAAACATCCGTCCCCACCCGCACCATGGTCGCGCCCTCGGCGATAGCGGCTTCTAAATCGCCAGACATGCCCATAGAGAGTGTATCCAGTGCATTACCTTGGGCGTGTAACGCTTGCAGTGCGAGGCGGAGTTTAGCGAAGGCGGCGCGCTGCTGATCGGTATTATTACTGGCGGCGGGAATGGCCATCAACCCGCGTAACTGCAGGCGCGGCAGTTGATTAACGGCTTTTGCCAAGGTGGGTAATTCCGCAAGACTCACCCCAGATTTAGTGGTTTCATCATCGATATTCACCTGAAGGCAAACCTGCAGTGGCGGTAAATGTGCAGGGCGCTGGTCATTCAGGCGCTGCGCGACTTTTTCCCGGTCTATACTGTGTACCCAATTAAAATTTTCGGCGATGGGGCGAGTTTTATTGGACTGAATGGGGCCGATAAAATGCCAGACCAGATCGGTTAAGCGGCGTAGCTCAGCCTGTTTATCCAGTGCCTCTTGCAGGTAATTTTCACCGAAATCGCGCTGGCCGCTGGCGTAGGCTTGAGCAATGGCCGCGGCCGCTTGGGTTTTGCTCACCGCGATCAAACGCACAGTTTCGGGATTTCGCGCCGCAGCCTGTGCAGCTTGTTGGATGCGTGCGGTGACTTTCGCCAGCTGGTCGGCTATTGTGTTAGAAATACGTGCGTCTGTACGGCTAATGATAGGCTCCTGCGTATGATTGGTTGGCATCTGCATAATTGATAAAAAATTGTAATCCACAAAGGGTTGATACAAACCCGAATGAATAAGGTAGCTCTATGGATATCACTGAACTATTGGCCTTTAGCGCTAAACAAGGCGCCTCAGACTTACACCTTTCGGCAGGGCTGCCGCCCATGATCCGTGTGGATGGTGACGTGCGCCGCATCAACTTGCCGCCCATGGAGCACAAACAAGTCCACGGCTTGATCTACGACATTATGAATGACAAGCAGCGTAAGGACTATGAAGAATTTCTGGAAACCGACTTTTCGTTCGAGGTTCCCGGGGTGGCGCGTTTCCGCGTTAACGCCTTTAACCAAAACCGTGGTGCGGGCGCGGTCTTCCGTACCATCCCTTCCAAAGTGTTAACCATGGAAGAGTTGGGCATGGGTAATGTATTCCGCGATATTTGCGCGGTGCCGCGTGGCTTGGTCTTGGTAACAGGGCCAACAGGCTCTGGCAAATCCACCACTCTTGCGGCCATGATCGACTATATCAATGACAACAAATACGAACACGTATTGACTATTGAAGACCCGATTGAGTTTGTTCACGAATCCAAAAAATGCCTAGTAAACCAGCGCGAAGTGCATCGCGACACGCACGGTTTTGCTGAGGCCTTGCGCTCTGCACTGCGTGAAGACCCAGACATTATTCTGGTGGGCGAGATGCGTGACTTAGAAACCATTCGCTTGGCGCTCACCGCTGCCGAAACCGGCCACTTAGTTTTTGGCACTTTGCATACCACATCGGCAGCGAAAACCATTGACCGTATTGTGGACGTGTTTCCTGCCAACGAAAAATCCATGGTGCGTTCGATGTTATCGGAATCGCTACAAGCGGTAATTTCGCAGACGCTAATGAAAAAAAATGGTGGTGGTCGTGTGGCTGCACACGAAATTATGCGCGGTACCTCAGCCATTCGTAACTTGATTCGCGAAGATAAAGTGGCGCAAATGTATTCCGCCATTCAAACCGGCGCATCGCTTGGCATGCAGACCATGGATCAGTGTTTGCAAGATTTGGTGGCTCGCCGCATTATCAGCCGCGAAGCGGCACGGTCCAAAGCAAAAATGCCAGAGAATTTTTAATAAATTTTTTTCGGTCGCTAATGTTAAACACAGAGTTGTCATCGCGAAAGGGTGATGACTTTCAATTTAAAAAGACATTTATAAAAGCATCTTACACAAGCAGGCACAGGTTATGGATTTTGATCGTTTGTTATCGCTGATGGTAGAGAAAGGCGCATCTGATTTATTTATCACCGCTGGTGTTCCTCCCTCCATGAAATTACACGGTAAAGTCGTGCCTGTAACCGCAACACCACTTGCGCCGGAAAAAGCGCGTGAAATTGTGCTGAGTGTAATGAATGAAAAACAGCGCACAGAATTTTTGGATAAAAAAGAACTCAACTTTGCTGTGAGTGCGCGTGGTATTGGGCGTTTCCGTGCTAGCGCTTTTTATCAGCGCAATTTAGCCGGTATGGTATTGCGCCGTATTGAAACCAATATTCCGAAAATTGATGAATTGGGTTTGCCGGAATCCATTAAAGAATTGGCCATGACAAAGCGCGGTTTAATTTTGTTTGTGGGGGCAACAGGTACCGGTAAATCCACTTCACTGGCCGCAATGATTGGTCACCGCAATCGCAATTCCAAAGGCCATATTATTTCGATCGAAGATCCTATTGAATTTATTCATCAACACGAAGGTTGCATTATCACTCAACGTGAAGTGGGCATTGATACGGAATCGTTTGAAATCGCGCTGAAAAATACTTTGCGTCAAGCGCCCGATGTTATTTTGATCGGCGAAGTGCGTTCGCGTGAAACCATGGATCATGCCATCGCCTTTGCAGAAACCGGGCACTTGTGTTTGTGTACGCTGCACGCCAACAACGCCAACCAAGCACTTGACCGTATTATTCACTTTTTCCCCGCTGATCGTCATCGCCAATTGTGGATGGATTTGTCGCTCAATTTGAAAGCGATTGTGGCGCAACAATTAATTCCTACGCCGGATGGTCAAGGTCGTCGCGCCTGTTTGGAAATTATGATTAATACCCCGCTGGCGCAAGATTTAATTCGCAAAGGTGAGGTGAGTGATCTAAAAGAACTGATGAAAAAATCCACTGAATTGGGCATGCAAACGTTTGATCAGGCGCTCTACTATTTGTACGATAACGGCGAAATTACTTATGAAGATGCGCTGTTGCACGCCGACTCGCCTAACGACTTGCGCCTGATGATAAAATTGGGTTCAGAAACCGATGCCAACTATTTAAATAACGCGGCGGATAGTTTATCTATTGAAGGCGATGATCGCCATAATCGTGGGAAAATGTATTAGTGGTTAAATGAAATGTGGCGTCAGCATCTCGCAGTGCTTGTGTTGATACGTAAGGATATTGTTGTAGTATAAAATAGCTGACGTACATTTTTATTGTGGGTTATTTGATAGCCATCCTTCTAAAATTAAACGCGCGGCAATCGAATCCACGGGGTTGTGTTTGTAATCGCGCGAGCCACCGCGACTCATTACCTCGCCTTTGGCTTCAAAGCTGGTCAATCGCTCATCCACCATCTCAATTTTTACACCGAAGCGACCGTGAAGTCGATTGGCAAATTTGCGTGCACGGGCGCTGAGTTCGCTTTCACTGTCATCCATATTAAGTGGCAGGCCGACCAAGACTAAATCGGGTCGCCATTCGGTAATTAATTTTTCGATATGACTCCAATCGGGCGTACCATCTTTAGCTTTTAATGGTGGCAGTGAGTTGGCGCTGTTGGTAATAGTTTGGCCCGTGGCGACACCAATATTTTTGGTGCCGTAGTCAAAGGCAAGTAAGGTTTTAATGATCACAATTAAGCGTGCCCAGCGGTGTTGGAAATTAAATTTACATCAATACCCAAAGCTTGCGCCGCGGCAGTCCAGCGCTGCTCAAAAGGCGTGTTAAAAATAATCTGTTTGCTTGCAGGTACAGTTAGCCAAGAATTAGCGGCAATTTCCGCCTCTAATTGCCCTTCGCCCCAACCAGCGTAGCCCAGCGCTACCAAGCATTCTTTGGGGCCAGTGCCTTCGGCCAGCGCGGTAATAATATCGCGTGACGCGGTGAGGCTAATCTCAGGTGAAATTTTTAATGTGGAGTGCCATTCGGTCTCACTGGAGTGCAATACAAAACCGCGCTCTTGTTGCACTGGGCCGCCAGCAATCACCGGTTGATGACCTTGATTTTCACCCACTGTTAACTCCATTTGCGCAAAAATTTCATGTAACACCATAGGCATAGGGTTGTTAATCACAATCCCCATAGCGCCTTGGCTAGAGTGCTCGCAAATATAGGTCACGCTGTGAGCGAAGGAGGAATCTTGCATATTGGGCATAGCAATCAAAAAGTGATCGCATAAGCTGCCGGGAACAAGCTGGTTGATATCTATGTGGGGTTTGGGTTTGTTTGTCATGAAAAGAGTATTGGGCTAATCCAGTTGGAAAACAAGCGCGCACAATAAATTTGCAAATTATTGTGCGGTTGTTAAACCCGTAATTTCAAAATTCCAGGTGCGGATAATTTGCAGGCGATCGGATTGCATGCGGATTTCGGGTGGAAATTTAGCGAAGGGTGAGGCGAGGCGTACGATCTGACGCGCGGCATCATCCAGTATGCGCTTACCCGATGATTGGAGAATTTCAATTTGGTAGATGGTGCCATCGGGGTTTATCACTACCGACAAACGCAGGCTGCCGGTGATATGTTTGTTGAGGGCTTCCTGCGGGTAATTGCGATTGCCGATACGCTCTACTTTCTCGCCCCATTCGTGTAAGTATTGGGCATCGAATGACTCTTTGGCCGACACGGACGTGAGTGTGCGGATGCGCGGACGTTTTGCGTATTCTTGGCGTTGCTTATCGAGCTTAGCTTGCAAACTGGCGATTTCTGCAGTGATTGCCGTTTGATTCTCTAACAGCCCTTCACGTTTTTCTTTTTCTTCACGTGGATCAGGGTTTTTCAGTAATTCGGTTTTGAAATTGCTGTTGCCAATAGTGGTAACAATTTGCTGTTCTTTTTTCTCATTGGGTGAAGCGGCGGCCTGCTGCGGCATGGGGTTTACGTTGCGTACCTGTGTATCGGCGAATTCAGCTTGGCGCTCAGTGGTAAGCTGGCGCGCTTTTTCTTCAGTGCCGCTGGCTTCTTGGTTGTGTTGGGCTAAAAAGTCGGCGTCTTTGGGGGCTTTGGCGGCTTTATGAGTGGCCAAGGTTATCTCAATGGTTTGTGAACCCTTGGAGGAGGGGGGCAATTTAAAATTCACGCCAAGAATAATGAGGGCGTGAATCGCAATAGCCACAAACAGCGTAAAGCTCAGACGATCGCTGGCATCTACGGGCGCTGTTTCCAATTCCAATTGTTCAACCGCCATATTCATTGGGCGTAATCCGGCTGTTGCGCTAGACGGTGTGCGATAGCGTCCATCAACCGGTTGCCAATTTGAGTGTCGTAGGCTTTGTCGATCTCGCGCGCACAGGTTGGGCTGGTCACGTTAATTTCAGTGAGATATTCGCCGATAACATCCAGGCCAACAAAGAGTAAGCCCATAGCTTTTAATGTGGGCGCTACTTGGCTCACAATCCAGCGATCCGATTCGGACAGTGGCTGCGCCACGCCACGCCCGCCCGCCGCCAAGTTGCCGCGAGTTTCCCCTTGTGCAGGAATTCGCGCCAAGCAGTAAGGCACTGGCTCGCCGTCAATCACCAAAATGCGCTTGTCGCCTTCGGTGATGGCGGGAATATAGCGTTGCGCCATAATGGTTTGGGTGCCCAGCTCGGTCAGTGTTTCTAGAATCACCCCAACGTTTGGATCATCCTGTTTGCAGCGGAAAATTCGACTGCCTCCCATGCCGTCCAAGGGTTTAAAAATCACATCGCCATGGTGTGCGTGAAAGTTGCGCAATTGCATGTTGCTACGGCTTACTAACACGGGTGGGCAGCATTGAGGAAATTGAGTGGCAAACACTTTTTCGTTGCAGTCGCGTAGGCTGCGTGGGTCGTTCACCACCAGCGTGCCCTGCTTTTGCGCGGCTTCGAGAATATAAGTGCTGTAGATAAATTCATTGTCGAAGGGAGGATCTTTGCGCATAAGGATCACATTGAGGTCTGCCAGTGGGCGATCCTCGGTTAAACCCAATTGATAGAAATCTTCAGGATCATCACTTACGCTTAGATTGCGCATAATGGCGCGCGCTTCACCCTGTAGTAGGTAGAGATCGCTCTGCTCCATATAATGCAAAGACCAGCCCCGTGCTTGTGCCGCTTGCAGTAGTGCTAAGGTGGTATCTTTGTAAAACTTGATGTTGGCGATGGGGTCCATTACGACACCAAGGGACACTGTCATGGGGAATCTCGCTTGCCGATATTGCGGTTGTGGGAAATGCGGCCTAAAGTTAAGTCCTTAGGGCATTTAAAGCAAGGGCATCTCGCACACTTTGGTTACAGAATTAAACGCGCTAAAAAGTAAAAACTGAGAACAGATTACTCATAGTTTCAAGTAGTTATGGCATAAGCTTAAAAACTGTGTTAAAAGTTTACCTCGCGTATGTTTAATACTTATATAAATCAGCAACGCACGGCTTATTACACTACATAATCAGTTTCTACTCGTAGCTATAACCCGTGTCTGGCGCTCACTTGCAACCTTAATAAACGCGCATAACAAAGGCAAAGGTCAGAGAGTATGGACGTAAGTTTAGAAAGTCTGAAGGTAATGGTTATCGATGATAGTAAAACCATTCGCCGCACAGCAGAAACCCTATTAAAGAAAGCCGGTTGTATGGTCATTACCGCCACTGACGGCTTTGATGCTCTGGCAAAAATCGCCGATAGCCGCCCCGATATCATTTTTGTCGATATTATGATGCCGCGCCTTGATGGCTACCAAACTTGTGCTTTGATCAAAAATAATAGCGAATTTAAATCGACACCTGTGATTATGCTGTCGAGTAAAGATGGCCTGTTTGACAAGGCCAAGGGCCGCATTGTTGGCTCCGACCAGTATCTCACCAAACCTTTTAGCAAAAGCGAACTTTTAGATGCGATTGAAACTCACGTTAAACATGTGAAGGCATCTTAATAGGCTGGATTTCACCAAAGGATTGTTAACCTTAACATCTAGAATGCATTTGGAGCAGCTATGGCTCGCGTACTGATTATTGATGACTCTCCGACCGAGACTTACAAATTAACCACAATGTTAGAAAAAAATGGCCACGTAGTGCTTACCGCTGAAAACGGTGAAACTGGCGTTGCTCTGGCTGTTAAAGAGCGCCCCGATTTGGTCTTAATGGATGTGGTTATGCCTGGACTGAATGGTTTTCAAGCAACTCGTCAGCTGTCCAAATTACCGGAAACTGCAAATATTCCAGTGATTATAGTGACTACCAAAGATCAGCAAACTGACCGTGTTTGGGGAATGCGCCAAGGGGCGAAAGCCTATTTGTCGAAGCCAATTACCCAGGACGTACTCATGTCAGCTATGGCTGAGGTTATGGGGTAAATCTGGAGCCTGCTATGCAGACTTCAAAACGTCATCAACAATAACTATATTCCGCGCCGCCACTTAACCGGTGATATTCTCGGGTTTGAAACTGGCGGATGCGGTTGAGATGGAAGCTGTTATGTCTGAAGCCGCATTTGAAGCGCTACTTGACTTGGCGCAGCGCAGCCGTGCAGCAGCGCGAGGTCTACCAGCCCAAACCGATATTCGCCCCCAATGGAGCGGTATCGGTTTTTCGCTGATGGGCAGCTATTTTGTGGCACCCATTGGCGAGGTGTCAGAAATGTTGGAGGTTCCTCATTACACGCATTTGCCCGGTGTACAGCCTTGGGTGAAAGGTGTGGCTAATGTGCGCGGACGTCTGCTGCCTATTTTTGATTTGGCGGCGTATTTTGGCGATCGTCTTGTGGGCGGACGCAAACAGCGTCGGGTGTTAATTCTGGAAACCGAAACCCTCTATTCTGGCCTAATGGTGGATCAGGTTTTTGGTATGCAACATTTTCCCATGGATGAATACAGTGAACAGGCCGGCCCTGTGGCTGAGAATATTGTGCCGTTTGTAACGGGTAGCTATCCGTCGGGAGGGCAACATTGGTCATTGTTTCGGCCAGCATTATTAGCCGAGGATCCGCGGTTTACCAACGCGGCCAAAGGTGGATAAGTTGGCGTTAAGTCGGCGTCGAAATAGTCAGTAAGCAGTGAGTGTCTGGATTTTACCAACCTGGATAAAAATTAAAACGTAAAGTCGGTTAGGAGTACTTAGATGAAAGCAGATTCCAAAAGTCTCGTTGGCGCTTATAAGGCCAATCCTGGCATTGTCTTCGCGGTAGTGTTGGGCGTGCTCTCGCTCGGCGCGATGATTGCCACGGCATTTTTTGCGCAAAAATTTGCAAATGATGATCAGCATTACCTACAACAGGTGGCGGAATTGCGTGCGCAAGCCTACCGACTTACCTCTCTATCGCATGATGCAACATTGGGTAGTGAAAAGGCCTTCGGTGAATTGTCGGGAGTAATTTCCAAAATGGATCTCACTTGGAATCAGGTGCGATCTACCGACCCCAATACAGCGAGAGACTTGCAAAAAGAGTTCGACACTTACGCCAGTGTTTGGAACCGTGCTAAGAATAACGCACAGGATATTGTTAAAAACAAAGACTTGATTGTTACGCTGAACGGTGTGGGTAAAACCCTGAACGCCAATCTGCCTAGCTTGCAGGCTGAACACACCAACGTAGTAGAAATTTTGTTGGACTCTAAAGCCCCTGCCGATCAAATTTCGGAGGCGCAATTACAATCGTGGCGCGCTGAGCGTATTGGTCGTAACGTGGATAAAATGTTGCGCGGTGACGCTGACGCTAACACGGCCGCCGACCAATTCAATACCGATGCCAACGTCTATGGCCGTATGCTGCGCAGCATGAAAGACGGCGATAGCATGATGCACATCTCTAAGGTAACCGATGCTAATGCCCGCGCCAGTTTGGATAAAATTACGCGTTTGTATGAGGGCGTAAACAAGTCTGTACAAGAGATGTTTGAAGGTTCGGCCACCCTGTTCCGCGCGCGTCAAGCAAGTGACTCACTGCTTACTGATTCGCCTGTTCTCTTGCAAGCCCTGACGGATATTTCCGATAAAATCAACGGTTTGAGTGATACCCGTTTGGTTAGTAACAAATTGGTATTGGGTTTCCTCTTTGTCGCCTTGATGTGTTTGGCCTATATCGGGGTGAACATGTATTTGGACGCTAGAAAACGTGCAAACAATACCGCCGAAACTAACGAGCGAAATCAAACTGCTATTTTGCGTCTCCTCGACGAACTTGCCGACCTCGCGGACGGTGACCTGACAACGACGGCAACAGTAACCGAAGACTTCACCGGTGCGATCGCCGACTCTATTAACTTCACCATTGACCAGCTCCGTATTCTGGTAGCGCGAATCAACGAAACGGCGGTAAACGTATCGGCAGCTGCGCAAGAAACCCAGCAAACTGCATTGCACCTCGCCGAAGCGTCTGAGCACCAAGCGCAAGAAATTGCCGGTGCATCGGCGGCGGTAAACGAAATGGCCGTGACCATTGACCAAGTATCTGCCAACGCCGCCGAATCAGCAGCGGTAGCGGAACGCGCGGTATCTATCGCTGGCAACGGTGCCAAAGTGGTACAGAACACTATTCACGGGATGGATACCATCCGCGAACAGATTCAAGATACTTCTAAGCGTATTAAACGTCTCGGTGAATCGTCACAGGAGATCGGTGATATCGTAAGCTTGATTAACGACATTGCGGACCAGACCAACATCCTCGCACTTAACGCCGCGATTCAAGCATCGATGGCGGGTGACGCAGGCCGCGGGTTTGCGGTGGTAGCGGACGAAGTTCAACGCCTTGCGGAACGTTCCGCAGCTGCAACCAAGCAGATTGAAGCACTGGTAAAAACCATTCAGAACGATACCAACGAAGCGGTAATTTCGATGGAACAAACCACCTCTGAAGTGGTACGCGGTGCGCGCCTCGCACAGGATGCGGGTGTGGCACTGGAAGAAATTGAAAACGTATCAACATCGCTTGCGGAATTGATCCAGAACATTTCGAACGCAGCGCGTCAACAAGCATCGTCTGCGGGTCACATCTCCAATACGATGAACGTTATTCAAGAAATTACCACGCAAACTTCAGCAGGTACCTCAGCCACCGCACAATCGATTGGTAACCTCGCCGAAATGGCACTCGACTTACGTGAATCAGTAGCGGGCTTCAAACTGCCAGAAGAAGAAGCGATGAGCGAGAGTCAAAGTCATGCGCTAACGCAAAAAACGGCTTCAGTAAGCTACGGCCTTACCACTCCGGTGGATTTGGAAATGGATGCTAGCTTGCTGGATGACGACGATATTTTCTCACAACCACATCAAGCAAAAGCTTAGTCGGTTAGTAGCGTCTGGCTTTTCGAATGTTGTAAAACCGGACGCTGATTAGGTATTTGTTATGGGTTGGTCACTACGCACGCTACCGGAACTTACACTCGAACAATTTGCCCGTTGGTGCAAGTTGTTGGAGGAGCGTACGGGTATGCAATTGGTTCCGCAGCACAAAGCCTTATTGGAGTCACAAATATCTTCACGCATGCGTGAGCTGGGTATTGAAGATTATGACCGCTATTACCAGCAAGTTACCAATGGTGCCGCGGGCATGCTCGAATGGACGGTTATTATTGATCGTATAGCGGTTAAGGAAACGAGTTTCTTCCGTCACCGTCCTTCTATTGAATATGTGCGTCGCTATTTGCAAAACAAAATTAACAACCAATCCCTCGCGCAAAGTTTTGATGTATGGAGTATTGGCTGTGCCACAGGTGAAGAAGCTTACTCACTGGCAATGGTCATTAACGATTGTTTTGAGCTGGCGGCATTCAACCCGTATTACGGTATTACTGCATTTGATCTCAGTGTGACCGCTTTGGCTACAGCGCGTAAAGGTCGTTATGCCAAACGTAAAATTGAAGCCGTCAAAGCCGAAGAGTTTAAACGTTATACGAAACAAATGACCGATGGCAGTTATGAAATTGCAGGACGTTTACGCGAGCGAGTATGTTTTACCCAGGCCAATATTATTAATCACAATAATTTGCCGGGTGTAAAAGTGGATGTCATTTTTTGCCAAAATTTATTGGTGTATTTCCGTCGCTGGCTGCGCCGCGATATTTTGAATGCACTGGCCGAGCACCTGAAACCAGGCGGTATTTTGGTAACGGGTTTAGGTGAAGTGACCGAATGGGAACACCCTAACATGCAACGCATTTCGGTAGATGAAGTACAAGCTTATGTGCGCCTATAGCGCCAGCTAACAATAACGCAATGGCGTCACCGAGAATAACAACGAGGAAAACACCACATGGCAGATAATCGTAATTTTGCCGCGCTGGATTGGCTAATTCACGAGATTGGCGAAACCCTGAAAGAAGCGCGCCAAGCTCTCGAAGCCTATGTTGAAAATCCGAAAGATGCGGTTCGCATTCGCTTTTGTTTAACGCATATTCACCAAGTGCACGGCAGCTTGCAAATGGTGGAGTTTTTCGGCGCAGCCATGCTTGCCGAAGAGATGGAAAAACTCACACAAGCGATGATTCAAGGTTCAGTCGCCAATCCCGGCGAAGCGCATGAAGTGTTGATGCGTGCGATTTTGCAATTCCCTGTTTATCTCGATCAAGTAAAAGCCACGCGCAAAGACAATCCGCTGTTTGTGTTGCCGCTGCTAAACGATTTACGCGCTGTGCGCGGCGAGAGTTTATTAACCGATACCAAATTATTTGTACCTAATCTTGCTCCAGCGAAAAAAGTTTCAGGCCCGCGCTCACCCGCTGCGCAAGACAATGTGCAATTTCAAGCGATGGCGCTCAAGCTGCGCCAAATGTATCAATATGCAGCGGCGGGTTTTATTCGCAACGTCAATAGCGACGAAAATCTCGCCTATTTGCAAAAAGTATTTTCACGGTTGCATAAATTGACCCAAGGTACAGCGCGGCATGCGCTTTGGGATATTTGTATGGCCTTGGCAGAAGCTTTGGAAATAGACGCGCTGGAAATCAGCGTGGCGATAAAAAATTTGCTGCGTCAGTTGGATAAAGAAATAAAAATTCTCGCGGTGCATGGTACCAAAGCGCTCAACTCTTATACCAACGACGAGTTAATTAAAAACTTACTTTATTACGTTGCTCGCGCTGGCAAACATGCGCCGGGTTTTAATCCTAATTCACACTTACAGCGTGTGTACGAAACCTATCGTTTGGATGAAGCGCTGATTGAAGGCCGCGAAACTGGCGAAGATGCAACAAGTATGCTTTCCGCGCCAGACCCTGAAGCTATGCGCTCTGTGGTGGAAGCGCTAAAAACTGAATTGGATATTATCAAACATGCGTTGGATGTGTGTTTGTCCGGCGGTGATGCTCAAACAGCGCTTAACGACGCCCTGCCTGTGGTTAAACGTATTGCCGATACCATGGCGGTACTGGGTTTGGGCGATTTGCGCAAGCAGGTGTTGGATCAGGGCGGTGCCTTGGAGTTGGCGGCCAATTCGCAAAGCCAGCTATCGCAAGAACAGCTGATGGCAATTGCGGGAAAAGTGATTGAAATTGAAGACTCGCTTGACAGTTTGGCGCAGCAACAAAGTGCACCAAGCAACGAGAATAACCCCAGTAATGAAGCTGATATTACGCTCACACGTGCCAAAGAGTCTGTGTTGCGTGAATCGCGCAATGGTTTAGAGCATGCGAAAGACGCGATTATTGAATACATTGCCTCGCAGTGGGATCGCGTGCATTTGCAAAATGTGCCTGATACCTTGCGCGAAATTCGCGGGGGGTTGGAAATTATGCCGCTGCCACGCGCGGCGCGTATTTTAGGTGCTTGTGCCCGTTATATTGAAGAACAATTGCTCACGCAAGACATGACCCCACAGTGGACATCACTGGACACGCTCGCGGATGCGATTACCAGTGTTGAATATTATTTGGAGCGATTGAGCGGCGGCAGCACCAAAGAAGAAAATGATTTGCTGCTCAGTGTCGCGGAAGAAAGTGTTGCAACATTGGGCTATGCCGTTGCCAAAGTGAGTCGAATAGATAACAGCAGCCCAGATATACAGGCTGTACGCAAAAGCTTAGTTGATGAAGATATTCATACTACCCATGAAGCAGCTGAAGCGGATGAAGCCAGTTTGGCCGCAGCGTATCAATCGGCTCTGAGTGTAGCGCCGCTTGTGGAAACGCCTACAGTAACAGCCGATGTTTCTCAAGACGTGGTTAAACAACAATCAGTATTGGAAGAATCTGTCAATAAAGAGCTGGTGGATCAACAAGCAGTGCCGCCGCAACCGGTGGTACCTATTATCCAACCGCCGAATTTACTGGTCACCAGCAATGCGCCTTCTATTGGCAATCACTATCCGCGCCCAGATACCACCGTTGTCGTATCGCCAGCCTTGTTAAGTGGTATTGAGGCGGCATTG
>Ga0209067_10000529_pt1 | contig 24184 bp, 20 predicted proteins | sample ColStrG_CSR_2013_FD_187199 | JGI IMG/M metagenome (GOLD analysis project Ga0209067, IMG submission 187199) | Freshwater sediment microbial communities in response to fracking from Pennsylvania, USA - Cold Stream Run_MetaG_CSR_2013 (SPAdes)... | ecosystem: Environmental > Aquatic > Freshwater >... | reverse complement strand
AATACACTAATCCTACGATTATCTCTAAAAAAGACTAAATTAGGTGTTGACGGTTTGAAACTCGTTGATATAATGCGCCCACTTCTTTGCCAGTGTGGCGGAATTGGTAGACGCACCGGATTCAAAATCCGGCGCCCTTAAAGCGTGTCGGTTCGAGTCCGACCACTGGTACCACATCGAGGTTTGACCACTACCAAGGTTGACCTGAAACCCGCAGAAATGCGGGTTTTTTTATGCCTGACGTTCCTGTTTTGTTCTATGACATTTTATTGCCACCAGCTAAATGGAGGCATAATAGTGAGCATAAATCACAGGCAGCAATTAGCTTATCGAAGCAGTGAAAATTAAAAGGAAATTATAATCTTGCTTGATGGCAATGGTATGTATTGAGGGTTATGCCTTTCCACGTTAGCGCCCAGTCGCAACCGAGGTGGGATTACATCACGTGTAAATGCGTTTTTATCTATCTATCGTATCTGTCTAATCTCTACGAAAGTTTTCTTTTCTGCAATTCACATTACCATTTTTAAACGTTCAGACTTCCGCGAACATGCTGATGCTAAATCAGCATGAAAATTTCATTTGTTGGTTTACAAACAGTGAGTCTAATGAATTATAAACATTTTGTTGGTGGTTAGATTGTTGTTTGTAAGGTGCGATTTTTGTGGCTGCCAGTATTTAACAGGGTTTTACCAAAATCGGAGAATGTGTAATCGGTTGGTATGTTCATTGCTGAAGGAGTGATATCCCAGAATATTCTGTGGAGCCCTAGATTGTGGGAATATCTCTTCTTGAAAAGGTAATAACATGAAAGCATTTTTAAAATTGGCCGTATTGGTAGTGGCCTTTGTAGTTCCATTTGCAATGGCGCAAACCACGGGAGCTAAAGCTCCTGCGGAAGAAGTAAAGCATAAAATTCCTGAGTTAACTCGTGTGCAAATTGATGAGTGGCTTGCTAAACCGGATAAAGTATTATTTATCGATTTACGTCGTCCTGATGAGATTTCTACGATTGGTAGTTTTCCAGTATATTTGAATATCCAATTGGCAGACTTGGAAAAATACTTAGCCTTTATCCCAAAAGATCGCACCATTATCACCGTTTCTAACCACGCTGCTCGTGCACTTAAAGCAGGTGATGTACTTCTGGATAAAGGATTCAAGGTTGTAGGTGCTGCAGGTTCTCAACATTATGAAGAGCAAGGTGGAAAAATTGTTCGTATTGTTAAACCTGAGCCAAAGCCTGACGCAAACAAGCCGGCGGATGTTAAGAAGTAATTAATGTTAGTATTCGAAATCAGCCATAAGGTGCTTGCATCTTATGGCTGTTTTTTTTGCGTTGTTAATCGTCATTTAGTGAACGATAGTGATCAGCTTGTACCTTTCCATCAATTTTGTAGGTGCGAACATCGGGAGTAATCGGCAGCATATTCGCATTCCATTCGCTCCATTCTTGCTTAAGCTTGTTAATAATGTCGGGGTGTTTTTGTGCAAGGTTTGCGCGTTCACGCTGATCATCTGCTAGATTAAATAAAAATTCATTGTCAGCAATTTTTAAATATTTCCAATCACCGGAACGCATAGCACTTTGCTTATTGGCTTTGTAGCGCCAGAATAATGTGCGTGAGTGAGGCTCTGCTAGACCTAAAATGATCGGCAATAAATTTTCTCCATCTGGCTTATACGCTGAGTCAGGCGTACCGCCAGCAGCGGCGAGCAGTGTCGGCAACCAATCCATGCTAATTGCCACTTGTGAAGAAATTTGAGCTGGTTTTATTTGCGAGGGCCAACGCACAATAGCCGGAACACGAATACCACCCTCCAGCAATTCTGATTTTTGACCACTGAATGGCCAAGTGCGTGAGAAGCGTTCACCGCCATTGTCACTGGTAAAAATAACGATGGTATTTTTATCCAGATTTTTTTCTGCCAATGCAGCCAAGACTTTACCAACAGCATTGTCGAGTGAGCCAACCATTTTTGCATAGGTTGCTAAGTTGCCGCCATCATAGTGCCCTAAGTTGGAAAGATTTTTTGATACTGACTCATCAGCCGGCCCTTCCCATGGCCAATGAGGCGCGGTGAAGTGCAGCGACAAAAAGAACGGCTTTTGGGGGGATTGTTGCGTAATAAAATCTATCGCGTGTTCAGAAATTAAATCTGTGTAATAACCTACTTTATGCACGGGCACTTCATTTTCATAAAGATCTTCTTTAGCATTTTCACCAACACCATTTTTGTGGGTGAAGTAGTCAATAGCACCACCAAAATTACCAAAAAATTTATCATAACCACTTTTTAGTGGACTGAAATGTGGAAGCGATCCCAAATGCCATTTTCCAAAGAGTGCGGTGTTGTAACCAGTCTTTTTTAGTAACGAGGGCAGTGTAGGGTGCGATGGCGGTAAACCAATGGTGTCAGATGCGCCCGCAATAGGTTCTTCCAGACCGCCGCGTAAACGATATTGATAGCGACCTGTAATTAAGCCGAACCGTGTAGCTGAGCATACTGCTGAATTCGAGTAGGCTTGCGTAAAGCGCAAACCTTGTTGGGCGAGTTGATCAATATTAGGCGTTTGAAAATCAGTTTGGCCGTAAATACTTAAGTCCCCGTAACCTAAATCGTCTGCAAGGATAAAAATAATATTAGGCTTTTCTGCGGTATTTTTTTTATCGGCGCCGAATGCCAAGCTCCACGTGCCCGTAAGTGCCGCTAAAGAGGTCAGCGAAACCCCTTTCAATATTCGACGACGATTCGATTTAAATTCATTCATAAATTTCTCCGCAATCTATAAAAACGTCAATTAAATCATTGACGTTATCTACTGCAATCCAAGTAATTATTTCTCGATAGGCAGATGGTATTGGCTAATATCAAGTGCCTTTACCGGTTTCTCTTTATGCGGAGTTCCTGCAGGAACCCAATCATAGGGGACAGGTTGAGCGCGGAATACAGAATTATTTATCACGGGCGTTTCATCTTTTGGATTGGGTTGGCTAAAGTAGGGGCTAATATATTCCCAAACAATCTCGCCTTTAGGTGTTACTTGTAAAAAGCGGCCATTCATGCCTTCGTCAATCAATGTATTACCATTGGGTAAGCGGCGTGCGCTACTGATATAAGAACTGTAAAACGTGTAGCTCGGTTTTCCTGAATTTATTCCTGAATATTGCCAGACTATTTCTTTCTTGATCGGATCAATTTCCAACACGCGTGAGCCGGGTTGTGTATTCAGTTTTACCGGTGGATAGCCAGCTTCACCTTGATTATCAAATACCAATAAATTGCCTTCGCCGGGTAAGCCTTTAGGAATAATGTGTGCATCGTGCTGACCAGAAATTTGATCGATGGCATGAGGTAATTTGTTTGTATTTGCAACAGGTTCATAATCAGGGCCTATATGCCACACAATTTTCCCACTTTTTTTATCAATAATCGCCGTGAAATTAGCTTCACGCGAAGCGACTACAATATTGTCAGGGTGAAAGCGTGCATCGCCTGCATCAAACCATTTGTTGGGGCCAACAACAGACATATTGTTAAAGTGTAAGTAATCAAAGGGAAGCGTTTTGTCATTGCGTGTAAGTGACTCGCGAATAATTTTTATTGATGCATCACTAAAACCAAATTCATTAAAATGGTCAAAGGCTGACCATTTCCACACTACATCACCTTTAGCATTAACTTCATAGATTCCATCTTCTAATAATTTTTCTGCTTTAAACCCCGTAACGGGCAAAATATAGTTCACTAAAATTAATGTGTTGCCATTCGGCAAGCGATGCCAGTCGTGGTGCTGTCTAACAGCGGTGCCATAGGCGCTGGCATCGGTATTCGTTGTGCCATTGGCATAAGCATCTTGCGCTTTTGCACCACCCCATTGCCATATAATGTTATTGTTCCAATCTACTTCACCTAATGATTGGCTATCATTGGGGTTCACTCTTGCGCCTGTCTCACCCGTAAGTTGTAACAGCACATGGCCTTTTTCGCCATTTACCCGCTGTGGATCAATAAAAACAGAAGGAAAACCATTGTAGGGCCATTGATGAACTTCATTGCCATTTAAATCAATTAAATGGGTTTTTTTGTCTTGCCCTGCAAAAAACACATAGGAATTATAGGCTTTCGCAGGGTCATAGCGTGTAACCCCAGTGGGATAAATGCTGGGTAACGCTTGCGTGCCAGTGGCTGCAATAGTTAGCAATAATAATGCTAATTTTTTTTGTTTGAACAACATAATAAATTACTCTTAAAAATGTAATAATAATTTTTTAAATAAAAAAAGCCCGAATGAATCGGGCTTTTTTTATTTCGGATAATCTTAGATTTTTCCGCTAAAGATAATGCCTACCCAGCGAGGTACCGCAGGAGAGTACGAGTTCCATGTACTATTTTGTGGCGTGTTATCGTTAAACAAATTTTTCACCACTAAATTAACATCAAAGGTTTTCTTGCTGTTGCTAATACCTACACCTAAGTCTGTCTTGTAGGTGGAAGGTATAACGCCGTAAGATGACAAGGTGTTATCTGAGTTAAATTTACTGGTGTAAAGTACGTTCAAATCTGTGTGGAACTCTTTATTGCCCCAGACAGGTGTGTGGTAATCAAGGCCAATGTTATAGGTCACTTTTGAAGCGCCTGGCAATTGGTCACCACTGACATCACGATAAGGTTGTTTTGCTGCTAAATCGCCATTTTCAACCGGTTGAGGTGAGTTTTGGAAGTTTACATAGTAAGCATCTGTATAGGCACCGGCAAAGCGAATCGTTAGGTGTTCAATGCCAGAATAAATGCTATCTATTTCTAAACCTTGCGAGCGAACTTTTGGAATGTTTGCGGTTGCACTGGTGTAGTAGACAGTACCGTCATTTTTTATACGTGTTGTGTAATCATCAACGACACTACTGGTTTGTTGATAATTTTTAATATCCATACGATAAAGTGCGGCATTAAACACGAGGGTATTTTTGAGTAAGGATGTTTTCAAACCCAATTCAACGGAGTCAGTTTTTTCTGCGTCTACTAAACTCGATACTCCATTTACTGCTTGAGAAACACCGGCTTTTTCACCGTGTTGTAAAGCGGTATAGCCTGTTACGTTGTCATTGAACTTATAAGTGGGACTCAATACGTAAGAGGGCTGGTTTGCCTTAAAGGGTTCAAGAACTGTTGGGGCAAAAATAACACCAATTTGGCCTTGACGAAGGGCTTTTGCAGCAGCAATTTGTTTCTTTTGCGCGGCGGTTAAACTGTTGTAGGCGGTACCGGGCGTATTGGTAATAGCTGCACCAAAATATTTGTTGGCTGTTTGATCAGCCAGTGCTAATTGTGCTGCAGAGTTCCCTGCATTCAATGCGCCTGATGTGGTGTTTGAATCGAAACCGCCTAATTGAACATTGTTTACAACAACAGGATTGAGCTCTGGCGCATTCCCTTCATCTCTAATAAAGGTTGATGCCGTATTTTCACGATCTTCATGTGTAATACGCAAGCCCGTTGTTAAAGTAAATTGATCGGTAAAGTGCCAGTTTGCCTGTCCAAACGCCGCCTCACTACGGTTGTGAATCAGTTGTAAACCTGCTGGGCTATTCCATGCCATATCTAAACCGGCCAAAGAATTTTGTAGCAAGTAACGTCCGTTGCCATCTACATCCAGTGTTGAGTATTGGGCTGCACTTGCGTACCAGGCACCCGCATCATTACCCCATACTTTTTGGTAGGTAGAATTATTTTTAGCATCAATAAAAAATAATCCCGTTTGATAATCGACAAAGCCACCTACTGCTGAAGACAAGCGAATTTCTTCACTGGTTTGTTTGTAATCATTGAAGAAACCACCGGAGTTACGGTTTACATCGAAAGGCGTGCCTTCGTCATTCACCGCGTTAAAGTGATAATCTTTATAGGCAGTAATTGAGGTTAGTTTGTACGTACCTAAATTCCAGTTTAAATCTAAGGTCGCACCATTGCTGCCCGTTACCAAGCCGCGTTGGCCATCATTGTCTACTGAGTTGCCATCAGCGCCGCCATTTAAAAAGTTGCCACTGTAGGTGTATTTAGGGTCTTGTGTGAACCAACTGCGGCTTAGGCGTGTAACACTGGCAGTGGCGAGGTTGTTGGCTACACCATCAGCATAGGTGGCTGGAATTTGTGTATTAATAGTACGGCTATTGGTTGTTTCACTGCCGCGTGGTTGCGAGTCGGCTTCTAACCTTGCACTAAAATCTTCATTTGGTGTTAAAAGAAATTGTACACGGCCAGATACGCGGTCTTTATTGGTATAGGTTTGGTCTGGGTTGTAGCTGTTCGCTATGTCGCCTTGCCCCTTGGTGACACTTAAGTTGCCACGCCATGCTAATAAATCATCAATAACGGGGCCGCCCGCCGCGAGACGACCTTCTACGGTACCGTTCTCGCCGAAGCCTATAGAATAAGACGCATCAGGCTTAAAGGAAGGGCGCTTAGTGGTAACAGAGATAACACCAATACTGGAGTTTTTCCCTAACAGTGTACCTTGAGGCCCACGCGCTACTTCGATGGTATCTATGTCGGTGAAGTCGAAGCTTGACGATAATGCGTTGTAGGCATAGTTCACACCATCCACAATTAATCCCACAGGTGGATCCTGAGCTTCGGTTTGACCTTGCTTACCAATACCGCGAATTGAAAGGCTGCTCGTTCTCTGGTTGCCGAGGTTCCAACCAATGTTGGCAAGACGCTGTGTGACAGCGCTGATATCAGTCGCATCTAAACGTGCTAACTCTTGTCCTGTTACTACAGAAACCGCTAAAGGTACATCTTGTAATTTTTCAACACGGTTACGGCTGTGTACAGTAATGGTACTTAATACAACCGGTTTGTCTTTATCTGCTTTAGTGTCGTCCGCTTTTTTATCGGTAGTTTTGCTCGCCGTTTTTGAATCGGTTTTTGTATCTTTCGTATCCGTTGCATCAGCAGCATAAACACCACTCGCGCTCGCTAAAAGAATGCTCGCAATAATGGCGGAAATCGGTGAGCGTTTAAAAAAAGCAGCTTCAGTTGAAGATGCAATTGTTTTCTTTCGAACATTAGTTTCATGTGTACTCATCAGTTTGCTCCTCAGCAAAATAAATTATTCAACACATCTGACATCGCAAACAGCATGCCAATATATTTCTCTGGTATTTTTTCTGAGGGTAATTTATTTTTTATTCTTTAGTTTTCAATGAGTAAGATTATTTTTTGATAAAAAATACTTTTGAAAAATTTATAGAGATCATATTTTTTTAAATTTATTGTGTTGTGTTGATCAAAGCAATTCAGTGTATTGGGTGAATGCAAATCAACAGAATATGATTTTAATTAAGCATGGAGATCTTTTCTTTTGGTGCGCAGTGATCAACCCAAAAAATATTACCTCTCGCCAAGTGTTTTAAATTAAACACCTAATTGTTACTTATTCATCAGCTGTTTTGCTTGCGCCTAGGTTGCGTTTTAAATTTTGAATATTCAATGTTGAGTGTTGAGTTTGCTGTTGCTCCTGTAACAGTGACTCTTACAGCTGCTTAATCATCACCACTTCACTTGCTTTTTAACTTGTTTCCTTACTCACTTCCATAAAATTTAAAAAATAAAAAATCTATATAAAACATTGCGATAGCGATTTTTTATATGAGTGGTGGGAGTCAATAATAATTGTCTGGCACAGTTACTGCAGTAACGGTAATTGTTCGGTAATTTTAAGTTTGGTCGTATTTTTTAGGAGTGCGGTGATGAAAAAGAAAGTATTGTGCATGGTAGTTGCGCTGGCCTTAACGGCAGGCGCAAATGCTGCAGATGGCGATAAAAGTGCAGCACCGGCCCCGGCTAAGTCTGCAGCCAGTAGTGTGCCAAATGGCTGGGCATACAAGCCAGTTCAACAGGTTGCTATTCCAGAAGTAAAACAAAAAGGATGGGTTAATACACCTATTGATGCTTTTATTCTTGCGAAGTTGGAAGAGGCGGGATTAAAGCCTTCTCCTGCTGCAGATCGTGGCACTTATATTCGTCGCGCAACATTGGATGCATGGGGTTTGTTACCTACACCTGAAGAAGTTGTAAACTTTGAAAAAGACAAATCGCCTGATGCCTATGAAAAATTAGTGGATCGCCTGCTGGCATCTCCGCACTTTGGTGAGCGTCAAGCGCGCCGCTGGTTGGACTTGGCTCGTTATGCTGATAGTGCCGGTTTCCAAAATGATCAAACGCGTGCAAATAATTGGCGCTATCGCGATTATGTTATTAATGCATTTAATAACGATAAGCCTTACGACACATTTATCCGTGAGCAGTTGGCGGGTGATGAATTGTGGCCAGATAGTCAAGAGGCCAAAATTGCAACAGGTTATTTGGCTGGCTATCCCGACAATTACAACTCGCGTGATTTGGTTCAACGTAAGTATCAAATTGAAACGGATATGACCGATTTGGTTGGTGAGTCTTTGTTGGGCTCAACAGTGGGTTGTGCAAGATGCCACAATCATAAAATTGATACCAAATTCACCCAAAAAGATTACTTCCAGTTGCAGGCATTTTTTGCAAACGTGGTAGTGAATGAAAAGGCGCCGCTGGCAAAAGGCACTGAGCTACCAGAAGATATTGAGTTCAAAAAGCAGCAAGCAGCCTATCAAGCGGCTACGAAAGATATTCGCGACAAGCAAAAAGCTATTCTTGATCCTATCCGTGAAAAAGCACGTAAGTATCATAATGAGCGCTATTTGACCGATAGTCGTGATGCTATCTTTAAACCAGAAAAGGACTGGACGCCGCTCGATAAGTGGGTGAATTTCCGCAAAGATGCCGTTGCGTCTGAGCGCGATATTGTTGCTTATTTAAAACTGTCTTCCGAAAACAAAGATAGTTTGATTTATGATCCTGCGAATGTTGAACGCTATGAGCAATATCAAAAATTGTCAGAGCAATTGAAGAAGTTTGACAATATTCGTCCAGCACGCGGTTCGGCAACATTTACAACGGTTAGTGAATTGGGAACAGTTGCACCTGAAACGCGTATTCGTTTTACCGGTGTTCATGAAAAACCTTTAGATGCTGTTGAGCCTGCATTGCCAGCACTTTGGGCGGGTGAAAATACCAAGTTGGATATCAAACCAACTGCTACTTCAACCGGTCGCCGTACGGCGTTGGCAAATTGGATTGCAAGCCCGGAAAATCCTCTTACTGCACGTGTGTATGTAAACCGAGTTTGGTCTCAATATTTTGTGAAAGGTGTTGCGGCAAATCCTGGTGACTTTGGTCGTGCCGGTCCAAAACCAACACATCCTGAATTGTTGGATTATTTGGCAGGCACTTTTGTGAAGCAAGGTTGGAGCACGAAGAAATTAGAGCGCGAAATTCTATTATCTAGCGTTTATCGTCAAGCTTCAGCGGAGCGTCCTGACGCCATAAAAGTTGATCCAGAAAACAATTTGTTGGCCGTTTATCCTCGCAAACGTTTAGAAGCGGAAGAGATTCGTGATGCACTTTTGTATGCATCTGGAAAACTCGATGAGAAAATTGGCGGACCTGCTGTTTTCCCTTCAATTCCAAGCACGGTAGCAGGTACAAATCAGTTTGATGGAACTAATTTATGGCAGGCAGCAAAAGATCCAAGTGAACAAAATCGTCGCAGTATTTATACATTTGTACGCCGTAGTTTGCCTTATCCGTTAACGGCTTCATTTGATCCTGCTGATCCATCGCACCCACATCACAAGCGCGATGTGACCACAACACCATTGCAAGCTTTGACCTTATTCAATAGTGATATTGTCGTGGGTTGGTCGCAAGCGTTAGCGGGGCGTGTGATTACCGAAGCGGGTGCTAATGAAGATGCACAAATCAATAGACTCTATGAAATTTTGTTTTCGCGTAAACCTGATAGCGCTGAAAAAACCGCATTGAAAGCGTTCTTAAAGCAAGAAGCGAAAGTAATTCAAGGTAAGGCTTGGACTGACAAGTTTGCGGTTGCGGTTCCCACTGGCGTTAAAGATACGCAGAAGTTGGATCCTTTTAAAGCAGCTGCCTTTGTGGATTTAGTTCATACCGTTGCAAACTCAAATGATTTTGCGTACCGATTCTAAACATTAATGATCTATTTAAGAGAGTAACTATTATGGCTTCTCGTCGTGAATTTTTAGTGCATACCGGTCTTGGTTTAGGTGGAGCAGCTTTGGCAGGTTTTGCTCCTGGCTTTGGAATATCTGCTGCTTATGCATCAGACTTAATCGATCCATTGGCACCAAAGCAGCCTAACTTTCCCGCTAAAATAAAATCTGTTATTTGGTTACATCAAAATGGTGCGCCAAGTACGATTGATTTGTTTGATTACAAACCAGAATTGGTAAAACGTGTTGGTCAACCTGTTCCTGATTCATTTTTAAAGGGTATTAAAACCAGTACACAAGGTGGTGTCGGCAAATTGTTTGTGGCCAAAGACCGTACGTGGAAACAATACGGTGAGAGTGGGGCTTGGTTTTCAAACTTGGTTCCTAATCTCGCACAGCATGCTGATAAATTGACGTTTATTAAATCGAGCATGACCATTGGTGCAACGCATGATATTTCAATTTTGAAATTGAATACTGGCGATTTGAACCCTGGTCGTCCGTCATTAGGCGCATGGATTTCATATGCATTGGGCTCTGCTAACCCAGATTTACCACCTTATGTGGTTTTGTATAACGGCAAATCAGAACCGAGTGCTGGTTCAGTTAACTGGAGTTCGGGTTTCCTTCCTGCAGTTTATCAAGGTACTGCTTTCCGTCCTGGTGCATCTCCAATTTATTATTTGGACCGCCCTGAATTGCGCGCACAAGAACAGCAACGTAATTCATTGGATTTATTGAAACACTTGAATCAGGCAGGTAGTGATAAGCATCCATCAGATACCGAATTAAAAGCGCGTTTGCGCTCTTATGAGTTGGCAGATCGTATGCAAACCTCTGCGCCAGAAGCGGTTGATTTATCGAAAGAAACTGATGCAACTAAAGAGTTGTACGGTTTGAATGATCCTATCAGCGCTGGCTATGGCACAACATTGTTGCGTGCTCGTCGTTTGGTTGAACGTGGCGTACGTTTTATTCAGGTTGTTACAGGTGCACCTGAAGGTGATAGTGAAGTGACCAGCTGGGATGCGCACAATGATTTGGAAAAAAATCACGGCATTATGGCCAAACAAGTTGATAAACCAATTGCTGGTTTGTTAGAAGATTTGAAATCGCGCGGTTTGCTTGATACGACATTAGTGGTATGGACGTCTGAATTCAGCCGTACGCCTTGGGGTGAAAGTGGTACTGGTCGCGATCACAATCCATGGGGTTATACCCAATGGTTGGCCGGCGGTGGCCTGAAAGCGGGCTTTACTTATGGCGCTACGGATGAATTGGGTGTGCAAGTGGCTGATAAGGATACAGCAGTCGATACCTACGATTTGCACGCAACCGTTTTGCAGTTGTTGGGTCTGGATCACTTGAAAACCACCTTCCTCAATAATGGCCGTTCTGAGCGTCCTACCGTTGTTTATGGAAAAGTTATTAAAGATATTCTTGCTTAAGTTGTTGTAAACCACTGGCGCTAATGCCAGTGGTTTACCTTTTATTTTTTGGGTTGTTGTATGCGTAAGTTATTATGGCTGGTGGGTGTGGTTGCGATTTTCTCAACAGCTCTTCATGCCGAAGAAACCGGTCTTGATACCGACTTAATGCAAAGTATTGAGGATACTAATAAAAGTTTATCATCAAATATTGCATTACAACGTGTTGATGCATCGATCAGTGATGCTAATGACTTGGATAAAATGTTTGAAGTAGTAGAAGCGCATTTCGTCAAAAAGGGAAATGCGGCTGATGCTGTTGATCTCTCGAAAAAAAGTCGACAACTTTCACAAGACATTATTAAGCTGGTGAATGAAAAGAATTTTGATACGGCGACAAGTTCTGCAACAGAATTGTCTCGTGCTTGTAAATCATGCCATACGTTTTATAAAAAAGAGTAATTTATGCAGTGTTCTTTGAAGACACTGGTAAAGTGTATTCTTGTAGGTATAGTTTTTGTTGTGTTTAGCTCCAGGGCTGCGGTTAATGATGTAAAACCATTGGTGGGTAATGCAGAGCTAGGTAAAGTCAAATCTGAAGATAATGGTTGCCAGGAATGTCACGGTGCAACCGGTAATGGTCAGGGGCCAACCAAAGGCGCTGCGGGTAAATTTGCAAAGTTAGCTGGTCAGTATCCTGACTATATCAGTAAACAGATTCGTGAATTTCGCACTGCAGAGCGTAAACATGATCTTATGCTTATTATGGCTAAGAGTATTGATGACCAAGATGCCGCTGATATAGCGGCTTATTATTCCGTTCAAATTAAAATGCATGGTGATGGTACCGGTGCGACAGCAATCGCGAAAAATTTATTTGAAAATGGTGATGTTGCTCGGAACATACTTCCATGCGCTAGTTGTCATGGTGTTAACGGAAAGGGTATAGATATAGCGCAACAAACCATTCCAGTGATTGGTGGGCAAGAATGGCGTTATCTTGAAAAACAATTGCAAGATTGGCGTTCGGGAGAAAGGCATAATAGCCCTGCAGGTGTTATGAATAACATGATAAAACCATTGACGGATACTGAAGTGCAGGCACTCGCTGATTATATTTCGGGTCTGTAATTATTAATTTGAATTTCTATAGGAACTAAGTGATGAAAAAAAAGATTCTGTTTGGCCTACTTTCGACCGTGCTCGCATTGCCCGCCTTTGCCGCCTTAAAAGAAGGCGACATCGCTCCAGACTTTAATATTCCCGCGTCTTTTGCGGGTAAGTCATCTGATTTTTCATTAAAAGAACATCTTAAGAAGGGGCCGGTTGTTGTCTATTTCTATCCATCCGCTTACACCCGTGGTTGTAATATTCAAGCACATACCTTTTCAACCAAGGCGGAAGAATTTAAAGCGGCGGGGGCGACTATAATTGGCGTGTCACAAGACAGTGTAAAGCGCCTCAATGAATTTTCTGCAGATCCAGAGTTCTGTGCAGGGAAAATTGCTGTAGGGTCTGACAGTGAGGCGCGCGTTGCCAAAGCATTTAATCTTGATATAAAACCGGCCGCTGAAGGGAAGTTAGATACTCGCGGTGTGGCAATTGATCATGGTTTTACTGAACGAACCACATTTATTGTTACACAAGACGGAAAAATTGCGGCGACTATTGGCGGTGTAGCACCCGCTGATAATGTTGAGCAAGCATTAGCCGCTGTTAAAAAACTATCCTCTGACAAGAAAAGTTAGTTATCTAGCCAGAAGTCTTAGCTTGCTAAGACTTCTGTTTCCAACATTATTATCTGCCCTTCGCGATGTGAAAACGCATCGAATAGTGCCTGATGCTTGAGTTTTCTATGAATCGTCGCTCTCATTTTTTAACCTATATTTTTCTATTAAATAGTTTTTGGTTGGCGGCTTCGGCTATGGCTGCTCTCGATAGAGAAAGTTTGCCAAATTTTAGCACTCTTGTTGAGCAATCTGGCCCCGCGGTCGTTAATATTCGTACCACTCAACGTGTCAATGTACATGATCAGCAGGCTGGCGATGAGGATTTATTCAAGCGTTATTTTGGTATACCGAATCCGCATGGGCAGCAGGCTCCTGATGAACAGAATAAGTCAGACTCCGCACAGGAAAAGGCTGATCCCTCAAAAAATAAAGACAATCCCGCTGAAGATGATGAGGAAACATCGAACGGTGTTGGATCGGGATTTATTTTTACGGATGATGGATATGTGCTAACGAATGCTCATGTTGTCAAAGATGCTGATGAGGTATTTGTTAAGTTAACCGATAGACGAGAATTCCGTGCAAGTATTATTGGTATTGATGTAAATACAGACATTGCTGTATTAAAAATACAAGGTAATCATTTGCCCAAAGTAACACTCGGTGATTCAAACCGTATTAAGGTGGGTGAGTGGGTCATTGCAATAGGCTCTCCCTTTGATTTAGAAAGCAGTATAACCGCGGGCATTATTTCGGCGAAGGCACGAGAAATTGGCGATTTTTTATTGCTACTTCAAACGGATGTTGCCATTAATCCTGGCAATTCAGGTGGCCCCTTAATTAATATGCAGGGTGAAGTCATCGGTATTAATTCTCAAATTTACAGCCGCTCAGGTGGTTACATGGGAATTTCGTTTGCTATTCCTATTAATGATGCGATTCGTGTTGCCGAACAATTAAAACAATCTGGAACGGTGCATAGAGGTCGTCTGGGTGTTTATTTAGGTGATGTCAGTAAAGATGTGGCGCAAGCATTTCATTTGCAAAATAGTGGCGGCACATTAATTAGCCGCATTGAAAAAAATGGACCCGCTGATAAAGCAGGTCTTGAAGATGGCGATATTATTCTGAAATTTAACGAGACCTCAATAGAAAAAAATACAGAGTTACGTAGATTAAGTGCGGCATCTCAACCCGGTGAAAAAGTTCGATTGACAATATTGAGGCGCGGCGCTGTAAAAGAAATTGCAGTCGTATTAGGTGAACTTTCGCAGCCTGTGCAATCAAAACATGATTCAACATTGCCCGCAGCCAAAAAAGACAATGATAATCCATCATTAGGCTTAGCTGTTCAGTCTCTCGATGAGGCGCGAAAAAAAGAATTATCTGTTCACTCAGGCGTTATGATTATTCACAGTGAAGGGCGTGCAGCTCGCGCAGGTTTACAAACCGAAGATCTTATTTTATCTGTAAATAATCAAGATCCAAAAAGTGAACAGGATTTTAATGCAATTATTGCTAAAATTAATACAAAGAAAACTGTTGTCATTTTAGCGAAACGTGGCGGTGCTACTCAGTATATTGCTATTCCTGCTGTTGAATAGTAGGGGATTTCGTTATTGCGATAGATGATAGGTTTGTTTTTTCAAAATATTTTATGAGGTGATTTAATGTTCGCGGGAAATTTCGGTAGCCCTATACAACTTTTAGTGTTGTTGGCAATTATACTTTTATTGTTTGGCGGTAATCGTTTACGCAACTTAGGCGGAGATCTTGGTGCTGCAATTAAAGGTTTTAAAAAGGCTGTAGCGAATCCAGAATCGGATACTCAAAATCTCGAGGGTACTCAGTCACCGTCCTTAATTCAAAACAGCAGTGAACTGACTAAAAATAAATCACATACTGGCGATTAATATGTCGCTTATACATGAGCAATTACTATGTTTGGTATAAACTTTCCAGAACTTCTGGTGTGCTTTGTGGTTGCCCTTATTGTTCTAGGGCCAGAACGTTTGCCTGAGACGGTACGCACGGTCAGTTTGTGGATAGGTAGAATCAAGCGAACGTTTCGTGAAACCAAGGAAGAAATTGAACGCCAAGTCGGTATGGATGATATTCGTCGGCAGTTGCATACCGAAGAAATGATGAAAACTTTAGAAAATATGCAGGAAGAAATTGACACTGCCCTACATTATGAGCGAATGGGTAATAAATCGAGTAATCCCCAGCCCGTTACTTTGGAACATGAACAAGAGCTTGTAACAGAATCTGCTGCATTGTCAAAAAATACTGATAGAAAATCAGCGTCCGTTGCACAAGTGGCTAGCCAACATATTTCTGTGCAATAAATTCAACGCATACATTTAATAATTTTAGAAAGACATGTTTGCAATTAAACATTTATTTGTTTAATTGCAAACATTGTTCGCTCTCTTCCTGCACGAAATTCGCATAAAAGCTAGTCTTTGTCGAAATGGTATAGCTATTGCTATTACACCGTTTGTAAGGATTGATGTTTATTGCTTGCAATAAATGAAAGTCAATTCATCAATAAATTAATAATCAATCATTAAGGTGATTTATGTCTAGAGTACATTTTGCTAAGCGCTTATTGGCTTTGGCGCTGGTGACTGCTTCTGCAGCATCGCAGGCCGTAACATTGCAGTCAGCTGCTGATGCGTTAAAAGTGTCAAGTACGAAAACGATCGAATTTTCTGCAACGGGTCATTGGTACCAATTTGGCCAAGCTCCAGCACCGAGCTTGGCGTGGCCGCAATTCGATGTTAGTAATTACACTGCTAGCATCAATTACGATTTGCCAGCTGCGCGTATACAAATAGTGCGCAAGCAAACTATTGAAGCTGGACGTAATCGCCCAGCGCCAGTAGAGCAAAAAGTTGATCAATATATTAATACTAGTTATGCATGGAATCTTGCTGCACCACAAAATTCTGCGCCCGGTACTGCTCCAGTGGCTGCCACACAACCTGCCACTATTGAAGAACGTAACGCTGAAATATGGTCTACACCTCAAGGCTTCATTAAAGCCGCATTGGCCAATAAAGCTATTGAAAAAGCTGTTAATGATTCTGTAGAAATTTCTTTTATCGCTGGTGGCAAATATCATTATGTTGGAACCATCAATGCTAAAAACCGAGTTGAGTCTATTAAAACCTGGATCGATACTCCAGTCTTAGGGGATACTCTTTATGAGACCCATTTTAGTGAGTATAAAGAGATTGCAGGTGTGCCGTTTCCGCAACATATTGTGCGCAGCGAAGGTGGATTTCCAATCCTAGATTTAAATGTTAATAGTGTTAAAGTCGGCACTGCCATTGAGCTAAGTATTCCTCAGAATGTGATTGACGCTAAGCCCGTTGCCGTAAAAGTTGATGCCAAAGAGTTAGCGCCCGGCGTGTTTTATTTAACCGGTGGGACACATCATAGTCTTGCTATTAGCCAAAAAGATCATGTTGTCATAGTTGAAGCGCCTTTAAATGAAGAGCGCTCATTGGCGGTAATTGCAAAAGTAAAAGAACTTATTCCGGGTAAGCCTATTAAATATGTAATTAACACCCACGCCCACTTTGATCATTCGGGTGGTTTGCGAACTTACGTTGATGCTGGAGCAACAATTGTTACACACGAAATAAACAAAGCCTATTATCAAAAAATTTGGGCACAACCGCATACGCTTAATCCTGATCAATTAGCCATTTCAAAAAAATCGGCGCATTTTGAAACCTTTAAGGATAAATATGAGTTAACGGATGGCGCGCGCAAAATAGACATTTATTCATTAGTTGGGAATAGTCATAACGATGCTTTTGCGTTGGTATATCTGCCCGCAGAAAAAGTACTTATTGAGGCAGATGCTTATACTCCACTCGCTGCAGGTGCACCTGCGCCCACTTCTGTAAATCCCTATTCACAAAACTTATTGGAAAATATCCAAAAGTTGAAGTTAGATGTGGAATGGATTGCAGGTCTTCATGGCCCTGGTGTTGTTAAGTTAGATGATCTAAAAAATTATTTGACCGTTGCAAAATAAATTTAGTAGGAAATAAAAATGCCAGCCTAAATGATTCAGGCTGGCATTTTATGGCTACTAATGGTTTTTAAAAATAAATTCCAACTGTTTTAAGTTGTGTAAGAATTTCCGTGTGAATCGGAATGCCAATGCGTTTATTCTCGCTTCCGGCTTGCCAGCCGCGCTCTCCCGGATAATGAAACGGCGCTGCTTCTTGTTGTAGATATAAAAGAAAATTTTTAACATTCTTGTAGAATTGATGGGGTTCAATAAAGGCATTGACATTTAATGCAACAAATAATTTAGTCGAATCTGGGTCAATGCCGCTGTTGTCATTTGCAAATAGCTGTTGTGTAAAGGCTGCACCTGCGAGTGCCGCTGTTAATAATTCCATCATTAAGGCAAGTCCCGCACCTTTATGTTCTCCCATTGGAAGCACTGCGCCGGATAAAATATCTTTTGCGTTAGATGATGGATTCCCTTGCGCATCTATACCCCAATTTCCGGGCACTGTTTTGCCTTCGCGCAACCATGTATTGACTTTGCCAACGGCCGCCTGACTCATGGCCATATCTAATACTATGGGTTTGTCATCGCCGAGAGGAATACCTATGGCGAGTGGATTATTGCCAATCACGGGTTTTTTCGCGCCCCAAATTGCCATGGTTGGAATCGCGTTGGTAGTACAGATACCAATGAATCCTGCTTGAGCTGCATGGCTTGCATAAGCATGCGCGCGCCCCCAATGGGTGGTGCGTTTAGCTAGGCATACACCCACCCCAAATTTTTTGGCTCGCTCGATGGCTTCATTCATCGCGGTATTTGCCGTCTGACGGCCGGGGCCATTGTCACAATCTAAAATGCAAATAGCACCTAATTCTTTTTCTATTTTTATGTTGGGATTGGGGGTAACTCTTCCTTCTGCGATTGCCTTTAATAATGGCGGTAACATTCGAACTCCATGTGATGGAACCTCTTGTGCATCGGCTTCCGACATGATGCGGGCTTCAAGTGTTGCATTATCGGCATCAACGCCAGCAGCTTGCAGCCTACTGCTGATTTTTTGCACGAGATTGATGTATTTAATACGAACTGATTGGCTCATAAATGTTCCGTTACTAAATTTTATATAGGTATATATTTTCTTAATCTAACTAGGCTTTGAGGCATTATTTTAGGATTTTTAAGAATATTTTATTAGCGCTATTTTCGCTCTCTTGGTGGGTGTTTTGCCTAAATTGTGCCCATTACCCAGTAAAGAAATTGATTTCTTTTTCCGTGTCAAATCTGATTGTTTCACTTGCAACATTTTTTCTGTTGTTAATTCAACAATCCTATTTTCGTTTTAGTAGCACCGCATCTTTATCAAACAATAATTATATAAGCATATATCTGTGTGTTTGGAAGGTGTTCAATATAAGCGCATAAAACCGCTAAATACATAGATTTATTAAGTAATTTTCTGAAAATTTCAATCTGGCATAGATGCTGCAAATATTCGTTAGTCAATAGTTGATGTACACGTGTTTTACGTATTGATTAAATGTTATTTAACTCCCGTTATTACTGGGAAGGATGTATCTATGAGTGCTCATGCTTATTCTGAACCTTACGCACATGATCGCCGTCATGTGCGCGCCTTGGTGCGTCATCAAAAAGGGCAAACTGCAAAAGCAAAATCTGCCAACATTATTCCGTTAGTGCCTCGTCAGGTGACTTTTGAAAAGCCCATTGAATTAGGTTATTCAAAATATCGTCGTCTGAGTACCCCGGTTTTAACGGCTATTGTAGTGGGCTTACATATTTTAGTTTTTGGATACTTTTATTACCAACCGATTGCTGAAGCTGTTAAAAAAGTTGAAATCCCAAAAATTAAATTGGAGCGTTACACACCACCTGTGATTCCACCGCAAGTGGTGCAAACCACTAAAGAGGTGAAAAAAGAAATACCTAAGCCTGTACCCCAAAAAGTGGTAACGGATAATCCCAATATTATCGAAAAATTTGTACCTCCAGCGCCTGTTGCTGAAGGACCTCCACAAGTTGCTGAGAAGGTTACTGAAGCATCCGCCACCGCTGCGTATTTACATAATCCACCGCCTGTTTACCCTGAGGCTGCTCAGGAAAAAGGATGGGAAGGTACGGTAGTGTTGAGTGTATTAGTTCAGCCTGATGGCAAAGCTAAAACAGTTGAAGTTAAAACGACTAGTGGCCGCAAAATTCTTGATCAAGCTGCTGTGCAAACCGTGCAACGTTGGACTTTTGTGCCAGCGCGTAAAGGTGAAACTGCTGTTGAGGGCTGGGTAGAAGTGCCCATTGATTTTCGTTTAGGTACCACCTAATTCTGCTGAATTATGGTTTTGGTACTGGATAAAAGTTGTTAAATTTTTTTAGATTACATTAAGTGAGTACAGTTATGCATGAATTTTACAAACACATCGTGGAATGGACATTGTGGTCATTGGCCGTATTTTCTGTTGTTACATGGACTTTAATTGTTTTGAAGGGTGTTCAACATCTATTGTTAGGCATTCAAAATCGCCGTTTTAAAAAGAACTTTTGGAGTGCTGCAGATTTAAATGCGGCTGCATCGCTAGAGAAATATGTCGGCCCCACAGCGCGTGTTGCTGCAATCGGCTTCACCACCTTGCGCAGTGCAGATACCACACATGCTGCCAGCAATCTTGAAAATAGTTGGGACAGACAGGATTTATTGGAGCGTCACTTGCGGCAACAAATTCACAAAGAGCGCCGTTCATTAGAAAGTGGTTTGGCTGTCTTGGCATCCATTGGCAGTACTGCGCCATTTGTGGGGTTATTTGGAACTGTATTTGGAATTATTTTGGCGCTGACTGCTATTTCCAGTAAATCTTCTGCGAATATTGAGGTAGTTGCAGGTCCTATAGGTGAGGCATTGGTTGCAACGGGTGTGGGTATTGCTGTCGCGGTTCCTTCGGTATTAGCGTACAACTTCTTTTTGCGCCGCTTGAAATTAATTGCTGCTGATTTGGATGATTTTGCAACCGACTTTATTACACTCGTACAAAAATCGGGCTTTCGTGTGAACAGTATTGCGCCTAGTAAAACAACGGCGCATCGCGCTAATGAATTTTCTACATCAGCTACTAAGTCGGGTGTAGCAAAAGAGGTAACAGCATAATGGCTTTCTCATCTGGCGGTACCGATAGCGATGAAGTATTTGGTGAAATCAATGTAACGCCTTTGGTGGATGTGATGTTGGTATTACTGGTGACCTTTATTATTACCGCACCCATGCTTACCAATACAATTAATGTTAATTTGCCAGATACTCAACCCACTTACCAACAAAAAGATCCTCAAAAACCGGTGGTCATAAGTGTTGATGAAAGCGGTAAGGTTTATCTCGATAAAGAGGGATTTCCAATTGCTGAGATTGAGGCTGAACTAGTTAAACGTAAAAATGAAGATCCTGAAATCCGTTTAAATTTAAATGCGGATGAAAAAGTAAATTACGGTGTTGTTGCGAAAATTATGGCTGCGATTGAACGAGCAGGCATAGATCGGTTGTCATTTATTACCGAAAATGAGTCTCACTAATGCTTCTCCAAGCACATAGTTCACGCAAGGATGCGTGGTTTTTAGTGAATACATCTGCATAATAAATACATAAAAATTTCCTTCAAAAGATAATTTATATGAGCAGAGAGCTTATCCGCACAAAATTTCCTACTGTTAGCACTACTATTTTTTCAGTGATTTCAACTCTAGCAACAGAAAATAATGCAGTAAATCTGGGGCAGGGCTTTCCTGATTTTTCTTGTGATCCTGCACTTATTGAGTTCGTCAATAATTCGATGTACGAGGGTTTTAATCAGTATGCGCCCATGCAGGGAGCTGCTGTATTATTAAGCGCAATAGCTACAAAAATTTCTCATCTATATCGGCATAACTATGACCCAGCAACAGAGCTAACGGTAACCGCGGGCGCAACGCAAGCAATTCTAACAGCGATATTAGCGGTTATTCGTCCCGGTGATGAAGTTATAGTTATTGAGCCGGCCTATGATAGTTATGTGCCTGCTATAGCCTTGGCAGGTGGTGTGCCCGTTTTTGTGTCTATGAATTTAGGCATAAATGGTTACAGTATTCCTTGGGATAAAATTAATGCAAGCATCTCCACTAAAACTCGGCTGCTTATTATTAATTCCCCGCATAATCCAACGGGTTTTGTATTATCTGCATCTGATATAGATTTATTGGCGAGTGTTGTTCGTGATACCAATATTTTGATTATTTCAGATGAGGTTTACGAGCATATGGTCTATGACAATCAGCGTCATGAATCATTGAGTTGCTATCCAGAGCTTGCCGCGCGCACGTTCGTCATTTCTAGCTTTGGTAAAACTTACCATGTTACTGGATGGAAAGTGGGTTATGTCGCTGCACCAGCTGTTTTAATGGAAGAGTTTCGGAAGGTGCATCAATTCAACGTGTTTGCTGTCAATAATCCCATGCAAATGGGATTGGCAAACTTTATGGCTAATCCAAAACCTTACTTAAATTTATCAGCGTTTTATCAGAAAAAACGTGATTATTTTTGTGGTGGCCTTTCTTCATCTAGGTTTCGCTTATTGCCCACCGCTGGCACTTATTTTCAGTGTGTTGATTACTCATCAATTTCTGACTTGTCTGAAATTGAATTTGCCAAGTGGTTGACTACGGAAATAGGTGTTGCGGCTATTCCTTTATCTGCCTTTTATCATCAGCGAAAAAACTCTAGAATAATTAGATTTTGCTTTGCTAAAAAAGAGCAGACATTAACCTTGGCATTGGAGAGATTGTCGGCAATTTAGGTATAAACAATACGCCGTTAAAGTGCGTTTCTTGGGACGCTAGGGTAAGCAATGTCCTTCTGCAATCCCGCTGCCCGATAATGCATCCTTTCTATGGTCTAATATTCATTCAATAACTGCTCGATTTATTTTTGAGTATTTATTTTTTCTTCAATGCTCTTCTTGTGAAAATAATTTTTCCAGTCATACATAATTTTCTGTTTTAAAAAACCGCAAGCTCTTACGAGCTTGCAAAGGCATGAAATGCCATAACTTGAAGGGAACTATCTTGTTTACCGTAATAAACATTTTTTAGTTTGCAAAACTTACGCCAATTTTTAATCGGTGTTAAGCCTTGTAAAATATAGGATTAATCGACGCATGTAATGTGTCGCCTATAAAAATAAACAATTTACGTTTAAAAATCAGCAGTATCTTATTGAACTGATCACATTGAAGCATTCTGTGAATAGGCAACCATGCGTTAATTAAAAAAACTGCTTAATTTTAAGTCTATCCAGCGATGATAAATGTAAGGCTAGTAGCTTGTCCAGCCTGCTCAGTGTGGTGCTTTATCAAGAGATTTTTCACCACCAGAGTCACATCGAATTTATTTGATGAAGGAGCAGCTCCGACTGAGATATCAGCAAGTGTATAACCGCCAATTTCGGTATAAGTTGAAAAGGTGTCACCATTATTGTAACCGCTGGTATAGGCAGTATTGAAACTTGCATGCATTGCTACTTTTGGTATTAAAGATAAAAAATGAGCGTCACCTTGTGGGTGATGCTCATTTTTTAAAAGGCTACTTTCCGTCTTTGATTGCGGTGTAAAGCCAGCGAACAAAACGTTCTGCACTTTGTGGTGTTGCGCCTTCTACTTTTGAATCAAAATCAGCAGTCGGTTTTAATGCTACGACCTCTTCAATGGTTTTGCCTTGTTTTACTAAGGGCGAAATTTTGTCTCGTACTGCAAGAATTAAATCGCGTGCAGCAATTAAACCATTGCGGTCTGTAATGGGGCCATGCCCAGGAATAATTTTTGTATTAGGACCAGCACGCCCAATTGTCAGTGCCAAACCTTCTAAAATTCCTTTTAGTGTTCCACCATTATTTAAATCAACAACAGGGTAACCTGTTGTACGAAAATAATCCCCCACCGCTAGCACGTCATGTTCTGTAAATTGTACCAGTGTGTCTCCATCGGTATGAGCTTGGCGTACAGGAATTAAACGTACATCTTCGCCGTTAATATGCAAAGTCACTGTGTTGTCATAGGTGATAATGGGTAGGGCTTTTTCGGGGGCTGGTTTGCCTGGTGTACCATCAGCTGCAGGATTAGGATGCGCTAAGCGGTCTCGCAATTGTTCACGACTAAAAATAATCGCCCCTAGTTTTGCAAAATTTTCGTTGCCTCCAGTGTGATCACCATGTACATGAGTATTTACCAGATAGCGAACAGGTTTATCGGAAATTTTTTTAAGTGCGGTAACAAGTTTATCGGTAAGCGGTGCAAATTGAGAATCCACCAAAAAGATGCCGTCTGGCCCTGTTAGTGCGCTAATGGTTCCTCCTGCGCCTTCAAGGGTATAAAAATTATCTCCAATTTTTGTGGTTTTTATTTCTACCTTACTATAGTCAGTTTGTTGTTGAGCTTGTGTGGTAGTTGTTAAAGCTAAAAGCCCGGCCGCTAACAGTAAATTTTGTTTAAAAATGTGTTTCATGGGATTTCCTTACTAGAGGGATATTTAAGTTGAATTGTTGTATTAGCAATGCCTATGCCATAAAAATATATGATTTTTACGGCTGTTTTCTGTCGAAAAATGGGTGATGTGTTTAAAATTGAACATTTTTTTAAAAAATGAAGTTTCCTTTTAAGCTATTTTTTCCATTCATGTCGTTGATAGGGAAGGTGTAATAGGTAATCAAATTATTTTTATTTCTTATTGGCATGATCTAACAATTATGAACAATTTAGCGTTGCTCTATACCGATACCAACCAATCTGATAAGGCGAACTATTATCTGGCACGAGTAAAGCTATATCGCAAGGAAATCCC
>Ga0209067_10000528_pt1 | contig 24215 bp, 15 predicted proteins | sample ColStrG_CSR_2013_FD_187199 | JGI IMG/M metagenome (GOLD analysis project Ga0209067, IMG submission 187199) | Freshwater sediment microbial communities in response to fracking from Pennsylvania, USA - Cold Stream Run_MetaG_CSR_2013 (SPAdes)... | ecosystem: Environmental > Aquatic > Freshwater >... | reverse complement strand
GGGGTATCCCCCGCGGGGTTTGGGGCAGCGCCCCAAAATGCTACCGCACAAAAGAATCCGCCAACCCTCAGATCCCCACAAAACTGACGTCCATTACAGATTCCTGCTCACAGCCTAATTTGGGAATCTTCACCAATTACTCAGGGTCGAGCGACTTCTATATTGCCGACAACTATTTCTTCGGCCGCGATGATCCGAACCACCTTCTGGGCTGGATAGGGAACTTCTGGGCCCAATTCAACGGAGTGGACGGACAGAAATTTCCGCCGATCCTCGCCTCCTACACCGCCGTGCGGCTTTACGGACCGGGCCATGTGGTTGCGTATAACTATGTCGCCAACTTCCACGACGGCATCGACATCGAAACTTACGGGAATCCGGATGGCTCACATGCGATAGACGGCCCTCACTATCCGCCAAAGGAGTATTGGGACCGGCGGCCGGTTGCGATCGATTACTACAACAATTACATGACGAATTTTCACGACAATGCCTTCGAAATTGACGGCAGCATGCACAACGTCCGTGTCATGCGAAATATGATGTTGAATTCGGCTTCGCACCCTTTTTGCAATCAGCCTGCCATCGGAGGGCCGATCTATTGGATACGGAATATTGCCTACCATGCGCCCGGCGGATCGACAAGGATGACAAACGGTGCGCCGGGCGTGCTCTTCTACAACAATACGATTCTGACCGAGACAACTGCCGGGTCTTCAGCGAACGTTCACTGGCGAAACAACCTGATGCTGGGAGAGAATTCCGCTCCAGCGATCTTCAGCGTCAACACGAACACGAACTACAGCAGCTCGGATTACAACGGATTCCGGCCTAATCCAGGAGCAGAGTTTTCGTTCCAGTGGAATTCGCCGCCATTCCAGATTCCGGCAGACTACAGCGGCCTGATGGGAGGAAACAACCGCGCGTTAGAGGTGCGCCGGTTCCCGACGCTGGCCGAATATAGCAAGGTGACCCAACAGGATCAGCATAGCGTCATCGTGGACTACGACATCTTTGTCAACGTTCCAAGGCTGGATGCGAAGGATCTGAAGAGGGTTCAGTCGCTCTACAAGGCCGAGGACCTCGATTTCCGGCTCAAGCCGGGTGCGGCTGCGGTGGATCGTGGCGTAGTCCTGCCCAATGTCACCGATGGCTTTACCGGCCCGGCGCCCGATCTCGGCGCGCTGGAGCAGGGGCAGAATCCGCCGCACTACGGGCCGCGCTGAACATGAGCCGCAAGCTCAACTGGATATCCCTAAGCGAGCCAACCGTGGACGAGATCACGCCCGCCGCCGCGCTTCCGATGGTTGAGTTCGGGAGATCGAATTTGGGATGGTTGAAGGCGTTAAAAAACTCGGCGCGGAACTGCGCCCGGTAGCGCTCTGCGATCGGCACTTCCCTGAAGATCGAGCAATCGAGGTTGAAGCGGCTCGGGCCCCTAAGGATGTTACGGCCGCCGTTGCCGTAAGTGTATAACCGCGACGTCGCCCATGCGGCGCCCGGCACATTGAAAGACGTATCGAACCAATGTGTGAGCTTAGGATTCGATAGCTGCCCCGTCGTCAGCCGGTCTGGACGGCTGCCTCCTGCGTTCGAAGCGGATGTGGCCAGCGTGGGGGTAAAGGGTAGTCCGCCTTGCAGTGTAAGAATCCCGTTGACCTGCCATCCGCCGAATATCGCCCGTCCAACTGGATTCGAGATATCTACGCGACGCCCTTTGCCGAAGGGTAGATCGTAAATGACGCTTTGCGATATCCGGTGCCTTATATCGAAGCTGCTGTCTCCACGGTCGAGAAAACGGTACCGGATATCCTGCGGCACTGGGCCCTCCGACCCGCCTTGTTGTGTCGGCACATTGTCGATCGAATGAGACCAGGTGTAGGCACCTAACCGTGCGAGTCCATTCTTGAACCGCCGCTCCGCCGTGACCTGGAGCGAATGATAATTGGCGTCTCCCGTGGTATCGCCATAGGTTGCATTCACCCGCCAGGCGCGATGTTGCGCAGCGGACGACGCGAGAGCGGTGTGCCAGGCCCCGGATCGGGCGTGTTGTTGTTGAAGTGCGAGTCGACCTGGCGGGCTAGGTTGGTCACGTAGGCGGCTTTCAGAACCAGGTCGAATTTCGGGATCTCCTGCTCGATCCCAAAGTTACCCAGTTGCGCGTAGCCGGTTTTGTAACCCGGCGGAACCACGTTGAAGTTCCCCGAAGGGCTGTTAATCAGCGTCTTGTATCCACCGCCGGTATGGGCGGCAAACCATCTTGCACCCGCGCAGGGGAGGAAGAGAACTGGTCAATAGTTGCGGAGTAGCTCGGACCAAACGGAAGCTGCCGGTGGAGCCGGAACAGCGCCGAGCCGTTCCCCTGCGTGTTGTAGAAAATCCCAAAGCCGCCGCGAATCACCGTGTGGCCGAGCGCCCGCCAGGCGAATCCGAAACGGGGCGCCCAATTGTTGCCATCGTTCTGGACGCCAACCTGGCGGTCCGAATTGACACCGGCGATCAGCAACTTGCCGGTGACCAGATTCGGCGTAGCCCACTGGGTTGTTCACCTCGACGGGCGGCGGCGTGTACTCGTAACGCAGGCCGATATTGAGCGTAAGGCGGCTATTCACTTTCCAATCGTCCTGGACGAACGAGCAATCTCCATGGTGCGGATACCCGGCCACACGAGCATAAAATCCTGGCTGATGCCGGCCGGCGCGCCCAAGAGGAAGCTGGCCATGGAGTCGCCGGTTTTGCCCGTGTTATTCGGGTCTGAAGTGAAGGTCGGATCAAGACTGAAAAGGCCATCGCCCTGGTTGGTCTGGAAGTTGATGATCTGGCGCCGTACGACATTGGTCCCGAATCTGATGCTGTGCTTGCCGCGCACTTTAGTAAAGGTGATGTTCGGATTGAATGTGTTTTCGAGCCGGATGGTGGGCAGCGCGGCCGGACCGCCGATTCCCGTATAGCTCGAAGGGGAGAAGATCGGCAGGCCATAAGAGAAAGGCTCTTGGTTGGCGTTATTCACCCCCAGTTTATCTCCCAAGTTGGCCCCCGGATCGGCGCCATCTTTCAGGGCATGCCGATTGAAGCGGCCGTACCCAAAACGGGCATCCACAATGAAAGAAGAGCTGAAAGTGTGCGTGCCGGCGATTACGGCGTGGCGGGCTACCAGATTATTCGTGCCGGCATAGGTGGTGGAGTTGCCAAGTCCCACCGGTACGGATAGGCCCGGAATGGTTCTCAGGCCGAACGTGGATGGAAGGAGCGTCAGGGTGTCCTGCTGGGAGAAGCGCCCAAAGACTGTCGTGTTTCCGTTGAGGTTGTAATCCGTTCGGATATCGCCTTGATCCCAACCCTGCCCGAGGACTGGATTGGTGATCTGATTATTAGCCAGCCCCGAAGTATCGGGCTGCGGATAGGCCTGGATCAGCCTGCTGGTTACGGCGTCGAATCGTGATGCCGGCATGACATTTCCCGCGAATGGCACTCGCGTGTACCCGCTCGCGGTTCCGGCGGTGGGAGTAACCGAGAATGGATCGAAAATCGGACGCACACCCGAGAAATCCCCGGTGCGCTCGGCAAGCGTCGGACCCGTGTTCACGGACACAAAGGTCCCCTGGCGTTTGCGAAAACCCTCGTAGTCGGCGAAGAAGAATTTGTCGCGCCGGATTGGTCCGCCTAGACTGGCGCGCCAAACTGATTTTGCTGATACTGCGCTTTGGGGCCTCCGGGCTTCGCGAAGAAATTCTTGGCGTCGAGCTGGGTGTTCCGGAAGAATTCATAAGCGCTGCCGTGAAACAGGTTCAATCCGGATTCAGTGATCACGTTGATGGTTGCGCCGGGGTTGCGTCCCTGTTCCGCCTGAAAGAGGTTGGTCTGAATCTTGAATTCGAGCACCGCCTCCACGGAAGGCCGCAAGGGATCAAACCGTTGCGGCGGAAATTGTTGTCTACGCCATCGAGCATGAACTTGTTGGACTGCTCGCTGTTACCGTTCGAAAAGAGCTCTGTCCCGGGCCGCATGTCGTCAGGCCTGGTTCCGCTCCCGATCGTGCCCGATGCCGAGTAACCAACGCCGGTGACCCCTGGGCCGAGAATCGCCAGTTGCGTGAAGTTGCGGCCGTTCAGCGGGAGATCGCTCACTGCCTTGGTATAAATCACCTGTCCTACCGACGAGGTGTTCGACTCGAGAAGGGGCCGCCGTAGCCTGGACTTCGACGGTCTCGGTCAGTTCGCCGGCCACCAGCGTGAAGTCGATCTGGGCGATTTGATTGAGCTCGAGGACGAGGCCATCGCGCACGGCGTGCTTGAAGCCCGGCTTGTGGGCCGCGACGTTGTGGTGTCCGGGCTGCAAGAGAGGAACGTCGTAGACGCCACTCTCGTTACTCAGGGTCTGTCTCCTGGCTCCGGTGTCGAGGTTGGTGACGACGATCTCAGCGCCGGGCACGAGCGCTCCGCTCGAATCCGTCACGACTCCCTTGACGCTGGCCGATGTCTGAGCCGATGCTCGCCAGCCGCAGACCATGGCGACGGCAATTGCGGAAATCAACGTGGTTCGCATGAATGTCCCCCAGTGGCGAGAGTCCCCAGTTAAATGATGATAGATTATCCGATCATCGTTAATAAGTCAACCGTTGTGGGTGCGTTGTGGGTGCGGGCGGTGCGGGCGGGCTTCCAGCCTGCGGGGCGCGGGATAGTCCCGCCGCGGGCGATGCGCAAGCGAGCGAGGCTGCGTGTAGGCACGCGCCCACGGTTTTCGCCTATTGGGAGTCCACTTTCAGCACGATGTAGTCAAGCGTCTGTCCCGGCTCTAGCAGGACCTGGTGGGGTATGTTCGCCGTGATGTGCAAGACGTCTCCCGCGGCGAGCGACTGGCTTTCGCCGCCTTCGATCGACGTGCCCCGAATCTCGTGGGGAGCGGTAGTTTTTCCGTTGAGAACCTTACCGCCGATGACGATCGTCGCATGGCCGGACTGCACCACAATCAGATCCGCCTGTTTCTCGTGCAATTCCGCCTGGCCGCTGCTGGACTCGCGGCGCGTTTTCAACAGAAGGTGGTTTCCCCAGTTCCCCAACGTCTCGCTCGCAAGCCCGTCCTTCATGCCCTTGTGCAGAGTTTCTTCGTGCGTCGCGAATTGTCTGGCGCTCCAATGCTCGTAACCGGCCGGTACTGCTGCAACCGCCATCATCATGGGTATCGACGTCAGAATTGTCTTTTTCATTTCTACCTCGCCTCAGTCGCGATGCCAGACCAACCGGTAGTCAACCTGGCTGGCGGTATTCAGAATGATGAGCTGATCGCGTCCGGAAAACTCATACTTCCGCCGCTGGTCGGTGCCAACCCAACTTGGAAACAGAGCGGATTGCAGGTGGTGGTTTACGGTTCGCGAAGGTTCGTCGATCTCGAACGTCCCGAAGTAGGCGTTGAAGCCGGTGAGCATTTCGCGCATGTCGTCGGCGGAGGCGTCGGCGATGGCTGCCGCTGCCCCGCGATCGAACATCCCGCCAACGGACCGGCGCCCGGGGTTCATCAATTGGGCGAACACGCGCCCGGCCTCGTCGTACGAGAGCCGGCCCACCGGATTCTTTCCCCACGGATATCGGACTTCGCCCGTGACCTGGTCCGTGGATACGCCGCTCACCAGGTTCCACACTCCGATGAACTTCTTACGTTCCGCCGATGCGCGCGGACTGGCGCTGGCGAGCGGGGCCAAAGAAAGCGCTGAAATGACGGTTCTTCGATCCATGGTTATCTCTTGCCCTCGCGAGAGTTCGTTGCGACTAACGATAGATCATATATCGTTATATGGTCTGGATCAAGAGCGGCGTGCTGACCGGCTCGGCGTGACCGTCGCAAACGCTATGCTATGATCGTTCATAGTGAACTCCTCAGGTAGCGCCGAAAACGGCAATAGTACGAAATTTCAAGAAATTGAAGCGATTACGCTGACGGAACGGGTCATCGCCGCTCTGAAGAATGCCTTCTTCTCCGGCGTGCTGAAGCCCGGAGATGCCATTGTTGAGCGACAGATTGCGCGCGAAATGAACGTCGGCACGCCAGTGGTGCGCGAGGCTCTGATCTCCCTCAAGCACGACGGATTTGTCCGGCGCGTGAAGAACAAGGGCAGCTTCATCACTGCGTTCGACCCGGACGAAGTCCGTGCGCTGTATACCTTACGCATCGAGTTGGAGACGCTGGCGCTGCAATGGGCCCGTCCGCTGGTCACCCCGGCGGATCTGGATGAGCTGAAACGCTTGGTGGACCGCCTAGTGGAGGCCGGGGAACGGAACGATCGCCGTGAGTTCCTGGAGCGCGACTTCGAGTTTCACCGCTTTTGCTGGAAGCTCTCCGGAAACGCGTTTTTGGCGGAGACCCTCGAGCGATTGATGGCGCCGCTGTTCGCGTTTGTGGTGCTCGCGAGCGGCAAGCCGATGACCGCTGCCATGGGCCGTGAGCATTACGCGCTCGTCGAAGCCCTGCGATCGGCTGAAGAGCCGGAGTTCACCAGTATCGTCCGCAAAACGCATACGGGATTTGCACTCCGATGGATCGGCTCGGCGGCTCACCTCACGGCCGAAGGTGAGGCCGAGAGAAGCAAATAGGAGTGCCCAGCCTCTAGGCCGCCTGAAAACTATGATAGATTATCTTCTCGGCTGCGGCGGCGCGAATCAGCGAACCGGATATCCGGCGATATAGACCTGTTCGAACAAGCCTCCCGTTGCGTGACCCCGACCAGTTTCGCTCCCGAACAGCGCCGAAGAAGGCGTCAGCGAGCACTATGCGGCTTTTAGGTCTAGTCCCAGGCATTCTCGTCCTCCCATATCTGCCATACCCAGGCGGAGGCTCTAGGCTGATAAATCATAGCGTATAGATTTGACAAATCATAGGTCAGGTGATACTCTCGCACAGATTCGCAGACGTTTGTGCTGTTTGCATGGTTTGAGGGGGAAAATCCATGACGATTTCGACACAGGTCCGACTCCTTATCCTGACATGGAGTCTCGTAGCAGGCCGCGTTTCGTTCGGGCAGACGTTTGGCTCCATCGACGGAGAGGCCCGCGATGTCAGCGGGGCAGCTGTCGCCGGCGTCTCGGTAACAGCCACCAACACAGGTACGAACGCCGCCCGCACCGCCATCACGAACGACGCGGGAGCCTATTCCTTCCCTTCGCTCGCGCCCGGCACATATTCGTTGCGCGCCGAGAAGCCGGGCTTCAAGACCGTCGTCCTGAATCAGATTGAACTTCAGGTGCAGCAGGCTGCCCGTATCGACATTGAATTGCAGGTGGGACAAGTCAGCGAGTCGGTAGAGGTGCGCGCCGACGCGGCAACGCTGGTCACCGACAATGCAACGGTCGGCACGGTGATCGAAAACAGGCGCATCGTCGAATTGCCGCTGAACGGGCGTAACTACCTTCAACTGGTCTCCCTGGCGCCGAACGTGTCCACCGGATTCGCCGGCCAGGGGCAGGCAACCGCCAGGCAAGGAGGTATTCGTGCAGGCGAGACCATCGCCGTGTCCGGCCAGCGCACCAATTTCAATCACTACACGCTGGATGGTGTCGAGAACACAGACCCGAATTTCAACACGTTTGTAGTTCTGCCCTCCATCGATGCGCTGCAGGAGTTCAAGGTGCAAACCGGCGTGTATCCGGCGGAGTTCGGCCGCGAAGCCACCCAAATCAACGTACTCACGAAGTCCGGCACCAATCAGTACCACGGCGCGCTCTTCGAATTCTTCCGTAACGACAAGCTTGATGCAACACAGTATGCCTTCTCGGCTCTACGACCTTCAAAAGATCCATTCAAGTGGAACCAGTACGGCTTCACACTGGGCGGCCCGGTATGGTTGCCGAAAGTTTTTAAGGGCCAGGACAAGCTTTTCTTCATGGCCAACTACGAATCCTACCGGAAACGTGGCAGCACCACCGCTCTCTATAGCCTGGCGTCGGCTCAAGTCCAAAGCGGTGACTTCTCCGTAATCGCCAACAAGATTTACGATCCGAATTCCCACGTTCTCGGGCCAGATGGGAAGACCATTACAGCGACTCCGTTCCCGGGAAACATCATCCCGCAAAACCGCATTAGTTCCATTTCGAAACAGTTCCTGGAGTTCTACCACACGCCGACCCTGCCGGGCAATGTCAACAATTTCGTGGAACCACAGGCGCGCCCGGAAAACCGCGACCAGTTCATACTGCGGATGGACTATCTGGAATCCGCGCGTTCGAGTTGGACGGGCCGGTATAGCTGGGGAGATGAAAACTCATCCAGTCCCGGCCTGAACCTGAATGGCACGAAGCTTCTTACCAATTTCGAACAGTATATGGGCACCAACACGCGCGTGCTTTCGCCCACCGTGGTGACCGAGACGCGGTTTGGCTACACGCGGTTCTATAACTCGGTCGGCACTCTGCTGGCCGGTGTGCGCAACGTCGTCGATGAACTGAAGATCCCCGGATTGTCGGGCGGTCCGGCGGTGGGATGGGGCATCCCCACGGTAGGCATTCCGAACTATCAGGGCATTGGAGACGGCACCGACGGCCCATTTGTGAACACCAACAGCTCCCTGCAGTTTCTGAACAACACCTCGGTGACGAGGGGAAAGCATTCATTCCGGTTTGGCGGGGAAATCCGGAGGGATCAATACAATCAAGTGGGCAACCAGTATGGGCGGGGCAGTTTTTCATTCTCCACAACGCCAACGTGGGATCCCGCCACCAGCAGCCAGGGCGATGCTTTTGCGTCGTTCCTGCTCGGCAACGTCACCCTGACCGAAGTTGCCGCTCAGATCGCGGCTGTGCAGTATAGGCAAACCAGCTTCGCCTTGTATTTTGACGACGTTTGGAAGATCGCACCGAACCTCACCTTGTCGCTGGGTCTACGCTACGAGAACACTCCTCCATGGACGGACCAATCGGGCAATTTGACCACGGTCTTCTACAACGCTTATGACACCACGCCGAACGTGACCGACCTCAGCCGGTACCCGATATTTCTACGGCAGGGTAGGGGTACCGGCGATCCGTATGCGGGATTGAAGGTCCGATGGCCCAACATCACCCTCGCTCAGGATGGCCGCCTCGGCGACAGCCTGGTTCTTCGCGACAATACGAACTTTGCTCCCCGCATTGGAATCGCCTGGAACCCGACCCCAAAATGGGTGATTCGAGCGGCTGGAGGAAGGTTCTACAATCAGGACCAGGGCAATCCATGGTTCGACGTCGGCCGCAACGCCGCCGGCCGCTCACGCAATGACGACAATCCCTCATTCCCGACGGAAACGTGGGCCAACGGGATCGGCGGGGCGGGCGCTGCGAACGCGATCATCGTCACTCCGCAAGCATTCTCCATGAAGTTTGACCGCCGCACACCGTCTTCGGATCAATACATGTTCAATGTGCAGCGGGAGCTCACCGGCAACCTCACTTTCGAAGCCGGCTATCTCGGATCGATCAGCCACCATCTCGAGTCGTACCGCGGGGTAAGCGCGGCGGTCCCCGGACCTGGAACGGTCGCCAGCCGGTCTCCCTACCCGAATTTTGGTCTGCTCGTCCTGGTGGATGACGGCGCCAACGGTAACTACAACTCCCTGGGGACGAAATTGACAAAGCGTTTCTCCAGCGGTGTTACCGCTTTGGTGGCCTACACGTGGTCGAAATCGATTGACGAAACCAGCGGTGTTCGCACCGAAGACAGCGATTCTCTCTTCTCGCAGAACGGCAACTGCCTGCGTTGCGAGCGTGGACTCTCTGCATTCGACAACCGGCAGCGCCTGGTGATGTCGGGCCTGTACGATCTGCCGGCAGGCACGGGCAAGAAGTTGGACATTCGAAACAAGTTCGTGAATGCGATCCTCGGCGACTGGCAGCTCGGCTCCATCATTACCTGGCGATCCGGGTTCCCGATCAACCCGACCGACGGCGTGAATCGGGCAAATACCAACATCGGCGTCGATCGGCCGAATGCGACCGGAGTCAGCCAGTCCCTGTCGAATCCGACTACAGCGGAGTGGTTCAACACCGCCGCATTTACGCTACAGCCTCTCTACAACTTCGGCAATGTCGGCCGGAACACAGTTATTGGTCCGCGCGGCTTTTACTGGGACTTTTCCACGCACAAGGACTTCCGCTTACCGAATGAGCATCACGTGTTGCAATTCCGTTGGGAGGCGTTCAACGTCCTTAACCACCCGGCCTGGGGCCTGCCGAATGCGACCCTTACCAGCCCGCAGTTCGGCCAAATTACCTCGACCAACGGGTCCATGCGGCAGATGCAGTTTGCCCTGAAGTACGTTTTCTAAAACACCACCTCACCCTCGAAAGAGGCGAACCGCAATGAGAAACTGTCTACTCGGAATTGCACTGTGTTGGCGTCAGACGCGGCGTTCGCGCAAACCGCTCAGCAGGCGAGCGGGCGTCTCGGCGGTACGCGCTCTGCGCTCACTGTCTCTCTCTCTGGTGCTCGCGCGACGTGGACTATTGGTAGCTCAGAATGAAATCCACCACCGGCTTCGGATCCTTGCGCGACATCGCGAAGTGACCCTCGCCCTCGGTCACCAGCACCGTGATCTTCCCGCCGAGCTCCTTGTACCGCTTCTCCGCGACCCGTGTCTGGTCCTGCAGCCACGGGTCGAGACTCCCGCAGTCGTGCAGAATCGGCACGCCGGCCTTGGCCAGTGGCGCCAGGTTGTCGATCGGCGGCGTCTTCGACATCAGGCTGCGCAGGAGCGGATTCCGGGCGTAAATCACCGAGACCTTGTCCGGGTTCGCGATCGCCCACGCGTACGACTCGCCCGCCTTCGCCCCGGTCCCCTCCATCACCACCTTCTTCGCAAATCCGTTGTCGACCATCCGCTGATAGACCTCGTCCCACTGCTTTTGCACGGCCCCCGGCCCCGATATTGGCGGCAACACGATGTGGTAACCCTTGGCGAGTAGCGCCAGATCCACAGCCGAGTCACGCTCGAGCGGGGTCGGATGGAACACCCACGGCTTGCCCGGCGCCGGCTGCTGAGGCACCACGATCGACATGGCGTCCGCGTGGAAGTTACCCGTCCCCGGACCGTCATAGCGATCGTAGGAGGGAACGTATCCCGGTCCTCGCACGGTCGCGTAAGTATCCTCCTGCTTCAGGTAGACGAGGGAGTTTTCGAGGCTGTAGTAGTTCGTCTTGGTGTAAGTTGAATCGGCGAACGCCGGGCGGTTCGCCTCTACTGGATGCATGTGCTGCTCGATCCAGTCCGCGATCGGCGTGGGGTCCATCAGACTGTGCGGGTGATGCGCAACGCCTTCCTTCATAATCACGGTGATTGAGCCGCCCAACTGGTGATACATGTTCTCCACCACCATCGTGTGCCGCTGCAGCACAAAATCCTCGGTGCCGACGATGTGCAGCAGGGGCACGTCATGCTTGGCCAACACCGTGATCTTGGGCCAATCTTCGTCGTAGACCGCCGGATTGTCGTTGTAGATACAGGCCACCTTGTCGGGGTTGAGCCCACCCCAGTTGAACGCATTGACTCCGCCCTTGCTCATCCCGACGAAGGCCGATTTCTTCGCCAAGCCGTGGTTTTCCGTCATGAACTTGTACCACAGGTCCCACGCCTTACCTTGTCCGCCGGGGTCGGGCGCCACAAAGGCGATGTGGAAACCGCGTCTCAGCAGCTCGACTTCGGATTGAGGCTGGTGGTTCCAATAGCAGCCTCGCCATGACCACGGATTGCCGGCCGCCGCCTTCTTGGGGACGACTACGACGCAGCGGCGCTTGCCGCCCTTTACACTCTCGTCGATTCCGAAGCTCGTCACCTCGCTTGCAGGGGCACTCATAGGCGTGATCGCCCCAGTGGCATCGTCCATGATGAAGTCATAGCGGTCGAACCCTCCGTGCCAAGCGGTTTTCTCGCCTGCGAAGGGGACGTACACGTCCGCTGCCGTGGCGTTGCTGGAAATCCAAACGATGGCCGCGGCGAAGAACAACTGGAGAGCGGACCGAAAATGGTTTCTTGAACTGTTCATGGTTCTTACTCTATCTCCTCTAGACTCTATCTCCTCTAGCGCTGGCGTCGTCCACCCGCAACGTGCACTTTAGCGTTATATAGTGGCCTAGAATATATCATCGATTTTAGCTCCTGCCTCCAGGTCTAATCCCACCGCCCTTCGGGCGGTCAGCTTTCAAGCAGGTATCACCTTTGCTTCTTGCGCGCTCGAACTCGGGATGCTCGCTATGGCTTATGCCAGCCTCCAACGGCCACGGCTGCCCGGTTGCCGCCAACAACACGCTGAGAACGGGACTGGGGAACGGGAACGAGGTCCGGAGGGGCATCATCCACGCCGAAGGCGTGTGGTTTTGGGCAGGAGGGGCAAGCGACATCATCCGCGCCGCGGGTGGGTCACTCCCGTCAAACGCTACTGGGTCATTCTTGCCAAGCACCGAAGGCCGGGATGTAGGTGACGTGGATATCGTTGTGAACAACGCCGGTTATTTTCCAAATCGCTCTATCGACGAACTGGATCTCCCGACGTGGCGAAAGACGATGGCTACGAATTTAGACCCACAGTTTCTGAGCGCGAAATATTTTCTGCCGGCGATGAGAAAGAAGAAATGGGGCCGTTTCATCGGCATATCGTCAAACATGGTCGGTTTGGGTATACCCGGCATGAGCCACTACATCGCCACAAAGATGGGAATCATGGGGTTCATGCGCGGTTTGGCGAATGATGTTGCAACCGATGGCATCACCGCAAACGCGGTCTTACCCGGTCTCACGAATACGCTGGCAACCGCACCTCAATCGGAAGAGCAAAAACGCGCCACCTGGGAACAGCAAGCCATCAAACGGTTGGCAGAACCCGAGGATATTGCTGGCGCGATTCTGTTCTTAACAAGTGACGATGCCGCCTTTATCACCGGACAGGCAATTGTCGTGGACGGCGGTCAGTACCGGATCGGCTAGAGCGGCCGATGGATCGTCCTACGCCCCTTCGCTATGCGCTGGAACACCCAGCCGTTGGACCTGTGACGGCGATTGGCCCCAGGAAGCTTGGCATCTCGCACCCCAAGCTCGACGAGATTCTGCATCGCGACTTCGGTGACTGCTCCGCGCTAGCGCAGGCGGTCTCGGTCTTCGGATGCACGTCGGTCGATCTTCCACTGGATGGAAGGCGGTACGTGGGCGGACTACTGGCGCGTCAGTCCTCCGGCTCCGTGCCGAGTTTCAGTGCGGGAAAGATCTCGCCCAACCTGCAGGCCGCGTCGATTCAGCGGAAAGCCGAATCCAGCTTCAAGCGGCTGCAGATCGACACTATCGACCTGTATCAGATCCACTGGCCCGCGTGGAAGGGCGGCCCGGAAAGCGCCTCGCCGGGAATCGATCGAAGGCCGTCGGAAGTGACTCGCGAGCCTTGGAAATCGATCGGCGGGGTATTCATCGCGACGACGTGATCACGTTGAGAGCGCCCTCGGGTGCGTCGCGGTTTGCTGTGACGGAAACCGAGATCGTGCGGCCTTCGGACATCATGGTGCTTGCCCCTGGGCCCGGACGGGACGCGACCTGACCGTGGTCACGTGTTATCCCTTCCCGTACATCGGGCATGCCCCGCAGCGGTTCATCGTACAAGCGAAGAAAATCGCTTAAGCCTCAATACTTCACCCGGCGGCCAACAAGAGTATCGGCGCGACACGCCTCCCAAACGAGGGGTCCCGCACAAGTTCGAAAGGATGACTGCTATGTTCGATTCGAGGTTCCGATTCGCTATATACGGGTCTTGCCTTCTGGCATTAACATTCGGTCCGGGCGCGGGGATTGCACAGACTCCCGCCGCCGATTCGGGGACGCCGCGCCGCGCCGCCGAAGATCCGCTGGATGGAATCTTTCCCAGCTCGAGCTACCTCGGCCCGACCATCGGTGTCCCGGACACCGATCCTATCTGGCCCCTGACCAAGGCTCTCTGGAACGAATTCTCCGGCCTGGAAGCGACCCGAATCAAGATCTATGGCTGGCTCAACGCCGGCGGCAATGCAAGCAGCTCCAAGCAGTCGAACGTGCCGGAGTCTTATTCGATCGTGCCAAATAAGCCCGAGCTGGATCAGGCCGTGCTGCGGATGGAACGTGTGCCAGACACGGTCCAGACCGATCACGCGGACTGGGGCTTTCGTGTCAGTATGATTTACGGAATCGACTATCGCTATACCACGGCGCAGGGATGGTTCAGTGAGCAATTGCTGAAACGTAACAGCCTGTACGGAGCGGATCCCGTAGAGGCGTACGGGCTCTTGTACGTGCCGGGCGTGGCGAAGGGGATGTTGATTCAAGCCGGCCGCTACATCTCGCCGCCCGATATCGAAGCTCAGCTGGCGCCGCAGAACTATTTGTACACACATTCTCTGATGTTCACGGTCGACTGCTATACGCAAACCGGCATCAACGCGTCGATCAAGTTGAATGACCGTTGGAGTGTCCAGTTTGGCGTGCACGCGGGAGACGACATCGCACCTTGGAACGCTGCTGCCTGGCCCACCGGAATGGCGATGCTGCGCTGGGTGTCGAAGAGCAACAACGATTCGCTCTGGGGCGGCATCGACTCCATTGGCTCCGGCAAATTCACGGCGGGCCACGACCACTTGCAGCAGGACAACTTAACCTGGACACACCGGTTCAACCAGAAGGGAACTGTCTTGACCTCGACGGAAGCCTATTACAGGTTTCGTTGCGAAGTTTTGCGAAGCGATTCAGACCGCTGCAAATTTGTCAAATGGTCGAATCCGGTTAGGCAGCGAGGCCGAACAGCCAGGCGATGAAGAGAGCTTGGCCGACCGCATCCCCTTTTGCCAACCATCTCACTCGGCCCTTCCAAATCATGTGCACGGTTTCGATTCCCTGTAGTGTCCGCCACGCGCTCTGAAAGGAACCATAGCCCTTGGCCAGCCACACCCGTTTCTTCACAGTCCGGTGGTCCTGTTCGATTACATTGTTGAGATACTTGCATTGACGTAATGCAACTCGGCGGGGAATGGCGCCTTCGGTTTTCAACGCTTCTACGGCGGCCGGATATGCCGGATTCTTGTCCACGTTCATCACCCGCGGCATGGCATTGCCCGATGCGTCGATAGCCCTGCGCAGAAAGCGTTTGGCAGCGGCCATATCGCGTTTGGCGGTGAGTAGAAAGTCGATCGTTTGCCCGGTCGAATCCAGCGCTCGATACAGATACTTGTCCTGACCTTTCACCTTGATGTACGTCTCGTCGATGCGATAGCTCTTGTTGACCGGCTTCAGATACGGACGGCAGCGTCTGTTCAGCTCGGGTCCATACGCCTGCACCCAACGCCAAATGCAACTGGCGTCTACCGGCACGCCGCGTTCGGCCACCAGCTCCGCAACGTGCTCATACGACAGCGGGTATCGCAGATACATACGCACGCATAAAATGATCAGTTCTCCCGGGTGCTGCCGCCCTTTGAATGGATTGTCCGGACCAATTGGCATTGACTTCTACCCTCCAGCATGCCCGCCGCAAAGTTCGCAACGGAACCCAATTCCTGCTGAGTTTGGTAGGGCTATTCTGGGCGCCTTCGCTCACAGCTCAGAGCAAGCCCTGCGGAATTGCCGCAGCCGTGGCCGGTCCGCCCGCAGGCCAGCCGCAAGTGGACGACCAGTTATTATCCCGGGCCGGCGGTGAGGAGTACCGGCGATACGTACGAGGAGGGGCCGATCTTCGTGTGGTTGTAGAAGGCGACATGGCGGCCGGCTTTCCGTCACTTACTGTTACGCTGTTCAGTAAGTCGGTAGAGCCAGATGGCTGGAACCGTCCGTATTTCAACGGGAATCAGGCAGCCCGAATTCGAGGGAACTCCGCGGCCAGGCGCATGCGGCGTGCCACCTGACGGGCGGCCGCTTTCACAGGCCTCTCCCACGGCATCTTCGAAGCCATCCTGATCGAGCCATCGAGTGGTCGGCAAACTCGTGGAATGTCTGGCACAAAAACTGGAATATAAACCACACAACGGCCGGCATCGACGGCAAGCAAGCCTGTCCGGAAATGAGAGCGTTATCCGGTAAGGCTATCGTCGTGTGGCCTGTCCCATGCCGAGCGAAGAGCGTCAATCGACTCACCAACGCAAAGGCGCCTTGTGCATGGGCCATGCGTAGGCCTCACCGAAGCGACTCACTCGTGGCGCAGGGTCATGGTGGGGTCGATCCGGGTAGCACGCCGAGCGGGGATGATGGTGGCGGCCAGGGCCACGGCCGACAGCACCAGTGCGACGGCACAGAATGTCGGTGGGTCGCCGGCTTTCACGCCGTAGATCATGTTGGCCATCAGACGGGTGAGCCCGAACGAAGCGGCCAGTCCGATGACCACACCCGCGAGGACCGGCGCCATACTCTGCGCTACAACCACTCGCAGCACGTCGCCTGGCCTGGCACCCAACGCCATGCGGATGCCGATCTCGTGCGTGCGTTGCGCCATCGCATAAGAGATCACGCCGTAGATCCCCACCACCGCGAGCACCAGAGCCAGCCCGGCGAAGATTCCGAGCAGCAGCATCGAGAACCGCCGGTCGCCGATGGACGCCGTGACAATTTCGTCCATGCTCCTCAGGTTGTAGACCGGCTGCTGGTTGCCGGTTTCGGCGACGGCGTGCCGAATGCCGGGGACGATCGATCGTGGATCGGCGCCCGCGCGCACCACGAAGGAGATACCGGAAGCCACCCCCTTCATGAACGGCTCAGGGACCTGGGTGATCGGGAGATATAACTCGCTGCGCACTTTGGCCTTTTCATCGGTGTCCAGGCCCCAGTGATTGACGTGCCCGACAATGCCCACGATTTCCATAGCGAAGGTACCTTGGGAAGCCAATTCAGGGCCCAGATCCGCGACGGCGATGGATTTCCCGATGGGATCTTCGTTTGGGAAAACGGTGCGGGCCAGCACCTCATCGATCACCGCGACGGGCGCGACGCGGCGGGAATCGCGCGGTTCGATGTAACGCCCGCGCAGCAGTGGAATCCCCATGGATTTCAGGTAGTCTGGTCCGGTGGCATACAGCAGGGCCCAGTTCATGTCGCCCTGGGAGGCCGGACGCGGACGGCCAACGATGTAGAACGGCAACTCGTCGTCGCTCCCGTTCAGCGGAAGCAGCGTAGATTGGGAAGCGTTCGTCACGCCGGCTACAGCGCGGAGACCCGCCACAATGCGGTCGAGGGTCTGGAGGATGCGATCGGAGGTGACCGTGTCGGCAGGCGACAGGCTGGCGGAAAAGGTCAGTACACGCGCGGGCTCGAAGCCCGGGTTCACGCCGCCGAGGTGCCGCACAGTGCGGAGCATCAATCCGGCCCCGATCAGCAGGACCAACGCCGCCGAAACTTCGGAGATTACCAACAGGCGGCGAAGGCGATGAGGACCGGCGGTAGACCCCCGGCTTCCCTCTTTCAACGTTTCCTGGATGTCGGTAACAGAGCTCTCGAGGGCCGGCGCCAGGCCGAAGATCACTCCGGTGAACAGCGAGATGACTAGCGCAAAAGCGAGCACCCATCCATCCACGACGATACTTTCCATGCGAGGGAGACCGCCCGGAACCGCGGCCAGCACGGCCTTGGTCCCTGCAATTGCAAGGGCCACTCCGGCCGCTCCGCCGGCGAGGGACAGCAGCACGCTTTCGATGAGCAACTGAAGGACAACGCGGGCGCGGCTGGCGCCCATGGCGGAGCGAATAGCCATTTCCTTGCGGCGCGCGGTCGATCGGGCCAGCAGGAGGTTCGCGACATTCGCGCAGGCAATGAGGAGGACGAATGCGACTGCACCCAACAGGACGAGCAACGTGGGGCCGACGCCGCCCACCATAACTTCCGTCAGCGGGTGCAGGTTGATACCGTGGCGAGTGTTGGATTTCGGGTAGGCGGCGGCAAGACGGTCCGCAATCGCGGTCATCTCCGACTGGGCGCGCGACTGCTCAATTCCCGCTTGGAGGCGGGCCACCACGAAAATGCCGGGGTGCATTTCGCGGGAGCGGCTGAATACGCTGTCCCACTGCCCCATCAACGTGTATACGTCGTATTGGCCCTGGTACTGGAAATCCGCAGGGATGACACCGACAACCATATACTCTTGGCCACTCAATTTCATGTTCCGCCCAATCACATTGGGGTCCGACCCGTACCGACGGTTCCACAGACCCCCGCTGATTATTGCCACAGGAGTCGTCCCGGGGCGGTCTTCATTCCGATCGAAATCGCGGCCCAGCACCGGGTGAATGCCAAGGACGCGGAAGAACTCGGCGGACACCATCCGGCCCTTGAGGTGCTCCGGTTGCCCGCCGCCGGTAAGGTCATAATCCTCCCACCGGATAGCGGCCATCGTGGAGAAGCAATGGCTCTGATCGTGCCAGTCCTTAAAGTTCGGGTAGGCAACCGACATGGTGTTGAAATCAGGACTGCGCTCGCTGAGTTGAACGAGCCTCGCGGGATCCTGGTAGGGCAGCGGCTGGAGCAGCACGCCATTGACTACGCTGAAAATCGCGGTGTTTGCGCCGATACCCAGCGCCAAAGTGAGCACTGCAATCGATGTGAATCCGGGATTGTGGACCAGGGATCGCAGCGCGTATCGGACATCATTCAGGAATGTCATACTGGCCCCACCGTTTTCATACGAATGGAGCAGGAGAAAGTTCCGCCAGTCCTGCCGGTTCCATCGCTGTACGCGGAGTGGCTATGCAGGTTGCCGAAGAAGGTCTTGGGCTCCTGCCCGACCGCGGGCATCCCCAACAACAAGAGCAGGGCCAGGATCGGTCGGACATAGTGGCTGGGGCGTTCCATACGTGGAATAGTGACAGCAGGGGCCAATTCGTTGCAGGGAACCCCTTGCGAGGCTGAAATCTCCTGCGCCTCTGACTGCGCCCGCCGAGCACGCGTTCTGCTATGAATCACCGAGGTTTGTTGACAAACATGTGATCGCTAAGAGCTAGGAGCGCGGGCGGGCTCCCTCTCAGCGGGGCGTTAGGAAAGCCCTTGTTGATCGGCCTGGCACAGATCCGTACAAACGCGTTCACGCATACGGTTGGCTGGATTGACACTTATTTCGGATATTTTTGCCCTCTCACTGGTCTGGCGCGAAGTATCCGAAGCCCCGGCCGAAGGATCAAATATGAGCATATCGAAACAGCTGGTCTGCGGATTTACTTCAACTGAAGGACTGCCCCAGCAGCGCTCGTGAAGTTACGCCGATGAAACGGGTGCACTACGCGGAACCGCTGCAACCGCGGGTCACAACCATCTGAGTAGCTCAACTCGCCTTGGCAACAGTACCGAGATTTACACGTTTCTTTGTAATTGTAACGCTGCGTCTTCATTCGTCACAACAAGGAAGGAGGGGGATTTCGATGTCGATTCGTTTGCCTGGTTCGACTGCTTCCACGGTGATAGGAGCAACCTGTGAATCGTAGACCGTTCACTAGCGCCTTCAGATTAGCTTTGTGCGGTGTGACCCACGCACAAGAAGATATAGCGGGGCTTTGGACGGGGACTCTACCGAAGGCTAACCTTCCGCAAGTTTTTCGGTTTGGAAGGGGACGGCAGCGGGACTGTCGATAGCAACTGACGGAGCAGACGTGTCCCTTCAACCCAGCCGGGATTCAAACCTCGTCGACCTTTTGCTTGCGCGCAGCGCGCCCGGCTCAATAGACACGACTGCGATCGCGTTCACTCATCTCGAGGATGGCGAGACAGTCGACGACACGATCACGTTCGCCGAGCTGGATCTGCGCGCTCGAACACTGGCGGCGCGCTTGCAACGCATGATCGCGCCGCGCGACCGTGTGCTGCTGGTCTATCCGCCCGGGATCGACTACATCGCCGCCTTCTTTGCTTGCGCGTACGCCGGCGCGATCGCTGTACCGGCCTTGCCGCCAACCAATGCGCGCACACTGCCACGTCTGCGCGGTATCGCCGACGATTGCGCACCGCGCATCGCACTGGCGCCATCAAAGGTTGTCGCACGCATGCGGGCATTGCAAGAAAACGCATCGGCCGACGACACGCTGGCGCGTCTCGAATGGTCGGAGGCCGACGATGCGCAGGCCGCGCCGACCGCATGGATACATCCGAAGCCGCAGCCATCGGACATCTTGTTCCTGCAATACACCTCAGGGTCGACGGCAATGCCCAAAGGGGTAATGGTAAGCCACGCTAACGTGCTGGCGAACCTGGGTCACATCGATGACGCGTTCGGCATCGGTCGCGGCGACACGATTGTGTCGTGGCTCCCCCCCCACCACGACATGGGTCTGATCGGCAACATTCTGTACTCGATCTACACGGCGAGCCGCTGTGTGTTGCTGCCTCCCGCCGCATTTTTCGCGCGCCCTTTCCGTTGGCTGAGAGCACTGTCGAACTATCGTGCTCGATTTACCGTGGCGCCGAACTTTGCGTACGATCTCTGCGTCGACAAGACCGACGAAGCGCAGAAGCGATCGCTCGATTTGAGCGCGCTCGACTTTGCGCTCAACGGTTCGGAACCGGTGCGTGCCGACACGCTGCGGCGCTTTGCCGCGGCGTTTGCCGCCAGCGGGCTCCGTGCGTCCGCCTGCGCGCCGGTTTACGGACTGGCCGAAGCAACGCTGATGGTGTCCAGTGGCAGCTTCACGCCGCCCGACAAGCGTGTGCAAGGCGTGGACAAGGCAGCGCTCGAGCGCGGCACAGCACGCGTTGCGGCGAACGGACTCGAGGTCGCATCGGTCGGCCCGTCCTTGCGCGGCGAACACCGCGTCGCAATCGTCGATACTGACTCCTCCCTGCAATGTGTCGAGGGTGACGTCGGCGAGATCTGGGTGCATGGCCCCTCGGTCGCAGCCGGCTATTGGGGCAAGACCGAAGAGAGCATCCGTGTGTTCAGTGCACGTCTCGCCGGCACGAACGACGCGGACACTTATCTTCGCACCGGTGACCTCGGATTCGTGCGCGGTGGCGACCTGTTTGTAACAGGCCGACTCAAGGACATGATGATTTTTTGCGGACGCAATGTGTATCCGCACGATATCGAACGAACCGTGGAACGTCTCGACCCGCGCCTACGCGCCAACGGCTGCGCAGCGTTTTCGCTTCATGAAGGCGACAACGCGGAACTCGTGATCGTCCAGGAGGTCGAGGGTCGCAGAAAGATCGACCTCGACGCGCTGATACCTACCCTCCGCGCTGAGATAGCCGAACAGCACGACATCGTTAACGTCGCAGCCGTGCTGCTGATCCGCGCCGGGCACCTGCCGCGCACGTCGAGCGGAAAAATCCAGCATGCACGCTGTAAGGAGTTGTTTCTTGCCGGTGCCTTCAACATCATTTCCGCCTGGCGGCGCGACGACTCTACTGACGAACAGCGTTCGACCCGAGTAACGGAGGACACCGCCGCACGCCTGGCCAATATTTGGGCCGAGGTGCTTGGCTCCGAGCACATCCCGCACAATGAGGACTTCTTTGGCATCGGCGGCCATTCGCTCGCGGCCGCGCAGGTGATCGCCCGCATCAGCGCGGAGTTCGGCGTCGAGCTTGACCTCGAGGCATTGTTCGAACACCCGACGCTTAGTGCGTTGGCGAGCGAAATCGATATTCGCCGCCGCGCGTCTACGCAGGTCGGAGAGCGCGTCGACATCACGACAACCGACGAAGCGTCGTTTTCACAACAGCGGCTCTGGTTCCTCGACCGCCTCGATCCAAGCGCGTCGATCGCGTATAACTTACCCGTCTGTCTCCGGCTGCGCGGCAAATTGAACGTTTCAGCAATGCGGCGCGCCCTCGACCGCATAGTCGAGCGGCATGACAGTCTGCGTACCGTGTTCGATGACGTTGCTGGCTTCGTGTGCACGCGGCTGCGCACCGATACGGCATTCTCCCTCGTCGAACACGATCTCTGCGGTGCTTCAGGCACTGCGGTACGCGCCGCGATGCAACATGAAGTCAACGCCCGGTTCGATCTGTCCGCCGGACCGCTGATCCGCGGACGCTTGCTGCGTGTCGGAGACGACACGAGCTTCTTGCTGATCACGTTGCACCACATCGTCGGCGACGGATGGTCGCTCGGCGTGCTATTGCGGGAATTCACCACGCTCTACACCGCCTTCGATCAGGATCGCTCGGATCCTCTTCCGGCGCTGCCGATCCAATACACGCACCATGCCGCCCGGCAGCGAGCGTTGCGAGACACCGACGTGAATCGCAAGCAGCTGACGTACTGGCGTACACAACTGATCGACGCCCCCGCTCTCCTTCAGCTGCCGACGAATCGGCCGCGGCCGTCGGCACAAAGTTACCGCGGCGGACGCGTGCGTTTTGTTCTCTCGGCCGCGGACGGGGATTCGCTGCGTGCGCTCGCTCAACGCAACGGTGTCACGCTGTTCATGACCTTACTAGGAGGCTGGTCCACACTGCTCGCGCGACTCAGCGGCCAGACCGAGCTAGTAGTCGGCACGACGGCGGCGAACCGACAACAGGTCGAAAGCGAAGCGCTGATCGGGTTCTTCGTCAACACGCTCGCACTGCGCATCGACCTATCCGCCAAGCCGAGCGTCGGAGAATTCCTGCGTGGCATCAAACGCATCGTGCTGGATGCGCAAGCAAATCAGAACACGCCATTCGACCATGTCGTCGACGTGGTTCAGCCCCAGCGCACATTAAGTCATCATCCGATTTTCCAAGCGTTGCTGTCGCTGAATATACCCAACCACGGCGCACTTACATTACCGGGTGTCGAGGCATCCCTCAGCGACGTGGCGCATGACTTCTCTCCGTTTGATATCTCACTGCTATTGGCCGATGAAGGTAAAGGCCGCGAGATCGCCGGGCACATCGAATTCGCTACCGACCTGTTTGATTCCGAGACGATCGAGCGCTGGGCGCGGCACCTCGTCACGCTATTGCGCGCCATGGTCGCGGACGACCGCGCGGCAATCGGCACGCTCCCATTGCTCGAATCGGGCGAGCGTCGGCGCCTGCTGACCGACTTTAATGCGAATACGGCGCCGCTGCCCCAAGACTCTTTAGTTCACCAATACGTTGAGCATCATGCCGCGCAGAGCCCCGAGGCTACGGCGATCATCTGCGGCGAGATGTCGCTGACTTACGCCGAGCTCAATCGCCGCGCGAACCGTCTCGCCCATCAGTTGATCAAGCTCGGCGTCCTGCCGGATGCGCGCGTCGCGCTTTGCCTCGACCGCAGCCCCGATCTGATCGTTGCCATCCTGGCAGTGTTGAAGGCCGGTGGCGCTTACGTGCCACTCGATCCGGCGTATCCGCCCGAACGCCTGGCCTACATGCTCGATGACAGCACGCCGGTGGCGTTGCTGACCCGGCAGTCGTTGTCCGAGCGTCTTCCGCAACTCACGATTACAAAGGTGATGCTCGACGACCTGTTTTTCTCGACAGGCTTGGGCGACAGCAACCCCGATCCACGAGTGCTCGGCTTGATGCCGAACAACCTTGCGTACGTTATCTACACATCAGGCTCCGCAGGATTGCCGAAGGGAGCGATGATCGAGCATCGGCATCTGCTCGCCTCGACGTTGGCGCGCGATAAGGTCTACGCGCCGAGCGCAGGCGACCGATTCCTGATGGTGTCGTCGATCGCGTTCGACAGTTCCGTCGCCGCGATTTTCATGACGCTCGGTAGCGGTGGTGCGCTGTGCATTGCCCCACAAGACGCTTTGCGCGATCCCGCGGCGATTTGCCAGCTGGTGCGTCAGCATGAAGTTACCGCGCTACTCTGCGTCCCGTCGCTCGCCCAACTTCTTCTCGCCGGCGGCGCGTGGGGCGATACGTTGCGCACGCTGATCGTTGCGGGAGAACCTTGTCCACCTGCGCTCGTCCAATCGGTTGCCAATACGTTGCCGAAGGCGACACTCTACAACGAATACGGCCCCACCGAAGCTACCGTGTGGGCCAGCGTGCACCGATGTGAACCTTCGGCTCGAACAACGATCCCGATCGGCCGTCCGATCGCGAATGCGAGATTGTATATTTTGGACTCGCGCGGCGAGCCGGCGCCGATCGGGGTGACTGGGGAGATCTACATCGGTGGGGCGGGTGTGGCGCGCGGCTACCTCAACCGTCCCGAACTCACGGCCGAGCGCTTCCTCGCCGATCCCTTCCACGGCGGCCGGATGTACAAGACCGGCGACCTGGGCCGCTGGTTGCCCGACGGTTCGGTCGAGTACCTGGGTCGCAACGACTTCCAAGTGAAGATCCGCGGCTT
>Ga0209067_10000527_pt1 | contig 24254 bp, 19 predicted proteins | sample ColStrG_CSR_2013_FD_187199 | JGI IMG/M metagenome (GOLD analysis project Ga0209067, IMG submission 187199) | Freshwater sediment microbial communities in response to fracking from Pennsylvania, USA - Cold Stream Run_MetaG_CSR_2013 (SPAdes)... | ecosystem: Environmental > Aquatic > Freshwater >... | reverse complement strand
CGGTCGCTCCGCGGGGCCAGAAGAGGATCCCGACCACGATACTGACCCCGCAACCGATGGCCACGTCCTCGATCCGCGTCAGACCGACCTTCCACCCGATCGGCTGAATGATGTTGAAGAGGATGAAAAAATTAATATAATTTCCTACCAATATGACAAAATATTTGTCATGCTTCAGCTGCAAAAGGCATATCCAAATAACATTCTTGCCGATCTTGTTTATACGATAAGTAATGAAATACGTGCAATATCTGCTATAGATATTGCTGCTGTATTTGAAAAACATTTATTGACAGCATTAACTGCAATTAAGGGAGTGCCAATAACTGAAGCATTTAATTATAATTATTTTAAGGATGTAGGCTATTCCGATTTACCAACCCGGTTTAATCGCTATTTCTTTTCGAGAATTGAATATTTTATTGCAAAGGAAACACTCAGCGAAATGCAGCAAAATTTTGATAACCTGGTGCGGAATAATGGAAATGTAAATGGTTATCATGTTGAACACATTTTATCCCACAATGAGGAGAGTCTTTTGGCATTTAATGGCGATGAGGAGATTTTTGAACGGGAGCGTAACCGGCTTGGTGGCTTATTATTACTCCGGGGAAATTCCAATCAGTCGAGTGGAAACGAACTATACCAAGATAAATTAAAGACCTATGCACAAAGCCTTTATTGGAATGCCACATTGCATAAAGACACGTATCATTCAAATCTCGACCTGCAATCTTTTATGAATAGGCATCACTTAGCCATGAGGGCAATGGATAGTTTTGGTCCAGTTGAACTAGAAGAAAGACATAAACTATTGGCCCAAATGACACAAATTATCTGGAAATAATTATGAAAAAAATAGACCTCATACAAAAACTAAAACAACTGGAAGGTATAACCCAGGATGAAAGAGCATACTTAATTAACCTGGTTAACACCAAAAAGAAATACGGCTTGGTGTGGGAAGATAAACCGGAGGATGTTGAAGAGCAACTTCGTGAAAACCTGCCTGTACTAAAAGAGGTAAAAGATAAAGCAATTGTAAATGGAAAGAATTTTCCTAACCACATTTTAATTGAGGGTGATAACCTCCATGCTCTTACTGCCCTCACATTTACCCATGAGGGTCAAATTGATGTAATGTATTTCGATCCGCCATACAATACAGGGAAGGCAAATGAATTTAAATACAATGATAGATGGGTTGATAGCGAAGACTCTTTCCGCCATTCGAAATGGCTTTCTTTTATGAGTAAGCGACTTAAAATAGCTCACAGTTTACTTTCTGAAAACGGATTAATGTTTGTTTCTATTGATGATAATGAGGTGGCACAGTTAAAGCTCTTATTAGATGAATTGTTTGATAAGCATAATTCTAATCCAAAAAATTCCAATAGTCTTGGCGTTTTGTTGTGGAACTTAGGTACAGGTACACAAGCTGGGCATTTTGTTCGTTCACATGAATATGTGCTTGCTTACTGTAAAAACAAAAAGCTATTATCAAATTTTAAAGGTGGGGATGGTGAGATTGAACATTCTGCATTAAAGAAAATATCTAAAAAAAATCCTGCAAGCGACTTTAATTTTCCGGCTGGCGTTCGCTTTGATGGCAGTGAAGGGCAAGAACTATTTTTTGAATGGGGTGGTTCTGAGAAAATGTATTTGATTTCAGGAAGGATGGTTTGCGAAAATGGAAAATTAAAGGAACCGGTCACACTGAATGCAGGTTGGGCTCAAAAAAGTCAAATGAAGCAATGGTTTGCAGGCTGCGAAACTTATGATAGCAAAGGGCAAAAAGTGGTAGAGTTCTATTTTAATTCTTCAGGAATTTTGAAGTATAGAAAGGAACGGGGAGTAATAAACCCTAAAACAGTTTTGTCTGATGTGGGGTCAACTAAATCTGGTTCCGAAGAATTAAAAAGAATACTTGGGACAGATGGGGGATTTGACTATCCGAAATCCGTTGAGCTGGTAAAATTTCTTACTGGATTATATGGAAATAATTTCACTTCGTTAGATTTTTTTGCTGGTTCAGGAACTACACTTCAAGCAATAATGGAATTAAACGAGAATGGAGGGAATAGGAAATGCATCCTTATAACGAATAATGAAAATAATATTTGTGAACAAGTTACCTATGAACGGAATAAAAGAATAATTCAAGGTTATGTTGATGACAAAGGTCAACAGGTTGAGGGTCTAACTAACAATAACCTCCGTTATTATAAAAGTGAATTTGTTAGTCGTGAGACATCGGTAAAAAATAAAAAGGAACTGACCAAGTTAGCAACTGAATTACTTTGTATTAAAGAAGACGTTTATGCAGAGCGAAAAATTATTGGCGAATACAAACTCAACGCTACATACACAAGATGTTTTCAAGAGGACGATTTGTATTTACTTATCATTTATGATGAAGATGTAATTGAGCAGATTGTTGATATTATTAAGAGTGTAATTAAAAAGGCTAAAGGGAAAAAGTTTCATTTTAAAGTATATGTTTTTAGTAATGGCCAGTATCCCTATTCAGAGGAATTTGAAGAAGTTCTGGAACACATTACGTTGTGTGCTTTACCTGACGCAATTTACAAAGCATATCAAAATGTATTACCTAAACGCAAGCGGATGGCCATTCCGGAATTAGAAGAACAAACCACAAAAGAAGTGGAGGCTGCATTGGAGGATGAAATAATTAAATACCTTTTTTAACCAGGATTAATTAGCAAAATGATTGAAATTAAAACATACCAAAGCGAAGCCGTAGATGGTCTAATTAAAGACACTTACAAGTTGTTGAAAATGCCGGGTGCCCGCCATAAAATGGTTTTCAAGGCTCCAACAGGTGCTGGCAAAACGGTTACAATGGCTGCCTATTTAAATATGCTTTGCGAAGAACTACCAGACAAGTTAGAGGTTGCACAAAGGCAGGTTGCATTTATTTGGATTGCCCCTAACCAGTTACACCTGCAAAGTTTCAATGCGTTAAAAAATTATTTTTCAGAATTAAGAAGTATCAAACCTATTCAGTTTGAAGACATCTCAGATAGCAGGTTAAAACCGAATGAAGTACTTTTTCTAAACTGGCAGTCCATCAATAAAGATAACAATCTTTATATCAAAGAAAATGAAAGCGATAAAACACTGGTTAGTTATATTAACCAGTCACGTTTGCACGACACTGAAATTGTAGTGATTTTAGATGAAGCTCATTTATTTGCTTCAAAAGGAAAAGCTGCACAAGAGCTTTTACAAAATTTGTATGCCAAGATTGAGATTGATGTTTCAGCTACGCCGTTATATCATTCCGATTATGGATTTACGATTAAAAGAAACGATGTAGTTGCCTCCGAAATGATAAAGCAGGGCGTAATTCTTAATCCTGCATTAGATGCACATAACCAGCAGGGGAAATCATTGAACCAGGTGCTGATGGAACTTGCCTTAATAAAACGGGAAGACATTGTAGCCGCATATAAAAAGTTAGACATCAATATTAACCCACTCTTGCTCATACAACTGCCTAATGATACAAAAATCGAAAGTGTTTTAGATAATCAGATCAGAGAAGAGGTTGAAACATTGTTGGAAGTAAAAGGTATTACCACAAAAAATAACCGCCTAGCTGTTTGGCTGAGTAATGATAAGATCAATTTGGAAGGCCTTGAAGTACCTGATAGTATGGTGGATGTGTTATTATTTAAACAGGCTATTGCTTTGGGTTGGGATTGTCCACGGGCAGCAGTATTATTGATATTCCGGGAAATACAACAGGCAACTTTCACTATACAAACTGTAGGCCGCATATTGCGAATGCCCCAGCAAAAGCATTATCATGATACTACTTTAAATTACGGGTATGTATATACAAACCTGAGTAAGGAAATTATACAAATAGTTCAGGACGATACGGACTATATCGTTCAAAACAAAGCCATCCGCATACAGCAGTATAAAACACTTGCATTGCGGTCATACTTTATTAATACCAGGTTAACCCGTAATCGTTTAAGCTCTAAATTCCGGCGTTGCTTATATGAAGCAGCAGAAGAATATTTTGAGGTTACATTGGATATGGAAAAAGCTGGTACAGAAAGTCTTTTCAGTTACAATAGCAAGCAACTCCAAAGTAAATTTATAGAGTTAAGCGTTGATAAAATTGAAATTGCTATTCCAAAAGATGTTCAGATTGAAGTGGAAATTGGAGCCACTCAAGTAACAAATATGGAACGCTTTGCTAAAACCCAGTCAGAGTTAGATTTACTCTTTCGCCAATTCTGCCGCAATCATGTGGGCAGCTATGCAAAAGTAGATTCTACACCACAATTGGAACTGGCACTTAAAATGTTTTTTGAAGAATATTTTTCAATGGATGAATTTCATGCTGTAAAAATTAGTTTGTATGAACAGAACAAGCCTCGGTTTATAGAATTGATAGACCGGGCATTGGAAAAGCATGAACTATTGTTGCAACAAAAAGCGGCATCCGCCGGTAAAAAAGTAGATGAAAGTGAATGGGATGTGCCGCTGGAGAAAATATACAATGAATATTATCAGGAAAAAGCGGCAGCATCACATGCACTGTTACCCTTCTATGAAAATAAATCAGCCAGTAATCCTGAAAAAAACTTCGTTCAATTTCTCGAAAGCCATAAAAATCATATAGAATGGTGGTATAAAAACGGCGATAAAAATAAAGAAGATTTTGCCGTTACTTACCAGGATAGATCAGGTGTTATAAGAGGGTTCTATGTAGATTTTTTAATCAAATTAAAGAATGGGCCAGTTGCGTTATTCGATACCAAAACTCCTAATTCAGATCCCGAGTTTTGTAACAAGCACAATGCCTTGCATCAATATATTCAAAGGCAAAAAAACAAAGAGCAGATTTTAATTGGTGGTGTAATAGTACCAAAAGACGAAGGTGTTTGGAAATACTGTGACAACCCTATAGCTAGTGCAACGGATACTACCGGCTGGATTTCATTTGATCCGGCATTAGCAAACTATAATATAAAATCATGGCAAAAAAAGGATTAGACACAACATTTGTTCATTTCGGTATCCGTAAAGAAGATATGGATTTGATTGAAGTTTTATGTACAGAACATAAACTTGATTTTGATTGGGTAAAAGATGATTTGCTGAAAGAATTTCACGAAAGGAAAATCCGTAATCAAGAAATGGATGATAAAGGAATTGAAAAAATTATTGAAAAGGCGCTGCTTAAAATAAAATAACCTGCTATGCTGATTAAACGAATAAAGGCCAAGAATTTTAAAACCTACCTCAATCTTGATTTGGATATATCAGTTGAGCAGCATAAGCCTATCATATTAATTGGAGGAGCTAATGGAGGAGGTAAAACAACTTTCTTTGAAGCCATCTATGGCGCTTTATATGGTTTGCACATTCACAATTCAAGGCAGTTCAAGGAACTGTTGAATGCAGGTTCCCTGGGCCATGAAGATGAAAAGATAATGTTAGAATTACACTTCTCCGGCAAGGTGTTGAATGAAGAGCAACAATATGTGCTTACAAGAACTTACTTGCTTAATTCTTCAGCTTTGCCAGTGGAAGCTGTAATGCTGAATATGAATGGAACTATCTTCTCCTTTAGCGTAGCAACCCCTCTGGCACAACGGGCAGAGCAAGAAGCACAGGTGAATAAAATAATCAAAGCCAATCTGCCTCAGGAACTGAGCAGGTACTTTTTGTTTGATGCTATGGAAGCCGGTAACCTTTTGAAAGAAGACCAGCTAAATAGGGTAATTAAAGAGAATATTGAAAACGTAATGGGTTTCAATAAGTATATGGTAATGGCAAAGAGTTCTGAAACTTTATTCCAGGCGTACACAGCGCAGCGTTTGCAGGTAGAAAATGAAAAACAGGAATATTTGCAACTTCTTGACCAAAAGAAAAAGCAGCAGGAAATAATAAACCTTTTACAACAAAAATTGCAAGATGCCTTGCAATACTCCGTTGCCAATAAAGAATTGTATGATAATCTGAAAGGTGGCTTGAATCAAGAATCCACTATCAAAAATAAAATAGAACAGACCAAACTGCAAATAGAAAACATTCATAAAAAGGAAGGAATTTATCATAGTGAGTTAGATGAATTTGTGAAAGAAATAGAATTGAATGTTTGTTTGCCAAAGATGACAGAAGCAATAAAATCTGAAATCAATCTTATATTAAAAGTAAAGGGCCAGCAGGAGCAAAAAAACAACAGCAATATTTCACCTGAACAGATTGAGGCGATCAGCAAAACGATATTACAATACCTGAAAGAAAATAGCCTTTTACTAAAAGATATTACAAAAGCAGAGTTGGTTGATTATGTTATTGCAGCTTCCAACAATACACCGGAGAAAGACGAGTATGATTTTCTAGAGTTTTCTGAGGTAAAGGCACTCGAAAATTTACTGAATGTTAAAACTAGTAACAGCTTTCCTTCATTAAATCAGAAGCAGGTAGAGCTTAATGTTTCTCTTAATCAAATTCCCTTATTGGAAACACAAATAGAAATTATGAGGGCTCAGATAACAGGCAGAGATTATGCCCTGTTAAAAGCCTATGAAGAAAATGAGAGCAGTATTAAGAAGCATGAAATGGGCATTGCTGATACAAAGGCTGAAATAACAAAGATTGATAAAAGGCTTCACCAGTTTGATATTCAAACTAGCCAAGAGCCCGATCCTAAATACGAAGCTTTAGGAAAGCTGAAAGGTTTTTTTGAAGATGTTGCCAATCGCTTATTGAAGGTTAAAAAACAACAGATAGAATTAAAAATGAAGCAAGACCTCAATATAAATCTTGCTGCTTATCGTGATGTTATTGACAGGGTGGAATTATCTGAAAACCTGAAAGACCTTACTTTCAAGATATTCCACAAGGCCGGAAATGAAATTTATTTGAATCAATTAAATACGGCATCAAAGCAAGTAGTTGTTCAGGTGCTACTGAAATCATTGCATGAATTTGGTGATTATGATCCACCGGTAATGATTGATACCGTAATGGGTGTATTGGATGAAACAAGTAGGGCAACAGTACTGGAGAATTACTTTCCTGAACTATCACAGCAAACCATATTGCTTAGTTCTGATAGTGAAATACGAACCGGCAAAGACCTTGAAATGATTGAACCATTTATTTCAAAAACATTTACACTTCAGCGAGACCGTGAAAAACAATTTACAGATATTATTCCTGGTTATTTTGGGGTAAACATTAACGAATAAGCCATGAGTGTAATCAACTTGCAAAATATAAGGCAGGCAGAAGGTTTAATGAATAGTTTGCATGATGTGCGAACTAAAATTGAGCAAAGAATTAACCTGGAGAAATACAGTGCTAATCAAAAACCTGTTTCCTTAAACGGGAATAAAATAATGCGTATTTGTTTATTGGCCGGGCTTTCAAATAAAGAGCGTCGTGAACTTGCTTCTATAGACCAAATTCAAATGTCTAAAACAAGCAATAGAATATTTGAAACGCTATTTACTTTGCACAATCTTGGTGCAGTTTACTCAGCTTTATTAAAAATTCGCTATAAGGGATTACAAGTTGATTGGGAAAATGCAGGGTTAAAAAGCAAAATTGTAAATGCTGAAATACTTCGGGGCCGGGATGTGTTACTAAAGGATGATGTGTTGGATGATTGGTTATTAAATACGTTGACCACTTCAAGAGGTGGAAATGCAGGAGCTATACCTTTCCTGAATCTGGACATTGGTTCCTATGAAAATGAAATACCTGCAATGCTGAATTTGAATGGGAGAGATATTCCCAATACACAGATTTTGGTTGCAGGTACTACTGGTTCAGGAAAATCCAATTTGCTTGCAGTTCTTTTAAACGAGATTAGGACACTTTCTATTGAAAGCCCTTACCCGGTCAATTTTTTATTCTTTGATTATAAAGGGGAGTTTTCAGATCCTGCCAATAACGCATGGTTAAATCTTTTTGAGGTTGATAGAAGTGCCATCCTTGACCCAATAATTTCTCCGCTTCCTTTCACTCCGTTTAAAGACTTTACCGGAAAAGCGCAAAATGAAATCAATCTTTATTCAACAGAACTGTCAGAAGCTTTATGTTCAATTGACCGGGCTAATATTAGCGCTAACATGAACAATCGTTTATCAGAGGCAATTATTAACGCATACAAAAGAACACAAAATCGTCCTATTACTTTTGATGGTATTATAAAAGAATACACAGCGCTACAGGCTGATAAGGATAAAGACAAAGACGATAGTGTAAAATCAGTATTGAAGCAGTTGATAAGGAATAATCTGTTTGCCAATGAAGACAGCATAGACCTTATAAAAGATAGCTACATGGTGAAGTTGGATGGTTTTCCAAAAGATGGTCCAATTGCAAAAGCGATAGTTTATTTCATTGTTTCAAAATTAAATACCATTTACGAAAAACTGCCGAAACAGGCAGTTGATGAAAACAGCGTAGAGCTTCGGCATTTCACCATAATTGATGAAGCACAATACATGCTCGGTTTTGACAACAAACCACTTCGTGACTTGATTGCCGTTGGCCGAAACAAAGGGTTGAGCATAATCCTTGCCACTCAAAACATGGATAGTTACAAAAGTGAGTACTTTGATTTTTATGCAAACGCCCAATATCCTCTTATTATGAAGCAACAGTCTGTTAATGATGGGGTGATAAAAGATTTGTTCGGTGTTTCCGGCAAAGATTTTCAGGAAATTAAGGAAGCTATCGCTGGATACAAAAAGGAGAATTGATTATAAAAAACCCAACTGCAATTGTATTGGGTATGGGAAAGAAGTATAAAAAAATTAAGGTTAGGCATTTGATATAAAATATTCTAAACCAGTCAGTATTGTTAGTAAACCACAAACTAACATATCTGTCTCTGAAGACTATTTTTTAAATTCCAATCCCCCAAACTTTCAAAAGTCCCTTTGGCAATATTCGTTAAGGCTTCATGGGTGGCGAAGGCTTGGTGGGGGGTGATGATCACGTTTTCCATTTCGATGAGTTCTTTTAGCCAGGGGTCTTTCATTGGGACTTTTTGGAAGTCGTGGAAGAATATGCCTTTTTCGAATTCATAAACGTCAGCGCCGAAATAGCCAATCTTCTTTTCTTTTAATGCATCTAGTACAGCTTTGGTTTCTATGCAGGCTCCTCGTCCGGTATTGATGAGCATGACACCTGGCTTCATTAGTTTTATTTGGTCTTCTCCTATCATATGCCGGGTATTGGGGTTTAGTCCGGTATGGATGGATATGATGTCCGATTCCTTTATTAAATATTGGAGTGGTCTATATTCTATTTCGAGTTCTTTTTTTAGTTCCTCGTTTTGGTTTAGGTCAAAGGCTAGTATTTTTGCTCCAAATGCATATAGTATTTTTGCCACTTTGGCTCCTATATGACCGGTTCCAATAATGCCAATCGTTTTTTGGTTCAGCTCAAATCCTATTAGGTTTTCGGTTCTGAAATCATATTCCTTTACCTGCTTTTCTGTGGTCTTTATTTTTCTCGCCAGGTTTAACATAAGCGTTATTGCAAATTCGGCAATGGCACTCGGGGAATAATCGGGTACATTGGCTACCTGGAATCCTAATTCCTTTGCTTTTTTCAGGTCTACATTATCATAGCCTGCGGCCCGGATAGCAATCTTTTTTATATTCAGCCACGCTAGAATTTCTAAAACCTTCTCACTGGCATCATCGCCTGTATTAATGCTTATGGCATCATACCCTTCAGCCAGGATAGCGGAATCCAGCTTTAATGCATAGGGAATATAGTCGAAGGTATTATTTTCCTGGTTCTGCTTTTTTTCTTCCTTGGTTAAATATTCCAGTTCGAAATTTTGGGTACTGTAAAAAAGTGTTTTCATGTCTTTATTTCTCTTTTTCCTTTATTCAATTTCCCTAAAACTATTTATTTCCTGTCCTTCCTGGGTTGATGGGGGCTATTCAAGGGCTTGATATACATCAGGTTTCGTCCTGACGGGAATCATCTTTTCTGTTTTTTACCTCTTCTATTTTTGACAGGAAGCTTTTTTCTTAACCCGACTTATTGCTTTCTCATTTCATTTTAAACGTTAATTCTCTATATCATGAAAAAAATATTGGTCCCTTGCGATTTCTCAGAATTATCTGAGGAAGCATTTCGTTTTGCTTTAGAATTATCCAGAAAAACGCATGGAGAGGTTTCTGTTCTTCATGTGATTAATTATTATGCCATTATGGATCCTATTGGCGTTCCAGAATATAGTCCGCTAATTCAACCAGACTTAGGAGACCAAATGGAAGAAATTGCCCTGGAACGGTTTAATGCTTTTAAAAATAAATGGGGTCATAAGGAGGACCTAATCGAGTTTATTCCTGAATACGGTGGCACCATTAGTTCTATCCAGGAATTTGCAGAAACCTCGAAATGCGATTTGGTGGTGATGGGGGCAAGGAAGGTAGACGGCTTGGAGGAATACTTTTTTGGGTCCCATTCCGGGAAAATGGTTGGACATTCCAGCGTACCTGTATTATTCATTAAGCATTATTTTGATCCTAATTCTGTTAGGGACATTATTTTTCCTAATTCATTAGAAATACCTCAGGACGATTTAGTATTCAGGATTAAAGACCTTCAGGAATTTTTTAATGCTGAAATACGCGTCTTATATGTCAATACCCCTTATGCTTTCCGTTCCGATCTGGAGACTCAGGAAGCGTTAAAGAAGTTTGCTACCTATTATAGCCTTAGAAATTATTCTCTCCATATTTTCAGCGATCATGATGAAGAAACCGGGATTGCCAATTTCAAAAAACAGTATCCACATGCCATCATAGCCCTATCTACCCATGGCCGGGTGGGTTTGAATGCCTTTTTGAATGGAAGTATTACCAAGAACCTGGTAAATCATTTTGATTATCCAATCTGGACGGTTCTGAAAAAGTAAAGGCTATTGGTTTATTATTTGGAATTTGTTTGCCCCATAAATAAAAGGCAAGAAATAGGGGGTTTATAACAAATGAAATAACTTTCCTGCAGGATAATATGCTATAAGTGAAAATAGGCTTGAGTGAAAATTCTTTATGGGTAGATAAATTTAACTTAAAGCCTATCTATTTAACATAAAAAAAGGGGATTCCATTGCCGGAAACCCCTTTCTGTTTTTTGTTTTTTTACTTTCTTTTTTCCTTTTTATACTTTTTACTTTTCTATACTTTTTTGAATTCCTATGAATTATCCTTTAGGAGCTGCGTGGAAATTGGTTTCTACGAAGTGCCAGTTAATGACATTGAAGAATTCGGCAATATAATCAGGTCTTTTGTTTTGTTGCTTTAAGTAATAAGCATGTTCCCAAACATCCATACCCAGGATAGGGAATCCTTTTACTTCGGCAATATCCATTAATGGATTGTCCTGGTTCGGGGTGGAAGTTACTTCCAGTTTTCCTTCTTTTACAATTAACCAAGCCCATCCGGAACCGAAACGGGTAATACCAGCCTGGGTGAATTTAGTCTTGAATTCGGCAAAAGAACCAAAACTGGTTTGGATAGCATGAGCAATATCACCGGTAGGTTCTCCACCTGCATTTGGGCTCATAACATTCCAATAATGGGTATGGTTGAAATGACCACCGCCGTTATTTCTTACAGCCATTGGGTATTTAGAAATATGCTTTACTATTTCTTCAATAGGAAGATTAGCATCAGAATGTCCTTCCAATGCTTTGTTCAAATTGGTAACATAAGCCTGGTGGTGCTTATTGTGGTGAATCTCCATTGTCAATTTGTCAATGTGAGGCTCTAATGCGTCGTACGCGTAGGGAAGTGCAGGGAGTTCGAAAGCCATGGTTGTTTAGTTTATGTTGATGTTCGTATTGCTAACAAATATAGGACTGTGTATGGTTTTTACTTTGATCTTTTTGTTACAAAGAAATCTTTTAACAATTTATTACTCTCCACTTCCATTATACCCCCCAGGACTTCCGTTTTTGGATGAAGAATGGGGAACCCGGTTCGTTGGTAGCCCGATTTTGGGTCGAAGGCTCCAAATACCAACTTCGAAATTTGTGACCAGTATAAGGCCCCTGCACACATAATACAGGGCTCCAGGCTTACATAGATGGTGCAATCGGTCAAGTATTTAGCGCCCAGATAGCCTTCGGCGGCAGTAATAGCCTGGATTTCGGCATGGGCAGTGATATCATTAAGCTGCTCGGTAAGGTTATAGCCTTTTCCAATTATCCGGTTATTAGCCGTGATCACAGCCCCTACGGGCACCTCGCCTAGGTCGAAGGCAATTTGAGCCTGCTTCATGGCTTCCTTCATAAAATACTCGTCAGAAAACAGGTCCATCGTTCTTGATCTTGTTGGCAATGAATCTGAGAATTTTTTTAGGTTTACGGAAATATTAATTGCGATGTTAAGAACACATACCTGCGGGATTTTAAACAAGGATAATATTGGGGAAAATGTGACCTTATGTGGTTGGGTACAAAAATCGAGAGATCTGGGAGGGATGACCTTCATCGATATCCGGGACCGGTACGGTATTACCCAATTGGTTTTCAATATGAATGAAGATGAAACGCTTTGTTCAGAAGCAAGGAAACTGGGCCGGGAATATGTGATCCAGGTGGAAGGGGCTGTGGTAGAAAGAACGAATAAGAACGATAAAATGGCTACCGGGGATATTGAAATCCTGGTAAAGAAATTAAGCATACTGAATAGCTCCAAGACCACCCCTTTTATCATCGACGATGTGACCGATGGGGGTGAGGAATTACGGGCCCGTTACCGGTACCTGGACTTACGTCGTAATCCTATTCGTAAGAACCTGGAATTTCGTCATAAGCTTATGCAGGAAACCAGACGGTATTTAGATGCCCTGGGTTTTATCGAGGTAGAGACCCCGGTATTAATTAAATCGACTCCGGAAGGGGCCCGTGATTTTGTGGTGCCCAGTAGAATGAACCCGGGTGAGTTTTATGCCCTGCCCCAATCACCGCAAACCTTTAAGCAATTATTAATGGTTTCGGGCTTTGACCGGTATTTCCAGATTGTAAAATGCTTCCGGGACGAAGACCTTCGTTCGGACCGCCAGCCGGAATTTACCCAGATTGATTGTGAAATGTCCTTTATTACCCAGGAAGATATTCTGGAAGTGTTTGAAGGCTTAACCCATACCCTCTTTAAAAACCTGAAGGGGCTTAGTTTTTCCAAGTTCCCCAGAATGACCTATGCCGAGGCCATGCGTTTATATGGTTCCGATAAGCCGGATACCCGGTTTGGCATGCAGTTCGTGGAATTAAACCATTTAGTTACAGGTAAGGGTTTTGGGGTATTTGATTCGGCCGAATTGGTGGTTGGGATTTGTGCTACCGGATGTGCTTCCTATACCCGTAAAGACCTGGACGAATTAACCGATTTTGTAAAGCGTCCCCAAGTGGGAGCTTCGGGATTGGTGTATATACGCCACCAGGAAAACGGAGAGTTTAAATCTTCGGTCGATAAGTTTTATTCCCCTACCGATTTAGCCGATATTGGATCGGCTTTTCATTCCTCGCCGGGAGATTTAATCCTGATTCTGGCAGGGAAAAAGGCCAAGACCCAAAAAGCCTTGAACGATTTGCGCCTGGAAATGGGCTCCCGCTTGGGTCTTCGTGATCCGCATACCTTCTCCCCATTATGGGTGGTCGATTTCCCATTATTGGAATGGGACGAAGAATCGGGCCGGTATCATGCCATGCACCATCCTTTTACCTCTCCAAAACCCGAAGACTTTTCTTTATTAACCAGTTCTCCGGGTGATGTTAGGGCCAATGCCTATGACCTGGTCATAAATGGAACGGAAATAGGGGGAGGATCGATCCGGATTCATGATAAAACGGTACAAAATGCCATGTTCAAACTATTGGGTTTTAGCGAAGAAGAGGCTCAGAAGCAGTTTGGATTCCTTCTCGATGCCTTCGAATATGGGGCGCCTCCACATGGAGGACTTGCTTTCGGTTTCGATCGGCTTTGTGCGGTTTTATTGGGACTAGATTCCTTACGGGATTGTATTGCCTTCCCGAAAAACAATTCGGGTAGGGATGTGATGATCGAGACCCCCTCTACCATTTCCGATGCCCAATTGAAGGAATTGAATATACGGGTAAGCTTATAGGATATTCACTTATAGGTTTCCTACCCTTTATCTTCCAACCGGGAAAGGTCGACGGGAATATCGGTGGTGAACATATTGGTAATAGCCCTGGCTATCATTTTCCCGCTTTCCTTTTCGATAAGCTCTCCCTGTAAATGGGATATCTTTTTCCCTTCCTTGATCATTTGTGCGGTGGCGATTAGGGTTTGTCCTTCCATAGCCGGGTAGAAATAATCGACATTCAGGTTTACGGTTGTTTTCAGGTGGGTAAATTCCAGGCTAATCACCGTCATACCAATTATCTCGTCCAGGATGGAGGCAATAACGCCCCCATGAAGGGTACCCAGGGCATTGGTCATTTCATGCCTGATTTTATACTCTTTTACCACCTTCCCTTTTTCGTAATAAGTGAGCTTTCCATTGAGCCAATTACCAAAAGCGGAAATTCCCCTGGTATTTTCCTTACCTAGTTGGGATAGAAAAAGTTCTTGTATAGTCATATTTGCCTTTTCTATTTTCTTTTTTTTTTCTTCTTCTGCTGCTGCTGCTTTAAAAAGGCAAATCATCGTCCATACTTTCAGGACTTATGGGAGCATTCGATTCTCCCGGCTTTGATACGGTATAATTATCGGTATTCGGTTGCGGGGCCCCTGGCTTCCCATCCGATTTGGAACCCAGCATGGTCATGGAATCGGCCACAATCTCGGTTATATATTTTTTTACTCCTTCCTTGTCTTCGTACGAACGGGTTCGGATTTTTCCTTCCAGGTAAATCTGTTTACCCTTGGTCAGGTATTTCTCTGCAATTTCGGCAAGCCCCCTCCACATGACAATATTATGCCATTCCGTTTGCTCCACCCGGGCCCCATCCCGAACAAAGGTTTCTGTGGTGGCCAGGGTAAAATTGGCTACCGACGAGCCCCCTTCCAAATGCCGCACTTCCGGGTCTTTGCCCAAATGCCCTATTAAGATTACTTTATTAACGCCTGCCATGGTCTATATGGTTTAATCCTTGTCTGATAATGTTTGAATCAATTTATGCATGGCTCTTGGAAAAGCATATTGATTCAGGTTTTCTTCCTCTACCCGAAGATAGGGACTGGCTGTTCCATTCGCAATGCTATTCTCCTGCAATAGCCAAAAGCGGAAGTAAATTTTCTGATGGCTTAAGTTTTGTATTTCCTCCAGGAGTTCCGGTTTGGTTTTTAGGGAATGAATCTCGACAGGAAAACCATTCTCGTTTTTTAGTTCTTCCCATTCCAGGGCCTTATCCGATTCCAATAGGGGGAATTCAAACAAGCCGGGCCATATATCGGATTCCTCTCGTTTTTTAACAAGATAATTTCCTTCTTCCTTCGCGATGATATAATTGAAATATCGTTTTCGTAAAGGCTTTCTAATTTTCTTTACCGGGAGGTCGGCAATCTTATCCTGGTTTTTGGCAAAACAAATCTGGGTAAAGGGGCAATCCTCACAAAGGGGGTTCTGGGGTTTGCATAGCAGGGCACCAAATTCCATCATACCCTGGTTAAAAAAATCCGGGGCATTGGCTCCCATTAGGTTTTGGGCCATCTGGAAGTACTCCTCCTTTCCTTTTTTATTAATGGGCAAGGTATATATGCCTTTTAACCGGGAAATTACCCGGAATACATTTCCGTCCAATACCGGAACCGCTTCATCAAAGCAAAAGGAGGCTATGGCGGCGGCGGTATAATCCCCTATCCCTTTTAGCTTTCTAAGCTCTTCAAAGCGTTCAGGGAACTTACCTCCCTGATAAATAGCAATTTGTTTGGCCGTTTGATGCAGGTTTAAGGCTCTGGAATAATATCCTAAACCCTGCCAGGCCGATAATACCTCATCCTGGGGGGCAAGTGCCAAATCAAATACGGTAGGAAAGCGTTTCAGGAACTTATAATAATAGGGAAGGCCCTGGTTTACCCTGGTTTGCTGAAGAATTATCTCCGATAACCATATTTTATATGGATCCCGGGTATTCCTCCAGGGTAAATCCCTTTTATGGCTTATATACCAGTCTAAAATTCCTTTACCAATATCCATTTTATTCAATTCCCGGCAATGGGATGCTATAAATATAAGCCAGGACCTGTATGCCCCATATAGAAATGAATCTAAATTTTTTAATATGGTGTAAAACAGTATCTTTGCATCCCCTAATTAACTTATTAGAAAGTAAAATTTAAAATACACCTAACTATGACCAAAGCCGAGATCATTGCCGAAATCGCAAATAAAACAGGAATTGAAAAAATCGATGTTCAGGAAACCGTGGAAACCTTTTTCAAGGTGGTAAAAAACTCCATGGCCGAAGGGGAAAATGTTTATGTAAGAGGATTTGGAAGTTTTATTGTTAAGAAAAGAGCAAAGAAAACGGCCCGTAATATCTCCAAAAACACAGCCATCATTATCCCGGAACATTTTATTCCAAGTTTTAAGCCTGCAAAGATCTTTTTGGAAAAAGTAAAATCCAATTCTCAAAAAATAGCCCCAGTAGCTAAGTAATTCTATGTCGAGGACCCAGGTTTTGGTAATAGTATCCATCGTCTTGTTAATGGGAGTACTCCTGTCACTAGACATCCATAAAGCAGGGAAACCTGCCGGGGATAATAAACCAAACCGGATGCCTTCTGCACAAGTTCAGGCTGTACCTGTTTTGAACCTGGATTCCATGCAATCCAAAGATTTATCGGTTCTGAGTCCCGAACAAGCCAAAGTACTAAATCAGGAAAAAGAAGAAGCAAAGAAAAATCCTGGGTTTGAAACCTATACCCGTTTAGGGGATACCTGGAATAAATCCAGCAAATCTGTTTGGGCAGGTCATTATTATTTTAAAGCAGCCGAATTAAAGCCAGGACTGGAAAACTGGTTAAAAGCGGGTGATGCTTTAAATGAATCCCTTTCCAATAACCAGGATACCTCTTCGGCCAGATTAATTTTTACCGAATCAACCAAGGCTTTTTCCGAAGCTATTAAACTTGATTCAACCAACCTGGATGCAAAAACAGGATTGGGTGTTGCCTATGTGGCCGGTGGGGATAACCCCATGCAGGGCATTGGTTTATTATTGGGTGTGGTAAGCAAAGATCCCAATAATATCAAAGCCAATTTTAGTCTGGGTCTTTTCTCCATGAAAAGCGGACAATACCAAAAAGCAATTAACCGGTTTAAGACGGTAGTTTCTCAAAAACCTGGGGCTGAGGCCTATTTTTACCTTGCCCAGGCCTACCAGAATCTAAACTTAAAAAAGGAGGCTATTGACGCCTACCTGCAAAGTAAAAAATACATAGATGATGCCCAGACGCTTACCAGCATAGACCATCTAATAAAAGAATTGACTAATTAAACTTCTAAAACTATTACAATGCCTAGCGGAAAAAAAAGAAAACGCCATAAAATGGCCACCCACAAAAGAAAAAAACGATTGAGAAAAAACCGTCATAAAAAGAAATAATTCACATTTTCTAAGGTTTGTCATTTATGAACCGGTTTGGGCTTTGGCCTGGATCGGTTTCATGCATTGATTTATTTTCCGCCTGTTTATTCTAGATTCATTTGAAAGAACTCATCATAAACTCTAGTTCGGAGGGTGTGACTATTGCCTTATTAAAGGATAAGTCACTTGCCGAACTTCACCAGGAACAGCTGGGCAATAATTATTCGGTTGGGGATATATACCTTGGTCGGATAAAGAAAATTATGCCCGGACTGAACGCAGCCTTTGTGGACGTTGGTTATGAAAAAGATGCATTTTTGCATTATTTCGACCTGGGTGCACAGGTAAATTCCGTGGTGAAATTTGCCAGAGATGCGCGTAATAAACATCCTGACAATAAACTCCTGAACGGCTTTACCCTGGAGAAAGAAATTCAGAAATCCGGTAAAATCTCGGATGTTCTAACCAAGAACCAATTAATTCCGGTTCAAATTACTAAGGAGCCTATATCTACCAAAGGCCCCCGTTTATCGGTGGATTTATCGCTTGCCGGACGATTTGTCGTTTTGGTACCCTTTATTGATACCGTTTCGGTATCCAAAAAAATTAAAAGCAATGCCGAAAGGAATCGCTTAAAGAAATTAATTGAAGACATCCGCCCTAAAAACTTCGGTATCATTATTCGTACGGTATCGGAAAACCGGGGGCAGGAAGAACTTCAAAAAGACGTAGAAGAACTCTGCGAAAAATGGGAAACCCTTACCCATAAACTCCCTACCACCGAACCAACCAAAAAAATCCTGGGAGAAATTGACCGTACTTCCAGTATTTTACGGGATATATTAAATGCCGATTTCCAGAATATTATTTTAAACGATCCGGAAATATACGAGGAGGTTAAAACCTATATCCATGGTATTGCCCCTGAACAGGAGAAAATTGTCAAATTTTATAAAGGCAAGGAACCCCTTTTCGAGCATTATGGCATTGATAAACAAATCAAGGCCTTGTTTGGGAAAACCGTAACCATGATGGGTGGAGCCTATCTGGTCATTGAACATACCGAAGCCCTTCATGTGATTGATGTAAACTCGGGCAATAGAACCAATGGGGAGCAAAACCAGGAGGAAAATGCCTTTCAGGTAAATAAGGAGGCTGCCAGGGAAATTGCCCGTCAGCTACGCTTACGGGATATGGGGGGAATTATTGTCATTGATTTCATCGACCTTCACAAACCGCAAAACCGAAAAGACCTATACGATCATCTTCGCAAGGAAATGATGGACGATAGGGCCAAGCATACCATTCTTCCTCCTAGCCGGTTCGGTCTCGTGCAAATTACCCGCCAGCGGGTTCGGCCGGAAATGAATATTGTTACGGTTGAAAAATGTCCTGCCTGTGGTGGAACGGGAGAAGTAAGACCAAACGCCTTAATTAAGGATGATATCGACAATGCCCTTACCTATTTATTGGGTCAACAAAACCATGATCATTTAAGCCTGAAAGTAAATCCAATTATCGGGGCTTATTTACGAATGGGATGGTGGGCATTGCAAAGAAAATGGTATTTTAAGCATAAGAAATGGATAAAAATACAGGACGAAACCTCCTACCATTTCCTTGAATATCATTTCTATTCCAACGAAGAAGAAATTAAAAATTGAACCCTCCCTCAGGAAAGACCCAGTTCATTTGCCAAAATTGCGGTAACCATTCGGTAAAATGGATGGGAAAATGTCCCGCCTGTGGTGAATGGAATACCCTAATCGAGGAAAAAGTTCAAAAAATAAAGACCCCTATGTTCTCCGGGGGAAATACCTTTATTACGGAGGCCACCCGTCCCATTGCCTTAAGCCAGATTGAAGAATCGGCCCAGGAAAGAATGGCTACCCCAGACGAGGAATTAAACCGGGTTTTGGGCGGGGGTATTGTAGCCGGATCCCTGGTATTAATTGGAGGAGAACCTGGAATAGGGAAATCCACCCTGATGTTGCAATTAGCCCTTTCTCTACCCCATAAACTTATATTTTATGTTTCGGGTGAGGAAAGTCTTCAGCAGGTAAAAATGCGGGCCAGCCGAATCGGCGATAATAAAAACCCTCTATCCGATCATTGTTTTATTTATATGGAGACCAATCTGAATGCCATTCTGGATCAGATTGAAATTGTATTACCGGAATTGATCATTATTGATTCTATTCAAACCCTCTGGTCCCCGCAAATGGAATCCAGTCCTGGTTCGGTTTCCCAGGTAAGGGAATGTACCGCCTTATTATTACGCCTGGCCAAATCCAAGAATATCCCGGTATTCATTATCGGCCATATTACCAAGGATGGAGCTATAGCCGGGCCAAAGGTCCTGGAACATATGGTCGATACCGTTTTGCAATTCGAGGGCGACCGGCATTACCAATACCGTATTCTCCGTACACTCAAAAATCGCTTTGGCTCCTCCTCCGAACTAGGTATTTATGAAATGCAGGGGGAAGGATTGCGTCAGGTTCCCAATCCATCGGAGATATTAATATCACCCCGGGATGAAAGCCTGAGTGGAATAAGTATATCGGCCGTGATGGAAGGGGCCAGGGTTATTTTACTGGAAAGCCAGGCTTTGGTTAGTCCATCGGTATATGGAACCCCTCAGCGTAGCTCTATCGGATTTGATCCAAGAAGGATGAGTATGCTGCTGGCGGTACTGGAAAAAAAGGGGGGATTTCGATTGGGCATGCAGGATGTATTTCTGAATATCACGGGAGGCATACGGGTGGAAGACCCTGCTATTGACCTCGGATTGGTGGTTTCAATACTCTCCTCTTTCCTGGATATTGCCATTTCCTCGAAAGATTGCTTTACCGGGGAGGTAGGCTTATCCGGAGAAATCAGAGCCGTTAGCCGGATGGAGCAACGCATATCGGAAGCCAGAAAATTAGGCTTCGAGCGGATTTTTATTCCTAAATCCGGCCAGACTCTTAAAAACAAGGGCCCATTTCGGGTGATTGAAATCTCGAAATTGGACGATTTAATTCGGGAACTCTTCTCGAATTAATAGGTAGACTCTTTTACCGAAATTAACTGATCGGCAATATATTGTCCCTTATCCGAATTCTTATCATTATAATTATCTCCTCTCCAGGGAAGGGACATTCTGTATTGGGTATAATGAACCGTAATATCCTTTCCTTCGGCATTCATAAGCACCTTGGCAATAGAATCGTTGGTAACCGAGAAATAAAAGAAATTATTCTGGAATCCGGTACTGCCTGCACGGGAACCTGGCAGAAGCATTTCGGCTTCATAGGTTTTGAAAACATTTCCCTTTAAAGAAAATTTGAAAAGTTTACCTTCTCTTTCTCCTGTGCTATAGGAATTATAAAAGTTCCAGTAAATAAAAAATCCAAGGAATACAATCAGGATTAAAACGGCGATGCTTAAGAATCTTCTCATAGATTAGGCTTTGTACCAAATCTAAGGAAAATCCTAATACATTCAGCTCTTTGCTAAAATAGCGTCCTGAACCATGGGTTTAACCATTAAAGGTAGGCTAAAGGTAAAGGTGCTACCCATTCCCGGATTGCTTTCTGCCCAAATCTTACCCTGGTTTATCTCTATAAAATCCTTACATAATAAAAGACCTAACCCAGTTCCCTTTTCGTTTTGAGTGCCCGAAGTAGAGATCCCTTCCAGGGTGAATAATTTTTCAAGGACCATATCGGGAATACCAATACCCGAATCGGATACGGATACCAAAATAATACCCCTATCATTTCGAATATTGATTCCGATTTTACCTCCACTGGGGGTAAACTTAATGGCATTGGCAACCAGGTTACGGATAACCAGTTTAATCATTTCCTTATCCACCATGGTGGTTAGGGTATCGGTTTTGGAAACCCGAATATCAATCGCTTTTTTATCGGCCTGAGAATTAAAGAAACTTACCACTTCCCGGGCTAGTTCTGGTAGGTTTACTAAATCTTTTTTCGGATTAATCCCCCGCATCTGACTCTTTGACCATTGTAATAAATTATCCAGCATATAGGAAGTTTCCTGCACATTATGGGTAAGCTGGCTGGATAACATCATGACCTCTTCATTGGACAAATCACCGCTTTCCATGAGTTTTAATATGGCCTCCAAATTGGCAAGAGGAGATCTCAAATCGTGGGAAATAATAGAGAACAACCTGTCCTTTACCGTATTCAGGGTTTGTAATTCCTCTTTTTGAATGGATAATTGATTATTGATTTCCTTTTTCTGGTTATAATTATAAAGCAAAACCATGGCCAGGAATCCAATTAAGGGAAGCAAAACGGAGAAAAAGAGGACAATGGAATTCTTAAACCGAATATTAATGGCCTGCCTATCTCGTTCGCTGGTAAGCTTCTCAATATTCTTTTGTTTCAGTTCCAGATCTCTATGGGCATTGATTTTAGAAATCTCCATGGCTTTTTCAACCGTTTCAATACTATCATTCAATTGAACATATTTCTTATAATAGGCCAGGGCTCTTGGAAAATTCCCGGTCATGGAATCCACCATAGATAGGCTTTGATAGGTACTGGTAATTAAATAGGAAAACCGAAGCTTCTGGGCCTGGTTCAATACATCTTGAAAATAGGATTCTGCATTGAGGGGGTCTTGCTTTTTCAAATAAATATTCCCAATATTTTGCAGTATGCTAAGCTTCGCCTCCTCATCATGAGCCTTACTATAATAATAATAGGCCCGATCGAAACTGGCTTTGGAGGAGTCATAGGCATCTCTGCTTAGATAAACAGTCCCCAGGGTTCTATAATTGTCCCCAATTAAAAGCGTATCATTGGTTGACAGGGCCATTTTTAAGGAAAGTCGGGCAATTTCTTCGGATTTGGCTGTATTGCCCAATTTCTGATAGGCAGAGGCAATATTGGATAGGGACATATAATAATATTTTTTATCCTTTATCCCCTTAAATATCGCAGCTCCCTTATTATAAAAGTCTAAGGCTTTTTTATATTGTTTTAAGGTATTATTGAATTCGCCCAGGTCATTGTAAACCGATCCCTCTTCTTTTTTAAGACCCGCTGTTTCACAAACATCCAAGGCCTTGATAAGATATTTCAATCCCTCCGGAAAATTAAGTTGGTTTACGTAATCATCCCCAATATACCGTTCGGCTTTGGCAATTGCCTCATTGTTTTCGGCTTTTGTAGCCACTTCCAAGGCATCGAAAGCATATTTCAAAGATTGCTCCGAGCTCTTATCCATAAAATCAAAGGACAATTTCAAAAGTAGATTAGCCTTAACCCGTTGTTTTTCGTAATCCCCTGTGATTTTATTGATAATACCATCCCTATCATCACCCCAGGAGGAGTATGAAATCATTAAGAGGCTAAGCCCCAATAGGAATGAGAGAATTACTTTTTTCAAGGTTTATTTCTAATGCCAATTTATACGGACTCGCAAAAAGAAAGGTTTCACCCCTTGAATTGGAATTTAGATTTTTTTACCGGCTCAAATACATGGATTTTTCATTGTAGAGATGCTTGAAATAAGGGTCCTCCAGATCGGTAATGAAACGGATGGCTTCTCCGGTTGATTTCATCTCAGGACCCAATTCCTTCGTCACTTCCGGAAACTTATTAAAAGAAAAGACCGGCTCCTTTATAGCGTATCCCTCCAGGAAAGGTTTCATATCGAAGTCCTTTAGCTTATTAACCCCCAACATAACCTTAGCCGCCATATTAATAAAGGGTACTCCATAGGCTTTTGAGATAAAAGGAACGGTTCGGGAAGCTCGTGGATTTGCCTCGATCACATAAACCTTATCGTTTTTAATCGCAAACTGAATATTGAGTAATCCTTTTACGTTCAAGGCAAAGGCGATTTTTCGGGTATACTCCTCCATATCTTTAATCACCTTTTCCGGTAAATTAAAAGGAGGCAGCACCGCCGAGGAATCTCCGGAATGAATACCCGCTGGCTCGATATGCTCCATTAAACCAATAATCTTAACTTCTTCCCCATCACAAATACAATCGGATTCTGCTTCCTCGGCCCTATCCAGGAAATGATCAATGAGAACCCTGTTACCAGGCAGGTTCTTTAATAAGCCAATTACAGCCGCTTCCAATTCCTCATCGTTGATCACAATCAACATCCCCTGACCACCCAAAACATAAGAAGGACGAACCAATACCGGATAACCTACATTGGTTACCACTTCCAACGCTTCTTCGGCCGATTCAGCAACCCCATATTTCGGATAGGGAATACCCAATTCCTTTAATAAATCGGAGAAACGACCTCTATCTTCGGCCTTATCCATATCCTCATAAGAAGTTCCCAAAATTGGGATGCCTATTTCATGTAATTTCTCGGATAATTTCAATGCCGTTTGGCCCCCTAACTGGACAATGACCCCTATGGGCTCTTCCAATTCAATAATTTCACGGATATGCTCCCAATATACCGGCTCGAAGTATAGTTTATCGGCCATGGTAAAATCGGTGGAAACCGTTTCCGGATTACAATTAATCATTATGGCCTCAAATCCCGCCTCCCGGGCAGCCAATAATCCATGTACACAGGCATAATCAAATTCAATACCCTGGCCTATTCTATTGGGACCGGAACCCAAAACAATTACTTTTTTCCGGTCGGACCGGATAGACTCGTTTTCAAA
>Ga0209067_10000526_pt1 | contig 24262 bp, 19 predicted proteins | sample ColStrG_CSR_2013_FD_187199 | JGI IMG/M metagenome (GOLD analysis project Ga0209067, IMG submission 187199) | Freshwater sediment microbial communities in response to fracking from Pennsylvania, USA - Cold Stream Run_MetaG_CSR_2013 (SPAdes)... | ecosystem: Environmental > Aquatic > Freshwater >... | reverse complement strand
GGCCGCCGCGGCCGCCCCACCGTTCAGGGCCAGGGCGATGCGTGACGCCAGCCGCCTCGCGACCTCGGCCTTGTCGCAGGTCGGCCAGGCCTCGACGCCAGCGGCGTCGACGACGCGCACCGTATTGTCATCGGCGCCCATGACCGCGCCGCCGGCGACACTGTTGGCGACGATCCAGTCACAGCCTTTGCGTTCGAGCTTAGCCTGGGCGTTGGCGTCCAGGTCATCCGTCTCGGCCGCGAAACCGACAACCAGCCGCGGCCGTGCGGGTCCGGGCGCCGATAGCGCGGCCAGGATGTCGGGGTTCTCGACAAGGTCGATGGTGGGCGCACCGCCCCGACCCTTTTTCATCTTGGAGGAACACTCCGTCGCCGGTCGCCAATCCGAGACGGCGGCGACACAGACCGCGGCGTCGGCCGGCAGGGCCGCCAGACAAGCGGCTTGCATCTGCCGCGCGGTCTCGACGTCAACCCGCCTGACCGACGGCGGTGTCGCCAGGGCGGTGGGGCCAGTCACCAAGGTTACCTCCGCGCCCAGATCCGCCAGGGCCGCGGCGATGGCGTAGCCCTGTTTGCCACTTGATCTGTTGGTCAGGACCCGGACAGGATCCAAGGGTTCGGCGGTCGGGCCGGCCGTCACAAGGACGTGGCGTCCCGCCAGCGGTCGTCGGCTGGGCGCTACGCGATCCAATTCGCCGACGATGGCGTCAAGGATCGCTTCTGGCTCGGCCATTCGTCCTGGCCCGGTCTCGCCGCACGCCATCGCCCCCTCGTCAGGACCGACGAAGGCGACGCCGTCGGCGCGCAAGGCGGCGACATTTCGCCGGGTCGCCGGATGCAGCCACATCCTCACATTCATCGCCGGGGCCATCAGGACCGGCGCATCGGTGGCCAGCAGGAGCGTCGAGGCCAGGTCGTCGGCCAATCCATTCGCCGCCTTGGCCATGAGATCGGCGGTCGCCGGGGCGACAACGATAAGATCAGCGTCTCTCGAAAGCTGAATATGTCCCATCTCGGCTTCATCGCCCAGGGAAAACAGGTCTTCGCGAACCTTGTCCTGAGCCAATGCCGCCAGCGACAAGGGCGTGACGAACTGGGCGCCGCCCGCGGTCAAAACAGGCCTCACGGCGATCCCGATCTTGCGCAACAGCCGGGTGAGTTCGAGGCTTTTGTAGGCCGCGATTCCGCCGCCCACAATCAACAGGACGCGTTTTTCGGTCACCCAGGTGCGCTCCAATGCATGGCGTCCCGCTCTTAGACCGGACGGCGCTATGGACAAAGCGAACAAATCGTTCTATTTTTGTTCCGTGGCGGAGAGGGCCGCCCGTTCAGGGAGTCAATCATGAGATATCGAGCTCATTTCATGGGGGTGGCGGTCGTCGTCGTGGCGTTGGCGGGGTGCGGCGGCAAGCCGTCGGCGGTAAGCGCCGGGTCGTCAGGCGCCGCTCCGCAGGTGGCGACGGCGGATGGCGCCGCGCAAGGCGGCGCGCCGGCCGCGGGGCGGGACCCGCGAGACCTTCCCATACCGCAGGTGAACGGCAAGCCCATGTGGGCGCCCAATCGTAAGCATACGGCCGAGGAGAACGCCGCCTATCAGTTCTCCAAGAACGGGGGCGATTTTGGCGCCAAGAGCGAGACCGAATATGTGACAAAGGTCCATGCCTTCATCGAAAACCCGCCAAGCGATGTTGAATCCATCGACCGGGCGAACGGCGATCGTTTGATGTACGACCCGGCGAAAAACGTGTTCGCGGTGGTCAGCAAGACGGGCGCGCCGCGCACGATGTTCAAGCCTCGGGACGGCGCCGCCTATTGGGCGCAGCAAAAGGATCGCGAATCCAAGCGCTCGAGTTCGAGCGCCGACCGCGGCGGCGGCGGCTCCGATCAAAGCTAGGGTCGGGGTGGGCCCGGGCCACCGCGCCTAGCGCGTCAGAGCGGCCGCGGCGAACACCGTGGCCGCCGCGAGAGCCCCCAACACCAGACTCACAGGATCAAGTCGGAAGGTGGCCCCAGGCGGGGTTTGCACGGCCGGGGGCGGATCGCGCCCTATCCTACGCAGGGCCGCGGTGACTTCATCGCCAAGTTCGCGCAGGCGCGATGTGGGCGACATCTCGCGCGTGATCCACCGCCGGACGACGGGTTCGGCGGCCGCCCAGATGTCCAGCGCGGGATCCACGCGGCGCGCGACGCCTTCCACGGTGAGCATGGTCTTTTGCAGCAGGACCAATTCCGGGCGCAGGCGCATGTCGAACAAGGCGGTGACCTCGAACAGTTGAGTCAGCAGACGGCTCATCGAGACATCCGACGCCGTTCGGCCGAAGATCGGTTCGCCGACGGCGCGCAACGCCTGGGCGAACGCCGCCCGGTCGTGATCAGCCGACACATAGCCGGCGTCGAAATGGACATCGGCGACGCGAGCGTAGTCACGACGGATGAAGCCCCAGAGGATCTCCGCCAGATACCGGCGCTCGGACGCGCCCAGCCGGCCAACGATGCCGAAATCGACCGCGATCGGACGGCCGTCAGCGTCAATGAACAGGTTCCCCTCGTGCAAATCGGCATGGAAGACGCCGTGCTCCAATGCCTGGGACAGAAATGCGCGAATGAGGCTGGTCGCCAGGCGCGGCCCATCCAGGCCCGGCCGGCGCAATGTCGCGTCATCCGAAAGCGGATCGCCGTCGACCCATTCCAAGGTGAGGACGCGGCGCGCCACCCCGGGCCAAACGACGGCAGGCGCATCCATGAAGCCATCGGACCGCATGGCCAGACGCAACTCGTCGGCGCCGGCAGCCTCGAACCTGAGGTCCAGTTCCAGTTCCAGCGATCTGGCCACCGTTCGAGCCAGGGACCGGGGCTCCAGACGTTTCGCGGCAGGACTCCAGCGTTCGACCCATCCCGCCGCCACGGTCATCGCCGAGATATCGCGCGCGACAAGACGCTCGACGTCGGGCCGCAGGACTTTCACCGCCACCGCGCGCCCATCCTTCAGCCTGGCCCTGTGCACCTGCGCCAGCGAAGCGGCGGCCACGGCCTCCGCGAACTCGTCGAACAGCGTCTCCACGGGCTGACCCAAAGCCGCCTCGACCGAGGCCCGCGCCTGGGCGAGGGGAAACGCCGGCAACCGGTCCTTGAGATGGGAGAGGTCCATCGCGAATTGTGCGCCGAACACGTCGGCCCGCGTGGAGAGCAATTGTCCCAGCTTGATCGCGACCGGGCCGTGACGCTCCAGAACGCGCGCCAGCCGCTCGCCAGGGCGTCCGGTTCTGGCTTGGCCTACGCCAAACGCCCGACCGACCACGCCCGCCAACCGCAACCAGACCGGCGTCAAGGCGGCATAGTCCTTCGGCGCGAGAAGATCCGCGCGCGCCAGGTCCCAGCCGACGGCGACCATTCGGCCCAACGTCGAAGGCGATCGGCTCAGAGCGCCCACCCGTGATGCAGCGCGCAGACGCCGCCGCTGAAATTGGTGACACTCACCTGGGAGAACCCCGCCGCCCCCATCATGCCCGCGAGGCGCGCCTGATCCGGGAAGCGGCGAATGCTCTCGATGAGGTAGGCGTAGGACTCGCGATCCCCCGCGACCCATTGGCCGATCCGGGGAATGACCTCGAACGAATAGGCGTCATAAAGGGCGCGCAGCGCCTCCGTTGTCGGCCGCGAAAACTCCAGACAGATGAAGCGTCCCCCCGGCCGCAGCACCCGCCTGGCTTCCCGCAGCGCCCGGTCGATATCGGTCACATTGCGCAGGCCAAAGGAGATGCAATAGGCGTCCGCCACGGCGTCGCCCAGCGGCAGCGCCTGCGCGTCCCCCACCGACCAGAGAACCGACTCCGCGTCGCGACCCTCGCGACCGGCGCGCACCATTCGCTCAGTGTAGTCCACCACCATAACTCGCGCCGGCCGCCCGCCTCGTCGTTTTTGGGCCGCGGCCGCCCGATCCAGGAAGCGCCGCGACATATCGCCAGTTCCGCCGGCGCAATCGACGATCAATTCCCCTGGCTGAGGATTCAGCCGCGCCGCGGCGGCGTCTTTCCACAGCCGATGAACCCCCGCGCTCATCAGATCGTTCATCAGGTCGTAGCGGCTGGCCACGCTGTCGAACACGCCGCGAACCAATCCGGGCTTGTCGGCCGGATCGACGTCACGATAACCAAAAGCGGCGGAAGGTTCGCTCATACGCGCCTATTAGGCGCACCGGGCCGACGGCGCTAGGTGATGATCGCCGCGGATCGGAGCAAACAATAATGATCCAATTAATCAGCCCTTTATAGCAGCCGTAGGATTCCCGCGACGGCGCGCCAACCGATGGCTCGCGCCTGACCTCTCAGGGTGAGGCAGAGGCGCCGTCGTGTCGGCGTCCGACTCATGGGATAGCCACAACCATGCCCGAGCTTCCCGAAGTCGAGACTGTGCGACGCGGCCTGGCGCCGCATCTGGTTGGCGCCCGCCTGACGCGGGTGATTGCTCGACGACCCGATCTGCGGTTTCCGTTTCCCGATGGATTTGTCCAGAGGCTCACCGGAGCGCGTGTGGAGTCGCTTGGCCGCCGCGGCAAATACATCCTGGCGCCGCTGGATCGGGGCGACACCCTGACCATTCATCTGGGCATGAGCGGACGAATACAGGTCCTCGCCACCGACGTGCCGCCCGCTGGCGAACCGGTCGCGCATGTCGCGACCAAACATGCGCACGTCGTATTCGAGACCGATCGCGGCGCCACCCTGACCTATTTCGACCCCCGGCGGTTCGGGTACATGGATCTGATTGAAACCGCCCGCATCGAGGCTCACCCCCGCTTCTCCGGCATGGGTCCGGAACCTTTGGGACCCGATTTCACCGCCGCCTGGCTCGGAGCGGTCTTCGCCGATCGCCGACAAAGCGCCAAGACCCTGTTGCTTGATCAGACGCTGGTGGCTGGGCTTGGCAATATCTACGTCTGCGAGGCCCTGCACGCGGCGCGGATTTCGCCGCTCGGCAGCGCAGGCGATATTCCTCGCCGCCAGGTTGCGGCCCTGACCGACGCCATCCGCAAGGTCCTCGAGGCGGCCATTGAGGCGGGAGGATCAACTCTGCGGGACTACGCCAATGTCGAAGGCGGCATGGGGTATTTCCAACATGCGTTTCAGGTCTACGGTCGCGAAGGCGAGGCGTGCCCACGCAAGCGCTGCGCGGGGGTCGTCCAGCGCCTGCAGCAGGGCGGTCGATCAACATTCTTTTGTCCCAAATGCCAGACTTGAATCCTCCACGGCTGTCCGCCGCGGTCGCCGCTGTCGCCGCGATTTTGATGTGGACGCAGGCCTGGAGTCTTCCGCCTGTCTGGACCGTTCACGGCTCCCGCGGCGAGATCGTGCTGTTTGGTTCGGTCCACATGCTGCCCGACGGCCTGGACTGGAAGCCCGCCGCCCTGCAGCGGGCCCTCGCCCAGGCCGACACCCTATGGTTCGAGGTCACGCTCGGCGACGCTACCGACCAGGCGGTGATGCGGGCCAGCCTCAGTCGCGGCCGCCTCGGCCCCGGACGCACGCTTTGGGACTTGCTGACGCCGCGACAACGCGCCGACGTCGATGACGCGGCGAAATCACTGGAGTTGCCGGCGGCCGATCTGGCGCACATGCAGCCGTGGATGGCGGATCTGACGCTTTCCCTCGCCGCCGACGCGCGCGCTGGCGCAAGGACGGCTCTAGGTGTCGAGGCTCAAGTGCAGAACGCCGCCCCGGCGACCGCGCGCCGGATGGCGCTGGAGACGGTGGACCAGCAGATTGCGATCCTGACGGGCGGCGGGGCGGCCGAACAAGCGGCGTCATTGGATCAGACCAGTCTGGAAATCACCAAGGACCCCGACATCTACACGCGAATGGTTCGCGAATGGACCACCGGCGATGTGGCCGCCCTCCACCACGAGGTCGCCGACTCTCTGTTGGCCGTGGCCCCGGGGGCCTATGCGCGAATGATTTCCAATCGTAACCAGCGCTGGGCGCGCACGCTCACCCGCCTGGCCCGCAAGCCGGGACGAAACGTCGTGATCGTCGGCATAGGGCATCTGGTCGGGCCCGACGGCGTTCCCGCTCTCCTCCGAGCCCAGGGGCTGACCGTCGAGGGTCCCTGAACAGGGCTCGCACGGTTTCCGCCCGACGGCTCAGTGTTGAGATTGACCAGGCCGGAGCCTTCCCCTATACCGCCGCCTCCCATTTCCACGGCGGATTTCCCTCAGGCGGAGACCGCGATCCCAGAGTTGCAATTATATGGCCAATAACCCCGGCGCCAAAAAAGCGATCCGCAAAATCGAGCGTCGCACCGAGGTCAACAAGTCGCGTCGTTCACGTGTACGGACCTTTTTGCGCAAGTTCGACGAGGCCGTCGCTTCGGGCGACGCGGCCGCCGCGAGTTCGGCGTTCACCACCGCGCAATCCGAGCTCATGCGAGCTGTGAGCAAGGGCGTGGTGCACCGGAACACCGGCTCGCGCAAAGTTTCACGCTTACATCGTCAGCTGAAGAAGATGGCGACGGCCTAAGCGCCTCGCCTTCCCCTAAATTTCTGAAAATATTGAAAAAATAAATGAGCCAACGTTTTTGGAAACGCTGGCCGGATTGACCGTGGGCGAACAAAAACGGATCAGCCATATTCGTTAAAAAAAAGTTTACGACGGTTTTCTAAAGCCCTTCCGAGCCTTGGCCGAAGTCAACCGCGAATCAGGTTGGCGGCCCCAGAAATTGGCGTTGACGGGCCCGCATCCGCGGCTAGTTTGGGTCCCCTAACCGCATATCAATTGCACGAACGATCTTCACAGTTGGCGTCTCCAGCGTCGCCAGCCAGCGGGGGCGTTTGGTCCGCCGCCGAGGGGCGCGTGGGTGCGGGTAGGCATGGGGCGGGTCCGCGACTTGAGCGTCGTCGGGCCAGGGTGAACAAGGCTGTCAGGGCTTAGGAATTGGGCATGAACACGAACAGGGCCGAAATGGCCGATCTGAATTCGAAATCAACGGTGTGGGCAAAGACTGCGAACATTCTGAAGCGTGAAATCGGCGAAGACGCCTTTGGGTCCTGGCTGGCTCCCGCATCGCTGGCCGACGGCCCGCTCGGTGATGTGTTTCTGGTTACCCACACGGGTGTGGCGCGCGACTGGGTGCGTCGTTACGCATGGCGGAGAATCTCCGAGCTATGGGTCGCGAACGATCCCGAAGGCCGGGAAATCCGCCTCAAGGCCCGTCAGGAACTGGTAGCCACTGTCGAGACCCCTCGCGAGGAGCCCGCGCCTGCGGGCCGCGCGGCCCCGACGGAGGACGATTGCCGCCGGGTTGGGTTCCTGCAGGACCGCTTCACCTTCGACACCTTTGTTGTCGGCGCCTCCAATGAATTCGCCAACGCGGTGGCGCGACGGGTCGCGTCGTGGGCCGACGGCCATTTCAACCCTGTCCTTTTTCACGGGCCGTACGGGTTCGGCAAAACCCACCTGTTGAACGCCCTGGCCTGGGAGGCCTTGAAGACCGACCCTGGAAAAAAGGTCGTCTACCTTACCGCCGAACGGTTCGTGTCCGGGTTTATTCAGGCCCTGATGGAGCGGCGCGTGGGCGCCTTCAAGGAAGAACTGCGTTCGGCCGACCTGCTCCTGATCGACGATGTTCAATTCATTGGCGGCAAGCAATCGACCCAGGAGGAGTTGTTTCATACCCTCGCGGCCTTGATGGAAGGCGGACGCCGGGTGGTGTTCTCAGCCGATCGGCCCCCGTCAGCGCTGACGGAGTTGGATGCCCGCCTAAGGTCGCACCTTTCCGCCGGGCTGGCCTGTGGGATCGAGCCGGCGGATCGCGCGCTGAGGCTCGGGATCATCGACTGCAAGACCCGCTTTCTTGGCGCTCGGCAGGGATTCACGTGCGGGCTGAGGCCGGAAGTCTCGGCCTTCCTGGTGGATCGCTTCGGCGAAAGCGTGCGCGAATTGGAAGGCGCCTTGAACGTGTTGATCGCCAGACTGGGCGGCGGGGTGGGCGCCTTGACGCTGGACGAGGCGCAGACCCTTCTGCGACCCCACCTGCGGGCAGGCGACAAGCGCATCACCGTCGACGAAATTCAGAAGGCTACGTCGGAGCACTTCGGCCTGAAACAGTCCGATCTGATTTCCCCGGGGCGGGCGCGGGCGCTCGCTCGCCCGCGGCAGGCGGCCATGTGGCTATGCAAGCAACTGACGACCCGGTCCCTGCCGGACATCGGCCGCCGGTTCGGAGGCCGCGATCACACGACCGTGCTCCACGCGGTTCGACGCATCGATGAACTGCGCGCGGCCGATCCGCGGTTGGCCCGTGACCTCGAACAGTTGACGCACAAATTGCGCGGGTAGTTCAGGCCCTCGGCGACACGCCGTGCCGGGCGAAAAACCCGAGCATTCGCCGCCAGCCGTCGCTGGCGGCGGCCGAGTTGTAGCTCTCGCGGTAGTCCGCGTGGAACCCGTGGCCGGCGTCGGGATAGACGACGATCTCGCTGTCGACTTTCCCGGCCGCGGCCAAGGCCTGGCGCATCGCCGGGACGCCGGCGGCCAGTCCGTCCTTGCCGCCATAAAGGCCGAGCACCGGCGCATGAAGGCGGGCGACGTCCTCGATCGGCCATAGTCGCTTTACGTCGTCGGGTGTGTTCGGCGGCCGGACCATCTTCCCATACCAGGCCACCCCGACCTTGATCCGGGCGAAGGACTCGCATGCGAGCCAGGTCACGCCGCCGCCATAGCAAAATCCGGTTATGGCGATCCGCTGGGGGTTAACCGCCGGACTCGCGGACAGATAGTCGATCGCCGCCTTGACGTCGCCCATGACCTGCGGGTCGGAAGCCGCGCGAACGATTTTCATGACCTCGGCCATATCGCCGATCGGGGCCGGATCGGCGACACGCACAAAGAACGCCGGCGCAATCGCGACATAGCCCAGCTTCGCCAGACGGCGGCAAACATCCTTGATGTAGTCATGGACGCCAAAAATCTCCGAGGCGACAATGACGGCGGGATAACGGCCTTTCGCCTTGGGACGCGCGACATAGGCCGGCAAGCGGAATCCGTCGGCGGGCGAAAGGGTCGCCATTTCGACGATCAGACCCGTCACATCGGTATGAATTGGAGCCGCGCCCGCCCAGGTGGCCGCGGCCGCGTATCCGGCGAAAAAGGCCGTGGCGGCGGCGCGACGTGTCATGACCGAATTCGGGGCGAGGATCTGCTCGGGTCCAGTCAATCGCATCGCGCGCGCTCCGGCGGAGGTCCGATCCTCCCCCGTCGCGCCGGGCGAGTCAAACCGGACCAGCGCGGCGCAACGTCAGGCTAAGCCGCCCACCCCCTGGAATGAGTTGCGAGGATCCGCCGATCACCCGGTCGATCCCATGGTGCGCCAGACGCGCTGATCCGGCCAACAGACAGACGTCCCCTGACGACAGGCGCAGCGTCGATGACGGCGCGCGGCGGACCGGTCCCCCAAGTCGGAAGATCGCGGTGTCGCCGAGCGAAACCGAGAGCACAGGCCAGCTGAAGTCCGCTTCGTCGCGGTCCTGGTGCAAGCCGAGCCGGGCTTTTCCCCGATAGAGATTGACAAGGCAGCAATCCGGCTCGACGCGATCATCGACTAGCTCCGACCAAAGCCGCAACAGAATCTGGGGAATTGCGGGCCACGGCAGCCCGGTCAGCGGATGCCGGTCCTGGTATCGATAGCCGTGGGCGTCCGAGACCCATCCCAGTGCGCCGAAGTTGGTCATCTCGACACTCATCACGGCCCCGCCGGGGACGGTCGGACGGAACGCCGGCGCTTCCGCCATTCCCTCCATGACGGCCGCGGTCAACTCGCGCTGTTCAGCAACCTCGACCTTGGCCGGATAGAGGCGAAACCCCGCCCCATCCGCCCGCGCCTCGCGGGCGGTCGGCGGGTCGGAGGCAAGACGGGGTGTGGATGGAGTCATTTTGCGCGGCCCGACGTCCCTCGCGGCCCTTGCGGCGGGCCGCCGGGTTCCCATATCCGCACCGCACGTGGCGTTCTCAAGACATGAGTTGGATCGCGAGCATCAAGCCTATGGGCGGGGCGGTGAGGTGGGTGCACTCTCATGCTCCGTTCGCCCTGGGGAACAGCGACGACACAGGCGCTTCGATACGCTGGAAGGCCACAGTCGGTGTTTGCCCATCAAAAGGAGTGAAAGAAGAGCGTTATGAGCAAGATTATCGGTATCGACCTGGGCACGACGAATTCGTGCGTCGCCATCATGGATGGCAAGACGCCGAAGGTGATCGAAAACGCCGAGGGCGCGCGCACGACGCCGTCGGTGGTGGCGCTTCTTGAAGACGGTGAGCGCCTGATCGGCCAGCCCGCCAAGCGCCAGGCGGTCACCAATCCCGAGAACACCTTTTTCGCGATCAAGCGCCTGATCGGGCGCTCGTTCAACGACCCGATGGTGGAGAAGGATAAGGGCATGGTGCCCTACTCCATTGGCAAGGGCCCGACGGGTGACGCGTGGGTGAAGGCCCACGGCAAGGACTATAGTCCTCAACAGATATCCGCCTTCATCCTGCAAAAGATGAAGGAAGCCGCCGAAGCTCATCTGGGCGAAAAGGTGGAGAAGGCCGTCATCACGGTTCCGGCCTATTTCAACGACGCCCAACGCCAGGCCACGAAGGACGCGGGCAAGATCGCCGGCCTTGAGGTGCTGCGCATCATCAACGAGCCCACCGCCGCCGCGCTCGCCTATGGCCTCGACAAGACCGACGGCAAGAAGATCGCGGTCTACGACCTGGGCGGCGGCACCTTCGACGTGTCGATCCTTGAAATTGGCGATGGCGTCTTCGAGGTGAAGGCGACGAACGGCGATACGTTCCTGGGCGGCGAAGATTTCGACATGCGGATCGTCGAATACCTGGCCGACGAGTTCAAAAAAGAACAGGGCGTCGACCTGCGGAAAGACAAACTGGCCCTGCAGCGCCTGAAGGAAGAGGCGGAGAAGGCCAAAAAGGAACTCTCCTCCACGGCCCAGTACGAGGTGAACCTGCCCTTCATCTCGATGAACGCGTCGGGACCCCTGCATCTCAACATCAAGATTTCGCGCGCCAAGCTCGAAAGCCTGGTCGAGGATTTGGTCGCCAAGACCATCGGCCCCTGCGAGCAGGCGCTGAAGGATGCGGGCCTGCGCAAATCCGACATCGACGAGGTGATCCTGGTCGGCGGCATGACCCGCATGCCTAAGGTCGTCGAGGCGGTGAAGGAGTTTTTCGGCCGCGAACCCCACAAGGGTGTGAATCCGGACGAGGTGGTGGCCCTCGGCGCCGCTATCCAAGGCGGGGTTCTGCAGGGCGACGTGAAGGATGTGCTGCTCCTGGACGTCACGCCCCTGACGCTCGGCATCGAAACGCTCGGCGGCGTGTTCACACCGCTGATTGAGCGCAACACGACGATCCCGACCAAGAAGAGCCAGACCTTCTCCACGGCCGACGACAATCAGAACGCCGTGACCATCCGGGTTTTCCAGGGTGAACGCCCGATGGCGGCCCACAACAAGCTGCTGGGGCAGTTTGACCTGGTAGGGATTCCCCCCGCGCCTCGCGGCGTGCCGCAGGTCGAGGTGACCTTCGACATCGACGCCAACGGCATCGTCAACGTTTCCGCGCGGGACAAGGCCACCGCCAAGGAGCAGTCAATTCGCATCCAGGCCAACGGCGGCCTTTCCGACGCCGACATCGAAGCCATGGTGAAGGAAGCCGAGGCGAACGCGGCCGAGGACAAGAAGCGCAAGGAACTGGTGGAAGCCAAGAACCATGCGGACGCCCTGATCCACTCGACGGAAAAGGCGATGGGCGAACACGGCGACAAGGTGGGCGCCGAGGAAAAGACCGCGATCGAAAGCGCGATCACCGACCTGAAGTCCGCACTTGAAGGCGAGGACGCGGACGCCATCGCGGCCAAGACCCAGACCTTGATGCAAGCCTCCATGAAGCTCGGCGAGGCGATGTATCAAGCCCAGCAAGAGACCGCCGGAAGCGCGGACGGGGCGGGCCATGGCGATGACGGCGTTGTGGACGCCGAGTTCGAAGACGTGTCACACGACAAACCGTGATGTCTGACCCTGGCGCGACGCCCAGTCGCGCCAGGGTTGCGGTCTTGATTCAGGTGAGGCGCGGACGTTTCGATGCGATGTTACTACGAAGTCCTTGGGGTTGAGCGCGGTTGCGACGATGGCGCTCTGAAGAGCGCGTTCCGCAAGCTGGCGATGCAGCATCATCCCGACAAGAACGGCGGCTCCTCCGACGCCACCGCCAAGTTCAAGGAAATCAACGAGGCCTACGGGATTCTGTCGGATCCGCAGAAGCGGGCCGCCTATGATCGCTTCGGCCACGCCGGGGTTAACGGCCAGGGAGGCGACCCTGGCGGCGGCTTCAACGATGTCCACGATATCTTCAACAACATTTTTGGCGACGCCTTCGGCGACATGTTTGGTCGCGGTCAGAGGTCGCAAGGGCCGGCCCGCGGTCAGGACCTAAGGTACGATCTCGAGATCAAGCTTGAGCAAGCCTACGCGGGCGCCGACGTGGAAGTGAAGATTCCCGCGGCCATGTCCTGCGAAACCTGCGGCGGCAGCGGCGCCAAGGCTGGCACCAGCCCGACGACATGCGTCGCCTGCGCCGGGGCCGGCCGGGTTCGGCGAAGCCAGGGCTTCTTTCAGGTCGAGACGACGTGCCCCCGGTGTGGCGGCCATGGCCGTGTCATTCTGGATCCTTGCGCCGGTTGCGCCGGCGCGGGTCAGGTCAGGCGCGAACGCACCTTGCAGGTGCGCATCCCCGCGGGGGTCGACGACGGGTCGCGGATCCGGCTTTCCGGCGAGGGCGACGCCGGCGCGCGTGGCGGCCCGCGGGGCGATCTCTATATTTTTGTCTCGGTTCGCCCGCACGAACTCTTCGAGCGTGACGGACTGGACCTGCTCTGCTCGGTGCCCGTGCCGATGGCGACCGCCGCCCTGGGCGGCGAGATCGAAGCGCCTTGTCTGCTCGGCGGAGAGGGGTGCAACGGCGAGAACAAGATCCGCGTCAAGGTTCCCGAAGGCGCGCAGCCGGGGCAGATGGTGCGCCTGCGCGGCAAAGGCATGCCCTCACTGCGCAACCGCCAACGTGGCGACCTCATCGTCCAGCTGGAAGTGGAGACGCCCACGCGGCTGACGGCGCGGCAAAAGGCGCTGCTGCGTGAGTTCGCCGAGCTCTGCGATGAGCAGCAAAACCCACGCTCGGCGAGCTTCTTCAACAAGGCCAAGCGTTTCTGGGAGGACGTGACGGGGGCGGACATGCGCAACCACCAGGGCGATCACGCCTGACCGAGGCCCGGTCGGGACGCGCGATTTCGCCATCAAACGCCCGGAAATCGTGCCGCGACGGGGCGAGCGTAATTTGACTCTTTTCGCAAACGCGGCGGCGAGGGCTGACGATCCTCGTTCGGCGCGATAGCGTCACCGCGATGTCCGACGCCGCGCCGATTCTCAATTCCACGATGGACGCCGCCGGGGCGACACCGGTCATGGCGCAGTATTTCGAGGCCAAGGCGCGGCAGCCCGACGCCTTGATCTTCTTTCGCATGGGGGACTTCTACGAGCTGTTCTTCGACGACGCCGCCAGGGCGTCCGAAGCGATCGGCATCACCCTGACCCATCGCGGGACTCACGCGGGACAGCCGATCCCCATGGCCGGCGTGCCTGTTCACACCGCCGAAGCCTATCTCGCCAAGCTTATCCGCGCGGGTTTCAAGGTCGCGGTGTGTGAGCAGATGGAGGATCCCGCCGAGGCGAGGAAGCGTGGATCCAAATCCGTGGTCCGGCGCGAACTGGTGCGTGTCGTCACCCCAGGCACCATCACCGAGGAGGGTTTGCTCGACTCCCGTCGAGCCAATCGCCTGGCGGCGATCGCCGTGCGAGGCGGCCAGGCCGCCTTGGCGAGCATCGAACTTTCCACCGGCGAAGTCGAGTGCCTGACGTTGTCGGCGGCGGGGTTGGGCGCGGCGATCGCGGCGATACGCCCTTCAGAAATCCTGACTCCCGACCGATTGCTTGCCGACCCCACAATCGCCGAGATGCTGGGCGCGTCGGGCGCTTCGATCCAACCCATGGCCAGCGCCTTGGCCGAGCCGGCGGCCTCGGAGGCGCGCCTGAAGCGCCTCTATGGGGTTCAGACACTCGATGGGTTTGGCGCGCTGCTGGGCGCGGAGATCGCCGCCCTGGGCCTGATCGCGGCGCACCTCGACACGACCCAGGCCGGGCGTCTGCCCGTGCTGCGCGCGCCCAGGCGGGCCAACGAGAACGACGTCATGTCGATCGATCCGGCCACGCGCGCCAGTCTTGAGATCGAACGGACCCTGAGCGGCGCGCGCGAAGGATCGCTGCTCTCGGTGATCGACCGCACCGTCACCTCGCCCGGGGCCAGACTGCTCGCGGCGCGCCTGTCGGCGCCGCTGCTTGATCCCGATCGGATCAATCATCGACTGGACGCCGTTGGGTGGTTCCTGAATCGTCGCGACGATCGCACCGCCCTGCGCGAGCGCCTGAAGGGGGCGCCGGACATGGCCCGCGCGCTTTCGCGCCTCGCGCTCGGCCGCGGCGGGCCGCGCGACCTTGCCAACCTGCGCGACGGGTTGGCCGTATGCCGTGACGTCGCCGCCGCCCTTCGCGAGCGAAACCTCGGGGTCGAACCTCCGCCGGCGGAAATCGCCAGCGCCGTGATGGCGCTGGACCTGGAGCTTTCGCCTTCGCTGTCCGGTCTGCTGATCCAGCTCGCGCAGGGCCTGGCCGAGGAGGCGCCGGCGTTCGCCCGCGACGGCGGCTTCGTGGCCGCCGGCGTATCGGGAGACCTCGATGCGGCGCGGGCCTTGCGAGATGACAGCCGTCGCATCGTGGCCGCGCTGGAAGCGCGCCTGGCGCATGAAAGCGGCGTGCCGTTGAAGATCCGGCACAACGCCGTGCTGGGCTATTTTGTCGAGACCAGCGCCCGGCAGGCCGATTCCCTGCTGCAGCCGCCACACTCGGCGGTGTTTATCCATCGCCAGACTCTGGCCAGTCAGGTCCGTTTCACGACGGTTGAACTGGCCGACCTTGACGCACGCATCTCGCGCGCCGCTGAACAGGCGCTTGGCCTGGAGATCGCCATCTTTCAGCGCTGGCGCGACGCCGCCTGCGAGATCGGCGATCAAATTCTGACCGCCGCCGAAGCCCTGGCCCAGCTGGATGTCGCCGCCGGCGTGGCGGAGTGGTCCGCGGACGTCGACGCGGTGCGGCCGACGGTGGAGCGATCGCTGGCGTTCGACGCCGCCGGCGCGCGCCACCCTGTCGTCGAGGCGGCGGTTCGCCGCGAAGGGGCGGTATTCACCTCGAACGGCTGCGCCCTGGATGGGTCAGGCCAAGCCCACGCGCGGTTGTCTATCGTGACCGGGCCCAACATGGCCGGCAAATCAACCTTCCTGCGGCAGAACGCTTTGCTGGTGATCCTGGCCCAGGCCGGCTGCCATGTGCCGGCCAAGGCCCTGAGGCTGGGCGTGGTCGATCGGCTGTTCAGCCGGGTTGGCGCCGGCGACGATCTCGCCCGCGGCCGATCGACCTTTATGGCCGAAATGGTCGAAACCGCGGCCATCCTGACCCAGGCGACGCCGGCTTCCTTTGTTATCCTCGATGAAATCGGCCGCGGCACCGCAACTTACGATGGGCTGGCGATCGCCTGGGCCTGCGCCGAAGCCCTGCACGACACCAACCAATGCCGCGCGCTGTTCGCCACGCACTACCATGAGCTGGCCGCGCTGCAGGACCGGCTGGCTCATGTGTCCAACCTGTCGCTTCGCGCCAAGGAGTGGAACGGGGAATTGGTGTTTCTGCACGAAGCCGTCCCAGGGTGCGCGGATCGATCCTATGGTGTCCAGGTTGCGCGGTTGGCCGGCGTGCCGCCCGCCGTGGTGGCGCGGGCGCGTCAGGTCTTGGCGCGCCTGGAAGCCGACGCCACCGCTCATGACGGATTGAATGAACTCCCCCTTTTCGCGCTCGCCGGACCGACCACCGCGCCGCCAACGCCTTCGATCGTCGAGGAGAGGCTTCGCGCGCTGGACCTCGACGGCATGAGCCCCCGCGAAGCCATGGGCGCGCTCTACGACCTCAAGGCGCTGCTTTAGATGCATAAGGCCTCGCAGTTCGGACAATCCCGAACGTTGAGCGTATAGGTTCGTCATGCCACCTCGCCTGCGCCCCACCCGAGTAGAGTTCGTCGTCGACGGATTAAGACTGCGCTCGCAGCTCTCGGTCGCGGCGCTTGACGCCGTTGGCAATGCGCCCGAGCAGCGGCGACGAGCGATCGACATCCTGAAAGCGGCCCTGTTTCGCGGCAGGATGATCGCCAAGGAACGCCTGGAAAATGGCGCCGGCGGCGTGGAAACCGCGCGTCTGCTCTGCGCCGTGACCGACGAGGTCATATCGGCGCTTTGGGATTTCACGACCGTCCATGTCATCCGCGCGCGCAATCCGACCCAGGGCGAACGGTTGGCGCTGTTGGCTGTTGGGGGCTACGGCCGCGGCGCCCTGGCGCCGTATTCCGACATCGATCTGTTGTTCGTGCGGCCCTACAAGGAGACCGCCCACACCGAAAGCGTGATCGAGTACATGCTCTATGCGCTGTGGGATCTAGGCTTCAAGGTCGGCCACGCCTCGCGGACCGTGGACGAATGCATAAAGCTGTCGCGCGCCGACTTCACGATTCGCACCTCGATCCTCGAGGCCCGGAAACTTACCGGCGACGAAACCCTGGCCGACGACCTGATAAGGCGGTTTCGCGCCGAGGTGATCAAGGGAACCGGCGCGGAGTTTATCGCGGCCAAGTTGAAGGAACGCGACGAACGCCATGAACGCGCGGGCGCCAGTCGGTTCCTGGTGGAACCCAACGTCAAGGAAGGCAAGGGCGGGCTGCGCGACCTGCACACCCTGTTCTGGATCGCCCAATACCTGCACCCCGACGGCGGTCTGGACGCCGTGCTTAAGCTGGATCTGTTCACCGGCCCGGAGGTGCGTTCCTTCATTCGCGCATTCGATTTCCTCGAAGCGGTCCGCGCCCAGCTGCATTTCACCACCGGTCGGGCCGAGGAACGCCTGACGTTCGACCTGCAACCCGAAATCGCCCGCCGCATGGGCTACAATGACAGGCCGCGCGCGGATGGCGACAATACGCCGGCCGTCGAGCGTTTCATGCGCCGCTACTTTCTGATCGCAAAGGAAGTCGGCGCTCTGACGCGGGTCTTCTCGGCCAAGCTGGAAGCCGATCACCTGAAGACCACGCCGCGCAGTCTGCTCAGGTTGTTACCGGGCAAGACCAGCGTGAAGGCGACGCTTGAACCCGGGTTCGTCCTCGACGGCGGTCGCATTTCGGTGGACCGAGCCGATATCTTCGAGACGGACCCCGTCAATCTGTTGCGGCTGTTTCGAACCGCGGACACCCGCGATCTCGACCTGCACCCGGACGCCTTCACCGATGTGCGCCGCCACCTTGGACGCATCACCCCGCGGATCCGTCGCGACCCCGAGGCGGCGCGCGTGTTCCTCGATATTCTCGCTCACGGCCGCAAACCCCGGCGCACCCTCGAACTGATGAACGAAGCGGGAGTGCTCGGGCGTTACATCCCGGAATTTGGGCGCATCGTCGCGCAGATGCAGTTCAACATGTACCACTCCTACACCGTCGATGAGCACACGCTGCGGGCGGTGGGCGTGATCAACGACATCGCCGCCGGGCGCTTCGTAGAGGACCATCCGCTGGCGACGGATATCATGCCGTTGATCGATGACCGCGAGGCCCTGTTCCTGGCGATGCTGCTGCATGACACGGGCAAGGGCGGCGCCGGCGGCCAGGAGAAGGCAGGGGCTCGCGCCGCGCGCCAGGCCTGCGAGCGCATGGGACTTGACCGTGGTCGCATCGATCTGGTGGCGTGGCTCGTCGAGCACCATCTGGTCATGAGCGACTTCGCCCAGAAACGAGACGTCGCCGATCCGTCCACCGTGGCGGCTTTCGCGGAGATCGTGGAGACGCCCGAGCGCCTGCGATCGCTCCTGGTGCTGACCGTCGCCGACATCCGCGCCGTGGGGCCCGGTGTGTGGAACGGCTGGAAAGGTCAGCTGATGCGCGAACTCTACAACGCCACCGAGACCACTTTCCGCGGCGGTCGAGCCTCGGACGCGGCTGGCGTGGCAAAGCGGCGGCAGGAGGCCCAGGCGTACGACGCGCGCACCGCCCTGACAGCGTCAGAGCCGGGCGCCCGGGCCTGGGCGACGGCCATGGAGGACGCCTACTTCGCGGCCTTCACCCGGGACGAACAGATCAGGCACTGGGCGCTGCACGGCCGCGCGACGGCCGAGAACGGCGCGGCGGCCGAGGCTCGCATCCGGCCGGATCGCAATGTCGCCGAGGTGGTGGTCACGGCCAAGGACCGACGCGGGCTTTTCGCCGACTTCGCCCTGAGCATCGCGCGAATGGGCGGCAACGTGGTCGGGGCGAAGATATTCACCACCTCGGCCGGGGACGCGCTGGACATATTCAGCGTGCAGGATCAGTCCGGCGAAGCCTTCGGCAAAAACGCCGCGCCACAGCTTCTGCGCCTGGCCCGCGCGGTCGAGGCCGCCGCGGGCGGTGACGTTCCGTCTCCAGACTCCCGGCCGGAGTCGGAAAACTATCGGATCAGTGCGTTCGCGATCACGTCGTCGGTGGTCATAGACAATGACGCCTCGCCCGGAGCGACCGTGGTCGAGGCGTCCGGTCGCGACCGGCCCGGCCTGCTTGCCGATCTTGCCCGGGCGATCTCGAACGCCGGTCTATCCATCCAATCCGCCCATATCGACGGCTACGGCGAGCGGGCTGTCGATGCTTTCTACGTGGTCGGAGAGCGCGGTGAGAAACTGACCGACCCAGATCTCATCGCCGCCCTGAGGGCGGGGGTCACTGAGGCTTTGGAACCAGCGGACGCCCGACCCAAGGATCACAGGCTGGCCCGGGCCCGCGCCAGCGCGGCGCGGTAGCGCACCGGGATGCTCACGGTTCGGCTTGTTCCCGCGGTCGCTTGGCGGTAGAGCCGCCGACGATGTCACACCGCACTTCCATCTCACCACGATGGCGTGGCGCAAGCTTTCGCTTTTGACCACCGCGCCTCCACGCCTGAGGCGCCACCGCTGACATCGACAAACGGAATTCCGCATCCATGACCCAATCACCACCCTCCACGCCCACCGCGAACGCGCGCGTGTTTTCCGGCGTCCAACCCTCAGGCGCCCTGCACCTGGGCAACTATCTGGGGGCGTTGGTGAAATTCGTTGACCTGCAGCACCGCATGGAATGCCTCTATTGCGTGGTGGATCTGCACGCCATCACCGCCTGGCAGGATCCAAAGGCGCTGGCCCAACAGACCCGCGAGATCGCCGCGGCTTACTTCGCCGCCGGCGTCGACCCCAAAAAGGCGATCGTCTTCGCGCAATCGGCCGTGCCCGAGCACACCGAGCTGGCGTGGATCTTCAACTGCGTGGCCAGGGTCGGCTGGCTCGACCGGATGACCCAGTTCAAGGACAAGAGCGGCAAGGACAAGGAAGGCGCCAGTGTTGGCCTTTACACCTACCCCGTCCTGCAGGCCGCGGACATCCTGCTCTATAAGGCCACCCACGTTCCAGTGGGCGAGGATCAGAAGCAGCATCTGGAACTGACCCGGGACATCGCCGGCAAGTTCAACCACGACTTCGAGGCGCCGGATTTCTTTCCATTGCCAGACGCGCTGATCGAAGGGCCCGGCGCGCGCGTCATGTCCCTGCGTGACGGCATGGCCAAGATGTCCAAGTCCGATCCCTCGGACCAGTCCCGGATCAACCTCACCGATGACGCCGATGCCATCGCCGCGAAGATACGCAAGGCCCGAACCGACCCGGCGCCCCTCCCCGACAACCTGGAGGAGTTGAAAACACGTCCCGAAGCCGACAACCTGGTCGGGATCTACGCCGCGCTGACCGCCGAGACGAAGATTCAGGTCTTGTTGCGGTATGCCGGACAGGGCTTTGGCCAAGGCTTCAAGCGTGATCTTGCCGATCGCTTGGTGGAACGTCTGGCGCCCGTGTCCGGCGAGATGCGGCGCATGCTGGCCGATTCCGCCGAGATCGATCGGATCTTGGCGGCCGGAGCGGACCGCGCGCGGGCGCTCGCGTCTCCGATACTTGCGGCCACCAAGCGTATAGTCGGGTTCACTGGCGCCTAGCGGTGGTTGCGCGTAAGCGCGCCACTCGCCATTTAGGGATGCAACGGAGACTGCCATGTTCATCCAAACCGAATCCACGCCCAACCCCGAAGTGCTGAAGTTTCTGCCCGGGCGCGAGCTCATGCCGCACGGGACCCGGGAGTTCCGCGACGCCGCAGCCGCCGCGGCGTCGCCGCTGGCGGAGGCGTTGTTTGAGCTGGGCGGCGTTGTGCGCGTCTTCTTTGGCCAAGAGTTTCTCACCGTCACCAAGGGCGAGGCCGTGGACTGGTCGCACCTGAAAGCGCCGATCCTGGCCGCGATCATGGACCACTTCACCGACGAGCGCCCGCTGCTGCGCAATGAGGCAAGCGAGGCGGATACCGAGGTCTATGAGGGCGAGACCGCTCAGGTCGTCGCCGAGATCAAGGAGTTGCTCGATACGCGCATCAGACCCGCTGTCGCCCAGGATGGCGGCGACATTCTCTTCTCGAAGTTCGAACCCGATACGGGCGTCGTCTGGCTGCACATGCGCGGCGCCTGCGCGGGGTGTCCGTCGTCGGCCGCGACGCTGAAGTCCGGGGTCGAGACCATGCTGAAGCACTACGTTCCCGAAGTCACCCGCGTGGAACAGACGCTCTAGGCGTCGCTACCGCGCTGCGCGGCCGTTCCGATCAGATCTCTTTATCAAGGCGAAACACATGACCGGTCGCTTGGACGACAAGGCCCTCGACGCGCTGTTTCGTGAAGCCAGGACGCACAACGCATGGCGTCCGGAACCAATACCCGACGCCGTGCTTCGCGAACTGTATGAGACCGCCAGGATGGCGCCGACCGCGGCCAACTGCGGACCGGCCCGATTTGTGTTCGTGACCAGTGCTGAAGCGAAGGAAAAACTGGCCTCCGTTTCGTCGGGGAGCAACCAAGCCAAGATCAAGGCTGCGCCGGTGACGGTCATCATAGGCTATGATCTCGACTTTCCGGACTTTCTTCCTCGCCTTTTCCCGCACGCGCCGGGCATGAAAAATCTGTTCGCCGATCCCCTGATCGCGGAACCCACCGCGTTCAGAAATTCGAGCTTGCAAGGCGCCTACCTGATCCTGGCGGCGCGCGCCTTGGGGTTGGATTGCGGGCCAATGTCGGGCTTTGACAATGGCAAGGTCGACGCGCTGTTTTTTGCCGGAACCCGCGTGAAGTCCAACTTCATCTGCTCGCTTGGCTACGGAGACAGCCAAGATATGCACGCGCGGCTGCCTCGCCTGGCTTTCGAGGAAGCCTGCCGGATCCTGTGAACATGCGATCGCGCGGGGCCGGCTGACGTGACCATTCTGGCGATTGACACATGTCTGGGCGCTTGCGGCGTCGCGGTTGGAACCGGCGACGACATCCTGGCCCACCAGTGCGAGCCCATGACCCGCGGTCATCAGGAGCGCCTGGCGCCAATGGTCCAGTCCGTCATGCGGTCCGCTGGCCTGGCGTTCACCGATCTGACCAGTCTGGCCGTAACCGTGGGACCCGGTTCGTTCACGGGCTTGCGTGTCGGCCTCGCCTTCGCGGAGGGTTTGGCGCTGGCGCTGGACGTCAGGTGCGCCGGGGTCGACACCCTGACGGCCATGGCGGCAAAGGTGGCGACGAAGACCCCGATCGCGGCCGTTATCGACGCCGGCCGGGGTCGGGTGTATTTGGGTCTCTATCAATCCGGCGCCCAGATCGTCGGCCCGCGGAGCCTTTCACTTGAAAGCGCCACTCGACTCATCAACGACACGTTTCCCGCGGCCGCGCTGACGCTCGCGGGACCCGGCGCGCACCTCCTATCCGAAGCCCATCCTTTCGCCGTGACCGCAGTGTCGGACTATCCGGATCCGCGGGATGTCCTGAAGCTGGCCGCCGCCTCGCCCTTCATCCCCGCGCGCCCGCTTTACCTTCGAGAGCCCGACGCGAAGGTGAAAGGGGCGTGATCGCCGTCACGCGGGCAACCGCTCCGCAGGCGCTGGTCCTGGCGGAAGTCCATCGGCTGGCGTTCAGCGAATCGTGGACGGCGCCGGAAATCGCCGCGCTGATGATCACACCCGGCGCGCGCGCCGACCTCGCGGTGGTTGACGGTGACCCGGCTGGCTTCATCCTGACGCGAGCGGCCGGCGATGAGGCCGAAATTCTGACGATCGCCACCGCGCCCCACCTGCGGCGGCGCGGCGTCGCCGACGCTCTGATCGAGGCCGCCTGCGCGCACCTCGCCGCAACAGGCGTCTCGAAGCTGTTTCTGGAAGTCGCCGTGGACAATGCGTCCGCTTTGGCCCTCTACGCCAAACACGGTTTCGACCTGGCCGGCGTGCGTCGCGGCTACTATCAAAGGCCCGACGGCGCCCGGACCGACGCACAGGTTCTGCGACGCGAGCTTAACAGACCCGGCCGGGCGGACTATGCTGGCCCGCCGTATGGAGCCTGTCTTGGACCGCCTTGAGAAACTCTGCCTTGAGAAGGGCATGCGGATGACCGATCAACGTCGCGTCATCGCGCGTGTGCTCTCGGTCGCGGACGACCATCCCGACGTCGAGGAACTGCACCGCCGATCGCACGCGATCGACCCTCACATTTCCATCGCCACCGTCTATCGCACTGTGCGGTTGTTTGAAGAATCCGGCATTCTGACCCGTCACGACTTCCGAGACGGTCGCTCCAGATACGAGGAGGCTAGCGAGAGCCACCACGATCATCTGATCGACATGAAGAGCGGCGCGGTGGTCGAGTTTGTCGACCAGGAAATCGAGGCCTTGCAGCGGGCGATCGCGAAACGGTTGGGCTATCGCCTTATCGACCATCGCCTCGAACTTTACGGCGTGCGCGCGGATGACTGAGGTTTTGGTTAAGCGTCTCTTTATCAAGACCTTTGGCTGCCAGATGAACGTTCACGACAGTGAGCGGATGGCGGACGTGCTGCGGCCGTTTGGCTACACAGCCACGGATTCGATGGACGACGCCGATCTGGTGCTGCTCAACACCTGCCACATTCGCGAAAAAGCCACCGAAAAGGTCTATTCGGAACTTGGGCGGGTGAAGGCCGCCAAGTTGGCCAGAGACGGCGACGCTGCGCCGATGCTTATCGCGGTCGCCGGGTGTGTGGCCCAGGCCGAGGGCGAGGAGATCATGCGTCGCCAGCCGGCCGTTGATCTGGTGGTAGGACCGCAAAGCTATCACAGGCTGCCGGAGTTGATCACCCGCGCCCACCGCACGCGCGGCGAGCGCGTGGCCGCCGACTTCGAGGCTCGGGAAAAATTCGACTCCCTGCCCGCCGCCCGGCGCGTGACCGGCGTCACGGCGTTCGTGACCGTGCAGGAAGGATGCGACCGCTTCTGCACATTCTGCGTGGTGCCCTATACGCGCGGCGCCGAGTTCTCACGACCGGCGGCGGCGATCGAGTCCGAAGCGCGTCGCCTCGTGGACGGCGGCGTACGCGAAATCACCCTGCTGGGTCAGAACGTAAACGCCTATCGGGATCCGGACGGCGTGGGCCTCGCCGATCTGATCCGGCGCCTGGCGCGGATCCCGCAGCTGACGCGTCTGCGCTACACGACGAGTCACCCCGCCGACATGGACGACGCCCTGATCGACGCTCATGGCGAAGTCGACGCGCTGATGCCCTATTTGCATCTGCCGGTGCAGTCGGGCTCGGACAAGATATTGCGGGCGATGAACCGGGCGCATACGGCCGAGAGTTATCTGCGGACGCTTGAGCGGGTTCGCCAGGCGCGCCCGGACATGGCGATTTCGGGCGACTTTATCGTCGGCTTTCCAGGGGAAACGGAAAGGGATTTCGAGGCGACGCTGACGCTGGCCAGGACGGTCGGCTATGCGAGCGCCTTTTCATTCAAGTATTCGCGCCGTCCGGGCACTCCCGCGGCGGCGCTCGGGGCGCAGGTGGACGAGGCGGTCAAGATCGAGCGTCTGCATCGGCTACAGGCGCTGCTGGCTGACCAGCAGACCGCTTTCAACAAGGCGCAAGCCGGACGAAGCCTGCCGGTCCTGTTCGAAGCGTCGGACGCCTTCGAACA
>Ga0209067_10000525_pt1 | contig 24303 bp, 27 predicted proteins | sample ColStrG_CSR_2013_FD_187199 | JGI IMG/M metagenome (GOLD analysis project Ga0209067, IMG submission 187199) | Freshwater sediment microbial communities in response to fracking from Pennsylvania, USA - Cold Stream Run_MetaG_CSR_2013 (SPAdes)... | ecosystem: Environmental > Aquatic > Freshwater >... | reverse complement strand
GCAGGCGATGATGATGATGATTCCGGAAGCCTGGGAAAATCACGCCATGATGGACGACAACCGCCGCGCTTTTTATGAATATCACGCGGCGATGATGGAGCCGTGGGATGGTCCGGCCGCCATGGCCTTTACGGACGGTCGTCAGATCGGCGGCACGCTGGACCGCAATGGTTTGCGTCCGGCCCGTTATATCATTACTGATGATGATCTGGTGGTGATGGCATCCGAATCCGGCGTGTTGCCGATACCCGAATCCAAGATCATCAAAAAATGGCGCCTGCAGCCGGGCAAAATGTTTTTGATTGATCTTGACGCCGGGCGCATCATCGACGATCAGGAAATCAAAAACACCTACGCCAATGCCAAGCCCTACAAGCAATGGATTAATTCGGTGCGGATCCGCTTGTCAAAGTTGCCGGAAGCTACAGCGCTGCCGCTGTCTGACGTAGCCTTGCTCGATCTGCAGCAGGCTTTTGGCTATACCCAGGAAGACATCAAAGTCCTGATGACGCCGATGGCACTGAGCGGTGATGAAGCCATCGGATCGATGGGCAATGATTCGCCGCTGGCTGTCACCTCCAACAAGAACAAGCCGCTGTATAACTATTTCAAGCAGCTGTTCGCGCAGGTGACCAATCCGCCTATCGATCCGATACGCGAAGCGATGGTGATGTCACTGGTGTCGTTTATCGGACCCAAACCGAATCTGCTCGATACCAATAACATCAATCCGCCGATGCGACTGGAAGTTTCGCAGCCGGTGCTGGACTTTGCTGATATGGCGCGTCTGAAAAATATCAGCGAATACACCGGCGGCAAATTCAGGTCTTACGATCTGAACATCTGCTATCCGGTTGCCTGGGGTCAGGAAGGCATCGAAGCGCGGCTCGCTTCGATCTGTGCAGAAGTGGTGGATGCGGTCAAATCAGGTCACAACATCATTATCGTTTCCGACCGCCGGGTCGATGCCGATACGGTGGCGATTCCGGCACTGCTGGCTACATCGACCGTGCATCAGCATCTGGTCAGCCGCGGTCTGCGCACCACTACTGGTCTGGTGGTTGACACCGGTTCGGCACGCGAAACCCATCATTTTGCCCTGCTGGCCGGTTATGGTGCGGAAGCCGTCCATCCCTATCTGGCCATGCAGACGCTGGAGCAGATGGCGGGAGAGTTGAATATTTCTGCCGAAGACGCGATTTACAACTACACCAAAGCTATCGGCAAAGGGCTGATGAAGGTGATGTCCAAGATGGGCATCTCGACCTACATGTCGTATTGCGGCGCGCAGATTTTTGAAGCGGTGGGGCTGAACAAGTCGCTGGTGGATAAATATTTCCGTGGCACCTCGTCCAACGTGGAAGGCATCGGTGTATTTGAAGTTGCCAAAGAAGCGCTGATGCTGCACCGGCAGGCCTTCAGTGCCGATCCGGTACTGGCCAATGCGCTCGATGCCGGCGGCGAATATGCATTCCGGATCCGCGGGGAAGAGCATATGTGGACGCCGGATGCGATTGCCAAGCTGCAGCATTCAACCCGCAGCAACAACTTCAATTCGTACAAGGAATACGCGCAGATCATTAATGACCAGTCCAAACGTCATATGACACTGCGCGGCCTGTTTGAATTCAAAATCGATCCGGCCAAAGCGATACCGCTGGATCAGGTTGAATCGGCCAAAGAAATCGTCAAGCGTTTTGCGACCGGCGCGATGTCGCTGGGTTCAATCAGCACCGAAGCGCATACCACGCTGGCGGTTGCGATGAATCGCATCGGCGGCAAATCCAATACCGGTGAAGGCGGTGAAGATCCGGTGCGCTACCAGCAGGAACTGAGAGGCATACCGATCAAGCAGGGTGAGACGCTGGCGTCGATTCTGGGTGACGAGCAGATCAAGGTGGATATTCCGCTGCAGGCCGGCGATTCACTGCGTTCACGCATCAAGCAGGTTGCCTCCGGTCGCTTTGGGGTGACGGCAGAATATCTGAATTCTGCCGACCAGATCCAGATCAAAATGGCCCAGGGCGCGAAGCCCGGCGAAGGTGGCCAGCTGCCCGGACACAAGGTGTCGGAATATATCGCCAAGCTGCGCTTTTCGGTGCCGGGTGTCGGACTGATTTCACCGCCACCGCACCACGATATCTATTCGATTGAAGACCTGGCGCAGCTCATCCACGATCTGAAAAATGCCAACTCGAGAGCCTCGATTTCGGTCAAGCTGGTGTCGCGTGTTGGCGTTGGTACCATCGCCGCCGGTGTGAGCAAGGCCAAAGCTGATCATCTGGTGATTGCCGGTCATGATGGCGGAACCGGTGCCTCGCCGGTCTCTTCGATCAAACATGCCGGCACGCCTTGGGAACTGGGTCTGTCGGAAACCCAGCAGACGCTGGTGTTGAACGGATTGCGCGGCCGGGTGCGGGTGCAGGCTGATGGTCAGATGAAGACCGGGCGCGACGTTGCCATTGCTGCGATGCTGGGTGCCGATGAAATCGGTTTTGCTACGGCACCGCTGGTGGTGGAGGGCTGCATCATGATGCGTAAATGCCATCTGAACACCTGTCCGGTGGGCGTTGCCACTCAGGATCCGGTGCTGCGCGCCAAGTTTTCCGGCAAGCCTGAATACGTGGTGAACTATTTCTTCTTTGTGGCAGAAGAGGTGCGCCAGATTATGGCGCAACTCGGTATTCGCACCTATGACGAGATGATAGGCCGGGTCGATCTGCTGGACAGGTCCAAGGCGATTTCGCACTGGAAAGCCCGGGGCCTCGATTTCACCAACATTTTTCACCAGGTCGTAAAAGACGGACCGGTGCGGCATGTTGCCGAGCAGGATCACGGACTGGAAAAAGCGCTCGACCACAAGCTGATCGCCCAGGCGCAGATCGCCCTGGATACCCAGGAAAAAGTGTCATTCATTTCGCCGATCAAAAATGTCAATCGCACGGTCGGGGCCATGCTGTCCGGGCTGGTGGCGCGGCAGTTCGGTCAGGCTGGCCTGGCCGATGACACCATCCATATCCAGTTGCAGGGTACGGCGGGGCAGTCGTTTGCTGCCTTTCTGGCTCAGGGCATTACGCTGGATCTGGTCGGTGAAGGTAACGATTATGTCGGCAAAGGTCTGTCTGGTGGCCGCGTGATTCTGCGTCCGAACACCGAATTCCGCGGACGTGCCGTTGACAATATTATTTGCGGCAATACCGTCCTGTACGGCGCGATTGCCGGTGAAGCCTTTATCAATGGCGTGGCTGGTGAGCGCTTTGCCGTGCGGAATTCGGGCGCGACGGCAATTGTCGAAGGCACGGGCGACCACGGCTGTGAATATATGACGGGCGGAACGGTTGTAGTGCTGGGCGAAACGGGCAGAAATTTTGCAGCCGGCATGTCAGGCGGTATCGCTTACGTGTATGACGAACTCGGCGATTTCTCAACCCGGTGCAATATGGCGATGGTCACGCTGGATCCGGTATTGTCGAGCGCAGAACAGCAGGCCCGCGTTGATACTCTGCTGCACAGCGTTTTGCGCAACGGCGCCGGGGAAACCGATGAAACGATTTTGCGCAACCTGATCGAACGGCATTTTAAACACACCGGCAGTACCCGGGCCCGCAATCTGCTCGACGACTGGAGCAGGAGTCGCGCCAGATTCATCAAGGTGTTCCCGCTGGAATATCAGCGCGCCCTCGGTGAAATGCTCGCAGCGAAAAAACTTCCGGCCGCGCCACTGGCAGCCTAATTTGAGAATGTGAAGGAATCATCATGGGTAAGGTTACTGGATTCATGGAGTATGCGCGGTTGCAGGAAGCCGCAGAATTGCCGGCCGTGCGCGTCAAGAACTATAAAGAATTTCTGATGCATCTGGATGACAGCAGCGCGACGGTTCAGGCCGCGCGCTGCATGGATTGCGGCGTGCCGTTCTGTAATAACGGCTGTCCGGTCAACAACATCATTCCTGACTGGAATGATCTGGTGTATCACGGCAAATATCAGCAGGCGCTGGAGACCCTGCACTCCACGAATAATTTTCCCGAATTTACCGGCCGCATCTGTCCGGCGCCGTGTGAAACAGCGTGTACGCTGGGCATCAATTTGGATGCGGTGGGCATCAAGTCGATCGAGCATTTTATTATCGATAAAGGCTGGGAAAACGAGTGGATCAAGCCGCAGGTTGCTGCGACGTCTACCGGAAAAAAAGTGGCAGTGGTGGGTTCCGGTCCGGCTGGTCTGGCTGCGGCACAGCAGCTGTCGCGGGTTGGGCATGCCGTGACCGTGTTTGAAAAAAATGACCGGATTGGCGGTCTGCTGCGTTACGGCATCCCCGATTTCAAACTGGAAAAAAATCATATCGACCGGCGTATCGAACAGATGCAGGCCGAGGGGGTGACGTTCAGAACCGGCGTGCTGATCGGTGACGCAGCTACCTTCCCGGGAAATATCACCAACTGGTCAAAAGAAACCATTTCTGCCGCCGCGTTGCAGGCTGAGTTTGATGCTGTCATTCTGGCTGGCGGCGCTGAACTGCCGCGCGATCTGCCGGTTCCGGGTCGTGAATTGAAAGGCGTGCATTTTGCGATGGAATTTTTGCCGGCACAAAATAAAGTGAACGCCGGTGACAAGCTCAAAGAGCAGATTAAAGCCACCGGCAAACATGTGGTGGTGATCGGCGGTGGCGATACCGGCTCTGACTGTGTCGGCACTTCCAACCGCCACGGTGCTGCGTCGGTGAGCCAGTTTGAAGTCATGCCCATGCCGCCGGAAAAAGAAAATATTTCCATGGTCTGGCCGTACTGGCCGCTGAAATTGCGTACCTCGTCGTCGCATGAAGAAGGCTGTCAGCGTGACTGGTCGGTGGCCACCAAACGGCTGGAAGGGCGCAACGGCAAAGTTGAAAAACTGATCGCCGCCCGGGTTGAATGGCGTGACGGGAAAATGCAGGAAGTGCCGGATTCAGAATTTGAAATCAAGGCGGATCTGGTCTTGCTGGCGATGGGTTTTGTATCGCCAGTGCAACAGGTCTTGGCGTCTTTTGCGGTCGAGCAGGATGCACGCGGCAATGCCCGTGCTGCGACCGAAGGCGATCGTGCTTATGCCAGTTCAGTGCCGAAGGTGTTTACCGCCGGCGATATGCGACGCGGACAGTCACTGGTCGTGTGGGCAATTCGGGAAGGGCGGCAATGCGCCCAGGCTGTGGATCAGTTCTTGATGGGAAGTTCTCTGTTGCCCAGATAAACAGGTGTTTCAGTCCGCTCAAACAGGATTTCACGCAACGTGAAATCCTTTTTTGTAACGGCACCGTTACATAAAAACAAGCCGGTAATCGACCGCTCCAAGCAGGGTTATCGGGTTTTGCACTACAATGGCGGATTGCTAAAACAGCCCCTCCCCGTGACTAATCTCGTTGAAATTCAAAATCTGCACTTTGCTTACGGTGACCGTCCCATCCTCACCGGCCTGAACATGCAGTTCCCACGCAACAAAGTGATTGCCGTAATGGGCGGGTCTGGATCAGGTAAGACAACCATACTCAGATTGATCGGTGGTTTGATTGCCCCGCAGTCGGGTGCAGTGAAATTGCTGGATGAACCGATAGGCAGGCCGGGCAGCCCCGCCCTGTACAGACAGCGTCGTCAAATGGGCATGCTGTTTCAGCACGGTGCCCTGTTCACCGATTTAAGCGTATTTGAAAACGTCGCCTTTCCGTTGCGCGAACATACCGATCTTCCCGAATCGCTGCTGCACGATCTGGTGCTGCTGAAACTGAACGCGGTGGGACTGCGCAACGCGGCGCAGCTGAAACCATCTGAAATATCAGGCGGCATGGCCAGGCGGGTGGCACTGGCGCGCGCGATTGCGCTCGATCCGCAACTGATTATGTATGACGAACCTTTTGCCGGACTCGATCCGATTTCCATGGGCGTGACGGCCAATCTCATCCGCAATCTGAACGATGCGCTGGGCTCAACGTCGATACTGGTTTCACACGACGTGCACGAATCTTTTGCCATCGCTGATCAGGTTTACTTTCTGTCCCAGGGGGCCATCGTCGCCGAGGGGACACCGGCACAGATGCTGGCTTCGGAACATCCCTATGTGCAACAGTTCGTTAACGCCAGACCAGACGGCCCGGTACCTTTCGATTACCCCGGCATTTCTCTGGCGCAAGATCTGGGGCTGGGAGTGCCACATGATTAATCGCCTCATCACAAGCCTGGGCGGTGCCGTGCGTGAGTGGCTGGCTGAATTAGGCCTGGCATTTCGCACCTTATTGGCTATGTTGGTAAGTGGACTGGGTTTGTGGAGAAGGCCTCGCCTGATCACGACTCAAATCCATTTCATCGGTAATTATTCGCTGGTGATTATTCTGGTTTCAGGTCTGTTTGTCGGATTTGTGCTGGCCTATCAGGGTTATTACACGCTGAATCGCTACGGTTCTGAATCGGCGCTGGGCCTGCTGGTCGCGCTGGCACTGGCGCGGGAACTGGGTCCGGTAATTACCGCATTGCTGTTTGCCGGCAGGGCAGGGACTTCACTGACGGCCGAAATCGGATTGATGAAGGCGGGCGAGCAGCTGGCCGCAATGGAAATGATGGCGGTCAATCCTCTGCAACGGGTGCTGGCGCCACGTTTTATTGCCGGACTGATCGCCATGCCGATACTGGCGGCGCTGTTTACCGCGATGGGCATATTCGGCGGTTATCTGGTTGGCGTGCAACTCATCGGCGTTGATGAGGGCTCGTTCTGGTCGCAGATGCAGGGTGGTGTGGATCTTTGGGAAGATATCGGCAATGGCATCATCAAAAGTGTCGTGTTTGGTTTTGCCGCCACCTTTATAGCGATCTATCAGGGTTATCAGGCTGATCCCACTCCCGAAGGCGTCTCCCGCGCCACGACCCGAACAGTAGTGCTGTCTTCTCTCATGGTGCTGTGGCTGGATTTTGTGCTCACGGCACTGATGTTTAAATAATGATGTGGCGACATTGCCAACCAGTTGGCAACCTGCCGCGTTAATGAATCAAAGGAATAGCAAATGCAAAACAAATCATTGGATTTCTGGGTAGGGCTGTTCGTTCTTTTGGGGGCAGTTGCCATGCTGTTTCTGGCTTTGCGGGTCAGCAGCGTGAATTCGATTTCGGGCAGTGATAGTTACGTGATAACTGCAAAATTCGACAATATCGGTGGTCTGAAACCGCGTGCACCGGTAAAAAGCGCCGGCGTTGTCGTTGGGCGTATCGGCGACATCACCTTTGACGACAAGACCTTTCAGGCCAGCGTCAGCATGCAGCTGGACAACCGCTATAAATTCCCCAAGGACAGCTCGGCGAAAATCCTGACCTCCGGACTGTTGGGTGAGCAATACGTCGGGCTCGAGCCAGGCGGCGATGTCAATGTGCTGGCCAGTGGCGATAAAATCAAAATGACCCAGTCGGCGATTGTGCTGGAAAATCTGATCAGTCAGTTTTTGTTCAGCAAGGCGGCCGACGGGAAGGAAGAAAATAAATGAAGTTGAAATCCGTCCCCTTTGCTGCTCTGTCGCTGTGCCTGGCATTGCTGGCAGGCTGCGCGACCGTGCAGACCGAAACCAAAAAATTTACCGACAAGGTTGACCCGTTTGAGGACCTGAATCGTTCGACCTTTGCGTTTAACGACAAATTTGACCGTTCCGTGTTCAAGCCGGTGGCGCAATTTTATTCGGATATCACGCCGGGCTTTGTGCAAACCGGCATCGGCAATTTTTTCGGCAATTTCAACGATGTCTGGACGGGCGTTAACAGTTTTTTACAGGGGAATATCCAGGACGGCTTTACTGATTTCATGCGCGTCGGGGTCAACAGCACTTTCGGATTTTTGGGTCTGCTGGACATTGCTTCGGAAGCGAATATCCCCAAACACCGGAATGATCTGGGCCAGACGTTAGGCGTATGGGGTGTCCCGAACGGGCCTTATCTGGTGTTGCCACTGCTGGGCCCCTCGGTCACGCGTGATACTGCTGCGCTGCCTATCGATTTTTATGGCGATGCCTTTTCTTACGTGCGTCCCATTTCCTTACGCAATACCGGCGAAGTTGTCCGGCTGGTTGATAAGCGCGCCGGTTACCTGGATTCATTCAACCTGATGCAGGATGCCGCGCTGGATGAATATATTTTTGTGCGCGACGCGTACCTGCAGCGTATCGGCAGTCAGATAGAAACAAGAAAAAATCACAAACAGCTGCGTGAAGACGAAGCTGATGCACAAAGGCAGATTGAAGAAGAAGAGGCGGCGAAAACCACTGCCCCTCCGGTTGCGACCCCCGATCAATCTGCAACTCCGAAACCCTGAAACAACTGATTGGAACGACGATGACACTCATTAAAAAAATTACCGCAATGCTGGCCGGCCTGGTTTTATGTTCCGGCCTGGTGCACGCTGCCGATGAAGCCCCGGATGCGCTAATCAAACGGATCAGCCAGGAAGTACTGGATGTGGCCAAAACCGACAAAGACATTCAGGCTGGTGATCAGCAAAAAGTATTGAATCTGGTTGAAACAAAAATTCTTCCTTATGTGGATTTTCAGCGCATGACTGAACTGGCTGCAGCGCGCAACTGGCGCAATGCCACACCCGAGCAACAGGTTGAACTGGTCAAGCAGTTCAAAAGCCTTCTGATATTTACCTATTCAGGCGCACTGTCTCAGGTTAAAGACCAGCGGCTGGAATATAAACCTTTCCGTGCCGATCCTGCAGATACGGATGTGGAAGTGCGCTCCCAGGTGATTACACCGCGCGCCGGACAGGTGATCGAACTGAATTACCGTTTGGGCAAAGGTCCCGATGGATGGAAGATTTACGACATCAATGTCCTGGGTGCCTGGCTGATTGAAACCTACAAAGGCAATTTCAGCGCGGAAATCAGCAAAAGCGGGATCGATGGCCTGATCAAGGCATTGACCGAAAAAAATGCCAAACTGGCCAAGAACTACGCGAAAAAATCCACATAATGTTCACCCCGAATGTCACCTTCACCCATGAAACTGCTGCCACCGAACTGGCAGCGGGAATGGATGCCATCGATGCAGGACAAACTTCCTTCACTTTCAGCCAAACCGGGCAGATCGATTCCAGCGCGGTTGCCTGTATGCTGGCCTGGAAGCGCCACGCTGTGCAAAAAAAGGTGCAGCTGGTTTTTATGGATCTGCCGGTTAATCTCGCACATCTGATTAAGTTATACGGTGTAACCGATTTTTTGTAAGCAACACCAGGTGTTGGCAAACGGTCATTATTCGCTGTTTCGTCAAGTCAACATCGGGAATTTCACCTATAATCTCCCCTTCTTTTGCCGCAGCGTGACGCAGCCCGGTCCGGCAATTTTCCAACTTAAATAAAGCATGCAGCCCATGGCGGCCATTCAGATTACCGATATCAAAAAAAACTATGGAACGCTGAACGCGCTGGATGGCGTGTCGCTTTCCATCGAACAGGGTGAGTTTTTCGGATTGCTCGGACCTAACGGTGCCGGCAAGACCACATTAATTTCCATCATTGCCGGGTTGATCAGAGCCAGTTCCGGCGCGGTATCAGTGATGGGGCATGATGTCCAGAGCGATTACCGTGCCGCGCGCGGCCGGCTTGGCGTTGTTCCCCAGGAACTGGTCTTCGACCCGTTTTTTACCGTGCGCGAAACGCTGCGCATGCAGTTAGGGTATTACGGATTGAAACGCAATGATGCCTGGATCGACGAGATCATGGAAAACCTTGACCTCACCAACAAGGCCGAGACCAATATGCGCGCCCTGTCCGGCGGCATGAAGCGGCGGGTGCTGGTTGCACAGGCGCTGGTTCACAAACCTCCGGTGATCGTGCTGGATGAACCGACAGCTGGGGTGGATGTCGAATTGCGCCAGACGCTGTGGAAGTTTATTGGCCGTCTCAATCGGGAAGGTCATACCATCGTGCTGACTACCCATTATCTGGAAGAGGCACAGGCATTATGCAGCCGCATTGCCATGCTCAAGGCCGGCAGGGTGGTCGCGCTCGATACTACCAACGCGTTGCTGAAACAGGTAGCCGGTTCACAACTGAAATTGCGTCTGTCCGGCGCGCCGCTGCCCGATTCTTTAAAGCCCTTACAAATTTCTGTTGAATCAAGTTATACGGCGCTGCGCATCAATCACTGCGATGAAATTGAACCGATACTGGCCACATTGCGTCTTGCCGGATGTGTGGTGGAAGAGCTGCAGCTGCAGCAGGCAGATCTGGAAGATGTATTCATTCAAATTATGGACGGCGCGCATCAATGATCGGTTTTCAGACATTATTTTATAAAGAGATACTGCGTTTCTGGAAGGTCGCAACGCAGACGATTACGGCGCCGATCCTGACAGCGCTGCTCTACCTGCTGATCTTTGGGCATGTACTCGACAAACATGTTCAGGTGTATGCCGGCGTGCAGTACACCGCGTTTCTCGTACCTGGTCTGGTGATGATGAGCGTGTTGCAAAACGCATTTGCGAATTCGTCGTCGTCCCTGATGCAGTCGAAAATTACCGGCAATCTGGTGTTTATTTTGCTGCCGCCACTGTCTTATTGGGAATTGTTTGGCGCGTATGTGCTGGCGGCGATTGTGCGCGGCCTGGTGGTTGGTCTGGGTGTCTTTGTGTTTACCGCGTGGTTTGCCGAACTGTCATTTGTGGCGCCACTCTGGATTGTTTTATTTGCCTTGCTGGGCGCAGCAATACTGGGCACCATGGGACTTATTGCCGGAATCTGGGCAGAAAAATTTGACCAGCTGGCCGCATTCCAGAATTTTCTGATCATGCCTGCCACGTTTTTGTCGGGCGTGTTTTATTCAATCCACTCCCTGCCACCTATGTGGTTAACCGTATCCAGGTTCAATCCTTTTTTCTATATGATCGACGGCTTTCGCTTTGGTTTCTTCGGACAGTCTGACGTCAATCCGGTTCACAGTCTGGTAATCGTCCTGGCATTTTTTCTGGTACTGGCGGGCGTGGCTCTGAACATGTTGAAACGCGGCTACAAGTTGCGCGGCTAAGACTTTTATCTCTGAAGACTCTAAGGAACGAATGTGTCACCCACTCCTGAACAAATCAAAAATTACATCGCTGCCGGCATGCAGTGCACCCACCTTACCGTAGAGGGTGATGGTCAGCATTTCCAGGCAACGATTGTTTCGCCCGCCTTTGCCGGCAAGCGGCTGATCCAGCGCCATCAGCTGGTCTACGCAGTTCTGGGCGACCGCATGCGGGAAGAGATACACGCACTTTCAATGAAAACACTGACCCCTGAAGAATTTCAAGACTAATGGACAAACTATTGATAACCGGCGGATCACGCTTAACTGGCGACGTCATGATATCCGGTGCCAAAAATGCGGCCCTGCCGATCCTGTGTGCAGGCCTGCTGACCAGTGACGATGTACAGCTGACCAACCTGCCGCAGTTAAAAGATGTCACGACCATGGAAAAGCTGCTGGGTCAGATGGGCCTGCGCATGGATACGTCTGGCAGCACCGTTACCCTGAACGGCAGTCAGATCACCAATCTGGAAGCGCCATACGACATGGTTAAAACGATGCGCGCTTCCATCCTGGCGCTGGGTCCTCTGGTTGCGCGGTTTGGTGAAGCCAAGGTGTCGTTGCCCGGTGGTTGCGCAATCGGCGCGCGCCCGGTAGACCAGCATATCAAGGGTCTGCAGGCCATGGGTGCAGATATCCACATCGAAGCCGGATACATCCATGCCAGGGCCAAAAAACTCAAGGGTACCCGCATTGTTACCGACATGATTACCGTGACAGGCACAGAGAACCTGTTGATGGCAGCGACGCTGGCAGAAGGCGAAACCGTGCTGGAAAACGCGGCCTGTGAACCCGAAGTGGTGGATCTGGCGAATCTGCTGGTGGCGATGGGTGCCAATATCAGCGGCATTGGCAGTTCACGGCTGGTGATTCAGGGAGTGAACGCATTGCACGGCGCCACGCACCCCATCATTTCTGACCGGGTAGAAGCCGCCACTTTTTTATGTGCCGTCGCTGCAACCGGTGGCGATGTGACATTGAACAATACCAGGGTCGATATTCTGGATGTGGCACTCGACAAATTGCGTGAAGCCGGTGCGATACTCACCAGCGGTACCGATACCATCCGGATTCAGATGTCCTCAAGGCCGAAGGCGGTCAGTTTCAGAACTACCGAGTACCCTGGCTTTCCAACCGACATGCAGGCGCAGTTTATGGCCATGAACTGCATTGCCCAGGGCACCAGTCAGGTAACTGAAACGATTTTCGAAAACCGTTTCATGCATGTTCAGGAGTTGAATCGTCTCGGTGCAGCGATCGAGATCGAAGGTCATACGGCAATCGTGCGCGGCGTGGACCGCCTGGTCGGTGCGCCGGTGATGGCAACAGATTTGCGTGCGTCTGCCAGCCTGGTGATTGCCGCGATGGCCGCCGAGGGTGAAACACTGATCGATCGCATTTATCATCTGGATCGCGGTTACGACCGCATGGAAGTCAAATTGTCAGCGCTGGGCGCAAACATTGTGCGGGTCTCCTGACTGAAATGATGACCGCGCAACTCACCCTGGCGCTATCCAAAGGCCGCATATTCGACGATACCCTGCCGCTGCTCGAAGCTGCCGGGATCCGCGTGCTGGAAAATCCGGACACGTCGCGCAAATTGATTCTGCCAACCTCGACTGCCAATCTGCGTGTGATCATTGTGCGTGCCTCGGATGTGCCGACTTACGTGCAATACGGCGCTGCGGATTTTGGCGTGGCCGGCAAGGATGTGCTGATTGAACATGGCGGAAGCGGTCTGTATCAGCCGCTTGATCTGCAAATCGCGGCCTGCCGGATGTCCGTTGCCGTAGCTGAAGGGTTTGATTATGCGACTGCGGTTCGCCAGGGCGCACGTCTGCGGGTAGCAACCAAATACACCCAGATTGCCCGCAACCATTTTGCCAGCAAAGGCGTGCACGTCGATCTGATCAAGCTGTATGGGTCGATGGAACTGGCACCGCTGGTTGGGTTGTCCGACGCGATAGTGGATCTGGTCAGCACCGGCAATACCCTGCGCGCCAATCATCTGGTGGAAGTCGAACACATTATGGATATTTCCTCGCGGCTGATCGTCAATCAGGCTGCGCTGAAGCTGAAACGCGATATCCTGCAACCCATACTGGCCGCGTTTGACCTGGCTTCCAGATCGGCGCAACTGTCCTAATTGAAAAGTCTCTCTCATGTCTGCAATCGTACTTACCCGGTTAGACTCTACCGATACTGATTTTCAAACCAGGCTGTCTGCCCTGCTGGCGTTCGAGGCCAGTCAGGATGATGCAATTGATGCGGCGGCAATGCAGATTCTGGCGGACGTAAAACTGCATGGTGACCCTGCCGTGCTGGCTGCGACCAATCGTTTCGACCGGATGCAGGCCGGTCACATGGCTGAACTGGAAATTCCAAAAGACGAGTGGCAACAGGCTCTGCATACGTTGACCGCTGAGCGCCGCGCTGCGCTGGAAACTGCAGCCGACAGGGTGCGCTCCTACCATCAGATCCAAAAACAGTCATGCGGTTCTGAAGGCTTCAGTCATACCGAGGCCGACGGCACGGTGCTGGGTCAGAAAGTCACGCCGCTCGATCGCGTCGGCATTTACGTACCTGGCGGCAAGGCGGCCTATCCATCGTCGGTGTTAATGAATGCGATTCCGGCCAAGGTGGCCGGTGTGGCCGAGGTGATCATGGTGGTGCCAACGCCAGATGGCGTCAGAAATCCTCTGGTTCTGGCTGCTGCCTGGCTCGCCGGCGTCGACCGTATTTTTACCATTGGCGGCGCGCAGGCGGTGGCCGCCCTGGCTTATGGCACTGCGACTGTTCCTGCCGTCGATAAAATTGTCGGACCGGGTAATGCCTATGTGGCGGCAGCCAAGCGGCGCGTGTTTGGCACGGTGGGCATCGACATGATAGCCGGCCCGTCTGAAATTCTGGTGTTGTGTGATGGCTCGACCAATCCGGACTGGGTGGCAATGGATTTATTTTCTCAGGCCGAGCACGATGAACTGGCCCAGTCCATTCTGTTATGTCCGGATCAGTCGTATATCGAACAGGTGCAGGCATCGATAAACCGCCTCATCGCCACCATGCCGCGTCATGAAATCATTCGTACATCGTTGAGCAATCGTGGCGCATTGATTAAAGTGCGCGACATGGAGGAGGCCTGCAGCATCGCCAATTCCATCGCCGCTGAACACGTTGAAATTTCAGCGTTGCAGCCGGAACACTGGGCCGCCAGAATCCGCCATGCCGGCGCGCTGTTTCTGGGACGTTATTCATCCGAAGCACTGGGCGATTATTGCGCCGGCCCCAACCACGTCCTGCCGACTTCGCGAACTGCCCGATTTTCATCACCGCTGGGTGTCTATGATTTTCAAAAACGCAGCAGCGTCATCCATGTCAGCCAGGCCGGTGCGCAGACGTTGGGCAAAGTGGCGGCGGAACTGGCATACGGCGAAGGTTTGCAGGCACATGCGCGTTCGGCCGAATTGCGCCTCGATAACAATGGATGAGTTATGTCTTTAGTTCAAAAGTTGATCAGGCCGGAAGTCCTGGCTCAGGTTAAATACTATGTCGCCGATTCACGGGATATGGTGAAGCTCGATGCCATGGAAAATCCCTATGTGCTGCCAGAAGCGCTCAGGACGGCATTGGGTGCGCATCTGTCCGAAGTCGCACTGAATCGTTACCCGGTTCCGAATTATCTCGATCTGAAGCAAAAAATCCGCCGCGAATTTGGCGTGCCCCACGGATTTGATGTGTTGCTGGGCAATGGTTCGGATGAATTGATCAGTATGCTGACTGTCGCCTGTGCGAAGCCTGGTGCGACAGTGTTGGCGCCGGTGCCAACCTTTGTGATGTACGCGGTGTCAGCCCAGCTGGCTGGCCTGGATTTTATCGGCGTGCCGCTGAGATCCGATTTCAATCTGAATATGCCGGTCATGCTGGAAGCGATCCGGCAACATCGACCCGCGCTGGTCTTCCTGGCCAATCCAAATAATCCAACCGGCAGCTGGTATCAGGAAAGTGATCTGCTCCAGATTATTGCAGCCATGTCTGAAATTGGGTTCGTTGTCGTTGATGAAGCCTATCAGCCGTTCGCGCCAGGCAGCATGATGGCCAGTTTGCCCGATCACGCGAATTTAATTGTGATGCGCACCGTGTCCAAACTGGGTTGGGCCGGCCTGCGGCTGGGTTATATGTCCGCTTCTGACGCCATACTGGCCGAAATTGAAAAAGTCCGTCCTCCCTACAACATCAATGTCCTGACTGCCGCCACCGCAGAATTTCTGCTGGATCATATGCAGGTATTCGAGGAGCAGGCCAGGCAGATTCGTGCGCAGCGCGATCTGGTCTGTGCACAACTGGAACAATTGCCTTCTGTACAGGTTTTCCCGTCACAGGCTAATTTTGTATTGATTCGTGTGACGAATTCCGAACAAATTTTCAATAAACTGCTTGAACATAAAATATTAGTCAAGAATGTCGGTAAAATGCATAGCCTGCTCAGCGACTGTTTACGTGTGACAGTAAGCACGCCAGAAGAAAATCAGCTGTTCCTGTCGGCATTCAAAGATGCATTGACATAAACCTTCACCCCACAAAATTATGCCTGCTCAACCTTCACTGTCCTCGCGTCGCGCCGAAGTCGTCCGCAATACCAACGAAACTCAGATTCGGGTGGCAATTAATCTGGACGGCACAGGGCAGCAAAAACTCAACACCGGCGTGCCGTTTCTGGATCATATGCTTGATCAGGTAGCGCGCCATGGTCTGTTTGATCTCGATATTGAAGCCAAAGGCGATCTGCACATCGATGCGCATCATACGGTCGAAGATGTCGGCATCACCCTCGGCCAGGCATTTGCCCATGCGCTGACCAACAAGGCCGGCATCCGTCGTTATGGCCATGCCTACGTGCCGCTGGATGAAGCCCTGTCGCGCGTCGTGCTGGATTGTTCCGGACGTCCTGGTCTGGAATTTCACGTTCCGTTCAAGCGTTCCATGATCGGCGAATTTGACGTCGATTTAACCCACGAATTTTTCCAGGGCTTTGTTAATCACGCGCTGGTCACATTGCATATCGATAATCTGCGGGGCGACAATGCCCATCATCAATGTGAAACGGTTTTTAAGGCATTTGGCCGCGCGCTGCGCATGGCGGTGGAACTGGATCCCCGCTCTGCCGGCATGATCCCTTCAACCAAAGGCAGCCTGTAGTCATGAGCAGGATAGTGGTGGTGGATTACGGCATGGGAAATTTGCGTTCGGTAGCTCAGGCGCTGCGCGCTGCTGCGCCGGAAGCGGAGGTGCTGATTTCCGGTGAAGTGGCAGAGATTGTGCGGGCCGACCGGCTGGTGCTGCCAGGTCAGGGCGCCATGCCGGACTGCATGGACTGTCTGCGCAATTCCGGTCTGTATGAAGCCTTGATGGAAGCCTCGCGCAGCAAACCGCTGTTTGGCGTGTGTGTTGGCGAGCAAATGCTGTTTGACTGGAGTGCCGAAGGTGGGACCAATGGCTTGGGTCTGCTGGCCGGCAAAGTGCAACGGTTTGATCTGGCCGGACAATTGCAAGAAGACGGATCTCGTTTTAAAGTACCGCAAATGGGCTGGAATCGGGTGCATCAGGACGAAATCAACCGTCATCCGTTGTGGACAGGAATCCCTGATCACAGCTATTTTTATTTTGTCCACAGTTACTATGCTCAGCCCGACAATGATCAGCATGTGACAGGCTGGACCGATTATGGCCAACCTTTCGCCAGTGCAGTGGCCCGTGATAATATTTTTGCCACACAATTTCACCCGGAAAAAAGTGCTGCTCTGGGTTTGCAACTCTATAAAAATTTTGCCCGCTGGAATCCCTGAATTCTTAACTTAAGTCAAAAAACAGGCTATAACTAAAGTTGATACTTTTTCTGAACCAACTGCCCCTAACTTCTTTTGTTCATACTTAACTATTCATACACGCCATGCTGCTCATCCCTGCTATCGACTTAAAAGACGGTCATTGTGTTCGTTTAAAACAAGGTGATATGGACCAGGCCACCGTGTTCTCGGAAGACCCGGGCGAAATGGCGCTGCACTGGTTGAAACAGGGAGCGCGACGTCTGCATCTGGTTGATCTGAACGGCGCTTTTGCCGGCAAGCCGAAAAATGAGTCGGCAATCAAATCCATCATCAGGGCCGTGCAAAAATACGCTGAAGATTATGATCTGGAAGAAATCCCGGTCCAGCTCGGCGGCGGCATTCGTGATCTCGACACTATCGACCGTTATCTGAACAACGGCCTCAGTTACATCATCATCGGCACGGCCGCCGTGAAAAGTCCCGGATTTTTACATGATGCCTGCAGCGCCTTTCCTGGCCAGGTCATCGTTGGACTCGACGCCAAAGATGGCAAGGTGGCGACCGATGGCTGGAGCAAGTTATCTGGCCACGAGGTCATTGATCTGGCGCAAAAGTTTGAAGGTTATGGTGTTGAAGCCATCGTCTATACCGACATCGGTCGCGACGGCATGATGGGCGGCGTCAATATTGACGCGACGGTCAAGCTGGCGCGCGCAGTCAGCATTCCGATCATTGCTTCGGGTGGCGTGCATGTGCTGGCCGATGTTGAAGCTCTGTGCGCGGTACAGGATGAGGGCATCGAAGCAGTGATCTGTGGACGGTCTATTTACGAAGGCACACTTGATCTGGCACAGGCCCAGGATCGTGCCGATGAGCTGAGTGAGATCGGATGACCTTAGCCAAACGTATCATTCCCTGCCTAGATGTCACGGCAGGCCGGGTAGTCAAAGGCATCAACTTTACAGAATTGCGCGATGCCGGTGATCCGGTGGAAATTGCCCGACGCTATGACGGGCAGGGCGCAGATGAAATTACCTTTCTCGATATTACAGCCAGTTCCGATCAGCGTGACCTGATATTACCCATCATCGAAGCAGTCGCATCCCAGGTCTTTATTCCTTTGACCGTCGGTGGCGGGGTGCGGGTGGTGGAAGATGTGCGGCGCCTGCTCAATGCCGGTGCCGACAAGGTCAGCATGAATACTTCCGCAGTGATCAACCCGCAACTGGTTTTTGACGCGGCCCAGAAATACGGATCGCAATGCATAGTGGTCGCGATTGATGCCAAGCAGGTCGCGCCTGATGTCTGGCATGTCTTCACACACGGCGGCCGTGCTGAAACCGGCATCGATGCGGTGGCGTGGGCGCGTCAACTGGAACAGCTGGGTGCCGGCGAAATTCTGCTGACCAGCATGAACAGGGATGGGACCCGTTCCGGGTTTGATCTGGCATTGACCCGGGCCGTATCCGATGCGGTCAGCATCCCGGTGATCGCGTCAGGTGGTGTCGGCAGTCTGCAGGACCTTGCAGACGGCATCCAGATCGGTCATGCGGATGCGGTGTTGGCAGCCAGTATTTTTCACTATGGCCAACACACCGTGCTGGAAGCGAAGCAGTATATGGCATCACGCGGTATTCCCATGAGGCTGGCATGAGCATAAAAAGTGCGACGAAAAATTCAAGCAAGTGGTTAAACAAGGTGCAGTGGAACGAGCACGGACTGGTGCCGGTCATCGCCCAGCAGGCGCTCACCAATGATGTGCTGATGTTTGCCTGGATGAACCGCGATGCGCTGGAGCGGACAGTGGAACTGGGTGAGGCAGTCTACTGGAGCCGTTCGCGCAAGAAATTGTGGCATAAGGGCGAAGAGTCTGGCCATATTCAGAAAGTGCTGGAAATCCGGCTCGATTGCGACGCCGACGTCGTATTGCTCAAAGTGGAACAGGTGGACGACATCGCCTGCCACACCGGACGGCATTCCTGCTTTTTTCAAAAGCTGAACATCGACGATGCCGAGTGGCAGACCGTGGATCCGGTGTTGCAAGAACCCGATGCAATTTCCAGATAAAGAGACTTTATGAGTGATACCCTGCAACGCCTCGCCAACGTGATTGAATCGCGCAAGCTGAGCAACGGCGGCAATCCTGAGCAATCGTACATTTCACGTTTGTTTGCCAAAGGTGACGACGCGATATTAAAAAAAATCGGCGAAGAAGCGACCGAAACCGTGATGGCTGCCAAGGATGCGCGCGTCTCGGGTGATACGGCTGGCCTGGTGTATGAATGCGCTGATTTATGGTTTCATTCACTGGTCATGCTCGCTCAGTTTGATATCTCACCCCAGGCGGTGCTGGATGAGCTGGCGCGCCGCGAAGGAATATCCGGCATTGAAGAAAAAGCCGCGCGTAAAGATGAATTGCGTGATCAACTGGAGAAATGACTCATGGATAACTGTCTGTTTTGCAAAATCGTCGCTGGCACCATCCCCTCGGACAAGGTCTATGAAGATGATGAACTGATGGTTTTTAAAGACATTTTTCCTGCGGCGCCGGTGCACTTGCTGCTGATCCCCAAGCGTCACCTTGGCACGCTGTCAGATTGTGTTGGCAGTGACACTGCCTTATTGGGTAGAATGCTGGCTCTTGTGCCGGTATTGGCAGAGCAGCAAGGATGCCATGTCAGGGAAGATGAGGCCGGCAATCGTTATGGCGGATTTAAAACCCTGATTAATTCGGGGCCAGATGGTGGTCAAGAGGTGTATCATCTGCACATCCATCTGATCGGTGGTCCCAAGCCTTGGAATGGGAAGAACATTTGATCTGTACAGATCGTTTAAAGGAGTTGAAATGGGCGGTTTAAGCATCACACATTTACTGTTGTTTTTATTGGTCGTCGTTCTGATTTTTGGCACCAAAAAACTGGGCAGTTTTGGCGAAGATCTGGGCAAGGCCGTCAAGGGTTTTAAAGATGGCATTAAGTCGGATGAAGAGAAAAAGCCGGCCGCACAGGTCAGCGACAGCGCAACAGTTGATGTTGACGCCAAAGAGAAAAAATAGTGTGCATTCCGTCGTGTCGCCATGATTGATCTCGGTTTAGCCAAATTGGCGATGATAGGTGCGGTGGCACTAATCGTCATCGGACCTGAAAAACTCCCCAAAGTAGCGCGTATGGCCGGCTCCCTGCTGGGACGGGCGCAGCGCTATCTGAATCAGGTGAAAGCCGAAGTCAGCCGTGAAATGGAACTGGATGAATTGCGCAAGGTTCAGCAGGAGGTGACCCAGGCAGCATCGGATTTCAAGGCCGGGGTAGCCAAAGAAATGGCCGGGGTTGAAGAAGAAGTCAATTCAATCTGGCACGGCACCGTCAATGAGCCCAATCATCAGGCTGACGTGGCAAAAATGACGCGCAAGGCGCGCGAGTTCCGTCGTAAAAAATCACTGCGCAATTCGGCAACGCCAGGCTGGTTCAAACAACAGCAGGGTGGCAAATCGAGATTGCTGTCGGCATCTGCCCGCGTCGCCAAATACCGCCCCAAGTCGGCGTCCAACTAAAGTCTCTTATGATTGATCCGTCTGAAAACGACAACCTGGCCAGCTTTATTTCCCACCTGGTCGAATTGCGCAATCGTCTGGTGCGAGTCGCCATCGTTGTGTTGATTGTATTTTTTGGATTGATGCCGTTTGCTGCGCAAATTTTTGACTTGCTGGCAGCGCCGATGATGCAGGCATTACCTGCCGGTTCACATATGATTGCCACCGGTGTCATTACACCGTTTCTGATTCCGGTAAAGATCACGCTGGTACTGTCATTGCTTGTGTCGTTACCCTGGGTGCTGTATCAGATGTGGGCGTTTGTTGCGCCGGGTTTGTACGCGCACGAAAAAAAATTAATCGCACCGCTGGTGATATCTTCGTCGCTGCTGTTTCTGATGGGGGTCGCGTTCTGTTATTTCTTTGTGTTTCAGGTAGTTTTTTCATTCATCAATCAGTTCGCTCCCAAATCAATTTCCGTCGCGCCGGATATTGAAAGTTATCTCGATTTCGTCATGACGATGTTTCTGGCGTTCGGTATCACGTTTGAAGTGCCGATCGTCGTGATTGTACTGGTGCGCATGGGCTTCATTTCAGTCGAAAAGCTGAAAGATATCCGGTCGTATGTCATCGTCGGTGCTTTTGCGGTATCGGCGATTGTGACCCCGCCTGATATCACCAGCATGCTGTTGCTGGCCGTGCCCATGTGCGTGTTGTTTGAAATTGGCCTTCTGGTCGCACCCTGGTTTAAAAAAGTCACGACTGAGCCGGCTGAAAATATTACTTAGTCCTGTCCAGTATCACGCTTCCCGGAGCCAGCAAACCAGTGGGTAGGCCGTTTTAAAGCTGGTTGCCAGCGTTTTTAAGACCATCTCAGAGCGTTGATCCGCTTTGAAGTTTTTCATCGGAATCTGATTCCACACCATGCAGTGTTTCAGTTTAATGAGCTCTATTTGAGGATGATCGACATCAAACCCTTTGGGCGCGCGAAGCAGTTTGTCTTCTTCTTCCAGATGTGCAAAAGCCTGAAGCAGCTTTTTACTTTTTAAAATTTTGGCTAACGCCGGTCCGCGTTCTGCGATCGCATTGCGAATCTCTTTGAGCCTTTCCGATGGCGGCATATATTCACCAACTGCAATGAGCAGATCACCGTTGCCATCCATGTGAAAGTAATACGCCGGCCCGCCGCCCTGACTGGGTTTTTTTAAATCTCCGGCCACAATCGCTGCGGAGAACCGGGTTTTATAAGGGCTTTTATCTTTTGCGAACCGAATGTCACGATTGATCCGAAACAGTGCTTTCTTGGGATTGCAGCCCAGGATCAGCGGATCAAACTTGCTTATCTGGGTAATCAGTTCTGTCACCAGCACCAGAAACTCTTCCCGCAAAATATCGTAGCGTGGCTTGTTCATGACAAACCACGCGCGGTTATTGTTGTCGGTCAGTTCTGCCAGATAGTTGGTCAGGTCCTGGATGTGCATTATCGTGGCCCGTCTTCGTCGTCGTCATTCGGGCTGTTTTTTGGCAGCTGTCGAGTACCGATCAACACTTCCAGAGTCACCGGTTTGCCTTTGCGCAGAAAAGTCAGTCTGGCATTTTTATCAGGCGGTAGTTGCGCGATCAGATTCATCATCGTGACCCGGTCAGTGACCTTGCTGTCATTCACCTGAATCAGAATATCGCCTGGCTTGACGCCTGCCTTGTCAGCCGGTCCTCCGCGAATCACGCCAGCAATCAACGTGCCTTCCTTTTCCTTCACGCCGAAATTTTCGGCCAGGTCTGGCGTAATCTCCTGAGGTTCAACGCCTATCCAGCCCCGGATCACGTGGCCATTGGCGATGATTCCGTCCATGACCGATTTGACCGTGCTGACCGGAATCGCAAAGCCAATACCGAGAGAGCCACCGTTCTGGGAAAAAATAGCGCTGTTGATGCCAATCAGGTTACCGTTGGTATCGATCAGCGCACCACCTGAATTGCCGGGATTGATCGCCGCGTCGGTCTGAATGAAATTTTCGAAGGTATTGATATCGAGATGATTTCGGCCCAACGCAGAAATAATCCCCATCGTAATAGTCTGTCCGACGCCAAACGGATTGCCGATGGCGAGCACCACGTCACCTACACCGGCATTCTCGATGCGCCCCAGTGTAATGGCCGGCAGATTGGGCAAATCAATTTTCAGCAGCGCCAGATCGGTTTCAGGATCAGCCCCAACCACTTTCGCAATCGCCTTGCGACCGTCAGACAGTACGACATCGATTTCATCGGCCGAATTCACCACATGATTATTGGTAATGATGTAGCCGGCCTCGCTGACGATTACGCCTGAACCCAGACTGGATTGTTTCTGTGGTCGCGGATTCGGATTTTTGCCGAAAAAATGACGGAACAGCGGGTCATTGAAAAAGGGATTGGTCGGTTGTCTGATTTCTTTGGTGGTAAAAATATTGACCACCGAAGGCATCGCATGTTTGGCCGCTTCGCGATAACTGCCTGGTGCGACCAGACTGACCGGTGCCTGCTTGATCGGCACTGTTGAAGTGGTCAGGTGCAGGCCCTTGGCCGGGAACGGTAAATTGTTGATCCATTCAGGTTTTAAGGTGTTTACAATGAGCAGAATTGCCAGGGCTATCGTTGCTGCCTGGGCGAATAAAAGCCAGAGACGTCGCATAAAATTTTATAAGAAAAAGGGTCAATAAAATGAATCGGAAAACGGATCAGAACCATAATCGGCGCCAGAATCAGGTGAGCCGCAACGAGTTGAATCAATTTCTGGCCGAACAATTACAGGTTCTGAAAATAAATGATTATTGTCCAAATGGCCTGCAGGTGGAAGGTATCGAGCAAATAAAAGTGGTTGTCAGTGGCGTAACTGCCAGTTTGGCGCTGATTGAGGCTGCCATTGAACTGGAGGCGGATTGTATTCTGGTGCATCACGGTTATTTCTGGCGCGGTGAAAATCCCTCTCTGGTCGGTCAAAAATACCGGCGCATCAAAAAACTGATGGATCATGACATCAACCTGTTCGCCTACCATCTGCCGCTCGATCTTCACCCGGAGTGGGGCAATAACGCACAACTGGCCAAAGTGTTGGAACTGCGCACCGAAGGCACCTTTGCCGAGCAGGGTCTGGCCTGTTTTGGCAGTTCCGAAAACCTGAACCTGCAAACCGTGGCTGATTTGCGCGACTGGGTCGCGCTGAAACTCGACCGTGTGCCAATGTTAATCGGCGATCCCAACCAGCCGCTGGGACTTATCGCCTGGTGTACCGGTGCTGCGCAAAACTTTCTGGCCGACGCGATCCAGATTGGCGCGAGCGTCTACCTGTCGGGTGAAATTTCCGAACCGACGGTGCATCTGGCGCGTGAATCCGGCGTGGCTTACCTGGCCTGCGGGCATCACGCCACCGAGCGTTACGGTGTGCACGCCCTGGGTCAGGCATTAGCCAGTCAATTTGGCATTACTCACCACTTTGTGGATATACCCAACCCGGTTTGAGCTATTTTTTCAGTGCATCGCGAATTTCACGCAGCAGCAGGACATCTTCTGGTGTGGCTGGCGGTTCGGCCGGAGCGACTGCAGCGTCATCCTTTTTTCTGGCGATATTGACCAGTCGCACCATCTGAAAAATGATGAAAGCCAAAATCAGGAAATTCAACACGATGGTCAAAAAATTGCCGTAAGCGAAAACTGCTCCCAGTTTCTTCGCTTCAACCAGCGTCAGGCTGGTGTCCTGATGATTTAATGGCAGATAATAGTTGGCAAAATCCAGGCCGCCGACCACTTTGCTGACCAGCGGCATAATCACATCCTGCACCAGTGAATCAACAATCTTGCTGAAAGCTGCGCCGACGATCACACCGACGGCCAGGTCGACC
>Ga0209067_10000524_pt1 | contig 24324 bp, 22 predicted proteins | sample ColStrG_CSR_2013_FD_187199 | JGI IMG/M metagenome (GOLD analysis project Ga0209067, IMG submission 187199) | Freshwater sediment microbial communities in response to fracking from Pennsylvania, USA - Cold Stream Run_MetaG_CSR_2013 (SPAdes)... | ecosystem: Environmental > Aquatic > Freshwater >... | reverse complement strand
AACCAATTGCGGGGGTTGAATGTTTATTACGATGACTTGATCAGGGGAAACATTTTGCGCACCTTAAAAATCACTTCTTTGAAAAAGAATACCTTCATCAACTACATGAAATCGCAAGGCAAACTGGGTGGCCAAAACAAAGTGCCAAGACTTTCCAATGATCGCAAGATTGCCGAGGAGTTAATTCGTTATCAGCTCTGAGCGTTACGTTTTCTTCTTAGCGTCAGCGCCGTAAGGCCTATGATAACAATCGACGCCATCACCGCCCACCAATTTAAACGTCTGCTCTCCGCAAACATTTCATAGTCCATGTAAACGAACTTATTGACGACAGGTCTCCAGTATACTTTATTTCCGGCTACCGAATCCGCATTTGAGGTGACCACCGTCCAGGGCATTTCAAATTCGCCAAGGTATTTCCCATCGCGGGCAAAGCCCATAAAGGCCAGTCGGGAGTTGAGGTCTTTGGTAAGTTCATTAAAATCTTGTGTGGCTTTCGATTTAGCCAAAGGAATTTTCAGGCTATCAGTAATTTTATCAATAAAATCGGTAACTCCCTTTTCTTTTTCTATCTGACGATAAACAAATTCCCGATTTTTTATCAGTGTGTCAAGCCATTTTGTTTCTGGCAAATTCCTTTTAATGACTTCTGCCAGTGCCTGGTAAGTCTCTTTGAAGATACCCATGTTGGCGAAATGGTCTGCAATCTTCTCGTTGAGTAAAAGCAAATAAACGCTTTCTGCTTTTGAAATGGCTTTGCCTTCAGCCGGCAATCGCCTAATGAAAGAATCATCTTCGCTTGTAAAAAAATCATTAGGTGAAATCATTTTGAAACGATTAATCGGTCGGATGGTTTCTGAGTAGCGGATATAGGTATAAAACCACCTGAATTTTTTTTCAAAACGGGAGTGAACGCGGAAAAGGGTGTCGGAATTTTTGTCTAATTCATAGTTCATCAGTGAATCATTAGCAAAGTGCTTGTGAAACTGTAGCCTGTATTTGTCTTTATCTGACTTCACCCTTGAGGAGTCATTCGGCTTGGTCTTTTTTAGCGCCCATCCATTTTTATCATTAACCCCAAAGACATTTTCATTGGCGAGTTTGGATTCTGCTTTTTCAAAAATGATGGTCTTATCAAGGGAGCCGTCTTCGTTAATTTTTGTGCGAAGTGTTATCGGATTTTCACATGACATCATCGTCGCAATTATTCCGGTACCGATAATTATTGATTGGGTTTTCATATCATTTCTTTTTTTAAGGCTATTTCAACTTGTTTTTTATGCAATTCAGATAGTTTTGATTGGACTGAAAGGGAGAACGGCAATCGGCAAACAGGGTGTGTTTTGCCTTGTGGTGTGAAAAATTGGCACGAAAAAGTTTAGCGTTCAAAATGACGGAATTGGCCAAGTATTCGTTCTTATCCTTGTTAATCCGCGGAGAATTCTCAACGGTTTGAATAAAAAAAACGAGTACTAACAAAGAGGAGGATACACTCAGTGCATATTTTACTTTCTTGCTCAACAGGAGATCGCTGATCCATTGATACCATGTTGGCTTAGCACCTTGCTTTATTTTTGACATAATGCTACCAGTAAGCCGAGCCGCATGCAAGGGTATTACTTTTTCTTGTGCCGCCTGATGGATAAGTCGTTGGGCTTGGGTCACTTCCCAAAACAGGGCAGCACAATACACGCACGTTCTTAGGTGAGTGTCAACCTGATTTCTTTCTTTCACTGAAAGCTCTGGGTAGAGATAAATTTTCATTTCAAATTCTTTGCAGCTCATGTGAATTCAGTTTTTGTAAATTTTTTGAAGACCTTCCTTTATTTTTAGACGGGCGTAGTACAAATTGCTTTTCAAGTTTCCGGGTGTCATCTCAAGTACCTGGCAAACTTCTTCGACCTCGAGCATTTGGAGGTCACGAAGGATAAATACAGCCCTTTGTTTCTCGGTCAGTTGTTCCGCCAGGTAATAAACAATCGACTTGAGCTCATTTTCTTCTAATTTATTTTCTGGTTGACTCGGTATAGGCATTTCATCACTCAAACTTTTATCGGTCATGTGTTTCCTTCTTCCTGATTTCAGATAATCCAAACAAAGATTGGTTACTATTTTGCTCAGCCAGGTTTTGAGTCTGAATTCTTTATTGTATTTTGATAGGCTCGTCCATAATTTGATAAATGCATTTTGTACAATGTCCTCCGACTCCATTTCATCCCTAGTAAAGCGAAAAGCAATCGAATAGGCCAAGCCCTGGTGAGTTTCGACCAGCTGACGAAATGCTTGTCCCTCACCCCTGGTTGCTCTTTTTATTAGGTCTAGTTCGGATTCCTGATCCATTCTGAAAATTACTACCAATACGAGTGAATGTCGACTTGGTCAAATTGGTCACGGTGAAATTTCAACCAGTCTAAAACAAATTGACCATTAAAGTGTTAGGATTACTTAAATTTGCATGATGATTAGCGAAGATCAAAAGAATATAATTATTCGAAATCTCTCTCCCTATAAGCCAAAAAGACTCGGAATTTTTGATTCTTACGCTCGTAGTAAAAATAATGCCAATAGTGATCTTAATAATTTGGTAGAATTTGGTGAGCGGATTATTTTGTCGGATCTGGTTGGACTTAAGCAGGATCTATTAGAGAGTTTGGGTATGAAGGTTGATTTGGTAATGGAACGCGCATTAAGCAAGTATGTCAGGCCGTATGGGGAGAAAGATTATCAGCCTATTCTCCCATGAAGGAAATTAAAGTCTACGCCGATCATATTTTAGATTGTATTAATAATATCCTGGCTTATACTGATGGGATGGATGAGGAGAATTGTATGGTTCAGGACGCAGTGGTTAGAAATTTTCAAGTAATTGGTCAGGCAACCAAACGAATAAATCCAGATTTCAAAACTTCTCATCCTGGTGTTCCCTGGAGGAAAATGACTGGAATGAGAGATAAATTAGTTCATGACTACTTTCAAGTTGATTTGGAAACAGTTTGGAATACAGTTGTAAATGATATTCCTTTTCTGCTTATCGCTAAAAGAAATCCACTCCAAACTTTAGTCGCTTGAAAAAACACATCGCCATTCTCGGCTCCACCGGTTCTATTGGCCGACAAGCGTTGGAAGTAATAGAATCCAATCTCGATTACTTTGAAGTAGAAGTGCTCACGGCACAAAACAATGCTGATCTTTTAATTGAGCAGGCAAAGAAATTTAAGCCGAATGCAGTCGTGATAGCCAATGAAGATCACTATGAAAAAGTAAAGACAGCGCTAATTCCACTCGATATAAAAGTTTTTGCTGGCGAAAATGCCCTTGCTTCTATTGTCGAGATGGATACCCTTGATTTAGTCCTGACCGCATTAGTTGGGTTCTCCGGGTTGAAACCAACAATGAAAGCCATTCAATCCGGAAAAAATATTGCCCTGGCAAATAAAGAGACATTGGTCGTTGCCGGAGAACTTATTACCAAATTAGCGCAGGAAAAAGGGGTGAATATTTTTCCGGTCGACTCGGAGCACTCAGCCATCTTTCAATGTCTGGTGGGAGAATTTCACAATCCCATTGAAAAAATAATCCTTACGGCTTCTGGCGGACCATTTCGTGGAAAGAAAAAGGAAGAATTAAAGAACATGAAAAAAGAACAAGCCCTAAGGCATCCCAATTGGACCATGGGCGCGAAAGTCACCATCGACTCGGCTACGTTGATGAACAAGGGTTTGGAGGTAATCGAAGCCAAGTGGCTTTTTGGGGTGAAAGCAGATCAAATTGAAGTAGTGGTGCATCCGCAATCCATTATTCATTCGCTGGTGCAGTTTCAGGATGGTTCTGTCAAGGCGCAACTTGGCCTGCCCGATATGCGTTTACCGATCCAGTTTGCCATGACGTACCCGGAGCGACTGCCGTCCCGTTTTCCACGGTTTGATTTTTCAACATATCCCTCCCTTACTTTTGAAAAGCCGGATACAGAAACTTTTCGTAATCTTGCCCTTTCGTTTGCAGCGCTAAACATGGCCGGAAACATGCCCTGTGTGCTTAATGCCGCCAACGAAGTGGCCGTGGCCGAGTTTTTGAAGGATAATATCGGTTTTTTGGAGATGTCAGGGGTGGTGGAACAATGTTTGGAGAAAATGAGTTTTATTAAGAATCCAACGCATGAAGATTATATTCAAACTGACCGGGAAACCAGAATTAGAGCAAAGGAATTGATTCGGTAATTCGTTGATGCGTCGATTCGATAATTTTCGAACGATCAACCTGAATACTGAATGGCAGAATTAACAAATTAAAAAATCAACGAATTAGTGTATGGAAGGAATGATCATGACGGCCCAACTTCTGTTGAGCCTTTCAATTTTAATAGTGGTGCACGAAGGGGGCCATTTTTTTGCCGCCCGTATGTTCAACATCAAGGTGGAAAAGTTCTATCTCTTCTTCGATTTTCTTTTTCCCATGGCCAACGTGCTCAACTTCTCCTTGTTCAAAATCAAAAAGGGGGATACAGAATACGGCCTTGGCTGGTTCCCGCTGGGTGGTTATGTAAAAATTGCTGGTATGGTGGACGAAAGCATGGACAAGGAGCAGATGAAGCAGCCTGCGCAGCCGTGGGAGTTTCGCTCCAAGCCGGCCTGGCAGCGACTCATTGTGATGCTCGGTGGAATCATTGTTAATGTGATCGTGGGTGTTTTTATTTTCATCGGCATCGTTTACTTTCTAGGCGATCGCTATATCCTCAATGATTATGTAAATAAACACGGCGGCGTGCAGGCGCTCGAATTAGCCCAAAAGTTGGGAATTCAAACGGGAGACAAAATTGTGAAGATCAACGGGAAGGATTTTGAATATTTTGATGATGTGACCAAGACCGATGTGCTGCTTTCACAGAACTCTTTCTTTACCGTTTTGCGGGGTGAGCACGAAGTGCAAATTCCCATTCCAGCAAACTTCATTGAGAACTTTGGAAAGAAGGAGGCGATGGCTAACTTTTTATTACCACGCCGACTGGCCCTTATTGAGGAGGTGGCCAAGGACTCCATTGCCGGAAAAGTAGGTTTGCAAACGGGCGACAGGATTGTAGAAGTTGATGGTACAGCTATTGTCTATTATGATGAACTCCGAGACAAACTTAAGAACCATCAAGGCGATTCGCTCTCCTTCAAAGTGAAGCGGGGAGAGGGAATCCTTTCCTTTAAAGAATATTTCAAAGGACACACCAACATCGGATTCGGCATGCCTCGCTACCTGGTACCTGCGGAAGGAGAAAAAAATATCACCTATTCGTTGGGTCAGTCCGTCTTACTTGGCCCAGGCCGAGCGTTTGATGTAATCGGAGTTCAGATCAAAGCTTTCGGAAAAATTTTTAGGAGGGAGATCAGCGTGAAGAATTCCTTGTCCGGCCCGATTGGCATGGCCAAAGCGTATGGCGGCACCTGGGACTGGGAACGCTTCTGGCGCATGACGGGCCTGCTGTCAATGGTGTTGGCCTTCATGAATTTGTTGCCTATCCCCGCCCTGGATGGAGGTTACGTCATGTTCCTGCTTTATGAAATGATCACAGGCCGCGAAGCGTCCGAGAGATTTTTCGAAAATGCGATCAAAGTGGGCATGGCCATATTACTTGCCTTGATGGTGTTTGTATTCTATAACGACATTGCCAAGTTGATCACGGGAGGTTGATAATCGTTGGCCTCTGTTGCTATCAGTTCTGAGTGGACGGGCGGGCCACGCCAGTAACTTATTTAAAGACGTCAAAGCAATACTCCTTTAGATAATCAGCGGCATCATCTTCGCCAGCGTAGAAAGCTTTTTGTAAACAGCGGCATCCTTCCTCTGTTCTTTTTAATTCAACCAAGGAAACGCCTTTGTAGAAAAGGGCAGAGCGGTTGGTGGGTTCAATGCGTAAAGCGAGCGCTAAGTATTGAAGTGCGAGTTCAAACTTTTCCTCTTGTAGGCAGAAGGTGCCCGCATATAAATACGCAGGGGAATAGTTCACATCCAGCACAATGGCTTTGTTGAAGCAGAATAAGGCGCTGTCTAAGCTGCCCAGGGAGTAATGGATAAAACCAAGATTGGTTTCAAGTTCCGCATCGTCCTGATAGGCTCTAACTTCCTCCAAATCTTTTTTGGCTGCCTTGAAATCACCTTTGTCTGCCAGTAAAGCGCCACGCCAGCGAATCAATTCTGTGGTGGGCCCACGAAGGGCAATGGCTTTTTGTAAATCGTTGAGTTGATTTTCAGAATCCCCTTTCTGGCGATAAATCAACGCGCGCAAAATTCTTGCCTGTGGGCTCTCCGGAAACACTGGAACGAATCGATTCATATCCACCAGCGCACTATCAAAATGATTTGCACTGTAATAACTTACTGCGCGCTTGTAGAGGAAGCGATAGTCTTCATTTTCTTTGAATTTACATTCGTTGATAATCTTTGAGTAGAGCACCGCCGCGCCAGAGAAGTCCTGGTGGCTCATCAGCGTATCGGCGTCCGTTTCCCATTTGCTCCAACGGGCCTTTTCATCCTGGGCAAAAACCAAGGATGAAAAGCACAGTAAGCAGTAGAGCGCGGAGAACTTTTTAGGCATTGGCTCCCACCGCTTTGTTTCGGTCGCGCTTGCGATCATTCTCGTCTAAAAAGATTTTTCTCAGACGGATCGATTTCGGCGTCACTTCAACGTACTCATCAGCCTGAATATATTCCAGGGCTTCCTCCAGTGAAAATTTTACCGCCGGAGAAATGCGCATTTTTTCGTCCGATCCAGAGGCGCGCATGTTGGTCAATTTTTTGGTCTTGGTAACATTGATTACCAAATCGCCAGAGCGGCTGTGTTCTCCAATTACCTGACCGGCATAAATCGGTTCACTTGGTTCAATGAAAAATTTTCCGCGGTCTTGCAGGTTGTGCAAGCTATAAGGTATGGCTTCACCAACCTCCATACTGATCAAGGAACCGTTTATTCTTCCCGGAATATCTCCTTTGTAGGGTTGGTAGTCTTTGAAACGATGCGTGACCACCGCCTCACCGGCCGTCACATTCATTAAATAATTTCTCAACCCGATGATGCCCCGCGCGGGCATCTCGAATTTTAGAATCATCCGATCGCCTTTGGGCTCCATGTTCTTCATTTCACCCCGGCGCATCGATACGGTTTCGATCGCTTTTCCAGCAACATTTTCCGGTAAATCGATCGTCAGCTCTTCGATGGGCTCACACTTCACCCCGTCTATCTCTCTAATGATAACTTGCGGCTGACCAATTTGTAATTCATAGCCTTCCCTTCTCATCGTTTCAATCAACACCGACAAGTGAAGTACACCACGCCCAAACACCATGAAACTATCGGCAGAGCCCGTATCGCCAACACGGAGCGCGAGGTTCTTTTCCAATTCTTTGTCTAACCTTTCTTTGATGTGGCGCGAGGTGACAAACTTTCCTTCCTTGCCATAGAATGGGGAGGTGTTGATGGTGAACAGCATGCTCATGGTGGGCTCATCAATCGCAATGGATTTCAAGGCCTCGGGTTTGTCAACGTCCGCCACGGTATCACCGATTTCAAAACCTTCCAGGCCCACTAATGCGCAGATTTCTCCGGCTTTCACTTCCTCCATTTTCTTTTTCTCAAATCCTTCAAACACGTACACTTCTTTGATACGGGTCTTGACAATGGCGCCGGTGTCGCGTTTTACCAATACGACAAACTGCCCAGCCTTCACTGATCCGCGCTGGATCCGGCCGATCGCCACCCGACCGATGTAAGAAGAATACTCCAGGGAGGTAATCATCAATTGCGTTGGCCCTTCTGAAACCTTCGGTGCTGGAATATGCTCGATCACCCCTTCAATTAATGCGGTAATATCGGTCGAGGGTGTTTTCCAATCTTTGCTCATCCAACCCTGCTTGGCCGAACCGTAGAAGGTCGGAAAATTTAATTGTTCTTCGGTAGCATCAAGAGAAAACATCAATTCAAACACTTGCTCGTGCACGTCATCGGGTGTACAATTTTTCTTGTCCACTTTATTAATCACAACAATGGGCTTCAACCCCAGTTGTAGCGCCTTTTGCAACACAAAACGAGTTTGAGGCATTGGACCTTCAAATGCATCAACGAGCAACAAGCAGCCATCGGCCATGTTGAGCACCCGCTCCACTTCGCCACCAAAATCGCTGTGTCCAGGGGTGTCAATGACGTTGATTTTATAGTCCTTATAACGAACGGAAACGTTTTTTGCCAGAATGGTAATACCGCGCTCACGCTCCAAATCATTGCTGTCCATGATCAGTTCGCCGGGGTGTTCGTGGTCTTTAAAAAGGTGCCCTGCGTGTAAAAGTTTGTCAACCAGGGTAGTTTTCCCGTGGTCGACGTGTGCAATAATTGCGATGTTCCTGATCTTGTTAACTTCCATAAATGCGGCGGATACTTGTATTATTTTAATTTGAGGGCGCAAAGATAAGCAGAAATGTGTGATCTGCCTGTAAAGCTTCACCGATGGGCTTAGCGGGGCTAAATTTTAAAGTCGCTGCTTTTTTTTATTTTTGCGGCAAATTTCTTATCAGGATTATCAGGGTTCAGGTGATTTAACAAAATTTGATTATCCGGATTGATGTAGATTAATGGATTAAAACACTTAAAAACGACGAACAATGGTTGATTTATTTGAAAAACTGCGCATGGAAGAAGGCCCGTTGGCCAAGTATTCTCATTTACCAGATGATTATTTTTTCTTTCCGAAGTTGGAAGGAGACATCGGTCCGCGCATGAAATTCAATGGAAAAGAAGTGCTCAACTGGAGTTTGAACAATTATTTAGGTCTAGCCAATCACCCTGAAGTCCGTAAAGCCGATGCTGAGGCGGCGGCCCAATATGGTCTGGCAGCCCCGATGGGTGCCCGCATGATGAGTGGAAACTCAGTTCATCACCTGGAGTTGGAAAGGCAGTTGGCTGAATTTGTGAAGAAAGAAGATGTGATGCTGCTCAACTACGGCTATCAGGGCGTGTTTTCTATCATCGATGCTTTGGTTGATCGCAAGGATGTGATTGTGTATGATGCCGAATGTCATGCTTGTATTATCGATGGCGTTCGTTTGCACATGGGTAAGCGCTTTGTTTACGCGCACAACAACATGGAGAGCCTAGAGAAGCAACTCCAGCGCGCTACTAAATTAGCCAATGAAACCGGAGGAGGCATATTGGTCATCACGGAAGGCGTGTTTGGTATGAGTGGCAATATGGGTGACCTGAAAGGAATTGTTGAATTGAAGAAGAAGTATAATTTCCGTTTGTTTGTCGATGATGCCCACGGGTTTGGCTCAATGGGCCCGGCGGGAGCAGGGGTAGGGGAAGAGCAAGGCGTGCAAGATCAAATTGATTTGTATTTCTCCACGTTCGCCAAATCGATGGCCAGTATAGGCGCCTTTGTAGCCGGTGATAAAAAAATATTAAAGTTTCTGCGTTACACCGTCCGTTCTCAGATCTACGCCAAGTCTCTCCCGATGCCACTGGTCATCGGCGGGTTGAAGCGTTTGGAGTTGGTGAAAAAACATCCCGAGTTTAGAGCCAACCTCAAAATGATTATGAAGGCCATTAAGAGTGGTTTGAAAGAAAGAGGTTTCGCCATCAATGAAACACAAACTCCACCGACGCCAGTTCTCTTCAAAGGCGGTGTGGGTGAGGCGGCTAACATGAGCATGGATTTGCGTGAAAACTATGGTATTTTCTGCTCAGTAATTATCTATCCGGTAGTTCCAAAAGATGTCATTATGTTCAGGATTATCCCCACGGCCTCCCACACGATGGATGATGTAAATGAGACACTGACCGCGTTTTCTGCCTTAAAAACCAAGCTCGATAGCGGGTTTTACCGCAAGGAAGAGCTTGTTTCGGTCACTAAATTTTAAAAAAATGGCTTTTTAACTGGTTTTTGCAGGTTTTTGTTTAATTTGGCATAGGCAAAGAACAAAATACACAAACTAAACAGTATAAAAATGAAAAAATTCGAAGAACTAAAAGCCCTGATTGCTTCCATTGAAGGCGATGCCGATAAGTTTTATAATAAGGCAAACAGCGCAGCCGGTACCCGCGTGAGAAAGGGAATGCAAGACCTTAAAAATATTGCGCAGGCGATTCGTGCGGAAGTTCAAGAGTTAAAGAATAAGGAAGCCAAGTAGTCTTAGGCTATTTTGAAATTCTAAAGAAAGGGGTAGCGAAGGCTACCCTTTTTTTATTTGTTCCAGGGCTTGTTCAATTTTTTTGCGGAGCCCGGCCGAGGGTTCAACTAATGGCAAGCGCACATGGGGATTACAAATTTTTAATAAACTCAATAAATATTTTACCCCTGTCGGATTTCCTTCCTCGTACATTGGGCCGTTCATTTCTAAAAGCTTGAACGTTTCTGCCGCCGCTTTTGAATAGTTTCCCGCTTTGGCATTTTCCGTTATTTTTTTAAACGTATCCGGCAGTGCATTTGCCAAAACAGAGATGACCCCAACGCCGCCTATGGCGTGCAGGAGAACGGTGAGCAGATCGTCACCGGAGATGAGCAAAAAATCCTTGGGTTTATGCTTTAGGATTTTCATGCACTGCTCCAGGTTGCCGGATGCTTCTTTAATGCCGATGATGTTTTTGTGTTGGGCGAGTTTTAAGGTGGTATCTGCCGTGAGGTTAGAAGAGGTGCGGCCGGGCACGTTATACATGATCACCGGGACAGGGGAGACGTCCGCAATTTTCTTAAAATGTTGACGAATCCCCTCTTGTGAGGGCTTGTTGTAATAGGGACTTACCGATAGAATACCCGATACGCCTTTGAAGTCGGTTTCTTCGATTTCATTCAGCACCGAGGCGGTATTGTTGCCACCGATGCCATAGAGGATAGGGCGCTTTTTAGGATTGTTTTTCAGAACAAATTGTAGTACCTCTTTCTTTTCCACTTTCGTCAGCGTTGCCGATTCACCGGTGGTGCCCATCACGACAAAATAATCAACCTCGTTGGAGGTGTAATCCAACAATTTTTTCAACGAAGTAAAATCAATTGAACCATCCTTATGGAAAGGAGTAACAAGCGCCACGCCCGTGCCAGTAAATTTTCTCATCGTAGTTGTTTGGTGTATTTGTACATCGTTTCGATCAACCCTTTTGTGGTGCCATGCTGTTCAATCATCATTTCAAAAAAAGGGTTCTCTGTTTCAGAAAAACGGCCTACCCGACAACGGGCTTTGCTGGTCGCCAAAAGGTAAAGCGCAAGCGGGTTTGGTTCGTTGTCAATGTAGAACAGGTAATCAAAAAGGGTTTCCGAAAACTTGACGGCTGGCTCGGAGTTAATCTTCCCCCAAAACGTTAAGTCATTGATGGTGAAGAAGTCGAATTTGAATTCGTAATTCTCTTTTTTTAAAGGAAGGTATTCGAGCACTTGCACCCGCTTACCATCTTGTTCCAAATGCTGAATAAATTCTTTGATATCCAAATGCTTTTGCTTGTCTTCGACGCTAAAAAGGATCCCAATATTTTGTGCTTGCTTATAGGGGAGGCTGGCACGAAGACTGTTATTCTTTCTCAACGCTACTCGCGTGCGCATCCTCAAAAAGTTCATTTTAAACATGGGGCCTAAAGTTGAATATTATAAATTAGAAATTCAAAAAGTTATGGATTCTGGTGTACCGCTGCTGAATCCTGGTTTTTGGGTGCTGGGGATTGAGCCCATCTAGAATCCGGGACGCCGCCACCGTTTACTTCAGCATCTTCTCGAAATCTTGTTCACTGATAATCCTCACTCCGAGGGATTCCGCCTTTTCTCTTTTAGCGGGCCCCATATTTTCTCCGGCCAGTAGAAAATTCAATTTTCCGGACACCGATGAGAGAACCTGGCCGCCATTGGCAATGATTACCGCTTTCAATTGATCTCGCTGGTAATGCTGGAAAGTTCCCGATATTACAAACGACTTTCCATCCAGGACGTTACTGACTTTTTCAGGTTCTTTAAACGAACTTTGAAATTGAAGACCCGCTTTTTTTAGTCTTGCAATTTCGCGTTGATTTTCTTTGTCACTAAAAAAATCAACGACGCTTTGCGCAATTTTCTCTCCTACTTCAGGGGCTTCCATCAGCTGATCGTAACTGGCTTGTGCCAGGTTATCGATGTTCTTGAAATGCCTAGCTAATTTTTCCGCTACCGTTTTTCCTACAAAACGAATGCCGATGGCAAACAAAACCGACTCGAATGGAACGGATTTGGAAGCTTCAATTCCTTGCAAAAGATTTTTTATAGAAAGATCTTTAAATCCTTCCAACGTGAGGAGGTCTTCTTTTTTCAAATCATAAAGATCGGCCGGTGTTTTCGCCAATCCTAAATCATAAAGTTGCCCTATCGTTTTCTCGCCAAGGGAATCAATGTCCATGGCCTTGCGCTGAATAAAGTGTTCAATGCGTCCTTTGATTTGGGGAGGACATCCTTTTTCATTGGGACAATAGTGGTTGGCTTCGCCTTCTTTTCGGATTAACGCCGTTCCGCATTCAGGACATCGCGTGATATAGTTTACTGGTTTTAATGTTTCATCACGTTTGGATCGATCCACCTGGGTAACCTTTGGAATAATCTCACCGCCTTTTTCAACAAAGACAAAATCACCAACGCGCAAATCCAGCCGGGCAATTTCATTAGCATTGTGGAGGGAAGCACGTTTCACTGTGGTTCCTGCCAAAAGTACCGGCTCCAATTCAGCCACCGGTGTCACGGCTCCGGTTCTTCCCACTTGATAGGTTATTCCATTAAGTCGGGTGCTGATGCTTTCTGATTTGTATTTGTAGGCGATGGCCCACCGTGGGCTTTTTGCCGTAAACCCTAATCGCTCCTGCTGGTCAAGGTTATTTACTTTAATTACCACACCGTCGGTTTCCAATGGTAAATCACCTCTTTTTTTCTCCCAATGCTCAATGTAGTTAAAGACCTCGTGGATGGAGGCGCATTTCTTATAGGTTGGTGAAACCTGAAATCCCCAGGCAACGATTTTTTTTATGGACGCCTCATGCGTTTGGACATGGTTGTTTTCGCCTAATAAATAATAAAGAAAACAGTCCAAGTTGCGCCTCGCCACTTCGGTGCTGTCTTGCATTTTCAGGGTGCCGCTGGCTGTGTTTCGCGCATTAGCATAGGTTTCTTCCCCAATGTCTTCGCGTTCCTTATTCAATTGCTTGAATGCTTTCTTGGGAAGAAAAACTTCACCGCGGACTTCAAATTTGGCAGGCACATCTTTGGCCTTCACTTTCAGGGGAAGGGTACGAATGGTTTTCACGTTGGCAAGGACATCATCACCACGCACACCATCTCCCCGTGTAATACCCTTTACCAGGAGCCCGTTCTCGTAAATCAAACTAATGGAAACGCCATCAAACTTCAACTCACAAAAATATTCATACGAGTCGCCATCCAATCCTTTGGCCACGCGCGCATCGAAATCTTCAAGCTCTTGTCGGGAATAAGTGTTTCCAAGCGATAGCATTGGATACTGGTGAACCACCGATGGAAATTCTTTGGTGATGGTACCCCCTACCCGTTGGGTAGGAGAGTCGGGCTGTTTAAATTCAGGAAATTCTTTTTCAAGCTTGACCAGCTGCTCCAGTAATTGATCAAACTCAAAATCGGAAATCTCGGTTTTGTTATTTTGATAATAGAGGTGATTATGATAATCGACCTGATCGGTGAGGTCCTTAATCTTTTTCCTTGCTTCGTTGGCCGTCATGACTATATTTCAATGCTAAAGATAAATGGTTGGAAGGAAATCTCTACAAATTCATTCGGATGACACGTTTACCAATTCCAATACCTGAACGGCCACCAATCCGGCCGTTTCGGTGCGCAAGCGATTGGTGCCAAGACTAACTTTTTCAAAACCATTTTGCAGCGCTTTCGCCAGTTCTTCTTTTGAAAAATCTCCTTCCGGTCCAACCAGTACAAGGTATTTCTTCTGTCCTTGCGCTACCGACTGGAGATGGTTCGGATTGGCGGTGTCCACACAGGCGATAAATCTTTGATCCGCGGTTACAGCTAAAATTTCCTGGAAAGGAACAATCTCATTGATCTTTGGTAGTCGCGCTTGCTGTGATTGCTTCATGGCGCCGATGGCAATTTTTTCAATTCGGTCTAACTTAATCGTCTTGCGTTCTGAATTCTGGCAGAGCATAAAGCTGATTTCATCCACGCCAATTTCGATGGCTTTCTCGACGAACCATTCGGTGCGATCCGAATTTTTTGTAGGAGCGATCGCTACGTGAATGAAAAAATTTCTTTTTGGAATTCCTTTCTTATCCAAAATTTCAAGTTCGCATTTCTTGGCATCCGCAGCGGTGATTTTGGCAGAATAAAAAAAACCTTTTCCATCCGTGAGGAGAAGTTGATCTCCTTCACGCAGGCGAAGCACCCGCACGGCGTGACGTGATTCTTCCGCATCAAGATGAGTAGTGCCGAGCTGTATTCCCGGTTGATAAAATAGATTCAATCAGGCGAGTTCTTTTTTTAGTCGCTCCACAAGATCCACATAGTGCTGCATGGCCGCTTCTTTTGGGGTTCCTTTTTTTTCCGACCAGGCGTCAAACTTGGCTATGGCTTTGAAATCAAAACCACCAGGTCGTTCACCGCTGACATCGCCATCGGTGGCCTGTTTGAAAAGGGCATACAACTGAAGTAAGTCTTCATTGGTTGGTCGCGAGGGCAATTCCTTCGATTGTGCCACGGCGACATTAAAATCCTCTGTTAGTGCCATAAATAAAAAGGCCGGGTTAATTCCAGCCTTTAAATATAGTTAGTTGAAAACTAAATCATCGCTTTGTGATGGGAACATACGGCCTTAAATTCTGACCAGTATAAATTTGCCTTGGCCTGCCGATCGGTTCCTTATTTTCACGAAGCTCTTTCCACTGGGCAATCCATCCCGGCAAACGGCCAATGGCGAACATTACCGTGAACATATCCACCGGAATACCCAGGGCGCGGTATATAATTCCGGAATAGAAATCCACGTTGGGATAAAGTTTTCTTTCGATGAAGTAGGGATCACGCAAGGCGACCTCCTCTAATTTCAATGCAATGTCTAGCACCGGATCGTTCACCCCCAGTTTGGTGAGCACATCATCAGCCGCTTTTTTAATAATCTTGGCCCGGGGGTCGAAGTTTTTATAAACGCGGTGACCGAAGCCCATCAGGCGGAAGCCACTGTTTTTATCTTTTGCCTTATTGATCCACTTTTCGGTGTCTCCGCCGTCATTTTTAATTTGCTCCAGCATCAGGATTACTTCCTGATTGGCGCCACCATGAAGTGGGCCCCACAGGGCATTGATTCCCGCGGAGATGGAGGAATAGATGCTGGCTTTTGAAGAACCTACAATTCGCACCGTCGAAGTAGAGCAGTTTTGCTCGTGGTCCGCATGTAAAATCAATAATTTATCAAGTGCTTCTGCGACCACAGGATCAACTTCAAATTGCTCAGCGGGTAGGGCAAACATCATTTTCAAAAAACGTGAACAATAATCCAAGGAGTTGTCGGGATAATTCACCGGATGGCCCATCGCATTTTTGTAAGCCCATGCCGCAAAGGTGGGCATCTTGGCAAGTGACCGGACAATGCTCAAATAAACGCCCTCCGCAGAACGATTGGGATCCAACGACTCGGGATAGAATGCAGTCTGTGCGCAGAACATTGAAGCCAATACCCCCATCGGATGGGATGAAGAGGGAAAGCCGTCCAATATTTTGCGGGTGTCTTCGTGCACCATGGTATGCTTCTTGATATCGTCAGAAAATTTTACCAGCTGATCGGCCATGGGTAGCTCGCCGAAGATGAGTAAGTAGGCCACTTCCAAAAAAGAGGATTTGGCCGCCAGATCCTCTATCGAATAGCCTCGGTAGCGAAGGATTCCATTGTCCCCGTCCAGGAAGGTGATGGCGCTCTTCGTGGAGCCCGTGTTCTTATATCCATAATCCAAGGTGATCACTTTCGCCTCTTCCAGCAGGTTGCTGATGTCAATGGCTATTTCTTTTTCTGTGCCTTCAACAATGGGCAGTTTGTAGGATTTCCCATCGATAATCAGTTCTGCGGTCTTCGCCATATAATTGGATTTTAAACTTTCGTTTTAAAGATAGAATGAAGAGTTATCAGAAAAAAGGAGTGTTCAATAATTAGTTATTACCCAAGATAAGCGGCATTCCGTCCTTACCAGACCCGATCACAATGACTTTGGTGTTCGGCGATTTGGACAGTTCCAGCGTTGCTTCTATACCTCTCATTTTCAATAATTTGTCCGATAAGCTATTGTTGATGATGTTATTGGCACGCGATTCCCCTTCGGCTGCAATGCGCTTACGTTCCGCTTCGCTTTGTTCCTTGGTCAGGCGGAATTGGTAAGCCAGCGACTCCTGCTCTTGTTGGAGTTTGTTTTCGATGGCTTGCTTGATTTGTTCAGGCAGGGCAATCGACCGGATCAAAACGGCAGTCGCATTCACATTATTCTGGTTCAGGATTTTTTCCGTCTCGTTCTTGATGGCACTTTCCACTTCGGCTCGCTTGGTAGAATAAATTTCTTCCGCCGTGTAGCGGCCCATGACCTGGCGCACGGTGGAACGCACTTCCGGTATCACCAATACGTTCACATAGTCTTTGGTAAATTGCTCATGGATAAATCCAATTTTATTGGGGACCGGGAAGAATCGCACCGTAATATCAACGTGAATAGACAAACCATTTTTATCCAGTACATCCATATTCTCATCGGACGACATTTCATTCACTTTGTAAATGTAAACGTCGTTCCAGGGTGCTTTCATATGTGTGCCGGGGCCAATTACATTGGTTTTATCGAGACCCTTGCCAAAGGGATAAAACATAATGGCTCGGTCGGTGGCTTCAATGGTATACCATAGACTGGAAGAAAGCGTGAGTACAATAATGAAGGCGACTACGCCTATGATGATAAAAGGAAGCCTGCGGTTATTCATAGTTTTAAAATTTGGATTTCATGTGTTAATCGTTGCATTTTAATAGTCGCAGGCCGGCATGATGGCGTTGACCTGGATTTTGGATGTTTGGTAAATAGCGCCTAAATGGCCATTTCAATTTATTTGTTTTCATTTTCTGCCCTCGGCAAACTCAGCAATTTGCCGATAATGAGCATACCGTACAAGCCACCCCAAACGGCCTCAATGACACTAATGTTGCGTACCAGCCTGGACGTAGACAACCCCGAGTCAATCCCCGCCAGGATACAAAAGCTATGCGTCATGCATTCGGTATAGTTAGGGATCCCCAGTTCAACATTCTGTCCCAAGCTTCCCGGCAGCGCGGTATTGAGTATGTCATAAAGACTACCGAATGAAATTCCCACCATCAAAAATACACAAGCCGCACCCCAAAGTTTATCAGAAGTCATAAACCCTTGTGAAAAAAGATCAAGGATGGCGTAGGAAATGACGATTATTTCAATGGGAAATAATAGTCCGTGTATCGTGAGCAGGTAGATCCGCCGATTGGGCACTTCAATAATCTTGTAGTAGGGGAACTCCCCCAATATGCCAATTACGGTGATTCCCGCAAGTACGAAAATGACTCCTGCAATCAATACTCTGGAGGATGAAAAATTTCTCAGCAAATCCCATAACAGGAAGGCGTAAAGGGCACCACAAAAGGAAAGGATGGAAATTATGAATTTTGACGTCTCACTTCGAGAATTCTCATGCAAGGGACCGGAGAAAACCAATACAAAAACAATCAATATTATTTGAATAAGGACCACATTGCGGTAGTCTTTCAGTTTTTCGCGTTGCAGTTCGGTGCGAGTCAGTAGGTTTTTAAGACTGGATAAGCGCATGGGGCAGAATTCAATAAAATTATACTTTTTAGATCATAACCGAATTTTAAAAAGAACGATTTTTGTTTGTTGGCGACATTTAATTGTATTGATTACGGATTGCGCTGGTTTCGAAAAAGAAGAAAACAACGATTGGCAGAATAACCAAGCTTGTGACCTTAAAAAAAGCCATAATCACTTTAGCCTGTTCTTTTATTTGGATGGGGACGCTCGTGGCTCAGCACCGCGCCAAGGATAGCCTTGCTGCTCTTTTAAAGACAAAATTGACGCCCGAAAGCCGGGTGGATGTACTCAATCAATTGTCTTATCAATATTATGATTTCAATGACACGCTGGCATCCCAATTCGCAGCAGAGGCGCAACGCTTAGCTGAAAAAAGCAATTATTTTAAGGGATTGAAATATGCCTACATCATGGTAGGGTTGGGGTATTCGAGTAAGTCAGAATTTAAAACCGCCATTCGTTATTATCGAATGTCTGACGGGGTGAATGCACCTGGGGCGGAAGCCGATGCAGCTTATGGCCTGGTGCTTTTGGGTAATTGTTATCGGGAAATGGCAAATTACGACTCTGCGATTTTTTTTTATAGAAAAGCAAAATCATTTGCCCAGACTGACGATACACAGACCATGGCCAATATTTATAAAAATTTGGCATCGGTTCACATCTTGCTTTGGGAAAATAATGAAGCCATTGCCATGCTCGATTCGGCCTATCGTCTTGTAGAGAAAGCAAAATCAGTGAATCAATATGTCATGGTTGATTTGTGGACCCTTTATGGCCAGGCCTATAAGAATATCCTAAAATACGATTTGTCATCGGCGTATTATGAAAAGATGTGCAATGCGTCTTACCGACTAGATGATTATTATCATTTGATTATGTGCAAACTCAACTATGCGGATTTGGCATTTCAGCAGAGCAACTATTCGAAAGCCTTGAAATTTAGTTTTGATGCGCTCGAACTGACAAAAAAGTATGTTTACGCGCCACAATATGCAAAAGTGCTCATTGAAATTGGGGAGATTTACGAAGAGCTTTCTCAGTTTGATATCGCGACGGAATATTTCTTCAAGGCGTTGGCTGTAACCGAACGATTTGGGCTACGGGCTGAAACGGCTTTATGCTTTGGTCAGTTGGCATGGATCAAAAAGGACCAACGTCAGTATCCCATTGCGATTAATTATGCGAATAAATCCTTGGCAATTCGTGAATCGATTGGCGATAAAAGAGGCATTGCGAACTGTCACAATGTATTGGGGTTGATATATCTCCTGCAAAAGAACTACCCGCGATCTATCAAGGAACATGAAATTGCACTCGAGTTGCGTCAACAATTGGGTTATACTTTGGGTATTTCAGCCTCCATTTTTAATTTGTCGCTCACCTACGAAGCCATGAATCAGCTCGACAAAGCATTGGAATTTCAGCGTAAATCGCTTGAAATAGAAGAAAAAACTCACAACAAGCAAGGGTTGGGCATTTCCTATAATAGTTTAGCTCAATTGCTACTCAAAGTTGGAAATGTAAAAGAAGCCCTTCTCTACGCAAACAAGGCAACCCTTTTAGGAGATGAAACAGGGTCAATCCTGTTGAAACGAAACAACGCCAGTATTTATATTTCTTATTATCAGGCTATAGGCGACTTCAAAAGGGCATTTGAATTTCAACGTCTTTATCAGACCCTCAATGACAGTGTTTATTCGGAAGCCAGCGCCTTAAAACTGGCTGAAGTGGAGGCGATCTATAATGTAGAGAAAAAAGAAAAGGACATTGAGCTGCTCAAAGAGAAAGCAGCCGCGCAAGTCAATCAATTGCAACTTCAGCAAACAGAACTTTCGCGCAAGAATTTAATTATTGCTTTTGCCATTGCTGGCATTTTAGCCTTGGCCGCTTCCGCGTTTGTGGGTTTTCGCTATTACCGAGATAAAAGCAATGCCAACAAAGCATTGAAGGAGAAGCAGGAAGAAATTCAAGCGCAATCCATGGAACTGGCCGCAGCTTCTGCGGCGATTGCCAATATCAATAAAGAGCTGGAAGTTAAAATTGAAGATCGCACTTCTGAATTAAAACAAGCGTATAAAGAGCTGGATACCTTCTTTTACCGAGCCTCCCATGACTTCAGAAGGCCGATCACCACTTTTATGGGCTTGGCGGGCGTGGCAAAAATTACCGTGAAAGATCCGGTTTCACTTGAACTATTTGAAAAGGTGAACGAGACGGCGGCAAGCCTGGACAAGATGTTGCATAAACTGCAATCCATCAGTGACGTGGGGTCACAACAGATGGTATTTAAAGAGGTCTTCCTGAAAGAGCTGATCGAGGAAGTGCTAGATGGATTCACCAAGATCATTCAACAAAAGAAAATTGCCATAAGCCTGGATATCAATGAGCAGACGTTCTTGGTTTCTTACCCTGCTATGGTAAGAATCATCATTGAAAATATTATTGAAAATGCGATTCATTTTGCCGGCTTTGACGGACCCTTTGTGGCTATCAAAGCATTTGTAAGTAAGGATCTTGCGGTGATCGAAGTCCTAGACAATGGTCAGGGAATTATGGAAGAATACAAATCGCGGATTTTTGAAATGTATTTTCGTGCCAATGAACACTCAAAAGGAAACGGGCTTGGACTTTACATCGCAAGAAAGGCCGCCGAGAAACTTGGCGGTCGCATTTATTTTAATAGTAAATATGGATCGGGAAGTTCATTCACTATTGAATTGCCAAATGGAGGGGAATAAAAAAAGCGATGTAATACATCGCTTTTAAAATTAAGTCATTATTGTTCCTACATACCTCCAGTGGGGTTGTCGGTGGATGGCGCAGGAGCTGGTGTTGGTGCTGGAGCAGGCGCTGGCGTCGATGCTACTGGTTTTGGAGCCGTTACTTTCACCACCGGTTTCTTTGCGGCTGGTTTTTTCTTAGTGACAGCTTTCTTCGTCGCCGCTTTCTTTACTTTTTTAGCGACTTTCTTCACAACCTTCTTTTTGGCTGCTTTTTTTACTGCTTTTTTGGCTTTCGCTTTTCCTTTCTTGGCTGCTTTTTTTGCTTTCTTTGCCATGGTACAAGGGGGTTTAAATTTTTTTTGGAGTTACAAGGTTTACAGATTTTTTAAAATCTTCTGAAATTTAATTAAGAGTTTGTTTGTAATGGCATCAATTGAAGAAATTTTTTTCATTTAAGTAAAAACTTGTGCACATCACCGGGCCCCCCATCCGGAAAGATTTAAAAATAAAATTGACCTTCAGATTTTGTTTTTAGCAAAATACTAAATATTTTAGCATTTTAATTTAAAAGGAAACCACTATGAATCCAGACGCAAAAGAGAAACTAAAAGCCCTTCAGCTCACCATTGATAAACTTGAAAAAACCTACGGCAAGGGTACGGTCATGAAATTGAGCGATGAAAAAATTATGGATGTGCCGGCTATCTCAACGGGTTCCTTGGGGCTCGATATTGCGCTGGGCATCGGCGGTATCCCGCGGGGTCGTGTGACAGAAATTTACGGGCCGGAGTCATCGGGAAAGACAACACTGACCATGCATTGTATAGCGCAAGCACAAAAGAAGGGCGGATTGGCTGCCTTCATTGATGCGGAGCATGCTTTTGATAAGTCCTATGCCGAGCGATTGGGTATTGACACCGAAAATTTATTGATATCTCAACCAGACAATGGCGAGCAAGCGTTGGAGATTGCAGAACATCTCATCCGCTCTGGAGCGATTGACATTATTGTTATCGACTCGGTGGCTGCGCTGGTGCCCAAGGCTGAATTAGAAGGTGAGATGGGGGAAAGTAAAATGGGTCTGCAGGCTCGTTTGATGTCGCAGGCATTGCGAAAACTTACTGGCACCATTAGTAAAACCGGATGCGCGTGTGTCTTCATTAACCAGCTCCGTGAAAAAATCGGGATTATGTTTGGCAACCCGGAGACGACCACTGGTGGCAATGCACTCAAGTTTTATGCCTCGGTAAGGTTAGATATCCGCCGGATTGGTCAGATCAAAGAAAGCTCCGATGACATTACCGGTAACCGGGTCAAAGTGAAAGTGGTAAAAAACAAAGTAGCACCGCCATTCAAAGTGGTGGAGTTTGATATCATGTATGGCAAAGGTATTTCTAAATCAGGAGAGATTGTTGACATCGGTGTGGAATTGAACGTGATCCAAAAATCCGGTTCTTGGTTTTCCTACAACGGCAATAAATTGGGTCAGGGGCGTGACGCGGTGAAACAGCTCATTGAGGATAATCCTGAGTTAATGGACGAACTCGAGAAAAAAATTAAGGAAAAAATGGCATTGGGGGTTGAATTAAAAAAGGAAGAAGAATAAGTCTATATCTCCTTTCCGGATAGGGCGCGTCAATTTAATTGTCGCGCCCGTTTTTTTTAGCTTCCACGGGGCATCGTCGGATCCGGCATTTCTTCCATTCTGCTAAAAAAAAAATCGTTACTTTTCGTAAGTGTAAACTACCCTTAGGCCCTTGTCCTAGCTCTTCATTTCACCAAACGGATCAACCTGATGAAAACCAATAGTCTTATTCCTTTAGCATGTTTGATTTTTGTTTCGTCGCTGGCTGGTGCTCAAGCCAAGTACGACAAAATGGTGGCTGCATCGGAAGTCGCCTACGAAACAGGTGATTATAAAAAAGCCATTTCTAACTTAGAGAAATTTAAGAAGAAGGCATTTAAGAAGCTCGGCCAGCAAAATCCCTACACGCCCACTTATTATTTGTTGACTGCCAAGTATCTTCTTGCCTCCGGCAAGATTAGGGATTTTGAGAGCAACGTTGAACTTGCCGTTTCTTCCGGTCTCATAGTGGATAAGACCAATGTTCCCATTTACGGAAAATTATTGATGGACATTGGTGAGCTGTATATTCTCAATGGGTCTTACCGCGTGGCGCGGGAATATTTGGATCAGGCAAAAAAGATTTTGGATGCCTCGGCCCTGCCGCACTGGAGCCTCCTTTATGCTGAGGCGCTTACCGGCCAGGGTTATTATAATGAAGCATTGCGTATCCTTCGTGATCAAGAGAAATATTTTTCCGGTCGCGCGACCAAACAAGAAACCTATGTGGACGACAAAGGAAATTTGAAAAGCCGCAAGATTGCCGACGACGAACTGAGGATCCGGTATCAGGAGTATGCCCGTTGGATAACCGGGATAGGAAATACCTTCCGCCACCAGGGTAATTTTAATAGTGCTGACTCGACCTTTACTTCCGCGGCCCGCTGGATAGATAAGAATCTGGGACGGTCTGATTTCGCGTTTGCAAAAAATCAATTTTATCACTCGAACCTAATCGTTGAAAATGGATTGGACATTGACCGGGACTTTCCAAAAGGAACGGGTTATGATGAAGCGCTCAATAATTTACTTATTTCTCATAAGAATACACATTACCTGGCGGCTTCAATTTATGAGGAATATCTGAAGCGGTTATTAGCACAAGGTTCCACCAGTCGATATCAAAATTTAAAGCTGCAGTATGAAAAAATGATTAACAGCAATTATAAGAGCAGTGCCTATGCCGCTCGTTTGAATGCGGTTGAGTTTGATGCCAAATTGGACAAAAACAAAACAAAGAACCTCGAAAGCAATGCGAACAAGATGTTGACTCAAACGGCGGAACTGCCTCGCAATAATATTGTCACCGTGCATGTGCTGGAGTTCCTCCACGGTCTGGCTGTGTATAAAAAGAATTATGTCAGTGCAGAAAAATACCTGACAGACATTTTGGATATCAAGTCCGACTTATACGGAAAGGATGCTCCGGAAACGCACCTGGCAAGGATTAAACAGGCAAATTTTTATTTGGATTATACGAACCGCATTGCCGAAACAGGGAAGATCTATGAGGAAAGTTTCACCAATGTGGTGGAAAAAGAAATTGCCATTCGTCATAAAGACATGCTGGAGATTTTGAATCATATCGCCAACTTTTATGAACTCACCGATAACTATGAAAAGGCAACTTCATCGTTAGAAAAAGCAAAAAATGCGGCCCGCGTTAAATACGATTACAATGACTATTTGTATGGCGCTGAACTGACCAACAATGCCAAGCTTCAAATCAAATTAGGGCAGTATGAACAAGCGGAGCAGAGCTTGAATGCGGCTTTGAAGATTTTGGAAAATTTCCGCAAAGATGAGGATAAGAAAGTGTATTTGGTGGATGCTATTGAATCACAGGCCGTACTCTTAGGGATCAAGGGGTTGTTTGATGATGCAGAAGACGATCTTGATCGTGCTGCAAAAATTATTTCCAAGGCGAATCGGATGATCGTCATCGACAATGAGTCGGCCGCCCGGGAACGATCGAGTCTGCTCATTCAGTTGGGTCGTTATGCTGATGCCGAGGAGCAATTGGAACCTTTGATTCCGGATTATGAAAAAACCTATGGATCGAGTTCGATCCGTTTGATTGAACCCTTAGTCAACATGGGCCGGCTTCAGTTAGCGAAGGGAGATTATAC
>Ga0209067_10000523_pt1 | contig 24395 bp, 17 predicted proteins | sample ColStrG_CSR_2013_FD_187199 | JGI IMG/M metagenome (GOLD analysis project Ga0209067, IMG submission 187199) | Freshwater sediment microbial communities in response to fracking from Pennsylvania, USA - Cold Stream Run_MetaG_CSR_2013 (SPAdes)... | ecosystem: Environmental > Aquatic > Freshwater >... | reverse complement strand
GTGATGGCCGCTTCGAAGCGGCCATCACCTTCGGCTTCCACCGCAGCCGTTTCCACCGGATAGATCACACATACCAGAGCGGTCGAGAAATCACAGACGGGGATGCCCCCATTCCGTGCTTGTGTCGCCTTCAGCATGCGCTCACCGACCAGGAGCTGGTAATTTTCAGGATAGACGAACTGGAAAGTGCCATCCGCGCTGGTGAAAATGTCCAGAGCCGGCGCTCCTTGTCCCAGTGCACTGACAGAACCGAGACTCAGACAAAGAAGACCGGTAGCGCACCACTTCAACATAAGGCCATCCCAGCAGCGAGTGTGCAAGCGCTGAGCCAAACCGGCGTATCGGGCCGACAGTCTAGAACCTGCGCCAGAAGGCGTTTGCGGAAATCGCCCCGCCCTGTGCACAACCGGGAACAGTCAGCGGCGGGAAATCGCCCCAGGCGATGGGCAAAATCACGCAATCGTGACAGGTTTAGATCGCCGGCTTCTCGGTCTTCGTGCCGGGAGCGATGCTGAGGTGCTTCTTCGCCTGCGCCATCATCTGCTCGACTTGGGCTCGTTTGGGATTCTTGGGATCGACCTTCAGAAGCGTCTGCCACGAGGCAATGGCGGCTTGCGGATCCATTTTTCCTTTCCACTCATAAAATCCGAGGTTGAACAGAACGCTGGGATTTTTCGGATCGATGGTCAGAGCCTGCTGGAGAGCGGCAATTCCCTTGTCCAGATCGCCCAGCTTGACGTAGACGAAGGCCAGTTCGTTCAGAGCGTCGGGCTCAGGTTTTATCGCCACCGACTGTTCAAAGTATTGCTGAGCGCTCTGGAACTGCTGCGCCGCCATATAGGAGTGGGCGATCTTCGCCAGCAGTTCGGCATCCTTCGGATTCTTCTGCAACTGCTCGAGCCAGGGAGCAACTTGCTTGTCCGCCATACGCTTCATATCCGCTGCGCTGGGCATTTGTGGCGGGACATTGGCCGCCGGTGCGTTCGGTGCAGCGGTTGTGGGAATAGAGCCGGCATTGGCAGCCGCTGGAGCATGGAGGAGGTATCCAGCGGCGATGCCCAGCACGAGGCAAATCACTGCCATGCCGTAAGTTTGGGCATTGTTCCAGGACTTCGAATCTTGCGGGCTCGTTTCCATAAATCTCCTAACCTGCTCAAGAAAACATCAACCCCAACGATGCACGTCAGCTGCCAAAAAGAATCTCGTGCCTCGGGTCGATCTTTCCTGTTCGCAACCGATTACGCCCACTCAGCTGGCCAGAACCGGACTTTTCGCCGGCTCGCACCCGAAATTCCGCAGCCCGGCGGGGCATATCACTCACCGAAAGGCGAATCCCCGAAAAGCTGAACCAGGAAAGCTAAATAAGCCGGTGATCCGGTGCCCAGTGTCACGCGCACGAGCAGGTGTGATCTCAATCACACCCCGCTAACCGCCCCTCACGGCACAATCCGTACAGAAATCGGGGATTCCAAGAGGAGATTGTTTATGGCTGACACAAAGACTTCCGCGTCGGGAAACTGGACCGCTACCCAGGCTTATGTGCTGTCGGTGATCTGTTTACTGGTGGGCGTGGCGGTCGGATATCTGGTGCGCGGCTCCGCTCCCCCGCAGGCGGCCGCGACGGTGAATGCAGCGCAGGCTCCAGCCGGCGGTGGCGCTCAAGGTGGAATGTCGCCGGGTAGCGCAGCGCAGCCCACTCCCGAGCAGTTGCGGCAGATGGCCGACACGCAGGCTCAACCGCTCCTGGCGCAACTTAAAACCGATCCCAACAACGCGGCGCTGCTCTACCAGATCGGCAACTTGTACTACGATGCGCAGCAATATCCCGACGCCGTGAAGTATTACGAAGACTCGCTGAAGATCAATCCCAAAGCCACCGATGTCCGCACCGACCTGGGCACGGCGTTTCACCTCATGGGCCAGCCCGATCGCGCCATTCAGGAGTATGACGAAGTTCTCAAGGTCGACGGCAAGCACGCCAACGCGCTGTTCAACGAAGGCATGGTGAAGTGGCAGGACAAGTTGGATATGAACGGCGCCGTCGCCTCGTGGAAGCGCCTGCTGGAAACCAATCCGGAATATCCGCAGAAAGACCGCGTGCAGAGCCTCATCGCGCAGGCGGAACAGCACCTGACCATGAAGCCGGGCACCAAGACCGACAAGCCGGCCACCATCGCGCAATGAATTCGGAAGTCGAGACCCAAGCCGCTGTCCCGGTTCGCCGCCCGCACTGGGCGGTGCTGGTCGCGGCTGCGATTCTCGTTCCTGTTGTCATTCTAGGAATCACCGAACTGGGCCTTCGAACTGCAGGCGTTGGATACAGCACCGATCTTCTGGTTCCATGTACGGTAAGAGGCGCTCCCGCCTCCTGCTACAACTTATTTTTTGCGGCTCCATTTTTTCCCGCAGGCATGGTGCTGACGCCGCGCCTCTATTCCATCCCTGCCACCAAGCCGCCGGGAACGTATCGCATCTTCGTTTTGGGAGAGTCGGCGGCCATGGGCGATCCCGACTCCGCCTACGGATTCAGCCGGTATCTGGAAGTCATGTTGCGCGAGCGCTACCCCACGATGAAATTCGAGATCGTGAACACCGGCAGCGTGGCCATCAATTCGCATGTCGTCTTGCCCATTGCGGAGGGCTTGGCGAATCAGCGTCCGGATGTCTTCATCATCTATTCCGGAAACAACGAAGTGGTTGGACCGTATGGCCCCGGCACCATGCTGACGTCGTCGGGCATGAGCATGCCGGTAATCCGCAGCAGCCTCTTCTACCATTCCACGCGCATCGGCCAGTTCCTGACCCGGCTGGGCACGCAAAAGCAGGAATGGCGCGGCATGGAGATGTTTCTGGACAAGCAGGTCGCGGCCAGTTCGCCGCTCATGAAATACGTCTATGCGAACTACGAAAAGAATTTGCGCGAGACGATCGCGGTCGGCCGCAAAGCAGGCGCGAAGGTCATCGTGTCGACCGTCGCTACGAATTTGAAAGATTGCGCGCCGTTCGCGTCGATGCACAGAGAGGGTCTGACAAAAGACGAGCTGAATTCATGGTCGGCACTGGTGCAGCAGGGCGACGAACAGTATGCGGCGGAAAATCCCGCCGAGGCACTAAAGCAATATCTCGCGGCGGCGAAGATCGACGACGATGACGCCGAACTCGAATTCCGCATGGCGCGCAGCTTCTGGTCGATGGGCGACTACAAATCGGCCCGCGAACATTTTCTTCGTGCCCGCGATCTCGACGCGCTGCGTTTTCGCGCCGACAGCAAAATCAACGACATTAACCGCACGGTCGCCGCTCCGTTCTCCGACGGCGTGGCCGTGGTCGATGCCGACAAGATTCTCAGCGACGCGAGTCCTGACGGCATCATCGGCAGCGACCTCATCTTCGAGCACGTGCATCCCACGCCCGAAGGCAACTATCTGGTCGCGCGTGCGATGTTTCTGCAAATCGCGAAAGGTTTGCCAGCGCAGGCGGCCCGTTCGTCAGAGATAGATGCGCTTTCTCAAGCCGATTGCGAGCACCTGCTGGCTCTCACTCGCTATGATCGCGCGCGCGTCGCGGCTGAGATGATGGGCCGGTTGCAGAAACCGCCCTTCACCACGCAACTGAATCACGCCGAGCAGCTTTTTCGCATCGCGCCGCTGGCGCAGCGCCCTGACGAATCCCCCAACGACACGGCCGCGCAATATCAGTGGGCCATAGCGCGAGCTCCCGACGATGCCATGCTGCGCCTGAAATTTGGCATGTTTCTGTATGCGTACAATCGCCAGGCCGCGGCGGAACAGATGGCGTTGGCGCAACCCTGGGACGGATATCCCGTCTTTCTGCCCGATGGAACGCAGGTCCGCTGATCTGAGCTAGAAGCGGCGATACATCAACTGTCCGGCGCTCGCCTCCTGCCCGTGCGTAATCATAAAAACGAAGAGCAGTGCCAGCGCATAAAGGGAAGGAATCCAGAACCAGCGCCAGCGTGCGAGCAGGGCAATCGTGGCAGACTGCGGGGAGCGATCGAGCATCGAGCCCACCGGCAGCACGATCGCATATCCCGAGGCCAAGGCTGCGACCAGGCAATACAGGCTCAAGCTCAGAGTATGCGAGGAATACCCTGCGGGCGAGACGATCGCCGAGAGCATCTGCTTCGCTTGCGATAGAGAATTTGCGCGGAAGAAAATCCATCCCAGGCTGATGAAAATCGTGGTCGTCAGCCAGCCCAGGGTGCTCCCGAGTTTCGCAGGAGGCTCCCAATTTAACTTGCGCTGCATTTGCTGCAACAGCCGGTGCGAGACCAGCAGCACGCCGTGGTAGCAACCCCAAAGCAAGAACAGCAGGCTCGCTCGATGCCATACCCCGAACGCCGCCATGGAGATGACCAGAGCGAGATTCCTCCACCATATTTCGCGGCGAGTGGTTGCCAGAGGAAAGAAAACATAATCGCGAATCCAGAACGAGAGTGACATGTGCCAGCGTGTCCAGAAGACCGAAGGGTTGGTTGAGGCAAACGGGCGCTCGAAATTTTCCGGCACGGTAATGCCGAGGGCCTTCGCCGCGCCGACGGCGATATGCGTGTAGCCGGCGAAATCAAAGAACAATTGCAATCCATAGCCCAAGGCGAGACACCAGACGTCGGCGCCGCTCCACTGAGTGATCCGGTCGAAGCCGCGGACGATTCCGTCGCCCGCTAGAATTCCCTGGCCCAGCAACCGTGCCAGTTGCATCATCAGCACGCCGATCGCAATTCGGCGCAGCCCATGCAGGATGTCGCTCCCTGCGGTCTTCTCGTCGGAGCGGAATTGCGGCAGCATCTCCGGCATGCGGCAGACCGGCCCGGAGATCGTGACCGGGAAGAAGACCATGTACAGCGCGAACTCAACAAAACTCGGATCGAGCTCCTCCTCGCGATACAAATCGAAGAGGTAGCTCAGCGCCTGAAATGTCCAGAACGAGATGCCCAGAGGCAACGCCAGATTCGCGAGGCTCGTAAGGGAGCCGCCCCGCAGGTTGGGCGCGACCTCGGGCAAATACTTAAATACGCCCAACAGCCCCAGGTTGAAGACAATTCCCGCCGAAAGCGGCAGCCAATGCAGATTCCGCCGCAACCAATTTCCGACCAAAAAGTTCACTACAATCGAGGCAACGAGAACGGCAGAGAACCATGGAGCCCACGTCAGATATAGGGCGAAGCTGGAAACCAGAAGCATCCCCTGCCGCAAGCTTCGCGAACCAACCTGGGCGCAGACCGCAACGCAAGCCAGAAACAGCAGAACGTAGCAGGCGCCTTGGAACATTCCGCCCACTCAGTTCCCGCCCTTCTGCCGGATGATCTGCTCGCGCAGGCGCAAGGCCGTGGCGTCGGTGGGATCAATGGCCAACGCCTGAGCGACACCTCGCTGCGCGCCGTCGTAATCGCGGAGCCGGAGCAACGCTTCGCCCGATTCGTCCAGGCACAACAGCGCCATGTCGCGGTTCGCGGTGTATTGCAGCGCTAGCTGATACTCTGGCACGGCCTCGATCAACTGCCCTCGCCCCGCCAATATATGTGCAATATTGTAATGACAATATTCCGTGCGGGGCTGAATCGCGCAGGACTCCCGGTAGTGCTGCAATGCCTCATCCGTTCGTCCCGCAGAAAATAGCGCGTTGCCGTAGAGCTGTTCCAGCCACATGTCCGGTGCACCCCATGCGGTTCTCGCCTGAGCGAATAGCGAAACCGGAGTTTTCCAGTAATCAATGTAGTGACTGGTGGTGACTGCCAGCACCGTGATGATCCCCAGCGCTCCGAATGCCAGCGCCGCGCGCGCAGAGGGCAGATTATCAACGGCTGCTGCCAATCCCCAGACCAGCGCGATAAACAGTCCGATCGCCGGAATATACGTGTACCGGTCCGCCATGCCCTGAAATCCAACCTGAACAATGCCAATCACGGGAACCATCGCGATCAAATAGAAAAACCATCCCACAGCAATGTAAGGAAGCCGCCGGAAGTAAACCGCGGCTGCCGTGATGCCGAGCAGAATCGCGGCGGAAGCAATCGCGTCGCCCGCGGGCGGGGAGAATCGCAGCGGATAATATGTCGCCAGCCGGGCCGGCCACACGATTTTTCCAATGTAGGCGACGTAGGAGAGCACCGCATTCTCAATGCGCGTCGAAATCGGCAATAGCGACAGCTTCATGACCGACCCGCCGGCATTCTGCGCCATCTCGGTCAGCGCGGAACTGGCTGCGCTCATGGCCAGCAAGGGCAACTTCTCCATCGTCAGCCGAGTCCATCGCCGCCAGAACGGGAGTTCCTCCAGTCGCTTCAAAGGCCAGTAATCGAAGAGCAACAGCAACAGAGGCAGACTGACGGCCATCGGCTTCGACATCAGCGCCAGGGCAAACGCAACAACAATGACGAGATATCGTTGCCATCCTACTTTCCGCGCATACCATCCGTACGCCGCCACAGTGATCAAAGAAAGAAACGCGCTGAGCAGGCTCTTTCTCTGCGCAATCCATGCCACCGTCTCCACGTTCAGAGGATGCACGGCAAACAGCGCGGCCACGAAAAAGCTGCGCCACACCGCGCCGGTAGCTCGTTGCAATAACCAGAACAAGAGCAAGACGTTCGCCGCGTGCAATACGACGTTGACGAAATGCTGCGGCCCAGGGTTCAGCCCGAACAACTGGCAGTCCAGCATGTGCGACAGCCATGCTACCGGATGCCAGTTGGACTGCTCGAAGCTGGTGAACGCCCACTCGATGTTGGCGAGCGTTAACCCAGTGCGGACGTGCGGATTGTCGATGACGTAGGCGTCATCATCCCAAAGCCGCAGAAAATCATGATGAACCACAGGAAGATACAACAGCAGCACAACCACAACGAGCAGCGCGCCCAGCAAAGCGCTCCGCTCGCGTAAATTTTCCATCCGTGCTGCCCACTGCATGAAGTAAGACTCCCAATGAAACGAACGTAAGAGTATAAACGCGGGGCGAAGCCGGTATCTTCCTGCGATTGGGAAGTTAGGATGGGCAGCTCGGCTAAAATGTCCTGTGATTCGATACGCCAACCTGATCGACGCTCTCGAAGCCGCTCCCGGCGACCGGCCTTTCATCACATTCTGGATCGACGAAGACGAGCAGGAGACCGTGACCTTCGCCGAGTTCCGCCAGCGCGCCCGCTCGGAGGCCGCGTTGCTGTGCCAGCACGGACTGACCGCCGGCGATCGCGTGGTGATCATCATGCCGCAAGGAATTGCTGCGATGACCACCTTCGTTGCCGCGATGATGATCGGCGCCGTGCCTGCATTCCTCGCCTATCCGAATTTCAAGGTTGAGCCATCCAAGTATCGCTTCGGTCTCGCCGGAGTCACGGCCAATCTAAGCGCAAGAGCGGTCATTATCGACCAGGAGTTTCCTGAGGAGATGCTGAGCAGCGTCACGCTCGGCGACGGCACGAAGCTGCTGCGCGCGGGAAATAGCGGCTCCGTTAATTCAGAAGCGCCTTACAAGCGTGCAGAGATCGAACTGGAAACGCTGGCCTTCATCCAGCACTCCGCCGGCACCACCGGACTACAGAAGGGAGTCGCCCTGACTCATGGCGCGGTGCTGCGGCAAATCGAGCACCTCGCGCAGTCGTTGAAGATCGACGGCGCAACCGACCGCATCTACAGCTGGTTGCCCCTCTACCACGACATGGGATTGATCGCCTGCTTCATGCTGCCAATGGTGTGCCACGTTCCGCTGGTGATGCAATCGCCGATCGAGTGGGTGATGCAGCCGGAGTCGATGCTGCAAATCGTCAGCGAGCACAAATGCACGCTGGCCTGGATGCCGAACTTCGCCTTCCAGTTCGTACCGCGCCGCACTCCCCAGAATCGCTGGGCGCAATACGATCTCTCCTCGCTTCGCTTGCTGATCAACTGCTCAGAGCCCGTGCGCGGCAGCAGCATGCTGGAATTTCAAAACGCGTTTGCGATCCGCGTCGGCGTGCTGCAATCGTCGTACGCGATGGCGGAGAACGTTTTTGCCGTGACGCAGTCGGATATCGCTCACGGCCCGGCGACGATCCTGGCCGATGGGCCACAATTCCGCAGCGCACATCGCATCGCCACGGTGCAAGAGGGGACGCCACTCGCGATCCCGTTCACGTCATCGGGGCACGTCCTGCCCAACCAGCAAGTGCGCATCATTTCTGATTCCGGCGCCGTGCTCGGAGACGACTGCGTGGGCGAGATTCTCATCCACGGCGATTGCCTCTTCCAGGGCTACTACAATCGTCCCGACCTCACGGAGCAGGCGATTCTCGATGGCTGGTATCGCACCGGCGATCTCGGTTTTTGCCACGATGGCGAACTCTATGTGGCCGGTCGAAAGAAAGATCTGCTCATCGTCGGCGGGGAAAACATTTACCCGCAGGATATCGAGGAGATTGTCAGCAGCCACTCCACAGTCCACGACGGGCGCGCGATTGCGATGGGCCTGTACAATCCCGATCTTGGCACGGAAGACATTGTCGTGGTGGCCGAAGTCGAGAAAGAAGAATCGCTGGCCGATGCGGTAGAAGTCGAACGTTCGATTCGCAGCGCCATCGTCGCCACCCTGGGCATCGCGGTGAAGACAATATTCCTGAAACCGCCCATGTGGATTGTGAAGAGCACCGCAGGCAAGGCTGCGCGCTCGGCGACGCGCGAGAAGTTGCTGAAGGAGCATCCCGAGTTGAACGCCGACGCGCAGATCTCGGTGTAGGAGAAAAACGAAAGAATGACCGCTGAACAACAACAGATGGTCGAGCACATCGTCGCACTGATTCGTAAACCGGGCGTAACCATCGACCAGAACACACCGTTGGTCTCCTCCGGCCTCATCGACTCGATGGCGCTGGTCGACTTGTTGCTGAAGCTCGAAGATCTCACCCACCGGCGCATCCCGGCGGGAAAAGTTCAGCCCAAGGATATGGACACAGTTGCCAAAATGTTCGCCACCGCTGAGCGGGCGGGAAAGCCGCGAAAATAGCGGCACTGAGCTTTATAATGGCGGCGCTGTTCTCGAACCATCGCATTGGCGGCATATGAGCCAGTCCCTCCAAACCTTTCCGTCTGATTTAGGCCACGCAGTCAGCGCAGAGGTTCCTGAAGTGAGTGTTGTTCTGCCCTGCCTGAACGAAAGCGAGACCGTAGGCATCTGCGTGGCGAAAGCCGTGGCCGCGCTCAAAGGCGCAGGCATCAAGGGCGAAGTCATTGTCGCCGACAACGGTTCGACCGACGGCTCCGTGGAATTGGCGCAGGCCGCCGGCGCGAGAGTTGTCCACGTCCAGCATCGCGGATACGGCAACGCGCTGCGTGGCGGAATTCAGGCCGCGCGTGGCACCTACGTGCTGATGGCCGACTCCGACGACAGCTACGAGTTCGCCCACATCCCGCGATTTGTCGGGCAGTTGAGAAGCGGTTCCGAACTCGTGATGGGCAACCGTTTTCGCGGCGGCATTGAGAAGGGCGCGATGCCCCCGCTGCATCGCTATCTGGGAAATCCCGTGCTGACCGCGATCGGCCGGCTCTTCTTTCGTTCGCCGTGCCGCGACTTCCACTGCGGCATTCGTGCCTTCCGCAAGCAGAGCTACGAACGCATGGACATCCGCTCCACCGGCATGGAATTCGCCAGCGAAATGGTGGTGAAGGCCAGCTTGTTACACATGAAGGTGAGCGAAGTACCGACCACGCTGTCGCCCGATGGCCGCAGTCACCCGCCGCATCTGCGCACCTGGCACGACGGCTGGCGTCACCTGCGCTTTCTGCTGATGTACAGCCCGCGCTGGCTGTTCCTGTATCCCGGCGTGGCTTCTATCTTAGTGGGACTTGCCGCCTGCGTCTGGTTGATGCCCGGCCCGCGCCGCGTCGGCGACATTGTCTTCGACGTTCACACCCTCGCCTACGGTTTCGGCTCCATGCTGGTCGGCTTCCAGTTGCTGGCGTTCGCCGTCTTCACCAAAGTTTTCGCGATCACCGAGGGACTGCTGCCCGAAGATCCTCGACTGAATGATCTGTTCAAGTACATCAAACTCGAAACCGGATTGATCGTGGGCGCCGTGTTCGTTGCCCTGGGAATTGCCGGTTCGATCTTCGCCCTGTCCACCTGGGCGCACAGCAGCTTCGGCCCCATCCCTTCGGAGAACATTCTGCGCGTCGTCCTGTTTTCCGTGTTCGCTCTTATTCTCGGGCCGCAGATTATTTTCAGCAGCTTCTTTCTCAGCATCCTCGGCCTGCGCCGGCGCTAATCATGCCTCCAGCGGAATTCGACTCCTTCGCCAAAAGCTACGAGCGGGATCTGGCGAAGTCGCTCGCCATCACCGGCGAGAGTCGCGAGTATTACGCGCAACGCCGAATCGACTGGACCGCGCAATGCCTGGCCCGGCTCGAATTCCACGCTCGCACGATTCTGGATTACGGCTGCGGCGACGGCGCGAACGTGCCCATGCTGGCAGCCGGGTTCCAAGCGGAGCATGTCCTTGGAGTCGATATTTCGACCGCGTCGATCGCCGTGGCCCGCCAGTCTTATTCCGCGAGCGGATTGTCGTTCCTGAGCATCCACGAGTGGACGCCGGACGCCACGATGGACCTTGTCTTCACCAACGGCGTCTTCCACCACATCCCGCCGGCCGGGCGCAACGCATGCCTGGCCGCGGTTCGGCGCGCTCTGCATCCGGGTGGCCTGTTTGCGTTCTGGGAAAATAATCCCTGGAATCCGGGCACGCGCTACGTGATGTCGAATTGCGCCTTCGATAAGAATGCGGTGACGATCAGCCCGCGCGAGGCGTGCCAACTGTTGTCCGAGGCGGGCTTCAAGATTCTAAGAATGGATTCGCTATTCTACTTCCCGCGCCAGTTGGGCTTTTTGCGTCCCGCAGAACGCTGGCTGCGCGCCCTGCCGCTCGGAGGCCAGTACCTGGTGCTCTGCCAGAATTCTTTGGAGTAGCGCGTCGGAATCACAAGAGCGGAAATCCCGGTGCGCTTTCGAGAAAACGATTCGTATCAGGGCATCGCGTCAGCGATGCCGTACACGCGATGATGATGTCGGCTTTAGCCGCTGCGCTGCGCATCACGCGCGCAGCCGCTAAAGCGGATTCTCGTGGGGAGCTACTCTGGCACGCCTGAAGGCGTGCCCTGATACGAACCCTTTCCCACCAGGCAACTGGGATCATCCAAACAGACCGGGCGGGACCGCGCCCCCCGACGCAAATCCCGCCCCTCATCTCGTTAATGCTGTGGCCGGACGGCCTCGGTTTCGAGACCCCGATTGATTGCAGCGTTCGCTTCGGCAATCTGCACGTTCTGGCTGCGCTCCCACTCCGGACGCATGACCATCGCCTTGATGCGGAAGTGTGATTCCTTCGCGGCATCGTCGACGCGGATCAGCATTTCATTTTTCTGCAGGCGGAAGTATGTGGTTTCGGCCAACGGGAGCAGTTGGTCGGCGGTTTTCCCTGAGATCGCATACACCACGTTGTCCGTCACCAGCACGTACTCCGGGCATTGCAGCCCTGTATCCAAGTGCGTCGCGCCTCCCGCCATCACCGCCATGAAGCCGTGTTCCGCGGGCATGCAATCCGTCATCCGCATGCGGACGATCATTCCCTGACGCCGTTCGCCGGTCTGCGCCATCACCATCGCGGACACACTCAAGATCACAAGAGTAAGCATCAAGATGCGTTTCATAGGGAGCCTCTTAGCGGCCGGAGGGATCGACATATCCCTGCCGGCAGCGGAAATTTAAGTTGAGGTTGTGGGTCGGTAGAATGCGCACGTTGTGAAATCCCGCGCTGGAATCAGGAACGCGATAAGTGACCTGGTAACTGGCATGAAAGTCGGCCAGCACGGCGTCGGCCACCGCGCCTGCGCGGTCGCCAAGGTGAAACGAGCGGCCTCCCGTAGCGGCCGCGAGTTTTTCCAAAAACATACTGCCGTGCGAATACGCTGACTTGTTGGCGTCCAGCGTATAGACCTGAACGTCGTTCGCCACCAGGTCGGCCACCGCCTGCCCTGCCGAATTGCGGCTGATCGTGTCTTCGCCGTCCGAGAGGACGATGACCACTCTGCGGACTTTCGGATCGGTCGCCTCGCGATTCGCCGACTGCGCCAGCAGCTCGGCCGTGAACGCGAGGCTGTCGAACAGCGGAGTCATTTGGCTCACTGCCTTGGCGGGGATCAGATTTGCCGCCGGCCGCGCCCGGCAGTCTCCTTTACAAAGAACCACCGGCTCGGCCCCGTGAAACGAAACGATCGAGATGCTGTCCTCGGGCACCCCAGCGGTCTCCGAGATCAGATTGAGCGTCTGCGCGATTTCCTGCTGGAAGCGAGGGCCGATCGAGCTGCTGCTGTCGAGCAGGATAGCTACGTCCAAATGGGTATAGTCCGCACGTCTAAAGCTGCGAAAGTTTCTGACGATGAGGTCTTTGTCGACCACTGCAAAATCAGCAGCGTTCAGCGTCGCGAGGACGCGGTCATTCTGATCGGTGGCGGAAAACGTAAGCTGCACCTCGCTGGCCTGGACGCGAAATGTAGGAAGGCCGGAGGGCGCATTCGCACTCTGCGAAGGCGCGGCTTGCGCGAGAACCAGATTAGAGGAAACTAGCAAAACCAGAAATCCCGCTACCGCAAATCCCGCTACCGCGTGTCCGACTGTGCATGTCCTGCTCACACCAGGTACATCGGCCTTCCGTGTTCAACCTTAGGGAAAAACCGCTCAAGCGCTATTACGGCGATCATCTCACGCGATTACTGCCGTCCATGAGAAATGGCTAGCACGGGGGGTTGTGGCCGGTGGTCTGCGTTGGAGAGCGCAGACGTGCATCCGATCAAGAAAAAGCTTCGTTGAGAAATTGCTTAGGCCCGCGCGCCGAGGGAAGTGCAAGGCGCACGAAGAAAATCGGTCTACGTTATGCTGACTTCCGTATACGTGCCGTACACCTGCCGCAGCGCCTCGCAAATCTCGCCGACTGTGGCATAGGCGCGCACCGCGTCCACGATGTAGGGCATGGTGTTCGCTGGAGAAACATTTCCGTTCGATCCGGCGGTCGGCTCCTGCGCCGCGGCTTTCTTCAGCGCGTCGAGCGCGCTCTGCACCTGTTCATTCGAACGCCGCGCCCGCAGCGCCTTCAGCTTGGCCGACTGTTGCCGCGCCACGGTCTCACCGATATAGAGAATGTGCGGCGGCTCTTCTTCGATGGTGAACTCGTTCACGCCCACGATCACCTTTTCTTTCGCCTCGGCCGCGCGCTGGTATTGGTACGACGCTTCGGCGATCTCTTTCTGCGGATAGCCGCGTTCAATCGCCTTCACCATGCCGCCCATCGCGTCGAGCTTGCCGAAGTAGTCGAGGGCGCCATGTTCCATCTGGAGCGTCTGATTTTCCACAAAGTACGACCCACCCAAAGGATCGACGGTCTGCGCCACGCCTGACTCATAGGCGATGATCTGCTGCGTGCGCAGCGCAATGCGCGCCGCTTCTTCGGTGGGCAGCGCCAGGGCTTCGTCGTAGGAGTCCGTATGCAGTGACTGCGTCCCGCCGAGCACTGCGGCCAATGCCTGCAAGGCGACGCGCGCAATGTTGTTCATCGGTTGCTGCGCCGGGAGAGACACGCCCGCCGTCTGCGTATGGAAGCGCATCAGCCAGGTGCGCTGGTTCTTCGCGCCGAAGCGGTCTTTCATCATGCGATACCAGATCTTGCGCGCGGCGCGATACTTCGCGATCTCCTCAAAGAAATCGTTGTGCGCGTTAAAGAAGAAACTCAGCCGCGGTCCGAACTCATCCACATCCAGCCCGCGCCGCTGCGCCCACTCGACGTACTCGACGCCGTCATACAAAGTGAACGCCAACTCTTGCAGCGCGGTCGAACCCGCCTCGCGAATGTGATATCCGCTGATCGAAATCGTGTTGAAGCGCGGCGTGAACACCGATCCGAATTCAAACGTGTCGATCACCAGCCGCATCGACGGCGCCGGCGGGTAGATGTATTCCTTCTGCGCAATGTATTCCTTCAGAATGTCGTTTTGAATCGTGCCGGAAATCTTCTTCCAGTCCGCGCCCTGCTTCTCGGCGACTACGAGATACATTGCCCACAGCACCGAAGCCGGTGAATTGATGGTCATCGAAACAGTGGTCTTCTCGAGGTCGATGCCGCCGAACAGAATCTCCATGTCTTCCAGCGAATCGATGGCTACACCGCACTTGCCGACCTCACCCTCGCTCGCCGGATGATCCGAGTCGTAGCCCATCAGCGTCGGCAGATCGAACGCGACCGAAAGCCCGCTGCCGCCGTGTTCGAGCAAATATTTGTAGCGCTGGTTGGTTTCCTCCGGCGAAGCGAAGCCGGAAAATTGCCGCATGGTGTAGAGCTTGCCGCGATATCCGGTAGCGTGAATGCCGCGCGTGAAGGGCGGTTGGCCGGGATAGCCGAGATATTGTTCTTCACTCCAGTCGACCGGCAGATCAGCCTGCGTATAAAGCCGCCGGATGGGCACGCCCGAAATCGTCGTAAAGCGCGCGTGGCCGTGCTCGTCAAGATTCGTGCCGGTGGGTGCGCCGATCGGCCGCTCGGGAGATTTCTCGAGCGTGGGCGCGAGCGTCTTCTCCGCCCAATTCTTTTCCGCGGCAGAGGGATGACGATTCTCGAAAACGTCCGCCACCGGACTCTCGGCGACTTGCGGCTTCAACGGCTTCTTTTCCATGCGAACCCCAGTGTTCTGCATCGATCATAGGGGAGTCGATGCCAGCGGGCAAGGCGACCAGTCTGTAGTCAGGACGACCGGTCGGTCTGTAACCATTGTCATCCTGAGCGGAGGGAGAAGCCCGCGAATGCGGGCTTCTCCCGCAGTCGAAGGACCCCTGTACGGCGTGCAGCGGCCAGAATGCGTCAAGGAATTCTCACGACGCTGCCGCAGCCGCGTCGTGCGAACTCCTCGAAGGGCCCGAGATTGAGGAAGGTGTTAGGGGTCCTTCGACTCCGCGCGGCCCGCTTCGCGGGCCGCGCTCCGCTCAGGATGACGGGTGGTTAGTTCGCGCCAGTTCCCACGCTTTCGCGTATTTCCACGAAACGTACACCGCGTGATACATGTGCAGCAGCAAGCCCTCGCGGCCATCGAGAAATCCGAGACGCATAAAGTAGTTGTACGCAAAAGTCGCCAGCGGCCGCACCACAATGTCGGCCACGCTGAAGCTGCGATGCCCTTTCTCCACCGCCAGCTTCGCCCCCAGCGACGAATAGCGGTTCATGTGCGCGAGATAGAGTGTGAGATTGGGATACGTGTAGTGCACGATCGCATTCTTGAACTGCCGCGTCGTCTGAGGAACATCTGGTTTCAAATCGCAGCGGTCGTGCGGATCGTGTCCCGCCACAACCCCCTGCCCGCGCCGGAACAGCCGCAGCTTCGGGTCAGGATAAAAGCCGCCATGCCGCATCCATCGGCCAAGAAAAAGATTCTTGCGCGGTAGCCAGTAGCCGCTCACCGCATTCGGATCGGCAATCGCCGCCCGAATCTCATCCGCCAGGCCGGGGCTGACTTCTTCATCGGCATCGAGCAGCAGCGTCCAATCCATCGTGCACAAATCGAGTGCATACTGCTTCTGCGCGACGTATCCCCGCCACGGCTCGACCACCACCCGCGCCCCGTATTCGCGCGCAATCTCGCAGGTGCGATCCTTCGATCCGGAATCGACCAGCACGATTTCATCCGCCCAGCGCACGCTGGCCAGCGTGCGGCCAATGTTCGCTTCCTCATCCATGGCAACGATGGCGACGGAGATGGTCATATCCGGCTATTGAACGCGGTATTGTCTCACACAGGCCGTCGGTCCTCGGTCGTCGGTTGTTGGCCAACCTTCCTGCCGATGGCCGACGGCTGACGACCGACAACGGTTTCCGACAACAAAAACACAATCAGAATCAAAAGCTCCGGCTCCATCGGATGCCGGTAGCGCGCGTGCGGAAAGACGAAGTAATACGCCGTGGGATACGTCAGCACCAATCCCGCGTAAAGCCATGCCCCGGGTTGTTTCTGCCGCAGCGCGCGCAACAGTCCCCACAACGCGAGCACGGAAGTTGCCAGAAACGCCGCGCTTCGAAAATCGACCGCCGACGTACTGTTCGTCGGCCGCGGCACGCCGTTCCAAAAATAGAAAAAGCGTTTCAGGCTGATGACGACAAACCGTCCGGGATGCGCCCGCACCCAGTCGAAGGCGAAGCGTTTGCACTCGGCCGCATACCCCAGTTCGCCCAGCCGCTGAAATTTCTCCAATTCCAACCGGTTGAGGTTCGGCTGAAAGTAAGGCATCAGCATGCCATCCGCCCCAGGCCCGTTGCCCAGCCGGAACTGCAATCCAAAATCGTCGCGGATAAAAACGAATTGTCCGAACGCTTCGTAATTGCGAATCAGCCAAGGCGACAGCACCAGAAAGAACGTCAGCGACGACAGCACCACGCCAGCCAGCGACGGCAAGCCGCGCCGGTAGCGCTGCCGCCAGATCCACAATCCGCAGAAGGGAAGAAACGCCAGCATCGTCGGATTGGCCAGCGCGCCCACGCCGTACAATGCGCCGAATAGAATCCACCCACGTCGGCCCGGCCAATCCTGCAACTGCAGCGCAACCAGGAACACGCACGCCAGCACCAGCGGCGTGAAGGTCGTGTCCCAGATCCAGTGAATCGACCAATACCAGATGTAAGGACACAGCGCCCACCCATACGCAGACCAGGACGCAATCCGTGAACCGAAAGTTCGATGAGCGATCCAGAAGATAGGAATTGTCGTAAGCGCCGCGAACAGCGAGTTGATGCTGAGCAGAACCCACGCCGACGCCAGGCTGTAGATTCCGAAAATCTTAAACACTCCACCAATCAGATACGGATACAGCGGCGGCTCCCACGCCGAAGGCCCGGTATTGCCTTCATACGGACTGCAGAATCCCCGGCCCTCGGCGATCGACCGGCCAATGCGCCCCATCTCGAAGCCGAAGCCGAAGTTGTCGTCCCCGGCCCGCATCCGATATTGATGAAAAACGCCAATGCTCGCGACTTGCAGCACAAACGACAGAGGCAGGAGCCAGAGAAAAAATCTGGGGAGTGAGGAAACAGTTGCAGGCCGCGGCGATGTCGCCATCGCGCGCTAGTTTATCAGGTGGCTGGAAACCAGCTACATCTGTCCTCCCGGCTGCGCCGGCGTCACATCCTGCCGCGGCGCGACGAAAGGAACGCTCGGCAGATGCGTGACCTGCCCGCTGGTCGCGTCGGCGACATCGATGTGCGCATGATCGAGCAGCAATCCCGTGGCCCGGTCCAGTTCGATCCGCGACTTTTCGTACGCCGCCTTCGCCGAGACCAGGTTCGATTCGTTGTTGGTGAGCGTGGCCGCGTCCTGCAGAATGGTGACCTGCGTGGTGAGGCCGACCTTCAGCTTCTGCTGGTCGGCATTCAGCGTCTGTCGCGCCAGATCCACCGCCGATTGCGCCGCTTGCACGGCAACCCGGTTCTGCTTCACGTCGAACTGCGCGTTGCGCACCTCGATCCGTACCTGATTCTCCAGTTGCAGTTCGCGCGTCTGTGCCTGCCGATACTCCAGTTCGGCGCGCACCTGGTTCGATTGCGCCAGACGATTGCGGAGGGGAATGCTCAGCGTCAGCCCAACGCCTTTGTCGGGCGCGGTGGAATTGACCAGTTGATTCAGCGTGCCCCCGTAGCCGACTGACGTCCCGCCGCCAAAAATCGGCGGGGCTGCGCATGCGGTACCGTTGAACTTGCACTGCGAGTTCAGATCTCCGCCCAGGCCGGAGCCGCCGTAGTAGACGAATGCGTCAAGCGTAGGCAGCAAGGTATTGCGCACCGCTTTGTTGTTGATATCGCGCGAGCTTAGATCGATCCGCGACTCCACCAGTTCCGCGCGATGGCGCAGCGCGTCATTGATCATCTCCTGAACCGGAGTTACCGGCTCTTGCTCCGGCAACTGCACCGTGGAAGTTGGAATTACATCCGCCTCGGCCAGCACTGGATCTTCAATGCTGCGGCTCAACGCGTTCTTCATCAGCAATTGCTGCAGTTGCAAATTGTTCTGCGCCACGATCAGGTTTTGCTGATCGGTGGCCATCGTGCTCTGGGCGCTCACCACTTGAATCGGCGGCACGGTTCCCACCTTGGCCTGGTTCTGCGTGTCCTCCAGCGCCTTCTGAGCGTAAGTCAGGGCCTCTTCCTGCACGCGCACGTTTTCATACGCATACACGAGATCCCAGTAGATGTTCTCGATCTGGTCCACCGTCGTGATGACCTGCAGTCGAAAGGCGACATCGGAAATTTCACGGTTGTTCTTGGCGATTCGAATAAAGCGCGTGTTGGGCAGCGATCCGAAGCCCTGCAGCAGATTCTGCGTAATCCGGAACTGAAAATTCGAGCCGAGTTGTGGCGTCAGCAGGCTGGCCGTGTTGTTGGTGGTCAAGTGCGTGTTGTTGAATCCTGCGGTCAGCGTGGTGCCCCATTGCAGGCCTTGCGTGTAGCCCAAGTTCGCCGTGTACGTGTTTTGGGCAATGATTCCCCCGGGAGCAGGACTGAACACGCTGGACGATATGGTCTCGTTCTTGTCGAGCTGTACCGTCCCTGTCAGCAGCGGGTCAAAGCTCGTGATGGGCGATCCGATGCCCAGCGTCGAACTGACCAGGCCGTTAGTCCCCGTTCCCGCGCCGCCCGCGGCGACGGTCGTTCCACCCGTGCCCGACCCCACAGTACCGCCCAGCCCGCCAACGCCGCCGCCGGGCGTGTTCTGCACGATCCCGGTATTGACGCCGAGAATGCTCGCGCCTGATTTCGCGCGCAGCAGGTCGGCCTCGGCGATATTCAGGTTGTAGCGCGCGATATCCAGATCGAGATTGTTCTCCAGCGCCAGCGCGACCGCGTCGTCAATCGACAAATAGATCTTGCCGTCGTGCATCAAGCCATCGATGCGCGCCGAGTTCCCCAGGTTCGGTTTCGCCAGATCCTGCGCAGTGTAGGGCTGCAGCAGATTGGGAAACGCCGAGCGTGGCTGGGAGTAATCCCTAAGATGGATCAGCTGCGGCTGCGCTGGAGGTTGCGGGGCTGAAGGCGGCGCCGCCTGGCTGGGCGCGGCGGGAGTGGCCTGCTGCGCCCATAGCGATCCGGGGACGAACACAAACGACAGAACAGCAACAGCGCTCAGCGCACGGAGCGCGAAATTTACACGCGGTGAAAGCATCGGTCTTCTCCTCGAACTTCTCCTCGAACTTCTTCTCGTCAACTTCGAATTCACCGAACTTGTTTTTCTCCGAACCAGAAAGGCATGCATCCTCACACGACAGGAATCCGGCTCCCGTCTTGGATGCGAAAAAAGAAATGGCGGTCACTTCATCTTAGCGGGAGAAGCTTGGCGGAAAGGGCAGGGCTTTGTAAAGAATTGTGAGGCGGAGCCGAATCCGAGGGTTTGACAGTTTCCGCTTGTCATCCTGAGCGCAGCGAAGGACCTGTGTACTCGCCTGCAGCACCGATACTGCAGGCAGGTACACAGGTCCTTCGCTGCGCTCAGGATGACAAGGCGCTCAGGATGACAAAGCGGACTATCCGCCTACTGCTGCGGTGCCGGCTGCGTCTCCGTGGGCAGATCCTTGCGCGGCGCAATGTAGGGCGCGCCGGGCATGTGTGTGACCTGGCCCTTGGCGGCATCGTCGATGCTGATGCCGGCATGATCGAGAGTAACGCCGGTTGCCCGGTCCAGCTCGACCCGCGACTTCTCGTAGGCCGCCATGGCGGACATCAGGGTGGACTCGGCCGTGGCCAGCGCGCTTTCGGTCTGCAACACTAACGTTGTGGTCGAGGTGCCGAACTGATACTTCTTCTGTTCCGCGTCGAGCGATTGCTTCGCGTAGTCCACCGCGGCTTGCGCCGACGCCACGCTGGCGCGATTCTGCTCCACTCCGAACTGCGCGTTGCGCACCTCAATGCTGATCTGATTTTCGATCTGCTGTAAGCGCATCTGCGCCTGCTGGTACTCCAGTTCCGACCGGATCTGCACCGCCTGCGCAGCACGATTGCGCAGCGGAATATTCAGGCTGACTCCGATGCCTTTGTCGGGAGCAGTGGAGTTGACGAGCTGATTCAGAGTGGAGCTGTACCCCTGAGCTGGCACCGAGTTGGCAGGTGCGCAGATTCCCGTGATGGCAGTGGGGCTGCCGCAAGTGCTGTAAGTACTCTGATCTCCTCCAGCCCCTGATCCGCCGTAGTAGGCATACAAATCCAAGGAGGGAAGCAGAGCGTTCCGCACAGCCTTGTTGCTGAGTTCGGTGGTGTTGAGCTGGATGCGGGATTCCACCAGATCGGCCCGATGGCGCAGCGCTTCGGCAATCAGGTCCTGCGTGGGCTGGATGGTTTCGTTCTCCGGCACTTCCATGGTGGAAGTGGGGATCACTTCCGCTCCGGCCAAAGTCTGATCGCGCAGGGTGCGGCTGAGCGCATTCTTCATCAGCAACTGCTCCAACTGCAGGTTCGTCAAAGCAATCGTCAAAGCCTGCTGGTCCTGGGCGACGGTGCTTTGCGCACGCACCACCTCGATGGGCGCCAAGCTGCCGATTTCAACCTGCTTCTTAGTGTCAGAAAGGGTCTTCTCGGCGAACGCCAGCGATTCCTTCTGCACCCGCACGTTTTCGTAGGCGTAGACCAGATCCCAGTACATGGTCTCAATCTGGTTTACGGTGGTGATCGTCTGCAGGCGGAAGGCGACGTCGGAAAGCTCGCGGTTGTTCTTCGCGATACGGATGAAGCGATTGTTGGCCGACACTCCGAAGCCCTGCAGCAAATGCTGTGTCAGCTTGAACTGGAAGTTCGAACTCAGAGAAGGGCTCAAGAAGTTGGTCGGATTGCTGCTTGTGGTGCGGGTGTTGTTGAACCCGATTGACATGTTCGTTCCGTAAGAAAATCCTTGCTGATAGGCGAAGTTCCCGGTGGTTGTGTTCTGGAAGTTGCCGCAGAAGATGCTGGTGCACTTGAAGCGGGCATGATCGCTCTGCAACGTCCCCGTGAGGATCGGGTCGAAGCTAGTGATCTGCGACCCCAGACCTAATGTAGATCCGACCAATCCCCCCGCACCAGCGCCCGCGCCGCCCGCGCCAAGAGTGGTGCCGCCGGTACCCGAGCCCACCTGTCCCCCGAGGCCGCCGACGCCGCCACCGGGGGTGTTCTGCACCACGCCGGTATTCACGCCCAGCGTCGACGCGCCCGCCTTGGCGCGCAGAATGTCGGTATCGGCGATGTTCAGGTTGTAGCGCGCGATGGCGATGTCCAGGTTGTTCTCCAGCGCCAGTGCGATCGCGTCATTGAGCGACAAATACAGCTTGCCGTCGTGCATGAGCCCGTCGATGCGCCCGGTGTTCGCCAGATTCGGCGCCGACAGGTGCCGCGGCGTGTAAGGAGCAATCGGATTGGGAAAATGCGACACCGGCGCGGCGTAATTCAACACTGGCAGTGGCTGCGTGGCTTGTGGCTGTGGCGCAGCGGGAGCATCCTGGGCCAGGCCGGCAGCTGTCAACATGGCGAACACACCGGCAACCGCCGTGAGCCGAACGATCGAGACTAAACGTGCGAATGGCATCAACTCATCTCCGTCTATTTACACCAGTTCATACACCAGTTCCTGCACCGATGAATGAAGACCGATGAATTCACAACCTGCAGCTAGAAACCCTGGTTACGCGCGAGACAGCAAATTAACGTTGGCCTCAAGCGGTATTACGCAAAATGGGAGCAGAAGGTTCCTCAAAGCTGATTCCAATGAAATTTGGATCCAAATGAATGCTGGGACTGCGTAAGCCTCCGCTGCGACCGCCCTGTTGTCAAACTTGATTCCGCCCCCTCACAAATCGCCCCGGCGGCCGATATCGGCCCCTGCAAAGCCAGAAGTCAATGGGAAACTGACCAGTATAGCCGACAACCAGCACCCGGATTCTGATCGCTTCGCTCGAAACTGGTACATTGCTGCTTTAGAACGCCTTCGCTCAGCCAGTCTTGGTCAGCAAGTCTTAGATGGTGCAATCGGAAAATCGCTTCATGCGCAATCTCAAAATGATCCTCGCTTATGACGGCGCGGATTTCTCCGGCTGGCAGGTGCAGCCTGACGCCGTAACCGTGCAGGGCACGCTCGCCTCTGCCATTGGACGGATCACCGGAGAAAAAGTCCTGCCCCAAGGGTCCGGCCGCACCGACGCGGGAGTACACGCGCTGGCGCAGGTTGTGACATTTGTCACGGAGTCTTCCGTCCCCACGGAAAATTTTGTGAAGGCGCTGAACGATATCCTGCCCACGTCGGTGCGCGTGCTCGACGTTGCGGAAGTTCCGCCCGAATTCCACGCCCGCCACTCCGCCAAGGCCAAGACGTATCGTTACCGCATCTATCGCGAGGCGATCTGCCCGCCCTTTCTTGCGCGCTACGTGTGGCACTTTCCCTATCCGCTCAACGAACTGGCGCTGGCGCGCGCGGCAGTCCTGGTCGAGGGCCGGCACGACTTCACTTCCTTCGCCGCAGTCGATCCCGAGCGCGGCCGCTCTCCGGAAGAAGACGGGCCGCCGAACATCCGCGAGATATTTTCCTCATCATGGCAGCGTGATCGCGAGGAACTGATCTACACCGTCCGCGGCTCCGGCTTTCTCCACCACATGGTGCGCAACCTGGTAGGCACATTCATTCTAGTAGGCAAGCCGACGCTGCAGCCCGAAGACGTGACGCGCATCCTCGAAGCAAAAAGCCGCTCCGCAGCCGGAGCCACAGCCCCAGCCAGCGGCCTGTATCTGGTGAACGTCGAGTACTGAAGTGCTGAGCACGCGTCAAAAGCGCGGCGGGTGCCCCATTTCTCGCGCGCTTTTTGCGCGAGTGGTGGGGAACTCTAGCTGGCGCTTTGAGGGCGCGGCCTCATCCGCGCCGTAAGCTCTCTTTTGGGTGGCGCAGCGCTTCAGCGATGCGATAAGGCCTTTTTTCTTGAAAGGCTTTAGCCCCTGAGGCCAAACGGCATATCATGTCCTCGGTGCCCACCGAAGCTCCAACCGCGCCGCGCATCGCCTCTCTGAACCCAGCCACGGGCGAAATTCTGCGCGAACTGGAATGCGCCACCGAAGCCGAAGTGTTTGATGCCGTAGCCCGCGCCCGCAACGCGCAGCCAGCCTGGGCAGATCTCGGCCTGCGCCGCCGCATCGCCATCATTCGCGAATTCCAGGCAAAACTTCACGCCAGAAAATCCGAAGTCGCCGCCGCCATCACCCGCGAAGCCGGCAAGCCGCTGGTCGAAGCGCTGGTCACCGAAGTGCTCGTCGTGCTCGACGCCGCCCGCTTCCTCATCGACAACGCCTACTACCTGCTCAGCGACGAACCCGTCCCGCACGGCAATCTGGTGACCAAGCTGAAGACCGGATCGCTGGTGCGCGAGCCGCACGGAGTCATCGGAATCATCTCGCCCTGGAATTACCCATTCTCCATTCCTGCGACAGAGACGATTGCCGCGCTGGTCGCCGGCAATGCGGTCGTGCTCAAGCCGTCGGAGTTCACCCCGCTGGTCGCGTTGGAATTAGCGTCTCTGCTCCATGCCGCGGGCGTGCCTGACAACATATTTCAACTCGTGATCGGCGAAGGCCCCGCGGGCGCAGCGCTCGTCAAATCGAGCATCGACAAACTCGTCTTCACCGGAAGCGCCGCCACCGGCAAGCTCATCGCCACATCCGCCGCCGAGCGTCTGCTCCCAGTCGTGCTCGAACTGGGCGGCAAAGATCCCATGCTCGTGCTCGACGACGCCAACGTCGAGATTGCCTCCAGCGCCGCCGTCTGGGGAGCCTTCGTCAACGCCGGACAGGCCTGCCTCTCGACCGAGCGCTGCTACGTTCATCACAAGCTGTACGAATCGTTCGCCAACGCCTGCGCGGAAAAGGCCAGGCATTTGCGCGTGGGCAATGGCATGGATCCCGAGACCGACGTCGGTCCCATGATCCACGAACGGCAGTTGAAGATCGTCGAAGCTCATGTGGAAGACGCGAAGGCCCGCGGGGCGCGCATTCTGGCCGGAGGCCGCCGCCTCACCGAACTCGGTCCCAATTTCTACGCCCCCACCGTGCTGGCCGACGTCACGCCTGAAATGCGCATCCTGCGCGAGGAAACTTTCGGCCCGTTACTGCCCATCGCGCCGTTCACTGACGATGACGACGCCGTGCACCTCGCCAATCAATCCGAATACGGCCTCGCCGCCAGCGTCTGGACGCGCGACTCCGGCCGCGGCGAGCGCCTGGCCAAACGCATTCACGCCGGCACGGTCATGGTGAACGATGTCATCTCCTGCTTCGGAATCAGCGAAGCGCCCCACGGCGGCGTGAAGGCCAGCGGCCTGGGCCGCAC
>Ga0209067_10000522_pt1 | contig 24415 bp, 20 predicted proteins | sample ColStrG_CSR_2013_FD_187199 | JGI IMG/M metagenome (GOLD analysis project Ga0209067, IMG submission 187199) | Freshwater sediment microbial communities in response to fracking from Pennsylvania, USA - Cold Stream Run_MetaG_CSR_2013 (SPAdes)... | ecosystem: Environmental > Aquatic > Freshwater >... | reverse complement strand
ATTCCACGGAGTCACTGTACGCCGCATACCGTGAGCAACTGCGCTACTACATCCGCGTGAGCATCCAGGCCGATGCGGTTGCGGACCTCTGCCTGGAAGAGATGGCGCCCGACGCATTTTGTTCATCGCTGGTGGACGATTGCATCGCGCGAGGGAAGACGATTAAAGAAGGCGGCGCGATGTACGACATCGTCAGTGGTCTCCAGTCCGGCGTCTCCAATGTAGCGGACGCCTTCATGGCCCTGAAAACTCGGGTCTTCGAGGAAAAGGCGCTGACCGCGTCTCAGGTGAAGGAGTCGCTCGCCGCCGATTTCCAGAACCCCGGGGGTGAAGTGGTGCGCCAGCGGCTGCTACACTCCCCCAAGTACGGCAACGATGTCGCCGAAGTGGATGGCATTGCGGCCCGGGTTCTGAACGACTACCTGGATGAAGCGAACCGCTACCACAATACGCGCCACGGACGTGGGCCGATCGGCGGCAGCTATGCGGGATCGACCTCGAACATCTCGGCGAACGTGCCGTTAGGGGCGAGTGTCGGCGCCACGCCGGATGGGCGCCGCAAGGGCGAGCCGATTGCGGAAGGCGTGTCACCGGTCCACGGCTGCGACACGGGGGGGCCCACCAAGGTGCTTCGTTCGCTTTCCCGATTGCCCACCATCAAGAGCATCGCCCAGTTGCTGAACCTGCGCCTCTCGCCGGGCAGCCTGGAAACGGAAGAAGGACTCTACCGGCTGGTGGCATTGCTGAAAGGGTTCCGCAACCTGAAGCTCTGGCACGTTCAATTCAACACCGTCAGCACGGAGGCTCTCCTGGAAGCCCAGAAATTCCCCGAAAGATATCGGGACCTCGTGGTACGGGTAGCCGGTTACAGCGCGCTGTTCGTGACGCTCGACCGGGCGACGCAGGACGACATCATCCGCCGCACGTCCTGCGATTTGTGAATTGAACCGCCAGGCGCAAGAAGCAGGAAGTGCTATACATCACTGAGCGCGCGGTTTTCCGATTGGGCGCCAGAGGCGTGGAATTGATCGAGGTCGCGCCAGGAATTGAAATTGAGCGGGACGTGCTGCCGAACATGGAGTTTCGGCCTGTGATCGGGAACGTCGGCGCGATGCCGGCGGGGGTGTTCGTGTGATGCGAGGACTACGCGATTGGGCGCATCGCGCCAACCACCATCGAGCCGATAAACTCGCTGACCGGACGGCGGGAAAAGGAGCATCGCAGTGAGCGACCAGTTGTTCTACGAAGACGTGCCGGTCGGCCTCACGTATGACACCGGCGGGATGCTAGTGACCGACGCCCACATCGTGCAATTCGCGGGACTGTCCGGCGATTTCTTCGACGTTCATATGGATGATGACTTCGCGCGATCCTTGGGATTCGACCGCCGTATTGCGCACGGACTGCTCGGGCTCATCCTGGTGGACGGCCTGAAGAACCGCGCCCAAAAGCGCTTTGCGGCAATAGCCTCGTTATCGTGGCAGTGGAACTTCCGGGCGCCCTTGTATTCCGGTGAGCGGATTTTCGGACGGCTGACGGTGGCGGACAAGCGGCGGACCAAGCGAGGCGACCGGGGCATCCTGACGCTCAGCATCCAGGTGCTCAACAGCCAGGGGGATGTATTGCAGGAAGGCACGAACCTCCTTATGGTTCGGGTGCGAGGCACGGACGAACCGGCAGGATGATCAGAGATCTCGCGTCGATCTCGGGCCACCGCTGCCGGGCCTCGCACAGACCCTCGCGGGCGGCTTGAACCCGAACCGGGCGCCGAGTCTCTCGCTCGGGAAGGTCCGAAACCAGGCCTCACGAACAGGCCAGCAGCGTATTAACCGCGGCGGTCCTGGGGCAGCAGCGACAACAGCTTATCATCGTCTACGGAGCGGACTTCGCTGACCGTGTCGAAGACCATGGTCTCCCGGCCGGCCAGCGTGTACGGCTTCCAGGCGAGTCCCGCCTGCGACGGGTTGCCCGTGCGGGCGAAATTGACCCACGCCTGCGAGACTTTGTCCTGCAAAGCCAGCGCGGCCGGCGCGCCGCCGGTGGCGATCCGGATGTGCGGCTCACTCAGGGCATGGAATGCAAACGCGATCTCGGAGCAATGGAACGCCGTGATGCCGCCATTGACCTGGTACTCATAGGTGAAGATGTAATTGTAGACCGGCGCCTTGGTCTTCTCCAGTTTCCGGGCGAGCATGGTCTTGGTGCCACGCCGGAACCGGTTGTCGAGGTAAAGGACGTCCTGGATTTTCTTGCGCGGCTGCACTTTCTTGAACTCGGCAACGATCTCGTCCTTCTTGACGCCGAAGGCGGCCGTGAGGCGCTCGTCGATCTCCTCCTGGCTCCACTCGTTCTTGGTGAGTTCTCCCTTTGCAAGATTGCTGTTGAACTCGCTCATGACGTTGCCGATCATGTATGGAATCGAATCGGCCCAGTCGCAGAGTTCGCGCAGCACGTACTGGTCGTCGGCGATAGGGTTCCAGCCCATCGCCTGGCCGCCGGATTGCCTGGACACGGTCTGGTTGGCGGCGTTGCCCGCCGCCAGCAGGTCGCGGTAAGGAACCTTCTTGAGCTTGTCGATCTGGCTGCCGTCCAGGCCCAGCGTCCGCAGGGTCTCGGCGGCCACCGACTGTTGACTTTGGATGATCTTGGCAGGGTCGGTGTCGCGGTAATTCACGGCGCCGCCGCTTTCGCAGATCACCTTGTGGAACAGGCCCTTGGCGGCCGGCATGTGCATCAGGCGCGTAACCTTGCCGCCGCCGCCCGACTGGCCGAAGATGGTTACGTTGCCGGGATCGCCGCCGAAGGCTTCGATGTTTTCGTGAACCCACTGGAGGGCGGCCACGAGATCGGCCATGCCCGTGTTGCGGGAACTGGCATACGCAGGGCCATAGGCCGACAGATCCAGCGTGCCAATGATGTTCAACCGGTGATTGACGCTCACGGCGACCACGTCGCCGAATTCGCTGAGAGTCTTGCCATCGTAGGCATAGGACTCCATCGACGAGCCATTGGTGAATCCGCCGCCGTGCATCCACACCATCACGGGCTTCATGGTCTTCGCCGCCGTGCTCTGTGTCCAGACGTTCAACACCTGGCAGTGTTCGTTCTCCACCCAATACCGGTGGGGGAAGACGAAATCGTCGCCGCCCACCGTGCTCGCCGGCGGGATCGGGCAGACCGGTCCCCATACCTGGGCGCCCTTGACGCCTTCCCACGCGGGAACGGGCTTCGGCATTTCGAAGCGCTCTGCTTCGGCGTAGGGGATGCCGAGGAATGTGAAGATTTTGCCGTCCTTGAAGCCACGGAGTTTTCCGCCTTTGACCTGGACCACGGGCGGGTGCAGGTTCGGCGGTGCCATAGGGGTGGCAGGCTTGACGGCGGGTTGCGTTTCTGTCTTTGCCTTTTCCTCGGCGGACGCATTGCCGGCTGTGAGGGCGAGCCCGGCTGCCGCGCCTCCTACCAAAGCCGCTCCCCGTGTCAGAAGGCTCCGGCGATTGATTGCGTCCGATTGCGGCGGTTGATTCCCCATCGTTCCTCCAAAACGCATTTGCGTCTTCATCCGGTATTTCAAAATTGAAGCGTGCAGCCGATTCCACTGAACTTCACAAATACCACGTTTCCCGGGGACTGGTTTCAGCGCGCCGGGCGAAGGCGGGATAAGGACCCCTGAAGATCCTAGCACCGAAGTGGATGGTCAAGCAGTTAAGGAATACAGCGCCGCGGCGCGCCTTGCCGGCTCGTAGAAGTGCCATCGCGATCGCCCGGCGCGTACCTACACCTACAGGGGTGCGGGGAGCGTATCTACCAGATGCGGGCGATGGTGGAAGCCGTGGGTATCGACCACGTTGGTATCGGCACCGATACAGATCTGCTGTCGTCGCGTGAGGGCCAGGGCACCAATAGGGCCTATCCGGGCCTGGCTGGGGGATTTTTCCCCGCTGTGGTCGCCGAAATGCTGCGCCAGGGTTTTGCGCCCGCCGATATCGCCAAAGGCGGTGGTGTGAACTACTGCCGCGTCTTTGGCAAGGCTACGGCAGGCCACGCCTGAGGCTCAATTTCGCTGCGTGAACAGCCGATCCCGCATTCCCTCGATGTAGGCGACCTTTCGGGTTTGCATGCGCTCCATGCCGCCCCTCACACTTTCGAGCCACACCGTCCCCCTATCGAAAACCAAAGCGTTCGCCGTACAGGACAAGGTTTCGCAGGCATGGGTCAACTTCGCCCGCACGAGCAATCCCAGACAGAAGGGCCTGGAGTGGAAGCCCTATACCCATCAGGACCCACAGAACATGGTGTTCGACGTGATCAGCGAGTGCAATGCTTTGCGCGATGAGAAACTGGTGTTGTGCCCCCAACGGAGTCCGGCTACCCGGCCCGCTAACCGGTCAACGCTGCTACCGCGCGACGGTATCAGTCCCGGTAAACGGAGAGCATGTCGTGTTGCCCGGCAACACGAGGGCCGGACAAACCATCACGCTTTCAGGCAGCATTTCTTGAGTTTAGGGCCGCGGAAGCTAATATGTTCGAACTGCGGCTTCAATTTCCACCTCCGGCTTTCGGACGCCATCCCTGAGTTGTCTGAATTGCATCAGTAATTGGCCTCTGTCTGTCAGCCGCTCTGCAGACGCCGCCCTACAATCGCCTCATAGATAACGAGAAGAGACTTGTCCCCTCTCACGGAACCCTTGGAAACGTTTGAGTGAGGAATTCGAACTATGCCCTTCGAAATTGAGCAACTACCCGAAGCCACTCGCCAGAACGAGTCGGCCGGCGGCTACGGGCCAGCAATGGCGATCTCCTCCAGTGTTTTCTTCATGATCGGATTCGTCACGGTGCTGAACGACATCCTGGTGCCACATCTCAAAGCCATTTTTGAGTTGAATTATACGGAGACGATGCTGATTCAGTTCACTTTCTTCTCGGCCTATTTCCTGGTCTCGATGCCGGCAGCGAAGATCATCTTGCGGATCGGCTATCACCGCACCATCGTGCTGGGTCTTTCTGTGATGGGCGTGGGTGCATTGGTGTTTGTACCAGCCGCCAGTCTTCCGTCCTATGGTCTCTTTCTCACGGCGCTTTGTATTCTTGCTTCGGGTATGACTTTGTTACAGGTATCGGCCAACCCCTACGTCGCTGGATTGGGAGCGCCTGGAAAGGCATCCAGCCGCTTGACCCTGGTGCATTCCTTGAACTCGGTGGGTACGACGATCGGACCGTGGGTTGGAGGGCTGCTGATTCTATCGGCCACCACCATGAGCCGCGCCCGGCTGAGAGCCCTGTCGATTGACGAACTGCATGCGCACAGGCTGTGGAAGCGTCCTCCGTCAAACTGCCTTACATCTGCATTGCGGTATTGCTGGCACTTCTGGGCTTCGGCATTGCAAAGTTCAATCTTCCCGTGCTGGCGGAGCTGGAAGATCCGACTGATCACAAGCGAACGGGGCATGAGAAGAGTGTCTGGCGATACCGTCATCTGGTGCTTGGGGCGCTTGGTATTTTTGCCTACGTCGGGGCGGAAGTATCTATCGGCAGCTTTATGGTGAACTACGTGATGCTGCCGTCCATAGCTGGCCTCACAGCTCAATCGGCCGCGAGGTACGTATCACTGTATTGGGGCGGCGCGATGTTAGGGCGATTCGCAGGTACGGCCTTTTTGCGCAGAGTGCCGACGGGGCCAGCGGTAGGCGTCGCGGCCATCCTCGCCGGGTCGCTGGTCACCATCTCGATCCTTGGCACGGGCCCGATCTCGATGTGGAGCATTCTTATGGTGGGACTGTGCAACTCCATCATGTTCCCCAGCATTTTCTCGCTGGGAATCGCGAAGCTCGGGCGACTTACGGGCGAAGGGTCAGGAATCATGATTGCAGCCATTGTCGGAGGAGCCATCATTCCGATGCTTCAGGGCGTACTGGCCGACCGAATCGGACTTCAATTCGCTTTCGTCCTGCCGGTGGTTTGTTATTTGTACATCATGTCTTATGGTTTCGTGGGATCCCGCCCTCGGATGACAACTGCCTGATCTGAATACCGAATCCCTGGGGCTTGCAGGAGTCAGTTGGAGTTGCCGCCCCAGGGGTAGCCGGCTATGGGAAGGCCGCTCAAAGGTTCTCTCACGGCCTGAACGAGGCCAAGACGCCCAACTCGCCTAGCATGGCGATCTGCTCCGGGTCGAAGTTAGTGGCCTGCTCGACCTTCGTGTCGAAGAGCAGGGTGTTTACCTTGCCCGGCGTAACTGGGATCCACGTGGGCAGGCCATTCTGGTTCGGGTTTCCAGTCTTGACCAAGGCGATCCATGCCTCGCTCATTATCGGCCAGCGCTTGTGCGTCCGGACCACCGGGTGGCGTTGGCGCAGCGCTCCACGTTGTCGAAGGAGAACTGAAGGCCCGCGGCGGCGCTCGAACGCGCGACTGCCAGCGGAATTGGTAGTTGTACACCGGCGCCTGGCCCGCGACAGCGGCGCGCACCTTGCAGGTATCGACCGAGGTCAGCCGCAGACGTCAATCCGAGTTCCGCCGGGACGCGGTCCGAGTACGCTACGGAAATCCTCCTGCCTGTACGGGTGGGGTTGCGATGCGCTCTCCATCGCGACCGCGCGGAACAGGCCGTGGCCGCGGTCAAGCCCGGCAGGTAGCTCACCTCACCTCCGCCGCCGGACTAGCCGAAGATGGTCGTGGCATTCGGGTGGCCGCCGAAGTTCGAGATGCTGTCCCGAACACACTCCATCAGTCCTTGAGTGTCCGAATTGTATTCGAAAGTGGCATTTTCGGATCACTTCTGAATTCCGAACTCCCGTAGAATTTCAGTAGAATTCTGAACAAACTCGAAGATAACGTGAGAAAGGGGATGATAGTATGCGAAGGTTTTCTTTCCTGCTCCTTGCCGTTGCGTTCGCCTTTGTTGGATTGCGCTCCGGCCACACTCAAGTTCTCTACGGTTCTCTGGTGGGTAGCGTGACCGATGCCAGCGGTGCCTCGGTCCCGGATGCGACTGTGAAGGTCACCCGCATCGAGTCCAACGAGTCCCGTGAAACCAAAACCAACGATTCCGGCGGATACACGCTTTCGACCGTACCCGCGGGCGACTACAGCGTTTCCATTTTCAAGAGCGGTTTCCGCACCTTTACCGCCCAGAACGTTCAGGTCAGGCTGAACACCGTGGTTCGTGTCGACGCCTCGCTCCAACTCGGCCTGTTGACCGAAGCGGTGAATGTCACAGCCGAGAGCGCGCAGTTACAGACGGACCGTGCGGATGTTCACTCCGAAATTGCGAGCCAGGCGTTCGTGGATCTTCCTCAACCCACGCGGACCTACCAGGGCCTGTTCGCTCTCATGGCCGGCATCTCGCCGCCTTCGGCCAGTTCCGGCGGCACCAACAACCCCGCCAAATCCATGCAGTTCTCGGCCAACGGCACCGGCCGCAGCGCCGCCAACGTGCGCATCGATGGGGTCAGTGCCACCAATCCGTGGGTCCAGTTCTACACATCGGCCGTTCCCTCGCAGGAAGCCATCGAAACGGTGAACGTCGTCACCAACAGTCCGGATGCCGAGCAGGGTCTGGCCAACGGCGCCGCGGTCAACGTGCAGCTCAAGAGCGGATCCAACCAGATGCGCGGTTCGGCCTATCTCTACAGCATCAATGGCGCCTTCAAATCGCGGCCCTTCTTCCTGCCCGCGAGCCAGGGGATTCCGAAGCTGATCGAAACTGACTACGGCGCGACGGTGGGCAGCCACATCGTCCGCAACAAGCTGTTCTACTTCGTCAGCTACGAGGGCGACCCACTGCGCCAGGGTAGCGCCAACCTCGCCACGGTGCCCACCGCTGCCATCCGCACCGGCGATATGTCGGCATCCACTACCCAGATGTACGATCCCAATACGGGCAACGCCGACGGTACCGGGCGCACGCCATTTCCCAACAACCAGATTCCGGCGAACCGCTTGAGCCCGATCACGCAAAAGCTGGTGGCCCTGGTTCCGCAGCCCAATCAGCCGGGACTCACCAGCAACTATTACGTTAACGCTCCCATCAGTTACGATCTCGAGAAACTGGATACCAAGGTGGATTGGAATGCCACCTCCAAGTTGAGGTTAAGCGGCAGGGTTGGCGACGTGTTCTACAACGAAGTCCAGGCGACGATTTTCGGCGACACCCTTTCCGGTGGCAACAACCACCTGCAAAGCGGCAGCATTTTCAGCACCGCCGTATCCGCCACCTATGTGGCCAGCCCCAGCCTGGTCATCGACGGCACCTGGGGACTTACCTGGGAGCACCAGATCCTCTTCCCGCCACAAGTCAACACCAAGTACGGGTCCGATACGCTCGGCATCCCAGGCACCAACGTGGGCGATTTACCGTGGGCCGGCGGTGTGCCGCAATTCAACGTCAGCACTTACTCAGGCTACGGCTATTCTTACCCGCCCTTGCAGTACAAAGACCCCATCCATCAGTACACCATCAACGCCACCAAGGTCGCCGGCCCGCACAACGTCCGCTGGGGTATGGACTTCAGCCGCCAGCACATGAATCACATCGAGGTGACCCCGACGGCGTTCGCCTTTACGGGCGGTTTGACGGCGCTCAACGGGGGAGCGTCGCCCAACCAGTTCAACAGCTACGCCGATTTTCTGCTGGGCCTGCCGCAGAATTACAGCGGCAGCCAGTTGACCGTGCCCGAAGCCACCCTGCGCACCTGGGAATTCAGTCTGTATGCACGCGACCAGTGGCAGGTGAGCCGCAAACTGACCGTCAATTACGGCGTCCGGTGGGAGCACTATCCTGTCCCCACCCGCAAGGATCGCGGCATCGAACGCTACGATTTCTCCTCCGGAAAATATCTGATCTGCGGTGAGGGCTCGACCCCCACCGATTGCGGCATCACCACATCCAACAAGCTCTTCTCGCCGCGCATCGGGCTGGCGTACCGCCCCACGGAGACTTTCGTCATCCGCACCGGCTACTCGCTCGCTCCCGAGCAGATCAACATGGCGCGGGACAGCCTGAACACGAGCTATCCGATGATCATCACGTTTGCCAAGACCGGCAACAACTCCTATACCGGCACGGGGCCGCTCAGCGCCGGAATCCCGACTCTTACCGCGCCCGATATATCGAGCGGGGTAGTACCGCTTCCGGCCGGCGCCACCTTCACCACCGACCCGCAGAACTTCATACGCGGTTATGTCCAGTCGTGGAACTTCACCTTGCAGAAAACCGTCGCCAACGGGTGGGTCGTCCAGGCCGGTTACGTGGGCACCAACACCATTCACCAGCACACCCGCTATAACGTGAACTACGGACAGGTGGGAGGCGGCGCTTCCAGCCAGCCATTCTATTCGCAAGGCATTACCGGAGCGATCACCGTGATCGAACCTCTGGAGACAATGCACTACAATTCGCTCCAGGCGACGCTGGAGCGGCGGTTCGCCAGCGGATTCACCCTGCAATCCGCCTACACGCGCTCGAAATGGATGGGGTTGTGCTGCGACGATTCCGGCGACGGCCAACCTTCCATTCCCATTCCGCAGTACTACATTCTCAACCGGGCGGTGATGGGGCAGGACCGTCCCAACAACTTCCGCCTCAGCGCCATGTACGAAGCGCCCTTCGGCAAGGGCAAGCCGCTATTGAATCACGGAGGCGTGGCGGCGGCCATTGCCGGCGGATGGCGTCTCAACGGAGTTTTCAGCCGCTATTCCGGTTCGCCGTTCAGCCCCAGCGCCGCCGGTGCGTCGTTGAACGCCCCCGGCAGTACGCAACGCGCCGACCAGGTGAAATCGAGCGTGAGTATCCTGGGCGGCGTCAACCCGGCGCCGTACTTCGATCCGCTGGCCTACGCTCCGGTGACCACCGCCCGGTTCGGTACCGCGGGCTTCGACTCCCTTCGCGGGCCGGCCGTCGGCAATCTCGACCTCAGCGTCTTCCGCGAGTTCAAGTTCAAGGAGCACTACACAGTGCAGTTCCGCGCGGAGTCGTTCAATATCACCAACACTCCGCATTTCTCGAATCCCGGCACCAACGTGTCCAATCTGCAACTGAACAGCGACGGGACCGTCAGAAACCTGAACGGATACGATCAGATCACCGGCGTGAGCGCGCCCAGCCGCCTCACGGACGAACGTTACCTTCGCTTCGGGTTGCGGCTCAGCTTCTGAAGGACCCCGCGGCAGTCAAAGACATGCAAACGACGAGACGGCGGTTTTTGCAGGCGGCGGCGATGGTGCCCGCCCTCGGCACGCCCGAGGCTCGGAGCGCCGGGCAGACTGCCTCCACTTCCACGGTTCTGTGGTACGGGCAGCCGGCCGCAAACTGGATGGAGGCCCTGCCCATCGGCAACGGCAGGCTCGGCGCCATGGTGTTCGGCGGCGTGGAAACCGAGGTCCTTGCGCTGAACGAAGACACCTTGTGGTCCGGCCCTCCGCCGCGCGACTGGAACAATCCGGATGCGCGGCAGTATCTGCCCCAGGTGCGGAAGCTGCTCCTCGAGGACCACGATTACGCCAACGCCAACGAGCTGACCAAGAAGATCCAGGGGCCGTACAACGAGTCTTACCAGCCGCTGGGCAACCTGCGGCTGGACTTCGGCTCCGCCGCCAGCGCCGGCTACCGGCGCGAGCTCAACCTCGATGCCGCCTTGGCGACGGCCGGCTGGCAGTCCTCCGGCGTCCGCTTCACGCGCGAAATCTTTTGCAGTGCGCCGGACCAGGTGATCGTCGTGCGGCTCACCTGCGATCAGCCGGGTAAAGTCGGGTTCGTCGCGAGGTTCGACTCCCTGCTGCGCGCCGCCACCGTGGGGGATGGGCCCGGACGAGCTTGCCCTGCGCGGCAAAGCGCCCAGCCACGTCGATCCCAACTACCTGCGCGACGCACCGGATCCGGTGATCAACGACGAGAGCAGCGGCCGCGGAATGTTGTTCAAAGCGCGGCTTCGCGTGCTGCACGAAGGCGGGGAAGTTGCTGTCGCGGCCGACCGGCTCACCCTGCGCGGCGCCAACGCCGCCACTCTCCTCGTCGCCGGCGAGACGGGCTATCGCGGGTTCGGCGCGCCGCCCGACACCTCGCGAGATGCGATCTCCGCCGCCTGCCGGCGCCGTCTGGATTCGGCTGCCAGGAAACCCTATGCCAGGCTCCGCGACGACCACATCGCCGAACACAGCCGCATCTTCCGCCGGGTCTCGCTGAACCTGCCGAAGACGGCCGCCTCCACGCAGGCCACGGACGAGCGCCTGCGTGCTTTCCGCGGCGAGGCCGAGCCGGAACTCGCCTCTCTCTTTTTCCAATACGGCCGCTACCTGCTGATTGCCAGTTCCCGGCCCGGCTCGCAGGCCGCCAACCTGCAAGGCATCTGGAACAAGGATGTCCGCCCGCCGTGGAGCGCCAACTGGACGCTGAATATCAACGCCCAGATGAACTACTGGCACGCCGAGACGGCCAATCTCGCCGATTGCCACCAGCCCCTGTTCGACCTGGTCGAACACCTCAGCGTCAACGGCAAGCCGACGGCGCAGATCTACTACGGCCTGAGCGGCTGGGTGGCGCATCACAATGCCGATATCTGGGCGCAGTCTCCACCAGTGGGCGATCAATCCGGCGATCCGACGTGGGCGAATTGGCCCATGGGCGGCGCCTGGCTATGCCGCCACCTGTGGGAGCATTACGAATTCGGACGCGACCGCGCCTTCCTGGCGCGCGTGTACCCCTTATTGAAGGGGGCGGCTCAATTCCAGCTCGAATGGCTCATCGAAAACAAGCAGGGCCGGCTCGTCACCGCGCCGTCGGTATCGCCGGAAAACCACTATGTGGGGCCTAACGGCAGGCCGCTGGCCGTAAGTATTGCCTTGACCATGGACCTGTCGATCATCCGCGACCTGTTCACCGCGGTGGTGGAAGCGAGCCGGATCCTGAATACCGACGCCGAATTCCGCTCGCGGCTGACCGCCGTCCTGCCCCGGCGTTTCCCGTTCCAGATCGGCAAGTATGGCCAGCTTCAGGAATGGTCCGAAGATTTCGAGGAGGCCCAGCCCGGCATGGGGCACGTTTTCGCACCTCTACACCGTTTACCCAGCGGGCCAGATCACTCCCCAGCGAACGCCCGATCTGGCCAAAGCGGCGCGCACCTCGCTCGAACGCCGGATCGCTCATCAGCAGCGCACCGCGGGATGGCCTGGGGCCTGGTACGTCTGCCTGTGGGCTCGTCTACTGGATGGCGATCAGGCATGGGAGCGGTTGCGAGGGCTGCTGGCCGTCGGAGTGACCGCCAACCTGTTCAATGGCAGCCCGCAATTATTCCAGATCACTATTGTCCAAAACAGGCTCTTGGACTCTGAAATAGGGGGAGAGCCCTCCTATAATTGACGTTGGCGAGCCATTCCTAGCTGGGATCCTCGCCATACGCTGCCCACAGGAAGGCAATCCAATCGTACAAGTTGCGAGCCTTTTCAATCAACTGCTCCAGCATTTTCCCCGCACCGAGTTCGCAGCACTCGTCAAGAAACACGCCGCTGAGCGTGACGCCAAGGGCTTCACCTGCTGGACGCAGTTCGTCTCTATGCTGTTCTGTCAACTCGGCCGCGCCGATTCACTGCGCGAGATCTGCAACGGCTTGGCCTGCTGTCTGGGGCGGTTGGTGCATGTCGGAATCGCCAAAGCGCCTTGCCGCTCCACCCTGTCCTATGCCAATGAACACCGTCCGGCGGCCCTCTTCGAGGAACTGTTCTTCACCGCCCTGGCACGCTTTCGTGACCAGCAAGGGCTGGGTACCCGCAAGCAGAAGTTCCGATTCAAGAACAAATTGCTCAGTCTGGACTCGACCACCATCTCGCTGTGCTTGACGATGTTCCCTTGGGCCGAGTTCCGCCGGGCCAAAGGCGGCGTCAAGGCCCACGTCCTGCTCGATCATGACGACTACTTGCCCGCCTACGTGCTCATCACCGAAGCCAAACGCAGCGACGTCAAACTTGCCGATTCCTTCCGGCTGAACCCCGGTTCGATTGTGGCCATTGATCGCGGCTACATCGACTACGCCCTGTTGGCTCGCTGGAGTAGGGCCGGAGTGTTCTTTGTCACGCGCCTGAAAGATAACGCCGCCTATGAAGTGGTCGAGGAATGTGAAATCCCGCAGAACCGGAACATCCGCGCCGACCAACTCATCCGCCTCACTGGCGCCAAAGCCCAAGCCGACTATCCGGAACTACTGCGCCGCGTTGTGGTTTGGGACCCTGAAAACGAGCGCGAGATCGTCTTGCTCACCAATCAGTTGGAGTTCGGCTCTACCACCATCGCCGCGATCTACAAAGAGCGCTGGCAAATCGAACTGTTCTTCAAGGCCCTCAAGCAGAATCTGACCGTGAAGACCTTCGTCGGCACCAGCGAGAACGCCCTCCGCATCCAGATTTGGACAGCCTTGATCGCCCTGCTCCTATTGAAGTGGCTGCACCACCTCTCCAAGGCCACCTGGTCTCTCTCCAACCTGGCCTCCATGTTGCGGCTGAACCTGTTCACCTATCGCGATCTGACCGGTTGGCTCGATCATCCCATGGGCACCCCACCGCTGATACCGGCTGCCGAACAACTTAGGCTGGCTCTTCTATGACTTGGACAGGCTCCGATCATTCAAACTGGAGACCTCCACCCGAATAGCCCGCGGGAGCGCTTCCAAGGCACGTGTTTTCAGCAGACCGCGCTACGGGTCTCTCCTGTCTTGGACAGCAGTGATTCCAGATCGACGGCAACTTCGGCTGTGCCGCCGGCGTCACCGAAATGCTGTTGCAAAGCCACGAAGGCGCCACCCATTTCCTGCCCGCTCTGCCTGCCGCCTGGGCCGATGGCTCGTTCGCAGGGCTTCGTGCCCGCGGCGGCCTCGAGGTGGATCTCGAGTGGAAGAGCGGAAAAGCCACGCGCGGCGAGTTGCGGCCGACGGTCTCCGGCGAGCACAAGTTGCAAGCGCCGCGCGGCCAGCGCATCGATGCCGTAATGTAATGGATGGATCCCGCCGCCTGGCGCTCGCTTCAGCCGCGGATGGTGTGGCGACGGCGACGCTCCGCGCCGGACTGCACTACCAAATGCGATTCGCCTAGATCCAGGGACTTAACTCACTCTGGGCTCGCCTCGGGTCGGAGTGGCGCCCTCTGCGTCTGCAGCACGCCTTCGAATGCGTTCGTTCGATCCGGCCGCCGAACTAGTGGCCCACCACCATAGGCACGGGAATGGTTTCCCGCACCCACTCGTCCCACCTATATATGTGGACATAGGTTAGATGTGGACATCGGTGCCGCAGATGCCTGTCCTCAAGACGCGGATCAGTCGTTGATGCCGATTTCGGGGACGGCTGCGTCCTCCAGCCACAGGCCCGGCTGGCGCTTTTGACCAGAGCTTTCGTGACTCTACGATAGCGCTCTGACCGGCGCGGGAAAGGAAAACTTCAGCACTTATGGCGCGGTAGGCCATCCGCAAACCAAGTGGTGTGCTGCCACAGGTTCCTGATTTCGAATGCCTTCGACATAGTATGTGCGGCAGGCTTCCCAGGTTCGGGTAGTGACGGACGAATGACGAGCCTGCAGAACACGCTGAAGCGACCGTCTCATTTTGCGGAACTTCGTTTCTTGCGCCACAAGAGACCTTCGCGCTTCGCGGCAACGACATCGAAACCGGCTGGCTTCGTGTAGACGAGGCACTAAAGCAAGCCGAGCGCGGTGCAGCGTTCATTGGTGCCGAAAACTGTAGATTCCTACGGGTACGTGTCGCTCCCCGCGAAACTGGAGTCGGAGTTGCGAGCCCGGGTTCGCGACGAGAGCATCCCGCCCGAAGGATGGCTGTTCCCGGCCAGCCGAGGTGGTGGCCCCATTCGACCGAACAACTATGTTAAGCGCGATCTGGCGAAGTTGGCGGAAGCCGCCGGTGTCGGTCACATCGATCTCAGACGGTTGCGCCGCACCTGCGCGACCTACCTGCGTGATGAGGCAACGGCTCAGGGGCAACTTCGGCACTCGAGCGTCGAAACCACGAAGCGGCACTACCTGAAGGCAGTCCCTGCCGAACAGAAGGTGCGGGTGGCTGGGCGCGGTCGCAACTATGAGATCGGCGATGAAGGTGTCCTCGGTTTCCGCCACTTCCGGCGGAGCGCATCGTGCCTTAGATAACGGAAATTGATCGGTTGTCGGCGGTAAAATTGACGGGATGTCGAGCAGCATCGGGTTCCGTTTGGAGATGCGCCTGCCCCCGGGACTGCACAAAGCTCACCGATCGGCGGCACTCGTTTCGCCAACGCGTCCAGATTCAATGCCTGGCAAGAACTCAAGGTTGATGCTGCGTCGCTCGCGTCGCTCCGGGCGGGAGGTGAAACTGCTGAAATAGGCGTATATTTGAGGTGAGGTTCGCAACGTGGCGACGACGCCGTCAAATCGCGAGTTTGAGACAGTGCCGCCCGGCAGGTTCATCACGCTGTCGGGACGCGCGGGCGAGGTTTTCGCAAACCAACAGAAGGCCTTGGGTTGGCTGCAGACACCGAATCCCTCCCTTGGCGGCCGCACACCGCTGGAGGCCACCTCCACAGAAGAGGGCTTCCAGGAGACAGACGAAGTCCTGACACGAATTGAATTCGGTGTCCTTGGCTGATGCGGGCATTCCGATTGTGCCCGAGTTCGTACCCGGCATACGACGGTGAGGGCGTTCGCCGCGTCGGTGGCCGGTGGAACTCAAAAGGAGTTCGTGTACTGTACATGAGCGAAAACCGCTCGCTCGCGGTGCTCGAAGTTCTCGTGCACTTGTCGGGTACGCTGCCTGACAAATACCTTCTCGGCGCAGCCCACATTCCGGAGGACGTGGCCATCGAGAGCATCGCTGATAAGCATTTGCCGGAGGGATGGTCGGCACTAAGCCCTCGCGAGCAGGTTGCGACCAGGCTTCTTGGAGACGCCTGGGTTGCGCGGCAGGGATCGGCTGTTTTGTCCGTGCCTTCCGTAATCCCGGCGAACGGAACTACGTTCTGAATCCCGCCCACGCGGACTTTACGCGAACCGAGTTCGCCCAACCTGAGGCCTTTCGGTTCGATCTGTGGTTGATCTCGCGGGAGCCGGCGTTGACCGACAAAGAAGCCGGCCGCGAGCCTGTCTAGCTTGACTGAGACTTGATTTCAGCATATAGCAAGGGGATCCAACAACCTCGATCGCAGCCACGACCGTTCCGCGGGACATTCGCAGGTGCCCTGGACGTTCCCGCACCAAGTCCATCCGAAGGTTCCTAGGGGATGAAGATCTCTGTTTGACCCCTCGCGGTCCGAAATTTGCCCGCGCACATTGTCCCTGGCCAAGAGCGGCTGCTCCGAACGTGCGAGAAGTTTGCCGCCTGACCACCAGCCAGTCAACCCCGGTCGAACATGGGAACACAGCACGTGCCCGAACTGATCCGCTCAACTCCTCCCATAGGGTAAGCAAAAGTCGGGCCTATCGCTTCAAAGCAGTTCCGGCCGAGTTGCCGGCGCCTTGGCCTCGATTGTCACAGCGGCGCCGGACAGCCCCGGCGCCGTCGCGGTCAGCCGAATGGACCCGCCCTGCTTCGATGTTCGGATGACCACTAAAGCCCGCCCCTGGTAGAGCTTGCGCCGGGTGCCCTGGTAGGATTCGTTGTCCCGGCCATCTCCATTCCCCACCGCCACGATCGCGCCGGGTCCGGTGATCGAAAACTGAACCTGCTGGCCGGCATTTGACTCGAAGCGCCCGCCGGCGTCCACCGCTTCAACAGTGATGTAGGAGAGATCCTGGCCGTCTGCCTGGACTACCGGGCGGTCGGCGGTCAGCCGTAGCCGCGCAGGCTGACCCGTTGTGGTGAGGATGCTCTCCGCGACGGCGCGGCCTCCCGTAAGGCCGACGGCCTTCAGCGTGCCAGGCGCGTAGGGAACGTCGAACATCGCCTTGAATTCCTGTTCGCGGCCGGCCGGCTTCTCTCCGATAAGCTTGTCGTTGAGGAACAGGCGGACCTTCTCGACGCCCGAATACACTTCTACCTGGAGCGTCTTTTCTTCCTGGCCGGGCCACGTCCAACTGGGGGCGGTGGGAAAGACCGCCCATCCGGCGACGACAGTCTTCTTGCCTTCGGGCTCAGGCAGCCGCACCGTCGCGTACACGCGATTGCCGCCGTTCCACAGGATGTCGCGATAGTAGGATTGCGGCTTTCGATACCCGATGAGGTCGAGATCGCCGCAGTTTGCAGCATGCCAGGGGAAGCCCGGGAACAACACGCTGAGCGGCGACTCGCCGCCCTGAGGCGCGCCCTGCGACATCTGCGCGGTCATATCCACGCCGTTCGCCATCCCCAGGAACATCTTGTCCACCATGGATTGCATGCCGGACATGGCCTTGCCAGCCATCTCCGCCATCTGCGGTGTCCCGTAGGTCCACGATCCGATCCCCGATTCACCCAGGTAGTCCATTGCGGTCCAGACAAATTCGCCGACGACGTAGGGATTGTCCTTCGCCAGCCGCCACTCGGTGAACGCCTGGCCCGGGAATGACTCAGTGGTCATCATGATGCGCGAAGGTATGCGGCGGTGGTCCTCCTCATGATGCGCTGCCAGATTGTAGTTGTAGCCGGTGATGTCGAGATTGGCGATCACCGCGTCCGGGAACTCGCCCGATGTGCTGGTGGGGAAAGCCTGCGACACGGGACGGGTGCTATCGAGCGAGCGCACCTGCGCGGCCAGCTTTTTCGCCATCCCGGGGCCTCTCTCCACGAGCACTTCGGGTATCTCGTTGCCGATGCTCCAGAAGATCACCGACGGGTGATTTCGATCGCGCAGCACCATCGCCGAGATGTCGCGCTGCCACCATTCATCGAAATTCCGGCCGTAGTCGAACTTCGCCTTGTTGGCCTTCCAGGTGTCGAAGGCTTCGTCAAAGACCAACAAACCGAGGCGGTCGCAGGCTTCGAGAAACGCGGGCGACGGGGGGTTGTGGGAGGTTCGAACGGCGTTGAACCCGGCACCTTTCAAGAGTTGCACGCGGCGCTCTTCGGCGCGGTCGAACGCCATTGATCCCAACGGTCCGTTATCGTGGTGAACGCTCCCGCCCACGAGCTTAATCGACTTATCATTGAGGACGAGTCCCTTGCCGGCCGACCACGTGAGCGTTCGAATGCCGAAGTGCGTCTCGACCTCGTCCACCAGTTTGCCGCCCTTGAGCACGCGGGTCAGGGCACGGTACTGTGCCGGCGATTCCGGCGACCAGAGCGCCGGCTTCGACACCGTCAACTCCTGGTTGGCTTCTTGCTGGGCGCCCGCCGGCGCATCGATGGTCGATTTCGCGCTGCCGATCGACTTGCCGGCGCGGTCCACAAGTCGGGTCTCCACCGTTAGACCCGAGCGCTCAGACGCTTCGTTCGCGACGCGCGTACTTACCGAGATGACGGCACTCTCACTCGACGCCTGCTTCGTGGTGACGAAGACGCCACTGTCGGCCACGTGAACCGCGTCATTCACCACCACGCGGACATGGCGGTAGATGCCAGACCCGCTGTACCAGCGGCTGTTCGGCTGGGCGGAATTGTCAACCCGGACGGCCAGAACGTTCGGCCCCGAGAAATCGAGGTGTGACGTGAGGTCGAAACGAAAGCCGGTGTATCCGTAGGGCTGGTTGCCCAGTTTGCGGCCGTTCACATAGACGGTCGCGTCGCGATACACGCCGTCGAACTCGACGACTACGCGCTTGCCTTTCCACCCGGCGGGGGCGCTGAATGACCTGCGATACCAGGCTGTGCCTGCCGGATAGAAACCGCCGCCCGAGCCCGTGGGGTTGTCTTTGGCGGGAAGGCCTTCGATGCTCCAGTCGTGCGGAAGATCCACTCGGCGCCAACTCGCGTCGTCAAATGAGCGCGCTTCGGCACCGCTCGGATCACCAAGCAGAAACCTCCAGTTGGAGTCGGCGGACACTACGAGCCTGGGCGTTGTAGCCGGCACTGCGGCCATCGAAATGGATGCGAGCAAGCCGAGCGACAGTTTGAACATAAGAATGTTATTCACAAAGACCTCTTTCTTCCTTTGACAGGCTGCGGCGCGCGCAAGCCGAGGAGGATGATGCGGATGGTTTCGCGGAACAGGCGATCGATAGGATGTCCGTACTCAAGCTCCACCCGATTGCCCAACGATGCAAGGCGCCGCTGCGCTCCGACGACGGCGTTGATGACGGCGTGCATCGTAAGGTCCGGATCGAGATCGGGACGGAGCGACCCGTCGGCGATTCCGTCGCGGATTAGGGTGCTGAAGTACTCGAGCCCTCCAGGGTTGACCTGCGCTTCGAGCGACAGGAGGCGCTCAGGGGACCACTGCCGGGCGTACATGGCGTCGAACTGGGCCATGAATCGAATCTTCGATGGGCTGTTCGTGAGCCCACCGGCCATGTACTCGAACAGCGCGGTGATCTTGGCGAGCGCGGTGCCGGCGGCATCGATTTCTTTTTTGGCGCGCTTGGCCCCATCGGTAAACACGTCCGCGACGATTGCCCACACCACGTCATCTTTGTTCGAGAAGTACTCGTAGGGTGGAAGGGCGGATCCCGGCGCCGTTGACGATATCGGCGATGGTGACGCGGTCGATTCCGCGTTCGTCAAACAGCCTCTCGGCAGCGTCCAAAATGCGACGGCGCTGGCGGTCTCGATGGGAGCTGTATGCCCCTCTTCGGAGATTCATCCGTGCCGGCAGACGAGTACATGGTGTGTCGAGCTTTAATCAAAATTCGAACTATTAATACAAATTACGATATATCTTCGACCCCGGCGTGTCAATGCACATTTGCCGTACTGCGAGAAGCCGGTCCGGCACGGATGTAAATCGAGATCACGTTGCCGAACTCATCTGATCGAGCCGTTTGTTCATCGTCGTCAGGCTGAGTTGGTTCAGTTTCAGTTGCAGAGAGGTCACAGGAGTCCTTTCGGGATTGCAGAATGAAAGCGTCGTATCCAACCTGCACGACTAGTTGCGTCTGAGATGGCATAGATTCTCGGAATAACGAGCCGGACAGGGCGGGACCAAGCCCGGTACCGAAGAGCGCCATCAATTGACCGGGGGTGACCGGACCCAGCGGCATGTTGGTGAGCGCGTCCCGGGCGCGTCCAAATCGAAGGCGGCCAAGACGAAGTCGTGACATCGGATCTATTCATTACGAAATTAAGATGCAGATCTGGCTCGGGCTTAGGCGGATCCAGTTTCCGGTCCATACGAGCCTGGAAGGATGCCTGCCAAGATGGTTCTGCATCACCATTAGGCCTCGCGTCGTACGACCGGCGGAGACGCTGTCGGGGTTGTACCACACTTCAATCGCCGCATGATTCGTGGGTTCGCCATGGACAGGCTCAGCTACGTCGGAATGGTAAGCTGAAGCTACGTCATGTGGTTTCAGCCGGCGTCATTTCCGTGCACGCTCTAAACGAGGATCTGCGTGTTGAACAGCTTCGTCCCGAAGGATCCCGCGTTTAAAGCCCGTGTCACAGCAAGCTTTGACAAGCAAGGGCTGATGATCACATTAGGGGCATGTATCGTGCATGTCGCCCCAGGAATGGTCGAGATTGTCCTCCAGGCAAGCCCCGCTGTTTCGCAGCAGCATGGATTTATCCATGCTGGCGCACTCGCAGCAATAGCCGACACGGCCGCTGGATACGCCGCCCTCAGCCTCATGCGGCCGGGTGTCGGCGTGCTGACCACCGAGTTCAAAATCAATCTGGTGGCTCCGGCTAAGGGCGAACGTGTTGTCGCTAAGGCGCGCGTCATCAAAGCTGGTCGGACATTGCCTGTGGCTCAGACGGATGTGTTCTCCGAGACCGAGGGCCGGGAAGAACTCGTGGCCCTTTTCACAGCGACGTTGATGGCCGTGGAGGGGCGAGAAGGCGTCAACGACTGAGTTTGCACGATACGCGGTAGTCTTCCAGCCTTGTTGGGCAATCAAGAGTCAATCTGTAACAGCCCGAGGCCCTGGTCTGTGGTTGACCGCCGAGATCTGCGCAGCCAAGGACGCGAGGACGAGCCACGGTTCCGGGTCGAGCCGTGACGGGTGCGATCGGTGCCTAACCCACGTTCCTCCAGGAGTTCCTCGGTGTTTCGTGCACCTTTCCGATAGGACACGATGTTTCGCCGTGATAGGGAATAGCGGAGTTACGGCACAAAGGATGAGCGCAGGCTCGTTCTGGCGCCATTTGAAAATCGCCGGTCCGGTTGGCAGCTTGGGGCGTCTCCAGCCTATTCAATCCACCCTCACCTCGAATTTGCATCACATCCGTTCATTGCTCCAGGCGAACTATCGTCACCGATTTGGCCGGCAGATGAATCACCAGCTTTCCGTTCGTCGCGTGCGCGGTGACAGGTTGGGGTGAAATGACTTTGGGATCGTCAAACGTATTCACCGCATCGACGTGTGGCGCGGTCAGCACTTCGCCAACCGCTTCTTTGACTGAAACGCCTTGCACACTCGTCGTGATGTCGGAGGCGATGTTCGGGTCTAGGTTCGTTAATGCGACCCAGATTCTTCCGTCCGTGGCCCGCGCTGCGATGGCGTCGATCTTGCCTACGCTCATACCGTTGAAGCTGTAATCGCCAGCCTCGATCTGGATTGGGATGAACTTTGCGTCCTGAAACGGCACGTACATCCTGTAGACGTGATAAGTGGGGGTCAGCACGATCTTCGCGCCGTCGGTAAGGATCATTGATTGCAGCACGTTCACCATCTGTGCGATGTTGGCCATGCGCACCCGGTCAGCGTGACGCGCAAAGATATTCAGGTTCAGCGACGCCATAATCGCGTCGCGCAGCGAGTTCTGTTGCTTCAGGAATCGTGGATTCGTGTTTGGAAGCGGCTTCAGCCAGACCCCCCACTCGTCGACCACAAGCGCTATGTTCTTCTTCGGATCGTACTTGTCCATGATCGCCGAATTTGTGACGATCTGCGTGTCCATGTCCAACGTCTGCTTGACGAAAGTAGCGTATTCTTTCTCGCCGAAGCCGGTGGCCGGGCTGGTCATGGGTGTGCTGCCCATCGCGTATTTGTGTAGCGACAGTCCTTCGATGCCCCAGCGCCACGGGGCGCTTCCCAGCGACGCCTTCATCACAGCTTCGGTGTACTCTGTCTTATCGTCTTCAGGTCCCACCGCAATGCGTTGCATGGCCTGCGGCCCACGCACCCAACGCACTGGACTTCCCTGAGCGGGGTTCAGGTTGTGTACGAACGTGCCATAGAGCTTCAATCGTTCCACATAGCCACCAGAGCTCATTACTTCGCCGCAGCCCCAACTCTCGTTGCCGATTCCGAGATATTTCACCCGGTAGGGAGCCTTGTGTCCGTTCGCTGCCCGCTGCTTGCCCAGTGTGGTCGGTTGGTCCGTTGTCCCTATGGCCAAGAAACTCATGCGGCCTTTCGATAGTAGTACTTGAGAAGACCACCCAGGCGCTCGTGACAGCGGATCGATGGTCCTCCCTTCAGCGTCGCCATCTCGCTATCTGGGAATAGCAGAACGTTGCCCTTGCCTTGGTGGTTGCGTTCTCCGTGGTAGTGCGAGGCGAACTCCTCCAGCGCCCGCCGTAACGAACCTTCCCCGAACAGTATCAGCTTCGACAGGCACTCTTCCTTGACCGTTCTTACCCGGCGCTCCGCATAAGAATTCAAATTTGGACTTCGCGCAGGAAGCCGCAGGCACTTCACGCTCCCGGCTGCCAGCGTCTCCCGAAATGATGCACTGAACTTCGTATCGCGGTCGTGCAACACATAACGAACCTGGCGCTGACTCAGCCAACCTTCTTCTTCCAGGGTCACATTCCGCGCCATCTGCTGCATCCAACTCTCCTCCGGTTGATCCGTGATGCCCGCAATGTTCACCCGTCGGGTCTCCAGATGCAGGAAGAACAGCACGTAGTAGGTTACCAACCCACGCCACGTCAGCACCTCGACGCTGAAGAAGTCGGTTCCCGCCAGCACGGCCATGTGACTTCCAATGAATTCCTTCCAGGTCGGGGTTCGTTTCCGCTCCGGCGCCGGCTCGATGGTGTGGCGGCGCAGAATGTTGCCCACCGTTTGATCGCTCACCGTATGCCCCAAGTTGGCCAACGCGCCGACGATCCGGTCGTAGCCCCAGCCGCAGTTCTCCCGCGCCAGCCGAACCACCAGATTCTCGATCTCGGCGCTCACCGGCGGTCGCCCGGGCGTCCGGCGCTGTCGGGAGCCGTCGAACTTGGCGGCCACCAGTTGGCGAAACCAGCCGAGAATGGTATCGGGCTTGGCGATGTGGGCGACTTGCTGCAGCAGTTTGCGGCCCAGGCGCTTGCCGATTTCGGCGAGCGTGGTTCGCTCGGAACGGTACAGCCGGAGGCCTGGCTGCAAATGGGCTTTGAGGATGCGGTTCTCCGCCAGCAGATTCTCATTCTTCAGGAGCAGTTCCTGGTTGACGAGACCGGTCACGTAGGCCAGAAGATGGGCAATGGTGGTGATATTTGGCTTCAACCTCGTGTGGTCAAAGAATCAGGCGACTCGGGAGTAGAACTTAAGCAAGCCGCCGAGTCGGTCGCGACAGCGAACGGTCCTGCTCTTGGGACCTAGCGATACGTCTGGTGAAGGGAAGAGGAGAAGGTTGCCCTTACCCTGGTGGTTCCGTTCAAAATGATGATGTTCGATGTATTCGTTCAACGCCCGGCGCAACGAAGCTTCTCCGAACAGAATGAGTTTGGACAGGCATTCTTGCCGGAGGGAACACACCCAGCGCTCGGAGAAAGCGTTCAGATTCGGACTCCGGGGTGGCAGGGCCAACGGCCGTATTCCGCTGGACCGCAGGACATCCAGAAACGCGGCGCAGAATTTCGTATCCCGATCATGAAGGAGGTAGCGTAGGCCACGGAGGAATCCAGAACTCTCGTCGGTGGCGTTGCGGGCCATCTGAAGCATCCACTCGGCGGTAGGATGCTTGGTCAAACCGGCGAGGCTGACCCGGCGCGATTCCAGATGAATGAAGAACAAAACGTAGTAGGTGGCGAGACCTCGCCAGGTGAGCACTTCGACAGTGAAGAAGTCGGTACCTGCCAGCACGGCCATGTGGGAGGCAATGAAATCCTTCCAGGTGGTATTCTGGCTTCGCTTGGGTGCCGGCGGGATCCCGTATCGGCGAAGGATGTTTCCCACGGTCTGATCGGAAACAGGGTGGCCGAGATTGGCCAGGGCTCCGACGATGCGATCATATCCCCAGCCGGAGTTCTCTCTGGCGAAGCGCACAATGAGCGCTTCCAGTTCGGGCGCGATGCGGGCCGGCCTGGAGAAGTACGTAATTTGGAGCCTGTCAAATTTGCGGGCAATGAGGCGGCGGTACCAGGCGAGGATGGTATCGGGTTTGGCGACACAGGCGACCTGCTGAAGCGCAGCCCGGCCGAGCCGCTTGCCGATTTCAGCGAGGGTCGATCGC
>Ga0209067_10000521_pt1 | contig 24492 bp, 21 predicted proteins | sample ColStrG_CSR_2013_FD_187199 | JGI IMG/M metagenome (GOLD analysis project Ga0209067, IMG submission 187199) | Freshwater sediment microbial communities in response to fracking from Pennsylvania, USA - Cold Stream Run_MetaG_CSR_2013 (SPAdes)... | ecosystem: Environmental > Aquatic > Freshwater >... | reverse complement strand
ACCTTCTTCATCACCAGCCTTGTGTCTGCATCAGCTCCGATTCGGCCATCTTAGAAACGTCGAGGCCGGGCATGGCGTCGCCCAGTTCCCGGCTGGCTTCGAGAAGCTTCTCGGGGTTGTCGTAATTCTTGGCCGCTTTCACGATCGCATTGGCGCGGGCCACCGGGTCGGACGACTTGAAAATGCCCGAACCCACGAAGACCGCCTCCGCTCCCAGTTGCATGACCAGGGCCGCGTCCGCCGGCGTGGCAATACCGCCGGCCGAAAAGTTGGGCACCGGCAGCTTGCCATTCTGCGCCACCCACTCCACCAGTTCCAGCGGAGCTTGCAGGGTTTTGGCCTCGTGGACCAGTTCTTCCCTCCCCAGAATCGTGAGGTGCTTCATCTCCTTGATGATGGTGCGAATGTGGCGCACGGCCTCGACGATGTTGCCTGATCCGGCCTCGCCCTTGGTGCGGATCATGGTGGCGCCCTCGGCGATGCGCCGCAGCGCTTCACCCAGGTTGCGCGCCCCGCACACGAACGGCACCTTGAACGCGGTTTTATCGATGTGGTGCTCTTCGTCGGCCGGGGTGAGGACTTCGCTTTCGTCGACGTAATCCACCCCCAGGACTTCCAGGATGCGCGCTTCCATGAAGTGGCCGATACGCGCCTTGGCCATCACCGGGATGCTGACCGTCTTCATGATCTCTTCGATGATGGCGATATTGGCCATGCGCGCCACGCCGCCTTCCTTACGGATGTCCGAGGGCACCCGCTCCAGAGCCATGACCGCTACCGCTCCCGCGTCCTCCGCGATCTTGGCCTGTTCCACGTTGGTGACGTCCATGATCACGCCGCCCTTCAACATCTCGGCGTGTCCTACGTTCACCCGATGCAATTCACTCGAAAAGTGATACATTCTGCTCTCCTCCCGGGGCAGGCCGCGGGCCTACCCCACTTACACCATCGCGGGCGAAGGCTCGAAGCTCCTTGCGGCGCCTTCCAGTTCCACCCGGATAATCCGTCCTAAGATGGCGAGACCGGTCCGGATCTGCTCCGGAACGAGCCCCGCAAAACTCAATCGCAATGCCCCCGGGTCGAGCCGGGACACCGCGAAATACCGTCCCGGCAGGTAGGCCACGCCTTCCCTTTGTGCCCTCGCCAGCAGTTCGCCGGCATCCAATGGTTCGGGCAGCCGCACCCACACGTTCATTCCGCCTTCCGGCCGCGTCCAGCGCGTGCCCGCGGGCAGAAATTCGCGGCAGGCCTCCAGCGTGGCCGCCAGCCGTTCGGAGTTGGCCCGGAGCACGCGCGCCAGGTGTCTCTCCAGCCGCCCCGATTCGGCGAATTCCAGCAGCACGGCCTGCGAAAGCTGGTCGGTGTGCAGATCGGCGGCTTCTTTGGCGCTACGCAGACGGTCCAACAGCGGCTTGGGCCCCACCGCCCAGCCCACCCGCAATCCTGGGAAACTCACCTTCGAAAAACTCCGCAGCTACCAGGGTGAACCGCTGCCATCCAACTGCTTCAACGCGGGCAGCGGTTCACCCTGGTAGCGCAGGTCGCCATAGGCGTCGTTCTCGATCACCGGCACGCCGGCCTGGCGCGCGGCATCCAGCAATGCCAGCCTCGAAGGCAGAGGCAAGGTGGCGCCGGTGGGGTTTTGAAAGTTCGAAGTCACTACCAGCAGGCGCGGCCGCTCGCGTTCCAAAACGCGTTCCAGGTGGGCCGGGTCCATGCCGTCGGCGCCTACCGGAATCCCGCAGAGTTGCGCGCCCATCCCCGTCAGCAGATTCTTGAGCCCCGTATAGATGGGATCCTCCACCGCTACTGAGTCGCCCGGCCGCAGCAGCACCCGGCCGATCAGGTCCAGCGCCTGCTGGCAGCCGTTCGTAATCAGGATGTCGTCCCCTGGGCCGGCAAGCTGCTGGCGGCGGGCCTCCTCCATGAGATAGCGCCGCAGGGGTTCGTATCCGCCGGGCGACCCGAGTTGCAGGATGTCGGGCAGATCGTGCCGGCCGAGCACCGCGTTGCAACAGGTGCGGAAGTCATCCAGAGGGAAGAGTTCGCGCGACGGCCGGGAGAAGGCGAAGCTAATGACCTCGTTGCCCAAACCCGCCGAATGGCCAGAACCAGCGGTGGGAGTTTCGCTGCGCTCGAGCAGAGCGACCCAGTCCACGCCTCGGCCGGCGCCGGATGGCCCGTTAGTGACAAAGCTGCCGCGGCCCACCTGCCCGGAGATCAGCCCGTCGCTCTCCAGCAATTCGTACGCGGCTGAAACGGTTGTCCGGTTCAGTCCAAGCAGGCCAGCCAATTCGCGCGTGGCTGGTAGCCGTTCGCCGCGGGCCAGTTGCCCCGAGCGGATTTGTTGGGCAATTTGCTCGAATAGCTGACGATAGAGGGGAGACTCCGCCTGATGATCCAGTTTTGGCTTGAAGTCCATCAGTCCATACCATACCACATTGGACTGGGATGGAGGGCGTACGTAACCGAAGTCGAGGTTTTCTGAAAAACGGCCCCGGCGTGTCCTGGATTACACTGAATGTATTCATGTCCAAACTTCTGGAGGGCAAGCTTGCCCTCGTACTGGGAATCGCCAACAGGTGGAGCTTGGCTCATTCGATTGCGCAGGCATTTTGCAGGGAGGGCGCCTCGCTGGTGCTCACGTACCTCGGCGAGCGCCAGAAGGAGGCGATCGAGGACCTTTCCAAAGACTGGAACGTCACAGCGGTTCTGCCTTGTGACGTCACCCGGGACGACGAACTGGCGGCGCTCACCGAATCGTTGCGCGGGTTCAACCGGCCGCTCAGTGCGGTGGTGCATAGCCTGGCCTTCGCCAATCGCGAAGACCTGACGCGGCCCTTCCTCGAGACCAGCCGGGCGGGATTCCTGCTGGCGCAGGACGTCAGTTCCTACTCCCTCGTGGCAGTAGCCCGGGCCGTAGCCCCGCTGATGACCGAAGGCGGGTCCCTCACCACGCTGACGTATCTCGGGTCGACGCGCGTTCTGCCGAACTACAATGTGATGGGCGTAGCGAAGGCGTCGCTCGAAGCCGCGGTTCGCTACCTGGCGAGTGACCTGGGTGGCCGGAAGATCCGGGTGAACGCGATCTCGGCTGGGCCGGTAAAAACCGCGTCGGCGCGGGCGGTCAAGGATTTCACCAGTATCCTCGAGCGTATTCCCGTCGTGGCGCCCTTGAAGCGCAATACCGAACCCGCGGAAGTGGCCGATGCCGCCGTCTTCCTGGCTAGCGATCTGGGCCGCGGGGTCACCGCAAATGTGCTGTTCGTGGACGCGGGAATGCAAGCGATGGCAGGCTGACGAGTACTCTCCACCTTGCTACCTGTCATAATGGTTAATTCTCTATGAAAGTGGAAGTCGTACTGACAGAGGCGGATATCGCTCAGGAGTTCGCCGAGGCGATCGAGGCGCGCGATCTGCCCGAAAAATTCTTCTACTGGTTTCCGCGTTCGGCCGCCGAATGGGCGGCGTTGACCGAACACGCCGAACTGTACGGCGGAATTTGGGAAACCTGGAAGGAGTTGACAGCGGGCGTAACCGCACTGGCCAAACACTTCGGCAGCCGCGTTCCCGTGATCAGCTTTGGCGCCGGAGACGGGTCTCGCGACCGCCTGCTGATGGGCGCGTTGAAAGACGCCGGTGTGGAGTGCCTCTACTTTCCGGTGGATGCCAGCCAGACCATGCTCGAAATGGCCTGCGCCGGCGCCGATGACGAAGACATCGAAACCGTGGGCATCAAAGCCGACATTTCCAGCCCGGTGCATCTGATCTACGCGGCGGACGCGGCCGAGCCGCCGCGGCTGTTCATTCTTTCCGGCAACACCATGGGCTCGTTCGATCCCCTGGCCGAAATCCGTTACGTGGCGCAGTGCATGAAGCCGGGGGACCGGCTGATCATCGACGGCGAAATCTACGATGAGCAGAAGACCATGGGCCGCCGGGACAACCCGGCGGCGCGCAAATTTGTGTCGGCTCTTCTGGCCAGCGTGGGCATCGGCGACGATGATGGCGAGATCAAATTCGGCCACAAGACCGACGAGCGGCACGCCGGCCTGCACCTGTTCACGCGCCATTTCCGCGCCGCCCGCGATCTCTCGGCAACCGTAGCCGGAGAGGAGATCTCCCTCGAGCGTGGCGAACTCATCGGACTGAATTTCCAGTACACCTACACATCCGATGCCTTTCGCTGGCTGCTCGAAAAGCAGGGCGGGTTGGAAGTCGTCAGCGAATACCAGAGTCCGGACGCCCGCTTCCTCACGGCAGTGTGCAAGAAGTAGGTGCTGGTAGCGCTCGCTAGCGCCGCAAAATTGGAATTGTGAACAGCCGCACCGATCATCTTCCTTCGGCTCCAAACGCGACTTCGTGCCGGTGATTTGGCGGCTGCCGCTTGATTGGCAAGATGAAAGGTTTCCGAGGGCGAGCGGCCGGCTGCCTGAGGAAACCCGAATTGCACGGTTTCCCGGTGGTCGAAGGAGACGAGGATCGACCGCGCAGCCGGCCGAACCCAACTTCACGGACATCACGCCTCCCGGATGGTTCGGCCCCGAACCGCCCGCCGTCACTCCCTGGGCCAGCAATTCGCGGGTCCGCGCGTCGCCAACCGCGATCAGCGCGCCGCCCAATATCGTGACGCAGGAACTTGCCGTCTTCGGCGACGACACGAGCGGTGCTCTGCGGGTTCATTTGGTCAGCCGGTCAGATAACGCGCTCCAGGATTCGGCAGCCGCGGTGGCCCCTATCCGAGAAGGCCAGGATACTCGGGTTGGGAACGGAGTCAATTTGACTCGTTAGACGGCAGCCATCTAGCATGGAATCCAATGATCGGCGCCGAATGCCTGCTCAGAACCCTCGTTGCCAACGGGATCGATACCTGCTTCATGAACCCGGGCACCTCCGAGATGCAGTTCGTTTCGGCGCTCGACCGGGTGCCGGAGATGCGTGGCATCCTGTGCCTGTTCGAGGGTGTCTGCTCGGGCGCTGCCGATGGTTATGCGCGCATGCTGCGGCGCCCGGCTTCGACGCTCCTGCACCTCGGGCCTGGGCTCGGCAACGGGCTGGCGAATTTTCATAACGCGCGCAAGGCCCGGTCGCCGATCGTCAGCATCGTTGGCCAGCACACCACCCAGCATCTGCGCCACGACGCACCGCTGAGCGCGGACATCGAAGCCTTTGCGCGCACGGTATCCGGCTACGTCCGAAGCCTGCAGCGGGTCGAGGACATGGGCCGCGCCGCTGCCGCCGCTGTAGCCGCCGCCTGTGCGCCCCCGGGACAGGTGGCCACTTTAATCGTGCCCGCCGATTTTTCCTGGAGCGAAGCCGGCGAACCTGCTGGTCTGGGGCCGCGCGCCGTAGCGGCCGGCCCCAAGCCGGAGTGTGTGCAAACAGTGGCGTCCTTGCTGAAGTCGGGCGAACCGGCCGGCCTGCTGCTGGGGGGCAACACGTTGCTGGCGCCGGGGCTCGAACTGGCCGGCCGGTTGTCCGCCGCCACCGGCGCTCGCGTGTTTGCCAGCCGCTACGGCGCCCGTCTGGCCCGCGGCGGCGGCCGATTCGCTCCGCCGCGGCTTCCCTACTTCCCCGAAACCGCGGCCACCGTCTTGGCCGGTTTACAGCATCTCATTCTGGTGGAAACCGATCCCCCGGTGTCCTTCTTCGGATACCCGGGTCGCCCGAGCCATCTGGTGCCGGAAGGTTGCGCGGTCCACGTCCTTTCCCCCGTTGAAGCCGACGGCATGGAGGCCTTGCGCCGGCTGGTGGAGGCGTGCCACGCCGAGGACTTGCACGCGCCGGACTCCCACGTGCGCCTTCCGGACCTGCCGGCGGGCGGCGACTTGACGCCGGAAGCAATCGGCCGTACGCTCGCCCGGCTGCTGCCCGATGGCGCCATTCTCTCCGAAGAGATGGTCTCCTCCGGCGAACCAGTCCTGAGGCAACTCGAGGCCGCGCCGGCGTTCGACCTTCTGCCTGTCACCGGCGGTTCCATCGGGCAGGGCCTGCCGGTGGCGGTCGGCGCGGCCGTGGCTTGCCCTCACCGCAAGGTGATCGCGCTCGAAGCCGATGGCAGCAGCATGTACACTCCGCAATCGCTATGGACCATGGCGCGCGAGAAGCTGGACGTGTTGGTGGTGATCCTGGCCAACCGCCGCTACCGCATTCTGGATATCGAGATGCAGCGCACCGGCGCCGGCGCGATGGGACGGCGGGCCAACGACATGCTCGACATCGGCCGGCCCGATCTGGACTGGGTGAAACTGTCGGAGGGTATGGGTGTGGAAGCCTCCCGCGCCGCAACCGCTGCCGACTTCGTCGCCCAGTTCGCCGCCGGTGTGAAGCTTCGCGGGCCGCGATTGATCGAGGCGGTGACGCGCTCTTGACCCGGCCCCACTTGGGCTGGGAGTGCCCAACTTGGCTATCGTGAGGCGATGCGAAATGATTCACGTCTGGAATGCACTATAATTATGCCCGGGGCAATCCTGTCCGCAGCCGGCTTTTTGTGGACTCGCGAGCTCTGGAAAGGAGACCGACCGTGCGCACTCTAATAGGGAAACCAGCGGCTTCCTGGCAGACAACGCCCGCTGGCCGGGCGCACCCCGATCGAGCATCCGTAAGCCGGATTGATGCGCTGAATTCCATCCACCATTTCCAGCGCATGCTTGGTAATCAAGCCGTACACCGGCTGTCAAGCGCCACAATACCCGTGGACGCCGATCCTGGCGAGGCCTCGCCGGCGTCGCGCGAGCAATTGAAGCAAGATCTGTTTGGCCCACCGGCTGTCCGGACGATTCCCCTCCCGGAAGCCGAGCCGGCGGGGCCGATGACGCAGTTGATACCGAGCAGCGACGGAGGCGAGGAGAGCGTTCTGGAGCCCCAGGCTGCCGGGGGCGGAAGCGGTTCCGCGACCGCATCTGGCCCTTCCGAGTCCTGTGGTACGCCGCGAAGCATGAACAAAATCGTCTCTGGCTCCTTCCTCGGGGGCTTGACCATGGACAGCTACTTTCCCGATCTCACCGGTACCGGCTCCTGGGCACACGCGGGCACGGGCGGCACCTTCGATACCGGGAGCCGTGTGGGAGGAAACGTGCAGCTATTTGGCGTCATTCCCAGTCCGTGCGTCCCCACGCAATTCCATCTTGCCCAAACCGCCAGCATCACCCGGCACCGTGTGAACGGGGTGGCCACTTCGCTGGAGGGTACAACGGTCGATGACGTCGCCCGCTCCGGTCGTGACTTCGAGCATGCGCCGGCACGTCAGGATTTTCTGGGAGGTGGCACCGCCCCTCTGGGCTACATTATTTCTATGGCAGATCCGCCGAGCGAGGCCTACTCCGCTACGCGGCATGACGTCGAGCGTGATGTGGACTTCGTCTCTTCGCTGGTAGGCCCCGGCGGAACCCAATCCGTCACTTGGTCGCAGTCGCTTCGCGTAAGCGGGGGCACCGTCACCGGGAACACGTTGACTTGACCAGCATCGAGGCGCAGATAGAAGAGGCGCTGACGGAGGTTGATTCCGTCGAGCCCGGTTCGTACCAACTCGGCACCCCCGAGTTACCGGAAACAGACGCCCTGCAAAACCTGGTCGGCATGGGAACGGCGGCCGTCCCGCACCTGCTCGCCCGTCTGGGGGACGAGCAACCCAGCAAACGTGTTGCGGTCATTGTGCGGGCGCTGAGCCGCATCGGCTACCGTCCCGCGCTTGAGGATGTTACCAAAGTTCTCGCTCGCTATGAGCGCCGTCACCCTAAGAACGCATGGGACTACGCTGTCATTGGCCAGTGCCGGCTGGCGATTGAGCGGCTGCGGGACGACCGGACTCCTGCGGGGTAAAGAGGGCGCCCGCTAGTCTCGCGATCGCTTCGATGCCACCACAACCTCCACTCTCGTACCCCGGCCAGGCGCGCTCTCCAGCCTGAGAGCGGCGCCAATCTTCATCGCCCGTTCCCGCATTCCCGTCAGCCCCAGATGCCCCTCTTTCGGCGTGATGGTCTGAGCATTGAAGCCGATTCCGTCGTCCTGGACCGTCAGGCGGATCTGGTCCTCCGCGTAGGCGGCTTCCAAAGTAATCTGGTCCGGCTTCGCGTGGTTCATGGCGTTCGTTATGGCTTCGCGGGCAATGACGAAAAGGTTGAACTGCACTTCATATGGAAGCGTGCGCACGGTTCCCCGCACCTCCATGTGAAAGTGGATGGAGGTGCCATCGACGACCTGACGCGCCGCGGCGGCGATCGCTTCCGGCAACGTCGTGTTTTCCAGTGTGGACATCCGCATGGCTGACAAGGCCAGGCGGGCGTCCTTCAACGACTGATCGGCCTGCTCCAGCGCCAGATCGATCCTCCGCCGGCCAGCCTCGGGCGATCCGATCAACTGGCGGGAAGCTGCTTCGAGTTGGAATACTACGCCGGTAAACCCCTGGAGCAGCGTATCGTGCAACTCGCGCGCCAGGCGCGCCCGTTCATCCAGCACCAGGCGGAATCTCAACCGCAATTGCCGCACCCGGTAGGCATACGCCAGGTATGCCATCAGCCCGAGCACGCCGGCGCAGAGAGCGACGAACAGCCACGTTTCGTAAAAATAGGGCTCGCGGCGGAAAGCCAGAGTCACGCCCGTGGTGTTCCACACCCCATCGTTGTTGCAGGCAATCACTCGAAAACGGTAGCGCCGCGGCGGCAGGTTGGCGTAGGCGGTCTGGCGGCGGCTGCCGGCGTCGATCCAGTCTTGGTCGAGGCCATCCAGTCGATAACGGAACCGAACCGCTTCCGGACGGGTAAGGCTCAGGGCGGTGTACTCAAATGCTACGGAGTGGCCCCGCAAGCCCATTTCGCCCGCCGAAATCTCCAGCGGCTTGCCGTCCACCGTCAGTTGTTCGATCGCCACCGGGGGCGGAAGGCCGTTGTTCCGCATCCGCGGCGCGTTGATGCTGGCCAAGCCGTCGCCCGTGCCGACCCAGAGGCGGCCGTCCCCGGTTATGGCGACCCGCTGGCTCATGGTGGCGGCGTTGCCATTCAGATAGATCCCGTCGCTGGCGCCGTACGTCGAAAAGGAAAGTGGTCGGGCCGCGGCGTCCCGTTGCCGGTCGAGATCGGTCTTGTCGGCGCCCAACACCCCGGCGCCGGTCACCAGCCACAAATGGCCTTGTTTGTCCTCGATAATTGCCTGAACACCCCCGGCTGGGAGTCCTTGGCGCGAGGTCCATGTGGTCCAGTGCCCCTTTCGGAAGCGGCTGAGCCCCTCGTTCGTGCCCACCCAAATCGTCTCGGACCTGTCCTGATACAGGGCCAGCACCGGTCCCGGCGCTAGACCTGATTGGGCATCGTATGATTGGACCTTTCCGTCACGCACCACGGTGAGCCCGCCACTGTAGTAGCCGATCCAGAGGTTGCCGGCGTGGTCGCACAGCAACTGGTACATCATCTTAGCGGGATCGAGGCCGTCGGCGGTAAATGGTTCGATCCGCCCGTTCCGTATTCGATGCAGACCTTGTTCCTGGTCGGCCAGCCACAGGTTGCCGGGTGGACCTTCGGTAATTAAAAATATGCGGGTGAACGGCTTACCATTGGGCGGCCGGATTTCCGTAAACTGGTTTTGGGAAAAGTAACCGAACTGTTTGCTGGTGGCGGCCCATAGGGTTCCCCTCGAGTCCTCCTGAAGGGCCAGCACCGTACCGTTGTCCCAGCCGGCCTTGGCCCGGAAGGGCTCGATTGAATCGCCGCGCAGCCGGTCCAGCCCGCCGCGCAAACTTCCAATCCACAGGCCGCCATCGTGCGCCTTGCCTATGGCGATGATCAAATTGCCGGCTAGTCCTTGTTCGGTCGACCAGCGGGCCACCTTGGGTTCCCGGAAGCGGTCGAGGCCGTTGGGAGTTCCTACCCACAGGTTTCCTTCCCGGTCTTCCAGCAGAGCGTGAATCACGTCGCTCGAAAGCCCGTTCTGCCGGTTGAAATGCTCCACGCGGCCATTTCGCAGGCGAAACAGACCCTGTTCCAGGCTGCCTGCCCAAAGCACGGAATCCCGATCTCGCAACAGAACCTTCACCGCTTTGACGGCCCGCTCTGTGTCCAGCGCGAACGGTTGGCTGTTCCCCCCGCCAAAGTGCAGGATGCCTCGTATGGTTCCGGCAAGAAGAGTGGCATCCACCGCACCACTTGCTATCGACGCGATGTGGTCCGGCAACGGACTATGCCGGCACTCCTCCGCGCCTTTGTCCGTGATGCGGCAAAGCGCTCCGGGCATACCGGCCCAGAGGGAGCCGTCGCGGTCTGAAAACAAGGACGAGACAGACGAAGCGGGCAGCCCCTGATTCTGGCCGAAGGTCCGCAGAGAGCCGTTTTCAATCCGGATCAGGCCATCGCCTTCGGTAGCCGCGCAGCCGGCCCAAAGGCGGCCAGCCTGGTCTTCCACCATCGTCACGACCGGCGCTGCAGGCACTCCGTCGCGAGCCGTGTATCGCTGGAGGCGGCCGTCGCGAAGCCTGAGGATTGCGCCCTGCATGCCAATCCATAGACCTCCCTTCGCCGAACTGGCGAGAGAGATGATCCTGGTTCCAGGCAGATCTTCTCCGGCCCTGGGCTTCCACGGGACAAAGCGAAGGCCGTCAAATTGAATCAGCCCTTGTTCGGTTCCCAGCCATAGATAACCATCGATGGTTTGTGCCAGCGCCCACACTCCCGGAATCGCAGAGCCGGCAGTCTCGTTCCAGGTGGTGTGAATAAACTGCGGGAGAAAGAGACTGGGGTCCAGGCAATAAGCCCTATCCGGAAGCCCTGCCCACAAGATGGCTCCAAGAAAAAGCTGGCATCCGCGCCAAGCATAGGGCAGGCGCTTCCTGCCTCGTCCCGTTGCGGGTATCCCGTTCGCGGTTTCTAGCCCTCGCCGTACGGTTACGGCTGTCCCGAGTTGCATGGAGTGGCGGAGCCGGCAGCATTCGATATTATCTACTAAAACGAGCGCCGGGACTGACGCTATAATTGGGGAAATTAACGAGCTTTCGACCAACCGCTGGGGTTCGTGCCGGACCCTGACTGGAATGAGTAAGTCAAATACAATCACGGTCTTGGTTGTTGACGATCACCCCGTTGTTCGCGATGGCTTGCGGGCTATCATTTCTTCGGAACCCGACCTGGAGATCGTGGGTGACGTGGGCACCGGCTGCGAAGGCGTCGACGCCTACTTCGCCCTGCGGCCTGCGGTGGTCGTGATGGACCTCCTGCTCCCGGATATCGGCGGCGCCGAGGGCTATCCGGCGAATCTGCCAGCGGGTGTCGGGCGCCCGGATCATCGTGCTCACCACCGCGGCTGGCGATGAGGATATCTATCGTGCGATCGAAGCCGGGGCCCGTGGCTACCTGCTCAAAGACATGGTGCGGAAGGAACTGCTCCAGGCCATCCGGGCGGTCGCCGCGGGCAAGCGTTACATCCCCAGCCAGGTAGGGACCGCCATCGCCGAGAACCTCCCGCGGCCCGACATTAGCTCCCGCGAAGTCGAGGTACTGCAGTTAGTCGCTTCGGGTTTCAAGAATAAAGAGGTGGCGCACCGGCTGGACATTTCCGAGGATACGGTCAACGCCCACATCAAGCACATTCTCCAAAAGCTGAACGCCAGCGACCGGACCCACGCCGTCACCGTGGCCCTCCGCCGCGGCATCATCCGCCTGTAGTGGGCCGGTTAGGCTGGCAGCTAGCCAGGTCTTCACGCCACCCCGAAAAGTGGCAAGCTGGATGTACTACGCCGGCCAACCGGCAGGGGCAGGGCCACGAATGGCGCTGTCGAAATTCCTTATTGAGGCCAATCCGGATGTGCAGGAACATCAGACCGCTTTTCAACTTCGATCCGCCGGTGACGGAAGAAGAGGTTCGCGCCGCTTCGCTGCAGTTCGTGAGAAAAATCAGCGGGCTCCACAAGCCGTCGAGGGCGAACACGGGGGCGTTTCAGACGGCAGTGGACGAGATAGCCCGGGTCTCGATGCGGCTTCTGAACTCGCTCGAAACCAGCGCGCCGCCGAAGAATCGGGAAGAGGAGGCGGCGAAAGCCAAGGCTCGTTCGGCGGAGCGCTTCGGGACGTGACCGGCGGGAGGTTTACTCGTCCTTCCAGACGACACGATTCTCGCCGCACCAGGCGATGGCGATTTTCCTAAGCGCCTGCGCTCGGAATTGGGACCACGCCTTTTCGATCCGGTGGTGATCTGCCCTCATGAACTTCGAACTTGGAAGGCAGCTTGATGAACCGGGCCGGGTAGAAGTTGACGATCCGCTTGGCGACCTCCTATTCCGGCACTTGCCACTTGGGCATGTCCGGTTCGTCGTCGCCCGCGCGGTACTCCTCCGCCTTGTGCAGCCGCTCAACCGCGACCCGGCGCCAGGAATGCCGGCGGTACTCAGTGGATCCGGCCCATCTTATCCAAGGGCCAGTAAACAAAGACGGCTTTGCCGTAGATGGCCTCGCGGGTGACGAATCCCCAGGTCCGGCTATCGCTCGAGGAACTGCGGTGATCGCCTAAAACGAAATACTGGCCATCGGGCACCTTGTGGTTTTCCCAGGAGACCGTGTCGCGATACTCGGCAGGAACATAGTCCTCCACAAGTGGCTGGCCGTTGACGTAGACCAGTCCGCCATCGATACTCACCCGGTCTCCCGGGATGCCGATGACGCGTTTGATATACGATTTCGACGGGTCGAGCGGGTACCAGAAGACCACCATGTCGCCGCGTTCGATCGCGCCCAGGCCGAAATGGTAAGTGAACTTGTTGATGAAAATACGTTCCTGGTCCGTGAGCGTCGGCATCATACTGGTGCCTTCGACCTTGACGGGCTGGTAGATGAACACGATCAGGATTACCGCGATCAGAACGGAAAAGGCCAGGTCGCGAATCCAGGAAACAGCGCTCCAAATCGTGGACCGGCGAGACGGCCCGTAGGGAACCGCCTGAGGTGCTGGGGGCGGCGTGATAGTCGGCGTCTCCTTATTCGGCATCCCTGCGTCTGTCCGCTATTCGTCATTATAGACGTTTTCCCGCGCCGTTTCGGTTGCCTGCTTTTCGGGGCGGTATATAAAAGGAGCCGCGCGTGTTGGCCCGGCGCCGAACTAGGTCCCCCGGCTTTACTTCAGCAGGGAATTCAAGACCCGTAACGGGACTGCGCCTTCTTTCAGGGCGCGGTCGTTGAACTCCGTCAGGTTGAACGCGGCCCCTTTGGCCTGTTTGTATTGGTCACGAGCCTGCAGCCAGCCACGCCAACCGACGAAATAGGCCGGTAGCTGGCAGGATGAGAGTTTGGCGCGCCGCAGTTTGCCGACCGCTTCCTGGTGCTCCTGGAAGGTCTGTTTCTCCATAAGGTCCATGGCCTCCTGGTCGGGCATGTTGAGCATCTGGAGCCGAATGTCGAGGATCGTGTTGGCGATTACCCGCAACTCCTCCTTGGCGAACGTCAGAGCCATTTCGGGCGAGTGGTTGAGGTAGCCTGCTTCGAGCATGGTCTGCTCGGCGTATTGGGCCCAACCTTCCACGTAGGGTCCGGAACCGAAGACCGAACGTAATACACGCCTGGAATTGGGCTGCACGGAGTTGGCGAATTCGGCCTGCACATAATGCCCCGGCACGGCTTCGTGGATGGTCAACAACTTGAGCTTGTAGAAGTTGTCCTCGCGCAGTTTGGACTGCAACTGGTCCTCAGGCATGGCGGGTGAGATCGGCGTGACCCAGTAAAAGGCTCCAAGCTGAGGCTCCAGGGCTGGGGCGGAATTGAACCCGGCAACCGAATAAATGCCGCGCATGAACTCGGGCGTGGGAATCACCTGCAGGTTGGAGGTTGCAGGCAGGGTGAGAATCCGCTTCTCCTGAACGAAGCTGCGCGCCTCATCGACGTTCTTGCGCGCGTCGTCCATGAAACTTTCACGGGTGGAGTGACGCTCGGCAATCTTGTTCAGCACCTCGCCGATGACCGCGTTCTCGCGCTCCGGCCCCACCATCCCGGCGTGGTCCTGGTGGGACGGGAAAAGATTGTGGTGCAGCGGCAGAGCCAGTTCCAGCATGCGGCCGCGAACGGCTGGCAATTCTCGTTCGGCCATCTGCAGCGTGGTATCGGCCTCGACGCCGCTTTCCAAGGCGAACCGGAACTTGCGCGAGTAGCGGTCGCCCCCCAGCCGCCAGTCTTCGTTCTTGCGGGCGGCCAGGCTGTTCTTCAGGAAGCCATCGAACTTGCGCATCGCGTCGAGCGCCGGCCGGGCTGCGCGGGCGAAGTCATCCACCAGGTCCGGCGGCACGGCCGCGCGGATGTCCTTGTCGACCAGGTCGATGTTGCCCTGATTCTCTTCGACTGCAACTGTGATCCACAGTTCGGGCGCCGAGGACAGGTTGGTGGATGCCTGGTCGACGAATAAAGGCACCGTCCGCAGGCGTGCAATGATGTTCTTGATCCGTGCCGGCTTGGGCGCGTATTCCAGCACGAAAGGGTTGAACAGCGCGTTGCCCAGGGTCTCGACATAGAGCGTGGGGTTGTGCAGCGGGGTGTGGATCTCGTCGAGATCGAGCAGGGCAAGGGAGATTTGATCCTGAATAATGGTCAGATCGGCGCGGTCTTCGGCGGTGAGTTTGTCCGGGCGGAGCGCGGAAAGCCGATCGCGGAACTTCTCGTAGAAACGGCGTTGGCGGTCCAAAGACTGAGCGCTCAGATCGTCGAGCATGTCGTCGAGTTTCTGGTTCTGGAACTCGTGGAACCCGACCCCGGTCGCCGCGGCGGGCGAAAAAGACAAGGTAGTATTGACAAACTCCTCGGAAAGGGCGGCGAACTGCGCGGAAGGGTTCTTGCCGCAGCCAGCGGCAAATACTGCTAGAAACACAATTACAACGGATTTCGCCATCGTTGCAATTGTACAAAAGTCAGGCCGTGGGACAGGCAATCTGCCGTGATCTTATTTTTGGCGAGGCGCTTGCGCTTTATCCATGCAGCTCCGGAGGCCCTCCGAAAAACTTCGGACTTGGCAGTGTTTCCCCAGGCGGTCGGCGACGTTTGCCCGGCCTGGTCAAAACTCCGCGCGCAGGCGGATGCCCGCACTGCGCGGGGGCGCCAGCGCGGTTCCCGAAAGAAGTCCCGCGAAATTGATCACGTTCAAGCGGTTCGTCAGGTTGAGAATATCCGCCTGCACAGAGACGGAACGGCGTTCCTTCCGCCACAATTCCGCGCCGGCGGATGCATCGAGGGCGAAGGACGGGCGCACGCGGCCGCGGTCGAAATTCACGCGCGACAGCACGGCCGCGCCGTATTGCGTGGCCAGGAAGTCCAGCGGCTGTCCCGTATCTTCCACGGGAAGGCCGGAATTGTAGGAAGCCGTCCACGAAGTCCAGAGCCGCCTGGTCAGTTGATACCGGGCCGCGGCGCGCGCGGTATTGCGCTGGTCCTGCGTCACGGGGAAGCGGTCGGTGGCGGTCAATAACTGTTGGGCGGTGTCTTCGAGAAAGAGGCCGCCGGAAATCGGGAATCTGCCAACGCCGATCATGTTCGAGTAACTCAGGAAGCCCGAGAACCGGCCCCAGCGCGGCGCCTCCAGCTTGACTTCCACACCGCGGACCTGGGCGCTGTGAAATGCGATGGGGAAGCTGACGCCGGTATTGAGCAGCAAGTCATCGTCGGCGAAGTTGGTGATGTCGCGCCGGAAGGCATTGGCTTCCAGGCGTAGCCTCCTGGCGATGGCCTGCGTGAAACCGGCTTCGTAATAGTTTCCGCGCGAAGGCCGCAGCGCGAGGTACAGGGCGGCGTTGTTCAAGGCCAGCGTGTTCTGATCGGCCGAGACCAGGATGTTCTCGAACGCCGGAGTCCCGAAGATTCGGTCGTAGGAGGCATGCAGCACCGTTCCGAGGTGTGGCAGACTCCAGGATACGCCCAAGCGCGGGCTGAAGCCAGTTTCGTCCACCAGCAGGCGGTAATGATCGAACCGCAGGCCGGCGCTCACCGTCACCTTGCCCAGGCGGACTACGTCCTGGACATAGGCGGATTGCTCACGGTCCTGCGCGCGTCCGTGGAAGGCGAAGGTTGGCGGAGTGTCCGGGTCGAAGATGCCCGCTCCATTGACACTGTACGCGGCGATGTGGAAGCCGAATGTCTCCCGGAGCGAGGCAAAGCTGGCTTCGCCGCCTGTCTTCCACTCGTGCTTTCCGTGGTGGCCGGAGAGGCTGGCATTGATGTAGCCTTCGCGAAAGCCGCGGTCTTGGGCGGCGGCGATAGGGGTAGATAGCGGATTCGACCAGAGCCGCGCGGTGAGGTCGCGCACCATGCCGCGCACCGCGCCCACCAGCGTGGGACCGAAAACGTGCTGGTAGGATACCTGGCCGAGGGTTTCGGCGCTGGTGCGGTCCTGGCGCTGGCCGGCGGCCTGCTGCAGCAATTCGTCCGGCACTTGAAACCAGGTTTGGTCGTGCGTGGCGGAGATGCGTACGCGATCCAAATCGGTCAGGTCGCGTTCCACGGTCCCCGTGAGCGCCGAACTGGAGCCGTGGTTGGTGAAGTTCTCCTGAACCGGCGGGTCCAGGTAGCGATCGGTCAGAAAGCCCTGGGCGCTGACGGCGCCGGTAGTTTTTCCGGCCACGTATTGGCCGGAAAGGAATGCGCCGGCCGTGTCGAAACTGCCGCCTTGGGCGACGGCGGTTCCGCGAAAACCCGGGCTCGAATTGCGGTCCGTGTTGAGCTCGATGATGCCGCCCATCTTGCGCCCGAATTCGGCGGGAATGCCGCTGGTATAGACCTTGACCGACTGCACGTCGTCGGCTTCCAGGCCCGGGGCAAAGGCCGGCGAACGGTTATCCTGGATCGGGAAACCGTTGACGATGTACTGGGCCTGGTATTCCGACTCGCGCGGGTGAAGCGAGCCGTTGGCCTCCAGGAACCAGCCCGGTTGCTGCGCGACCAGGTCGATCAAGTCGCGGCCGGGAAGGCCCAGGCGGCGTTGCTCGATCTCCGTGGAGCCGACGTAATACGCCGTGCCCGTGCGGCTCGGGTCAACCAGGGTGGCCGAGTCGGTGACTTGGATGGCGGTTTCGACGGGCTGGATGCCGAGAACGACGTCACAGCTCCGGGGAACTTCCGAACGGATCTCGATGACCTCGCTCGCGGGCGCAAATCCTGCGTGGGTGACCAGCAGGCGATAAAGCCCGAAGGGCAGGTTCTTCAGGCTGAGGCGTCCGTCGGGAGGCAGACTCAGAGCCTGGTGGGTCTTGGTGGCGTCGTTCACCAGGTCGATGGCTGCGGCGACAGGCGCGCCCGCACCGTCCTTGACGGCGAGCCGTAGTTCGCCGGTGCCGCGTTGCGCGAGGGCCGGAAGAACCAGCCACGCCGCCAGCAGAGCCACCCTCTTCATATTCGAGCGTCCACGTCCAGTATACTGAGTGCCACTTTAACCGACCACCATCAGCTCCCAGTCCCCTTTGCGGCGCACCTCGAGCACTGGCGGAAATACGGTCTTCACCAACTCCACTTCGTGACGCTCGAAGCCGCTGGCCAGGATCACGCCGCCGGGCCGGCGCAGGACACGCAGCATTTCCGGCCCGAGTTGCACCACCGCTTCCGGGCTGATATTCGCTACGATGAGATCGGCCCATGCCGTAGCCACGGCATCCACGGATCCCACGAAGCCGTTCCGGGCGATCTCCATGGCGACGGGGTCGATGTCGCAGCCGAAGACGATCCCGGCGCCGAGCAGTTTGGCAGCCTCGGTCAGGATGCCCGAACCGGTGCCCACATCCAGCACGGTCATACCGGGAGTGACGTAGTCCTCCAGTGCTTCGAGGCAGAGCTGCGTGGTTTCGTGAATGCCGGTGCCGAAGGCCATACCCGGGTTGACGGTGATGCGAAATCGGCCGGGAGGCGCCGGGTCGTCGCGCCACGCCGGCGCCAGGAAGAAGCGCGTGCCCACTTCCATCGGCTGCAGAAGGTCGCGCGATGATTGGACCCAGTCGCGCTGCTCCTCGAACCGTTTTCGGGCGCCAGGGAAAAGTCGCAGCAGATCGCCACTATCGGCCTCGTCTTCAAAGAAGGCGCGCACCCGGGCGGCGCTCAGTTCGACCACGCCGGCAGATCCCTGTTCCCAGAGTTCGGCGATCAGCAGGTCATGGTCTTCCGGATCACATTCGATTTCGAGAGAGAACATCGGCGCCGCCTTCCCCGTCGTGTACAGATGCTATCGTGGAATTTCTCGGACAAATGAAGCTACAAGGTATTTTCCCACCAATTGCCACTCCGTTCGATCACCACGGAGACATTTATCTCTCTAAGGTCCAGCACAACGTGGAGAAGTGGAACCTGACGTCGCTTGCGGGCTACGTGGTGATGGGGTCCACCGGCGAAAGCGTGATGCTGACCACCGACGAGAAATACACGATGTGGGAGCAGGTAGCCAAGTACGCGTCCGCGGACAAGCTGCTGATTGCGGGCACGGGGATGGAGAGCGTGCGCGAGACCGTGGCGCTCACCAATCGCGCTGCCGGGATGGGCTACAAAGCCGCCATGGTGCGCACGCCGCATTACTACAAGAACCTGGTGAACCGGGCGGATGCGCAGGCCCTGTATTTCCGCGCTGTGGCGGACCAGGCGCGCATCCCTCTGATCATTTACAACTGGCCTCAAGTGACGGGCGTGGATATTCCCGTGGAGGCTGTGGTGGCGATTTCGGAGCATCCCAACGTCATCGCCATCAAGGAGAGCTCCGGCAACCTGGAGAAGGTGATGCAAATGATTCGCGAGGTAAAACACGGCTTTCAGGTGCTGGTGGGATCGGCGCCCACGCTGTGGCCCTCGCTGCTGATGGGCGCTTGCGGAGCGATTCTGGCATACGCCAACGCGGCGCCCTATTCGACGATCGCGATCTGGGAGGCATACCGCACGCGCGAAGAGGCGGCCGGACTCGATTGGCAAAATCGGATTGGGCGCGCATCGGCGTTGGTGACCACGAAGTACGGCATCCCCGGGTTGAAGTACGCCATGGACTTGAACGGATATTACGGCGGCCCTCCGCGGTTGCCCTTGACTGTGCCCCCGGCGGAGGCGAAGAAGGAGATCGATGAGGCGTTTCGGGATCTGAAAGGGTAGGGCCGGGCATGCCTTCGCTTGCCCATGTGGCTGCCGTCTACGCTGTATTTCACACCTCCCGCGACCCGGAGAGATGGCGCGAGCGCCTTGCCTGATCCCAATCCAATCTGGGGAGGGTGCACTCCAGATTATGGGGTGAGGTCAGGCGACGGCAATCAGCCGAGTTGACCGGCGTTCCCAGAAATCTTCAAAGCGTCCGCTGAGTTTGCAGCAGCGTAGGGCGATGATTGCGTTGGCGCCAGAAATGGTCCAGTGTGCTCCGGTGCGCTTGAGCCGGGTCCCGATTACTACCTTGCACCCAGCTTCCAGGACGCCGGTGGAAGTGCACAGACCCTGTGCGTGAAACATCGGGTATCGCATACGGCGGCGATTGCGAATGATGTACATCGCGCATTTGGTGGCCTCGTTGGATGATGTCATATGCGGGCGGAGTGCGTGCACGATGGCACTCAGTTTTCCGTCATCCAGTTCGGTACAACGCGCGGTGGCCCATGGTTTGGACTCTTGGCTGAGGGGACCAAAGATCGACTGAGCGGTTCGGTGCAGGGTTTCTTTGGCGTGGTAGCGATCCAGGATCGGAATGGCTTGGGGAAACAACTCGGCGCCGGTGTTCCAGATCCAGACGGAACCATCGCCGAGCAGCGCGCAACGGGGCGCCTCGGTGAAGCCTCGCCGGGTGGCTTCGCGCAGCACACGCTCGGCGAAATCAGACCTCTCCGGGTGGTGTCCTGGGCGGCAGCACTTTCAATCGCCGATGAATAGGTGATCGACCCCGGATCCCGCATGGGCTTGCCCTGGTCGTCCCGTGATTCGGCGGTCCAGATGGTGACGAGCTTGGCCTCGCGGGTTTTGGCGGAGCCATCAGGCTGCTTGCCAGCGCGGCCAACCACCTCGGAGGTGCGCATGGGAACGCCCGTACCGTCCAGGCCCAGGTACATGGTGGGAGCCACTTCGCCGGCTGGTTCCACACAAGTGTGTTCGTCAGCGGCGATCTCGGCGCCCAACGCTTCGGCGGCACGTTCTACCTGACTGGCGCTGACCTCTACCCCTGCCAGTTCGCGCAGCAGACTGCTGCTCTCGACAAAGCTCACCAGCGCTGCCGTGCTGCCGGTCATGCGCAATACTCCCGGCGTGAGCGAAAACATCTCCAGGCGCAGATGACGGTCGCGAGGACAGAACCCGCGCCGGCAGTGGGCACAGTGATAGTAGGCCCGCTCCAGGAACAGAGGCCCCAGCACGCTCTCAAATGTCTTTCCGTGGCGGCCATGATACTGGGCCGGTTCTCCGCAGGCGCAAGGCAATTCTGGGCCGGCGTAATCGCAGGTATCGGCATTCAGCCGCTGTTCGAGCGCTCGTGCCGCTAAACACAAAGCCTGACGGCGCGCAGCCATCTCGACGGCTTCGAAATCCAAGTTCTGGATGGATTGGCGGCCTAAGAGGGCTTCGATTTCCTGGAGGAGGTCCGTTTTGAGCTCCGTTTGGAGCCCCTTTTTTCGACCTCCCCCATCGGGGCTGCCGGTTTCGATTCCAGTTGGGCATCGGCCCATTGCTCACAGGCTTCCCAGTAGGCATCGACATGTTGGCGAAACTCGCGTCCGGCGGCGATCTGCTTGAGTGCCACAGGAGCTTGCTCATCGGTCAGAAACCGCGACCGGGTCTTGCCTCCCACGGCTTGAGTCAGACTGTGATAAGGACCGTGGCGGGCTTTGGGGTGGTCGGCACAGGCGCAGCCGGCTTTACCACACCGGATAGTGCGATCGGAGAGGGAGCCGCGGCGCATGGGTTGGGGGTGAGCCAGCTCGTCGGCGAGTTGGCGTACGCGAGGAGGGACCTCTGGAGAAATGGCCATGTTTCAATCTTACAGCATCATATGCCGTAAGATAAAAAATAGGAAAGGCGGCCCCAAACGAAACCCCCTCATTAGAGACGTGCACCCATCTGGGGACTGCCGCTTGCACTCCTCAGGCCAAATCATGTATGATTTAAGAGTTTCGCGAGAATAAGACTTCTACTTCTGCGCTACCACCCGTCTGTAGGCGGGTCCGGCCGGGGGTGAGGCCCCGATGTTCTGTCGGTTACTCCGAATGGAATATGGGCCTGTCCGAAGCAGTAAACCTCGCTGTTGCGATCTGATGGCCAGAGCTTCTCGGGATCCGTGTGGGTCTCGTATGTCCGGGGTCGCGTCACTTTATTAATGACTTTTAACGGAAACGCACTGCCGGGAATGGGCTGTGCGGCCTCCATGAGGAAATTGTGCCAACGTTTAACCAACTTGTGCGTAGCGGGCGGAAACCGCCACGGTGGAAAACCTCCAGCCCGGCGTTGAATAGCTGCCCGCAGAAGCGAGGGGTTTGTACGCGCGTGTACACCTCCACCCCCAAAAAGCCCAATTCGGCGCTGCGGAAAGTGGCGCGCGTGCGGCTCACCAACGGGATCGAAGTGACTACCTATATCCCTGGTGTCGGGCACAATCTGCAGGAGCACTCGATCGTGTTGATCCGGGGAGGCCGTGTGAAGGATCTTCCGGGCGTTCGTTATCACGTGATTCGCGGCGCGCTGGATACCGCCGGCGTGGCCAACCGCAAGCAGGGCCGGTCGAAGTACGGGGCCAAGAGACCTAAGTCGTAGGGACGATATGCCACGAAGAAGAAGAGCTGTGATTCGCGAGGTAGCACCGGATCCGGTCTACAACTCAACCCTGGTGGAGAAGTTCGTCAACTCCATGATGTGGGATGGCAAGAAGAACACCGCGCAAAGCATCGTATATGAAGCCATGGATAAGCTCCGGGAACGCACCAGCGACGATCCGCTGAAGGCGTTCAAGAAGGCCGTGGAAAACACCAAGCCGTTGCTGGAAGTAAAGACGCGGCGCGTGGGCGGCGCCAACTACCAGGTGCCCATCGAAGTGCCGCAGAACCGGCGCACGTCGCTGGCCATGCGCTGGATCATCACCAACGCGCGCGGCCGCGCCGAGAAGGGCATGGCGGAGAAGCTGGCGAACGAATTGAACGATGCCGCCAACCTGCGCGGCGGCGCGATTAAGAAGAGGGACGAAGTCCACCGCATGGCGGAGGCCAACAAGGCTTTCGCGCATTACCGGTGGTGAAGGAGCGAAAGGAACGAAGAGAGTACCGGCGGCGGCTGGAAAAAGCTGTTCGCTGAAAAGCTGATTGCTGAAAGCGTGTTTTTTATGGCAAGAACCACTCCGCTAGAAAGGATGAGGAACATCGGCATCGCCGCCCATATCGATGCCGGTAAAACTACCACCACGGAGCGGATCTTGTATTACACGGGCCGCACCCACAAGCTCGGCGAGGTTCATGAGGGCACCGCCACCATGGATTGGATGGAGCAGGAGCAGGAGCGCGGCATCACGATCACGTCGGCCGCTACCACCTGCGAATGGCGCGATTACCAGATCAACATCATCGACACGCCGGGCCATGTGGACTTCACCGCCGAGGTGGAGCGCAGCCTGCGCGTCCTGGATGGGGCCGTGGCGGTGTTCGACGCGGTAGCGGGCGTGCAGCCGCAATCGGAAACGGTGTGGCGGCAGGCGGACAAGTACTCGGTTCCGCGAATTTGCTTTATTAACAAGATGGACCGGGTAGGCGCGGATTTCTACCACTCGGTGGAAACCATCGTCGAGCGGCTGAAGTGCCGTCCCGTGGCTATCCAGATTCCGATCGGCGCGGAAGAGAAGTTCCAGGGCGTCGTCGATCTGGTGGAGATGAAAGCCATCATTTGGCACGATGAAACCCTGGGCGCGCAGTACGACGTGACCGAGATCCCGGACGACCTCAAGGGAAGGGCCAAGGAATACCGCGAACACCTGATTGAAGCGATCTCCGAGTACGACGACAAGCTGATGGACAAGTTCATCGAAGGCCAACCGATCTCGAACGACGAGATCCGGGCGGGCATCCGCACGGCCACGATCGCGCTGAAGATTTTCCCGGTGATTTGCGGGACGGCGTTCAAGAACAAGGGTGTGCAGACGATGCTCGATGCGGTGGTGGATTACCTGCCCTCGCCGCTCGACGTCCCGGCCATCGAAGGCACCGACGTCGATCATGCGGACAAGACGCTGGTCCGCCACGCCTCCGACACCGATCCATTCTCGGCGCTGGTGTTCAAGATCATGACCGACCCGTACGTCGGCCAACTGGCATTTTTCCGGGTTTACTCGGGCACGCTGAAATCCGGCGACTCGGTTTACAACGTCGCCAAGAGCCGCAACGAGCGCATCGGACGCCTGCTGCGCATGCACGCCAACAAGCGCGAAGACATCCAGGAGATCCTGGCGGGCGACATTTGCGCGGCAGTGGGGCTGAAGACGGTTTCGACCGGTAATACGATTTGCGACGCCGGCCACCCGATCGTGCTGGAGTCCATCGATTTCCCGATGCCCGTGATTCAGCTCGCGGTGGAGCCCAAGACCAAGGCGGACCAGGAGAAGATGGGGATGGCCATCCAGAAACTGGCGCAGGAAGATCCTACCTTCCGCGTGAACACCGACCACGAAACGGGGCAGACCATTCTCTCGGGAATGGGCGAACTGCACCTGGAAATCATCGTGGACCGCATGATGCGCGAGTTCGGAGTGGGCGCCAATGTGGGAAAGCCGCAGGTGGCGTATCGCGAAACCATCCGCAGGAACTCCGAGGCCGAAGGCCGGCATGTCAAGCAGACCGGCGGCCATGGCCAGTACGGCCACGTCAAAATCCGGGTCGAGCCCCTGCCATCGGGCGGCGGCTTCGAATTCGTCAACGAAGTGACCGGCGGCCGGATTCCCAAGGAATACATCAACCCCACCGAAGTGGGCATTAAGGAAGCGCTGGAAGGCGGCATTCTCGCCGGCTATCCGATGTCCGACGTGAAGGTCACGCTGTACGACGGCAGCTTCCACGATGTGGACTCGTCGGAGATGGCATTCAAGATTGCCGGTTCCATGGCGATCAAAGAGGCGGCCAGGCGGGCCAAACCGGTTCTGCTGGAGCCTGTGATGTCGGTGGAGGTGGTTGTGCCCGAGGATTACATGGGCGACGTCATCGGCGACCTGTACGGCCGGCGCGGGCGCATCGAAGGCACGGAGTTGCGCGGCACCACCCGAATTATCAAGTCGATGGTGCCCCTTTCGGAAATGTTCGGATATGCGACCGACGTGCGCTCGCGCACGCAGGGCCGCGGCAGTTTCACCATGCATTTTGGCAAGTACGAGGAAGTCCCAGCCGCACTGGCCGAGGAGATTGTCAGCAAGGTCCAGGGCAAGACTACGAGATAAGGAGCTAATTCTATCTTATGGGAAAAGAAAAGTTCGACCGCAGCAAGCCGCACGTAAATATCGGGACGATCGGCCACATCGATCACGGTAAGACTACCTTGACCGCGGCAATCACCAAAGTGCTGGCCAAGCACAATCCCAAGA